>Ga0153993_100569_pt1 | contig 13798 bp, 11 predicted proteins | sample TSNC077MetaG_FD_104706 | JGI IMG/M metagenome (GOLD analysis project Ga0153993, IMG submission 104706) | Attine ant fungus gardens microbial communities from North Carolina, USA - TSNC077 MetaG | ecosystem: Host-associated > Fungi > Mycelium > Unclassified | place: USA: North Carolina, Lumber...
AAAGCACAACTCAGAATGTTTTGTATGTTGTACAGATGCAGTGAATCTAGCCAGCAGCCATGGAGAGGGTATAGCACCCCGGAAACCGAATCGACGTATACTATCATCGCAGTCTGAAAAATTATGATCAGTTGGTGGGTTGAGTGATCGTACTGTCTTGAAAGCCTACCAGGACTTCAGCTAATTTTGACTATCAGCCATCTCTACCAATCAGAACTCAGATTCTATAAAACATACCTGCCATCATGAAGTATAGAATTAGTGAGACTATAATTCAGAAAAGATTAATATGACGAGTCCATTGACACATGTTTCTAGCTCTCACCAATGAATTCCTCGTTCCAAATTGCTCGAAGCCGCAGGACCAAGAGAATCTTCACTACCAGTGAAGTCACCAATCTATCAACATCAGCCGACTCTGGTCTGCAAGAGTCATGATGAAACTCACTCCATAGCTAGTGTAAAGCCGTATAGACACCTAGCAAAAAAGGGTGTCAGACCAAGCCGCAAATACATCTGGCCTTTTACCACTGAGATATCCTAGTTAATGAAGATGTCAAAACTGAAATTGGAGTCGCGTCTTACTGATCTCGATGCCCAGGCTTTATTGTCAGCTGGTGAAAGTTGTTTATCAGTATGCATTTGATTTGTGCCCAGATAATCTCCTCGTACAATATAAACTCATTCTGAAATTTTGGATCAGTTGTCTCATTCGATGAAGCAAGAGGTGAGACTTACATGATGCCCATCCAGTTACTTATCAGGACAGAAAAATAGATCACATGGAGCTTCAACCACTTCCTCCTGTGTTTCCATGTCAGCAACAATAGTCAACCAAAATCTCTCGAGATGGAATTGAACATGCCTATAGAGGTACTGAACCTAGAAGAAAAGAGATAAGTGGAACCACCATTTACACATGGAAAGTCTCACCTGTTGAGGAATGTGATCGATAAAGTCATATAGCATCAAAGTAACGATGATGACTTGACAAGGGCTTTCAGCCGTTGTTTTTCTGACAAAAATAGATATAAAGGGCAGCGTACCTTGACCATAACGTGCGATTGACAGGATCTTCAGGTCATCGACGTGATCGTCTGGTGGTAATCCGTACTGATCAGCCATTTGGATGGAATAGGCAGGGGGGAGGGGAGGTTATGAAACTCGATGAAGATGGTTCGATTATAAGTATATCAACTCCTATCTGGCTGCGCGCAGACCAAAAATGGTCATCATCAGTCCAGTTTCGATCAGTAGATTGGCGTTGTGATGAAACTTGATTTCAGTCAAAACTGACAAGCCGTTCCAAGCCTCTCAAACTTCACGATGGGCGTTGGGGAGAATTATGATAATTGAAGGAACTCGGCCGTGGCTCGCATCCATTCTCCAGGCTTTGCCATTCAATTGACAGTGCTGGTAACAGACAGGTTCTCGCAACGTCTCAAGCTGCTAAAAATGTTATTCGAGATATCTGTTCCATGTTAATCAGTGGATACTTGGCGTTGTAATATTCGTCACTGTGATCCTCGAGAAGCAAGATGTCTAATAAATCATAGCTTTGATATCCATCTACTGCGTTTCTTACATCCTAATAACACATTTGCAGGCTTCTCCTCTCACCTCTTGAAGCGTCTACCTTCGATTCAGACCTTAACATAGCTACTGCGACATGAGATGCTTTTTCGGTGATTTTTTCTCCACTACTTCTCTGGGCTTGAGCTCTCATATTCATTTGTCAGTGACAAGGATCTAAATGCCCGATGCGCAGCTACATCAATACCATTGTTGTGAGGAGCAAACCCTGGTTGATTTGAAGCCGTTGCTACGACACTAGGTACTTACTAGACATTATCATCAGTCCTCCACTTGTTTCATAACTTCAACATAAGTACTATTACTTATATATTGTACTCGGCTATAGGAATCATATGATATTCTATCAGCTATTTTGCCTCAAGGTCTGCACTCACTACAAGAAGGAGAATCGGCATGTGCTAGCATTGTTATTATGACTTATATAGATCTGCCTAGCTCTTCAAATTCAACTCTGTCTTCCAACTTATCCAGCATATCCAATCTATTCCCCAAGTATTACACCCACAAAAACTAATTCCAAGGTCCCGCATCGCTCATTCTACATCCACCTTTTCCTCTACATTCACAACTCCCTCCTAGCTCTTTCGGTAAATTCTCCTTTCCAATCTGTTTAATCAACTCGTCTTGATAACTTCCTCCGAGGATAACAATTTTCTTCACTGTGACTTCATCCAGCCAAGGTTTAATGACACTCCAAACAGCCGAAAATGCCCAGGGAGCATTGATGATATAAAATTTACCCATCGTTTCAGGATATCGATTTTGTCCTACCGAAGCAGCTGCCATAACGTAATCTTTGACTTTATAAAACGATGTGAGTGAAACGTTGTAGAGATTCATGATGGTGCAAAACGTTTCAACGGGATAGCCAGTGGATTGGGAACAAGCTGGTAACCGATACGTTAAAGATTTTTCATATTCCCAAACAAGACGTTGGAGAAGACGTTCTTGAGTTGTGATCGTATAGAGACGTTTGACGTCTAGTTGACCGAGTTCTTCAATGTAAACGGGTCGTCCTTCTATGTCGGTTTTGTGGTAGTACTGAGGATAGTATTGATTGACTTGTTCCTTTTCTGGAAAAGAGAAAGATCTGAGAAGAAAGAGAAGTGCCTTGATATAAAACGTTTTCTCCAACGGGAAGTGAGAAGAAAGGGAGGGACATACTCGACGATGTTAGCTACTTTAAACTCTTTTCTCCATTGTTCGGCACCCAATAGCATCTCTTTCGTCTTCGCAACATCAAACTTTCTCGCTCTCAAAAATCTTTTGGAAACAAAGAGTCAGTATCTTTTTTTACGAGTGGTACCTATTACATACCTTAACAAAGTCGAATCATCTAGCCTCTCTTTATCAAAGACAAACCACTCCTCCTCTTCTTCTGCTACTTCCAATTCCTTTTTCAACTTTTCCAATGCATGCTGTTGTGGTATACTTAAATTTCCTAGATAACCAGGTGGGGGCCGATAATCTGCATTTGCATCCATCGTTCCTCCAGCGGCAGGAGGTGAAGTTGTGCCAATATGAGCCATTATTTCGTTGATGATGGATGGATAAATGATGGGCTGCAAGGCTCATCCGATTTGTATTGTTTGCTTCTTGCTTACTTCAGCCCAGATATATTTAAGTTGAATTCGTTCTCTAATGTGAAATCTAATGACAATTTTACGAGCAATGCAACTGTTGATACAAAAGATTTCTGAAATATAAAGCAGTGAAGAAGAGTAATTTCAAATAACATCCCAGAGATCCTCAAGGGCACAACAAAACTACAACAAATCAGTCACTTGATACATAAAAAAGGAAATAACATACTTTACCACATGCGACACTAGCACTCAATGCATATTGACTGATACTAATTTTTTGATCGACATAAGCATCCGCAAAATCATCTTTACCCCGCGCCATAGCACCAACAGAAATCGCAATGTTATGTGTTGTTGGTAATGTTGGCAAGAACTTTGATAACTTTTGTGTCGGTGCATCGCCCGAAAGCGCTGAGCGAGGGAAGAGAGAAAATCTTAGTTGAAAGTGATTCAGATAATGATCATAACTTACTTACTCAATTTAATCGTATTTGGGGGGAGGTGATCAGTGACAGGGTTCTAAAAGGGTATTGCAAATGAGCATTTTGAGATTTGGTAGTGAACGTACAACGCACTTTGATGACTTTAAGGAGTTTCTCAGGGCCATTGACACCTCGGATATACAACCTGTGAAGTAATTGTACTTGTGCGTGTCATGACCAACCAAGAAATAGAAAAAGGTATGAGGACTTACCCATCAAACCGCTGAATCGTTTAAACGTCCTTGGAATCCTCACATGAGGGTTGACTTCAATTAAAACACCTTTTACAGTATGGATATAGATTTGCAATAACCCAGCCTTATTCAATGGCGAGTCCAGCAGCGTCAACAAGCACTGAAAAGAAGTTAGGTTTGGGTGTCGACAAAAAAACGAAAAAATGTACCTGGTGCGTGATATCAGGTCTAGCATCTGCAATATCTCTTCCAGTCCTCGCCAGAACTCCTTGATGATCATCGCAGTTCAACAACGTATACTTCACTTCCCCTTCTTTGCCATTCCTTCCTTTCATTCCACCATTTCCAGACGAAACCCTATAAGCCTCTAAACATGCTTGTTCAAGAATCACATACAACTTCCTCTGTGTCGAAGAAGGACCTCCACGGGAGACATGGGCTTGGACAGGTAGCATCGTAGGATTTGCTACGGGTGCAATGGGATTGTGGGGATTCACAGTAGGTGTTGAACCTGGTACCATTTTACGAACTTTGGCTGTTGGAAGTGGTCGCGTCGGTCTTTCGTTACAGTTCGTAGCAGTCAGAGGAGCTGGTGCCACAAAAGAATCTGAAGGGGAGGATTCTAAATCAGGATTTTCTACTGAAAAATTTGTAGCGTGATCGATGGGGATAATTTCATTCCCGGGAAAACGACTCCGTTCCATATTTTCATCGGCTCCATTTGCAATATCCCCACTACCTACGTATATGTCATTATCTGGCTCATTATCACTAGGACCGTATTGTCGCCTTCGTTGAGTTGGCCGTTCACCCGGTGAGGATTTGGGTCTAGGTGGTGCATCAACTGAACTTTTAAGATCAGATCGTGCGAGTAATCGAGCATGCTCGCTTTTAACTATAGAAGCTCCAGAATGGCGGCGACGACGAGTGGGAACAACAGGCATAGTAGACAGATGTCCCTTGACTCGAATCACAAAAATCAGCTCGGTTTGATGGCAGTAAATAGTCAAGCTGTTGTACTGCCCCTGCATCACTTCCGAAAAAATCAGGGTCAGCTCGGTCCTTCTTTTCTTGGTGGCAGCACCCGATCATTTCGTTCCACGATCAGCGCACCGATCGGCGCACTCTGCTTTCACTTTCATGAGTTAGATGATAACGTCATATCTTCAGGCGCATACGGAGACTTCATGAAATAATTACCTCTTGAGCTGTTTTTCCAACCACCACAACAGTTAAATAAAACCTAGTCAAAGAACCCTTTATCGAGTGTATTCCGTCATAATGTAAACATGTTTGAGTATTATTCAAATGGGTATGTACTGAGTATTCATAGTGATCCAACGTTGAGACTAATCCAAGTGACCATGCGGAAAAGAAGAGAAGGATCAATGAAGGTATCTACTTTTTGTTGGTAAGAAAACATTTCGTCAACAAATGAAACACCAAATTCTACTTCATGTCAATCACATCATATATGCATACTTTTATCTAACGAATCTTCTCGTTGATAATTGGCATAGTCAGCCGGTTCAAAGGCAACGTGCGTTGGTTTTTGAACAACCGCAAGCGATTCAGGTTTTCCCGCTGTAGTGTCATCGGACTTGAGTGAGCCTTCTTCCCTCTGCGCAGCATCTCGTGCCTCAAGAGACTCGACATGGACAAAAACCCCAGGTGCAGTTGTTTGCAAGGGCCGCAGGTTGACAGCATCGTTCTGTGAACAATTGGATCAATCAATCACAACAATGAAGAATGCAAACAACTTACCTCTAGGTCCCTGGGCTCATCCTCATTACTCATTTGAGTGATTTTCCACCTTGACCTTGATTCCGTGGGATATCGCGGTGGGACTTCCTGTCCACTCCCTGATTGTTCTGGATCGAAATTTGCTGGACCATCCCAGCCTCGACGAGAGTTGAGGTTGCTCATCAATGAATTACTATACAATTTGGAAAGCAAGAAGTTGAAGATGAGATGGCTATACCGAATTTTAGAGGTGTGATATGGCTTTAGTAAATGTATTCACTCACGTTCCAGTTGGCTATTCACATGTTAACTTCAATATTTCTAGCAATAGAAAACGAGCGCAACTTACATCTGCAAGGTAGACGATCAAATCAACGACGGCAAACACGGCGGTGATAAAGCCAGTTTGCATAGTGACTGTAACACGATAGTTTCAGATAGTTTTCCAATCAGGAAGAAAAGGCAAAAACCTCGGATTATGCGATCAACCATTAAGTCGGATTGTTTAAAGCCCGTCTTTTGATGGCGCTGCTCATCACGATGAGACAAAAAAATGTAGAGCCAGATATTCAACACGTACCCTGATAATCATCAATAAAAGTAAAGGTTACGGATGAAAACACTTACAAATACCAAACCAATGTCGCTGTAATGATAACATCAACTGATGCTGCGATTACAAGCCAGAAAATGACGGGAATCTGGAGCAAGATCTAAGAGATAATAGAACGGAATAGACTCCTACTGACCTTGAAAACCTGAAAGTCCGTGAAGTGGGGCGACTTGAGAACGTCGCAACCGGTAACAATACCTAGCGCTAGTTGGATACATTTATCAATCAGAAGCTGTAGACACAAAAATCTGTGTCATACCTCCACCTGTAAGGGCTCCGAGAGTCAAAATGGTTCCCAGGATCCGTTTTTTCGTCAAGGAGATAACACGCCAAGCAAAGAACACCTGGACTAGAGCTGCAATAACTCCCTGGAATACAATTCACGATGCGGATGACGAAGGAAGAGCAGAACCCACTTACAGTGAAAGCAGGCTCTTTTAGCAGGATTAGAGCAGAGTATCAGCACTTGAAAGACACCTTGGCATGCCGGCGGGAAGCTAGCAACGAACCTGCTGCAAAAACTACGTACGATTCGTTTACATTAAAGCCTTGAAAGAGAAGGTCAAAACTCACCCCAGTTCGCGGTAAGGAGGAAGTTCGTATCAGCTGCCCAGTATAGTCATGTGATCAACAGTGCTGCAGGAGTGATTTGATTCATCACTTACCGAAATGTAGAATGAGGCTGTCGTAAAGATAAACGCAGTCACAGACAGAATTTATCGCATCGAGTGTGAAGACAACAAATACCTGCCCGAGGTTAATGTATGAGATACCTGGAAGAAAGTAGAACTTACGAATAATTTGATCCATAGGCGGTCTCTAGACTTTGGGCATCAGATCGGGTACATTCAGGATCGACATTTGCCCAAACCTCACCTGCGATATTTGACACTATAGAGATAAACCTGGATGACCATCATTCCGAAAAGAAAAATATTGAAGATCATTCCGATAAACATCGGTCCATGCCTGAAACACAACTCAGAACAAAGAATACAGTTCCAAGATAGGGGTCACTTGCGCAACCTCTGCCACAGTCTTCATGTCCTGTGATGGAACCTCTATTGAATCAAATGCAAATTGAGATGTATTTGACGCGGGCGTAGACAGGGAGAGAACAGTTTAGATGCAAAGGAAGGCAAGAGACATCTCGTCCCACGCCAGGATTTTATTTGAAACTGAGAGCTCAATCCGGCAGCCGTTGTCAGAATGCAAAAGGGGCTATTACTCCGGGAAAGCTTCTGAGCCTACCAAGTCCACGAGGACAAGAAGAGTCACGGTGTTTCCGGCTACTGACTACCAGGAAAAACCGTTCTTTGATCGTTGCGAATCAGTTCATCAACAAAATGGCAGGTGATCTAAGTCCACTTGAACATGACTTGACATAGCTTGAGAATCATGCGGAATTTTCAAGTAGCAGTTTCTTGAGTAGCATCGATATATATGTTTTAGTCTTCAGAACTTCCCCGAGGGGGCATTATTAAAGCCAAGGATTCTTCAAAAATAACTCTCAGAATGATAAGTAATGTTGATTTTGAGATGGATCAAACTGTTCAAACCATAATCACGGCGATGAACTATGGACCTGATTGGCAAACACACTTATGGGGTCGGGATTTATCTGACGTTGGAGTAAGATGTGATTGCTGTCTCTAGGAACGAGTGAGGAACACATCAACTCGCCCCTCTCCCATCAGTCCAACCCACGAACATTAAGAATTGATGAAGTAATCGATTGACAGACGATTCTGAAGTCTAGGTAATTCATATTCATATTCGTGGTAGGATTTGTCTGTACACTCACTAGAAACAAGGAGAGAAATAATATTCAAATTAATGCCTGGCCTTATCGAGAAAAAACGACAATGAGAAAAGTATCTCAATCAGTGCTACGTGGTTGGTAAGCCTGCCATCCAGTTGAGTTAGGTAGTAAGGACATACCTGAGATATTGAAGCACATACAAAACATATCGACTGCCGTGATAATCATTGTACTCTGGCACTCCATGGAAACAACACCTGGCATTGTAGTCGACAACAGATCCAGCAACTGGGCGCTGGCACTGCCAAATAAACACATTGTGTTACTGGAAACAGACATATAGCGACGCTGGGTCTGTCCTTCAGGCCGGGTGGCGCCAGGGAGTGCCACCGAAGTAGGACAGACCTAAGACACGTCGGATACATGGACAAAATTGAGAAGTTAAGAACCTCAAGCTTGATGTTATATCAGTCTTTGCGATAGTTGGGCTTGCAGGACGGACAGATAAGTTGGATTACCCCATGACACTCTTCGTAGCAACGGTGCTCGTAACAATGTTATCAATGAAAGAGTGCTCTGCAACCACGTCTCCTTGCACTGCCTGTACGGGATACTCGTTGGCTAGCCTATATTGCTATAAATTGTTTAAATCGTTGATCAGTTCTTTGTGTGAGGCACAAGACCTTTTTAATCGTCGGCCAATCTGTAACTTCTTGTAGCCGTGACAATGGGACAAGCTCTCCGTTTACGATCTTCCTGATTCTGGATTCCATCTCTCCGAGAATTGCGCCTCCATCATTAATCCGGACCACTAATAGTGACTTTGTCGTATCGGATACACCATACCGTCGAATGGACTCCGTGATCTACAAGGATATAAATACACCAGAATAGAGATAAGAGTGGGTCCTACGTTGTTGGTCGGGCTTAGATTCCAGAGAACTTCGGAGTGAACAGTTCGTGTCCGTAACTCGTGATGAGCCTGCGCAAGGATAGACTGATAGATAGCAGTCTGCAAATGACGTCGGCTTGTGATCTAAACTCCATGGTAGTCTTGAATGGGGTTACGTGGAAGCGATAGACTGACAAATCGTGCGTCAATAAACGCATAATTGACTTGCTCGCGGGCGGCTTCACCAGCCTCGCCTTCCATGACTGCAGCTGATATTATCTGTTTCTTCAAATGAGAGGCATTCTGGACATTCAGAAACAATGCAACATGAATAGTTGCACAGCTCGGGGCCAAGTGCGGAAAAAAGAAGAGGTCCATAAACAAATCATTGTCACAAAGCGCTGCTAGCTCAAGCCTGTCACGCTCCTCCCGCGACTGGGACAGTATTGGTCTTGGAACAGCTTTTCTCCGCTTCTGTCCTAAATGCTGATATTCAAAGTGCTGACAGAACTGCCGCTCTCCTTAGCTCTGACGACGCTTGCCGTCGTGTCAAGCGTTGCTGGCGTTCAACTCCAGCAACTCACACCATCTAATTTCAAGGAGTCCACCGAGAATGGTCTTTGGCTCGTTGAGCACTTCTCACCCTATTGTATACATTGTCGAAGGTTTGCCCCTACGTGGGAGAAGCTCGTTGGAGATTGTGAGGAGGAGATTCCCAGTGTACATCTGGCTCAAGTGGATTGTTCTGTGTATGGAGGTGCATCACTAGCCATTGAACCTTATTGTTTTTCCTGACAGAGTCCCTCTCATAGATCTATGTGATACAAACCATGTCACAGGTTATCCCACATTATTTATTTACGAGGATGGAGGAATGCTCGAAGAGTATCATGGTAATCGAGATTTGGAAGAATTGAAGGATTTCATTAAACGACACGTCAAAGACGATGAAGATACATTAGTTGTTGAGGTAGAGGAACCGCCCTTGCCAAAACTCAACACGGAGGGTCAGGTTTATTCCATCCCCAATCAGGCCGCATTCTTCTCGACGTTGGAAGAAGGGCCTGCATTTGTCAAGTTCTTTGCCCCTTGGTGTGGACACTGCAAAAGGCTTGCGCCTACATGGGTGCAGCTGGCAGCTCATATGAAGGACAAACTCACCGTAGCGGAGGTCGATTGTGAGGCGCATGGATCATTATGTGCTTTGCATAGGGTTCCGGGTTATCCTACGCTAATCTACTTCTCCTCTGGTGTGCGCTCGGAGTATACGGGTGGTCGAAAACTGGACCAGCTGAGAGCATTTGCAGAGACAGCTTTGGATGGACGGCTACATCCGCTTCATGGTGACACGGAATTGGTCCAGCACGTCCAAGAGCATGACGTTGTGTATCTTTTCCTCTATTCAGGCTTAGATGGCACTATCATAGTAAGTTAATATGTGGAAAGGATGTGTGACCCGCTAACGATCGGTATAGCAAACTGCCCGTGAAGCTTCTGCCCCACTCCTTGGTTCCCCTCCTGTGTATACGTCACATTCCAAGGGCCTTTTCTCTCGGTATGGCGTCCCCTCGTCTGCTTCTTGGGCAATGTTAGCTTTCAAGGATCACGATTCCGACAATCCTGCAAGTCATCTTCATGGTTTTCCCACTACCCCTGTTGAAACTATGAGAACTTGGCTCATGAGTCACCGTACCCCGTCTTTTGTAGAGCTCTCTTCTGGCTCCTTCCAAAGTATCATGAATGCACCTCAGGAATCTCTTGTACTGATCGCCGCAGTTACGGAAAAAGTGCGCGATCAGGCTATGGTTGCACTCAAAACACTCGCGACAGAGTGGAAATTGAAGACTGGCGGCAGTGGTGAGTTGAACGGGAAGCAGGTAATCTTCACGTATATGGACGCGGAAAAGTGGGAAAAATGGTTAAAAAGTATGTATGGTATCAAGAAACACCACGACGATGATTTGGCCGACGTCAAAGTGGTCATTGCCGATCACAAGGTGGGCGACTGTCTTTTACTGAGGGATTTGCCATTGAATAAGTGTGTTTCAAAGAAACTAATCTATTATGACGAAGACACAAGTGGACACAAGATCAAACTTACCTCACAAGAGAAGCTTTTTACTACACTCGAAAAAGTGACAGCTGAACAACTACATTATAAACACTCTCAAAACCGAGTTGAAAGATTGGCGGCAGTAAGTCGTCCTTCCGTCTTGGATAACTGTTAACCCTGTTTCTTTGCTTTCTCACAGTATCTCAACCACAAATTAGGTGGTGTCGAGTTTTATGTCACTGCCCATCCATATAAGAGTGTTCTGTGGATTGTCGGTGCCATTGCAGTCGTTTTCTATGTCCTCTTCAGATGGTTGGGCAGTGATATGCCGTCAGAAAGAGATCATTATAAGTCTTCTCGGTTGGATTGATTTTTCCTGGGTTTTCTTCTCATTATTTGGTGATACGTTGATTTACCTATTGTGTTTATACTGATTTCCCTATGTATATCTTGTTCTAGCCTCAAAGTAAGGCACGGCTGTTACATGGCCTTGAGTGACATGTACCTGGTCAATGGAGATCTGACCAATAGTCAAATATACCTGAAACCAATTATTGAGCGGGCTCATATCCCGCAATAGTTGATCATAACAGGAAACTGAACAAAGAACTGATTAATTGGTCTGTTTCACTTATGTGCGGCACATGCGTAGATTTGTTGCGTTTGAATCAAGCCGAGGTCGACAGAGGTTCAGAAAGTTTGAGCTCCTACGTGGAATTTGGCAATAACCGGGGTATAAGTATGTTAATAGTATGTTAATCTACCCAGAGTACTTAGGAAGGGATTCACGTGGTATCTATGACGACATCGATAACCCGTTTTAAGGAGATAAGATCTCCGTTTTTTGCCTTCCCTTCGCACTCATTCCCATCTTGCTCTTATCCTCTTGAAACAAATCTGTAACCATGGGTGTCCTTGATGTTGTTCCTGTGGGCACGATCTCTGCTCTTCAAGAAGATATTGAATGTGACGTATCTTGTTGATTATCTATGCAGACTGGCGTTTTGACGGGTGAAAATGTTCGCAAGTTGTTTGACCATGCAAAAGAGAATGGGGTGTGTGGCATTTGATCCTCATATGTTGGATATCACTGAGGTTGTATGTATAGTATGCTATTCCCGTGAGTGATTTGAGTTCATGGCCAAGCTTGAAAAACAATGAGCGCACTGTGTGAATCTAGGCTATCGTAAGTAACCAGTTGGCGTTAAGAGGATCATGTATGCTTATCTTCAGAACACAGAATGTTACTTCTTCTTCGATCGCCAATGCCGTTCTCGAGGCAGCCAGGTATCTTATACCCCGATTGTTAAGATGCTGTACCTACCCGTGTAATTCAGAGACATCAAATCTCCCATCATCATTCAAGTCTCCCAGGGAGGTGCTGCATATTTCGCCGGCAAGGGACTTGCCAATAACAAACAGCAAGCATCTATCATCGGTGCCGTCAGTGCTGCCCACCATGTACGTCTCATGGCAAAGGCCTACGGAGTGTAAGCTTTTTTGTCGTCATTTAATAGTGCTACTACGATCCTGGTTTTGTTTATTCAACAGGCCCGTCGTAATGCACTCTGACCACTGTGCAGAAAAACTTCTTCCCTGGTTTGACGGCATGCTTGATGCCGATGAGCAATATTTCAAGGAGCATGGCGAACCCTTGTTTTCGTCTCATATGCTTGATCTTTCAGAAGAGCCTAAAGACAAAAACATCGCTATGTGTGCGAAATATTTCCAGCGCATGGCACCCCTTGGTCTCTGGCTTGAAATGGAGATTGGTATTACTGGTGGTGAAGAGGACGGTGTCGACAATACTGGGGTCGACAAAGAGAGCTTGTACACCCAACCTCAGGATGTCTTTGATGTGTACAAAACTCTCAGTGCCATTGGTCCCAACTTCAGCGTTGCTGCTGCTTTTGGAAACGTTCATGGCGTTTACAAACCTGGTAATGTTCGCCTGAGACCAGAGTTGCTTGCAAAACATCAAGAATATGCTAGCGGTCAAATTGGCGGCAGAAATACTAAGCCTCTGTAGGTCTTCATGTGGTTTGACAAAGAGTCTTACGCAATTGATTTGATCCTCAGTTATCTCGTCTTCCATGGTGGTTCTGGCTCCTCTGAGGAAGAGATCAAGACCGCTGTAAACAATGGTGTCGTCAAGATGAACGTTGATACTGACACTCAATTTGCTTATCTTGCCGGTATTCGGGTAAGCCAATGTGGCTATTCTCTGCATCTAAATTAGTTCAATATTCTCATTTTCTCAGGACTTCATTCAAAACAAGAAGGATTATCTGCAAAGTCAGGTAGGCAACCCTGAAGGGTCTGACAAACCCAACAAGAAGGTGATTGATTTCCGGTCGGTTTTGGTGGTCACTGATTTTGAATTCCCAGTACTATGATCCCCGCATCTGGGTACGTGAGGGTGAGAAGACGCTCTATGAGCGCGTCAAAGTAGCTTGCAAGGATTTAGGGAATGTTGGTGAGTCCGATAGATCCTGTGTCGTGAGAATGCCCTAATCTTCGTGCAGGCCGTATGTAGGCATCAAATGTATAATGGGGGGCATTATAAGTTGTTTGTACAGGAGCGTAATATATTCAAAAGCAGTCGAATATGAACAACATCTCATTTTCTGATTGCCAATGTTTGGGAAGGTGTCATAAGGAGCAGAGACGTACCATTTATCAAAATGTCGATTTACTTGCTGGACGGTCCCGTTGGCCCCGTCCATGTCATTTTAGAATTCTGTCACAGCATTATCGCACCGAATTTCAGAAATATAGGTCAGGCTTTGTTTGGCATTGCACTGGAGTGAAATCGTTCCTGCTCTTAATATGGAACCCTCGACTGGCGGTCTGATTGGAAGTGAAAGGTAGGGAATA
>Ga0153993_100573_pt1 | contig 13762 bp, 6 predicted proteins | sample TSNC077MetaG_FD_104706 | JGI IMG/M metagenome (GOLD analysis project Ga0153993, IMG submission 104706) | Attine ant fungus gardens microbial communities from North Carolina, USA - TSNC077 MetaG | ecosystem: Host-associated > Fungi > Mycelium > Unclassified | place: USA: North Carolina, Lumber...
AAGGTCATGCTCGCCGAGGTCGTCACGAGCCAGGTCAAGCAGATGTTCCAGGCCGAGGCCAACCTCATGGCCCAGCTCAGCACGCATCCGTCGATCCTGACGGTCTACCAGGCGAGCGTCTCGGGGGATGGGCGCCCCTATCTCGTGATGGAGCTGTGCTCGTCAGCGATCGGCTCGCGCTACCGCAGCGAACCGCTCCCGGTCGCCGAGGCGCTGAACGTCGGCGTGCGCATCGCGAGCGCGGTGGAGACGGCGCACCGATCCGGCGTGCTGCACCGGGACATCAAGCCCTCCAACATCCTCACCACGGCGTACGGCCATCCGGTGCTGAGCGACTTCGGGATCGCGGCGACGCTGAGCGAGGCCGACGTGACCGAGGCGATCGGCCTGTCGATCCCGTGGTCGGCGCCCGAGGTGCTCCTCGACGAGACCAGCGGCACGGTCGCCAGCGAGGTGTGGTCCCTGGGCGCCACCGTCTACTCGCTGATCGCCGGACGGTCGCCGTTCGAGGTGCCAGGCAAGGAGAACACCTCCGCCGAGCTGATCCACCGCATCACCAAGGGACGCCCGCAGCCCATCGATCGGCCGGACGTGCCGCCGCGGCTGGAGCAGGTCCTCCTGCGCTCGATGGCGCGCAAGCCCGCACAGCGCCAGCGCTCCGCGCTCGAGTTCGTGCGGGAGCTGCAGGCGGTGGAGCAGGAGCTCGGACTCCCGCAGACCCCGGTCGAGGTCGCCACCGACGACTGGGCGCGGGCGACGGCCGTCGACCCCGAGGACCGCACGCGCGTGAAGGGTGTCGTCGCGGTCGACCCGACAGGCTCGGCCCGGCGGCGGCGGCGCGCTCCGGCCTCGGTCACCACGACGCGGTCGCCGACCCGGACGATCGTGCGCGAGAACGCGGGGAGCGCGGGGAGCGCGCCCGGGACCGGGCCCGCCGTCGCCGCCCGGACGTCGCGCGCACTCGTCTACTCGCTCGTCGCCTGCGCGGTGCTCGTCGTCGTCCTCGGGGTGACGGCCGCCATCGTGCTGGTGCGCGCCGGCGCGTCCGACGATATCCCCACCGTGCGCGACCTCAGCGGCCGGGTCGACGGCAGCACGGTCGTCTTCAGCTGGAGCGACCCGGGTCTGAAGTCGGGCGACATCTACCAGGTGACGGTCGACGACCAGCCGCCCGCGAGCCAGCGCACCTCCGAGTTCCGGGTGGATGCGCGCGCCGGTCAGACGGTCTGCGTCACCGTGACGGTGAACCGCGACGGCAAGACCGGTTCGCCGAGCGGTGAGAAGTGCGTGGAGCGGAGCGGCGGGTCGTGAGCCGTCTGGGCGCCGCCTGGACCTGGGTCGCAGCGCACAAGTCGATCGCCGCCACCGCGGTGAGCGGCACGGTGGTCGCGGCCCTGGTGACCACCCTCGCGGTGGTGTCGGGAGGCTACAGCGCCCAGCACCTCCAGCTCGACGACGCGTCGGTCTGGGTCGCCAGCGACGCGAAGAAGTCGCTCGGCCGGGCCAACACCGAGATCGACAAGCTCAACTCGGTCGTCGCGGGCACGGGCGAAGCGCTCGAGGTGGTGCAGGACGGCGAGAACGTGCTGCTGATCGACCGGGAGGCCAACACGGTCTCCGTCGTCGACCCCGCGACCGCGGAGGCCGGCAAGTCCGTCGCCCTGCCCCCGCGGTCGCCGCAGGTGTTCCTCGCCGGCGACCGGGTGGCGCTGCTCTCGCAGACCACCGGGCAGCTCTGGCTGACGACGGTCGCCCAGCTCGACCAGTTCAACTCCGGCTCGGCCGCGACCGTCGACCTGGGCGGCCGCACGGTCGCGGCGATGGACCCGACCGGCGCCGCGCTCGTGACCTACCAGCCGTCGACGCGCTCGGTCGTGCGGATCGAGCTGAGCGGCAGCGAGCCGTCGACCACAACGACGACGGTGCCGACGAGCGGCGACGGTGCGGACGTGTCGCTCACGACGGTCGCCGGCCACTGGGCCCTGCTCGACCCGGACGAGAGACGGCTGTGGCTCGACGGTCGTTCCGTGAGCCTGTCCTCGCGCCTCGGCGCGAACGCCGACCCCGTGCTGCAGCAGCCGTCGGCGACCGGCGACGCGGTCTGGATCGGGACCACCACGGGGCTGATCCGGGTGCCGCTCGACGGGACGGCGGCCTCCACCCCCTTCGCTTCCGCCTCCGGAGCCGCGGCGGCGCCGGTGACGGTGGGCGAGTGCACCTACGCCGGCTGGAACGGCGGGACGGCCTGGCGCTCGTGCGACGCCTCCGGGTCCGGCCAGCGGTCGACCCTGGCCGACGTACCGTCCGGAGCGACGCTCGCGTTCCGCGTCAACGGGGACCGCGCGGTGCTGAACGACACCCGGTCCGGCATCTCCTGGGCCGTGCAGAGCGGCAACACGCGCATCGACAACTGGGACGAGCTGGTCGCGAAGAAGACCACGCAGGAGCTGGTCGACCAGTCGAAGCAGGACACGGCGCCGCAATTCGAGAAGCAGGAGCAGCCTCCCGTCGCGGTCGACGACCAGTTCGGCGCGCGACCCGGCCGCGTCACGCCGCTGCCCGTCCTGCTCAACGATTACGACCCCAACGGCGACGTGCTGGCGATCGACTCCTTCACCTCCATCCCGGTCGAGCAGGGCACGATCGAGTTGACCAATGCCGACCAGCAGCTGCAGATCTCGCTGCCGGACACGGCCACCGGCGCGATCGCATTCGACTACACGATCTCCGATGGACGCGGAGGGACGGCGACCGCGCATGTCACCGTGACCGTGCGCGGGGCGCTCGAGAACTCTCCGCCGGTGTGCGTGCGCAACGCGAAGGCCGTCGTGCAGACCGGCGGACGCGTCACGTCCGACGTGCTGGGGGACTGCTACGACCCCGACGGCGACTCGTTCTACCTGGCCGGCGCAACCGTGCCCGCGCCGGACACCGTCACCTTCACCCCCCAGGGCCAGGTCGCGTTCTCCGACCACGGCGAGGGCGGTGATCTGAAGGACGTCGCGCTCATCCTCTCGGACGGCCGCGCCGAGGGCAGCGGCCTGCTCGCCGTCACGGTGCGGGCTCCCGGACAGGTGCCGATCATCGCCGACCCGTTCGCCGTGCTCGCGTACGAGGGGCAGGAGGTCACGATCCAGCCTCTCGATCACGTCCGCGGCGGCAACGGCACCGTGCGGCTCGCGACGGTGCCGACGAAGGCCGATGCGACGATCACCGCCGACTACCAGGGCGGCACCTTCCGGTTCGACTCCGACCAGCCCGGCACCCACAACATCGAGTACTCGGTGACGGACGGCGTGGTCACGACGACGGGGCTGGTCCGGGTCGAGGTCAAGGCGCCGCCGGGGGCGAAGACCGCGCCGATCGCCGTGCCGCACACGGCGTTCATCCGGGAGCAGGCGACCCAGGACGTCGACGTGCTGTCCACGGACATCGACCCGTCCGGCGGCGTGCTGCTCGTCACGGGCGCGACCGAGCCCGAGGCGAGCGCCGGCGTGCACGTCCAGGTGCTGCAGCAGCGCACTCTGCGGGTCACGCTGAGCCGGCCGCTCGCCGGTCCGATCGACTTCCACTACCGGCTCAGCAACGGCCTCGCCGAGACCACGGGCACCGTGACCGTCGTGCAGCTGCCGCCGCTCACCGTGCATCAGCCTCCGATCGCCGCCCCCGACTCGGTGGCCGTGCGCGTGGGGGACGTCGTCGACATCCCGGTGCTGGCGAACGACGTGCAGCCCGACGGCGACAAGCTGACCCTCGACCCGGCTTTGGCATCGCCCCTGCCGGCCGGCGCCGGCCTGCTCTTCGCCAGCGGCGACCACCTGCGCTACCTGGCGCCCACCAAGCCGGGCAACTACACCGCCGCGTACAAAGTGGTCGGCGAGGACGGCCAGTGGGCGACGGCCGAGGTGACGATCGCTGTCCGCGAGCGCGACGCGGCCACCAACAACCCGCCCGTGCCCAAGACTGTGACCGCGCGTGTGCTGGCCGGCGACGTCGTCCGCATCACCATCCCGCTCTCCGGCATCGACCCGGACGGCGACTCCGTCCAGTTCATCGGTCAGGAGACGAACCCGCAGAAGGGCGCGGTGATCGCCTCCGGCCCCGACTGGATGGACTTCCAGGCGGGCGACTACGCCGCCGGGACCGACACCTTCACCTACGCGGTGGTCGACGCCCTCGGCGCCCGCGCGACCGGCACCGTGAGGGTCGGCATCGCTGCGCGGGTGGAGGGCGCTCGCAACCCCGTGGCGGTGGAGGACGACGTCACCACGCGTCCCGGCAAGACGCTCAGCGTGCAGGTGCTCGCCAACGACAGCGACCCCGACGGCAGCCCGCTCGCCGTGACGGGCGTCTCGTCGCTCGACGGGAAGGCGAAGGCCAAAGTGACCGGCGACATCGTCGTCGTCTCGGCGCCCGCGAAGGAGGGGGTCTACGGCTTCCTCTACACGATCCAGAACGAGCGCGGTGGGACCAGCCAGGCCTTCCTCCGCGTGACGGTGAACGCGAACGCACCGCCCGCCCGTCCGCTCGTCGACGACACGACGCTCGGGCTCTCCGACATCCTGGGCAAGGATCACGTGGACGTGAACGTGCTGGCCAACGTGTTCTTCGCCGACGGCGCCGTCTCGACCCTGAAGCTCTCCGTCGTCCCCGGCTACGGGGACAGCGCGCAGGTGACCGCGGGCAAGCGCGTGCGCGTGACGATCGGCGCGAAGAGCCAGATCATCCCATTCGCCGTCGCGAACCCCGAGGACCCGTCCGTCGTGGCGTACGGCTTCGTGCACGTCCCCGGGTATGACGACGCGCTCCCGCAGGTGAAGCGCGGGGCGCCGAAACTGTCGGTCGTCAGCGAGAAGACGCTGACCATCCGCCTCAACGACTACATCGTGGCCGTCGGCGGACGCAAGGTGCGGCTGACGGACGCGGCGACGGTGCGCGCGACCCACGCGAACGGCGACGACCTCGTGCTGAGCGGCGACACCCTCCAGTACACGTCGGCGGCGCGGTACTTCGGTCCCGCCTCCATCTCGTTCCAGGTGACGGACGGCACCAGCGCCACCGACCCGCAGGGCAACGTCGCGACGATCGTGCTGCCGATCGACGTGACCCCGCGCGAGAACCAGCCGCCGGTGTTCACCGGCGCCCTGATCGACTTCGAGCCCGGCCAGAGCAAGACCATCGATCTCACGAAGCTGACGAGCTACCCGTACGCGAAGGACCAGGGCGAGCTCACCTACTCCGTCCAGAACCCCCAGCCCGCGGGCGTCACGACCTCCCTCGCCGGCCAGAAGCTCACCGTCACCGTGGCGGCCGGGGCGCAGAAGGGGTCCACCCCGTCGATCTCCATCGGGGTGAAGGACGCCGTCAACGCCGGGCAGGCCGGGCGCATCGACATCAACGTGGTGCCGTCGACGCGGCCCCTGGCCAGCCCGCAAGCGGACCGCGTGATCGCCCCGCGCGGCCAGACCACCCGTGTCGACGTGCTGGCCAATGACGCCGCGACCAACCCGTTCCCGGGCAAGCCGTTGCGGGTCGTCGCCGTGCGCGGGCTCGGCGGCGCGCTCCCGAGCGGCGTGAGCATCACCCCCAGCGCCGACAACGCGACGCTCGACGTGACGGTCTCGGAGACCGCCGCGCCGGCGGACACCACGCTGCAGTACGAGGTCGCGGACGCGACGGGGGACCCGGACCGGTACACCTGGGGCACGATCACGATCTCGGTGCAGGACCGCCCGTCGCCGGTGTCGAACGTGCAGATCACTGCGATCGGCGACCGCAGCCTGACGGTGAGCTGGATCCCCGGGGCCTTCAACAACTCGGCGATCACCGGCTTCGAGGTGACCATGGCGTCGGCGGCGAGCGGCGCGACGCTGTCGACGACGACGTGCACGACGACCTCCTGCGCGATCCAGACCCCGGGCAACGGGCCGGGCAACGCCGTGCAGCTCAGCGTGCGGGCGCGCAACGCTCTCGGCCTCTCTGACCCCACGCCGTACGCGGAGGCGACCTGGTCGGACGTGATCCCGAACGCGCCGGCGACGGTCTCCTCGACCTCCCTGAACAACGGGCTCCGAGTGACGTGGACGAAGCCGGCGAACGCGGCCGGCGCCAGCCCGATCACGTCGTACCTGGTCACCGTGGGCGGCGTCACCAGTTCCCTGCAGGTCTCCGGATCGGACGCCGTCGGCACCGCCTACGCGCTGAACGTGACCGACGGGACGCTCGCCAACGGGATCTCGGTGGGGATCACGGTCGCCGCGCGGAACGAGTTCTACCAGGGCCGGACGACCTGGAACCAGACGCAGAGCAGCGGCGTCCCCGCCGGCGCCCCGCTCGTCACCGGCGTGGCGCCGACCGCGTCGCCGAACACGGCGGACGGCAGCACCGCCACCCTCACCTGGCCCGGCGCGTTCAGTGACAACGGCAAGGCGATCATCGCGTACTACGCGGGCGTCTACCAAGGGGGAGCCCAGCCGAGCTGCACCGTGACCGGCGTCGAGAGCGGCAACGCGGTCCTGCACGTCGACCCGACATCGGGGTCGTTCAAGCGGACGCAGGGTGCGAGCGTGGACTTCTCCGGGTTGCAGGCGAACCAGACCTACAACTTCGTGGTCTACGCGTACAACGGTCAGGGCTGCACAGCCAGCACCGTCGTCACGGCGACCCAGCGGCGCGCGCCCGGGCAGGTCTCCGACGTCTCGGCCGACCCGTCACTCGTCTCCAGTGCCCAGAACCTGTTCGACTTCTCGATCGCGAACGTGGCCTACGCGGCCGGCAGCGGCTCGACGGCGTCGGTCTCGTACACGCTCACCTCGGGAGGCAGCGCGATCGACAGCGGCGTGCTCACGAGCACGAACCGGATCGCCGCGGGTTCCAACGGACCGCATTACGGGATGGACCTGGCCATCACGATCACGAGGATCTGCGAGACATACGGGGACGGGTCCCAGCTGTGCACCGACCAGAACCCCAACAGCTTCCCGCTCGGCGTCGCCGTGTCCACCGCGATCGGCGGCCAGCACTACGACGCGGCGACGCGCACCTTCACCTGGACAGCCTGGCCGACCGGATCCGGCTATTCCGCGGTCCGCTTCAGCTGCGGCGACACCGCTGCCGACATGCCGGCGACGGGCCAGACCGCGAGCTGCCAGGCGCCCGGAACCGACTCCGACCCCTCGCTCGTCATCTCCGTGACGCGCTCCGCGGGCGACACGTACAGCACCCCCTATCCCGCTTCGGGCATGCAATGACCCGGCACCGTCATACTGATGACCGGACCGGCCTGCGGCGGTCCGCGTCCCGTACCCCACCCCGAGAGGCCCGCGCATGACGATGACCCCTGAGCAGGCCACCTGGTTCGCGGGCGTGTTCGACCGGCTGGTGCAGAACATCGACCGCGTGCTGCTGGGCAAGTCCCACGTCATCCGGCTGGCGCTGACCGCGATGCTCAGCGAGGGCCACCTGCTGCTCGAGGACTTCCCGGGAACGGGCAAGACGTCGCTGGCCCGCGCGATCGCGGAGAGTGTGCGCAGCTCGACCAACCGCATCCAGTTCACCCCCGACCTGCTCCCGGGCGACATCACGGGCGTCAACATCTACGACCAGCGCACCGGAGCCTTCGACTTCCACCGCGGCCCGATCTTCGCCAACATCGTGCTCGCCGACGAGATCAACCGGGCGAGCCCGAAGACCCAGTCGGCTCTGCTCGAGGTGATGGAGGAGCAGCAGGTGACCGTGGACGGGGTCCGGCACACCGTCTCGGCGCCCTTCATGGTGATCGCCACGCAGAACCCGATCGAGCAGGCGGGCACGTACCGGCTGCCGGAGGCGCAGCTCGACCGCTTCCTGATGAAGGCGTCGATCGGGTATCCCGATCACGAGGCGACGCTGCGCATCCTGGAAGGGGCGGAGCACCGCGCCCACGAGGTCGTCGTGCCCGAGGTGGTCTCGGCGGCGACGGTCGTCGAGATGGCGACCATGGCCCGCGGCGTGCACGTGGACGCGACGATCAACGACTACGTCGCCCGCCTCGTCGACGCGACGCGCGCCGCCGAGGAGATCCGGCTCGGCGTCAGCGTGCGCGGCGCCCTCGCCCTCGTGCGCACGGCGAAGACCCTCGCCGCGTCGAACGGCCGCTACTACGTGACGCCGGACGACGTGAAAGCCCTCGCCGAGCCGGTCCTCGCGCACCGCCTCGTGCTCGACCCCGAGGCGGAGTTCGAGGGCGTCTCGGCGTCGAGCGTCGTCGGTCAGCTCCTCATCGAGATCCCGCCGCCGAGCGATCGGGTCACCGTGTGACCAGCACCGTCACCCGCACGCAGGCCGAGCTCACCAACGCGCGCGCTCGGATCGTCGGCGAGCGCGAAGGCGCGATGGCCGACGCCATCGTGTGGATCGTGCGCACCACCTCCGTCACAGGGCGCGCCATCGCCCGCGTCGCGCGCAGAGCCGGCTCGGTGGTCACCCCGCTGGGCTGGTCGCTCGGCGCCGTCGCGGTGGCGGCCCTCGTGCTCGGGTACGTGTTCGGCTGGACGGAGGCCGTGGTGGCGGGGTGGACCGCGGCCGCGCTGCTGGTCATCGCGACCGGCTACCTGGCCGGACGCATCGGCTTCGACGTCGGGCTGTCGCTGCCCTCCAACCGCGTCGTCGTCGGGGATCGCGCTCCCGGCGAGGTCGTGGTGCGCAACCCGGGTCGGCGGCGTCTCTCCGGCGTGCGGATCGAGGTGCCCGTCGGCGAGGGGCTCGCGGAGTTCGCCTCCCCGGCCCTGGCGGTCGGCGAGGAGCATTCGGACGTGTTCGTCGTGCCGACCACCCGGCGCGGCATCGTCCCGATCGGACCCGTCCGCACCGTTCGCGCCGACCCCATCGGCCTGCTGCGCCGCGAGGTCGTCTGGGCCGACTCGCTCGACCTGTTCGTGCATCCGCGCACCGTCGCCATCCCGAGCATGAGCACCGGCTTCGTGCGCGATCTGGAGGGGGCGCCGACGCGCGACCTCACGTCGAGCGACATCGCGTTCCACGCCTTGCGGGAGTACCAGCCGGGCGACGAGCGGCGCTACATCCACTGGAAGAGCACCGCGAAGACCGGCAGCTACATGGTGCGCCAGTTCGAGGAGACCCGGCGCAGCCACCTGCTCGTGGCCCTGAGCCTGTCGGCCGCCGACTACGCGTCGGACGAGGAGTTCGAGCTCGCCGTCAGCGCCACCGGGTCCCTCGGCGTGCGCGCCATGCTCGACTCGCGCACGGTCTCGGTCGTCGCCAGCGCCGCGACCCCCGACTTCGCCAAGCGGATGGTGCTGAGCGCCCGCCGGCTCAGCACCGTCAACCGCGGTCGCCTGCTCGACGACCTGGCCGGCGTCGAGACGACCGCCGCTGCCCTCCGCCTCCCGGAGCTCGCACGCGTCTCGGTCGACGACGCCGCGGGCACGTCGATCGCGTTCCTGATCGCGGGGTCGGCGCCGACCGCGGCCCAGCTGCGCTCCGCCGCCGCGCACTTCCCGCTCGGTGTCGACGTGGTCGCGATCGTCTGCGATGCGGGCGCGGTGCCGTCGCTGCGGCGCGTGGCGGACCTGAGCGTGCTGACCATCGGCTACCTGGAGGACCTCAAGCACAGTCTCGCGAAACGGCTGGCGACATGAGCGCCCGGCTGCGCGCGGGAAGCGCGAGCGTCGACACGGCGATCGCCCTGGCGGCCGTCGGGCTCGCCGCTTGGTCGTTCTGGCCGGTCTACCAGTCGGCGGCGTTTGTCGTCCTCCTCGGAGCGACGCTGGTGCTCGGCGGGGCCGTCGGCGTGCTCGGCGCCGTCTTCCGCTGGCCGAGCATCGTCGTGGCCGGTGCCGTGGCGCTGGTGTACCTCGGCGCCGGAGTGCAGCTCGCGGTGCCGACCGAGGCCACCGGTGGCGGCGTCCTCCCGACCGGCGCGGGCTTCGTCGACCTCGTCCAGGCGACCTGGCTGAGCTGGAAGCAGCTGGTCACGATCTCCGTGCCCGTCGGGTCGTACCAGGCCCTCCTCGTGCCCGCGTTCATCCTGATCCTGCTGACCACCGTGGTCACGGTGAGCGTCGCTCTGCGCGCCCCCACCCCGGAGACCGCGACACTGCCGCCGGCGCTCCTCCTGCTCGCGGGCATCGCCCTCGGCTCGGGCACGTCGGCGGTCCCGCTCTGGCCGGTGCTGGGGCTCCTGGCCCTCCTCCTGGTCTGGCTCATCCGGTTCCGGCTGCGGCGCCGGTCCGCCGCGCTGCGTGCGCTGGGGGAGCAGAGCGGCCTCTCCGCCGAGACGCCGCGCGAACGACGGTCCACGGCCCTCCTCACCGGTGTCGGCGCGCTCGTGATGCTGGTCGGAGCGTCCGCGGTCGGTATCGCCGCCGCGGTCGCGGTGCCTCCCGCCACCGACCGCCAGGTCGTGCGCACGGCCGTCGAGCAGCCGTTCGATCCGCGCGCCTATCCCAGCCCGCTCAGCGGGTTCCGGTCGTACCTCGAGAGCCCGCGCGCGGACGAGCCGATGCTCACGGTCTCCGGCCTCCCCGCGGACGGACGGCTCCGGATCGCGACCCTGGACACCTACGACGGCGTCACCTACTCGGTCGGCAGCGATGGGACGACCAGCGCGTCGGGATCGTTCACCCGTGTGCCCTACCGGCTCGATCAGTCGCGCGTACGGGGCACCGACCACACGGTCACGGTCACGGTCCGCGACTACCGCGGTCCCTGGGTGCCCGGCACCGGCCAGCTGGAGCAGATCGCGTTCCGCGGCGGCGACGCGTCGACGCTGGCGGGCGCGTTCTTCTACAACGACGTGACCGGCACCGGAGCGCTGACGACGGCGCTGCGGTCCGGTGACAGCTACACCGCCGATTCGGTGGTGAAGCCGACGGTCACGGCGGCCGGGCTGGAGAAGGCGGAGCCGGGGTCCGATGCGGTGCCGAAGCCGACCGTGATCCCGGACGAGCTCGCCTCGGTGCTCCAGAAGTACACCGCCGGAGTGACCGGTGCCGGTGCCAAGCTGGCGGCGGCGCTCCGCGGTCTCGCGCAGGACGGCTACATCAGCCACGGGATCGGCCCCGACGAGCCCGCGAGCCGATCCGGACACGGCGCCGACCGGATCACGGAGCTCCTCACGGACGTGCCGATGCTCGGCGACCAGGAGCAGTACGCGGTGACGGCCGCCCTGATGGCGCGCCAGCTGGGCTTCCCCGCGCGCGTGGTGTTCGGATTCGTCGCACCGGCGGAGACCGCCTCGAGCGCCACGGTCACCCTCACCGGGTCGGACGTCTCGGCGTGGATCGAGGTGCAGACTGCGGACGGCTGGGTGACGGTGGACCCGACCCCGCCCGTGCGGCCCGTCCCGCCCAAGCAGCCGGAGCAGCCCACCGAGATCTCGCGGCCCCAGACCAATGTGCAGCCGCCCGTCGACGAGAATCCCCAGCAGAACGACGAGCCGCCGCAGGCGCAGGTCGACACCACCGATCAGCAGCCGCCGAACCCCCTGGTCGAGACGCTGCTCGCGATCCTGGTGGTGGTGGGCTGGACGCTCGTGATCCTGGCGGTCCTCGCAGCGCCCTTCCTCGCCGTGCTCGCGGCCAAGTGGCGGCGCCGGGCGTTGCGGAGGTCCGCCTCCACCGCGTCGGAGCGCATCGTCGGAGGGTGGCGCGAGTTTGCCGACGCGGCCGTCGATCACGGCTACGACCCGCCGCCCGCCGCGACCCGGGTGGAGTTCGCGCAGACCATCGGGGGCAACCGCGCCGCCGCGCTCGCGAAGGTCGCCGACCGCGCCGTCTACAGCCCCACCGCGCCGACGCCGGAGGAGGCCGATTCGGTCTGGAAGGCCGTCGACGACCTGCGCGGGCAGCTCGATCGGCGCGACACGCGCTGGAAGAGGGTGCTGGCGGCCGTGTCCTTGCGTTCCCTCGGATACCGTGGAGGAAGGCGTGAGAGGAGAGACGGGCGATGAACTGTCGGGTGTGCGGAGCCGAGCTGAGCGAGGGGACGCTGTTCTGCGGCCGGTGCGGGAGCTCGGTGACCGCGACGCGCGTGCGTGAGCCCGAGGTCGCCGACCCGCGTCCCTCCGACACGACGATCGTCGAGCGGCTTCCGAAGCCCGCGGTGGCCGGCGTCTTCCTCGACGAGGACGGTCTGCCTCCCACCGAGGCCGTCGCCGTCCTGCCGATCGAGACGGCGCCGCCCGTCGCGACGGCCGTCGCGCCGTACACCCTGAGCTTCTCGACCGGGGAGACCGTAACGGTGTCCGGATCCGGTCTCGTCGGTCGTCGCCCGATCACGCAGCCGGGGGAGGAGGTCGACCAGCTCGTCGTGGTCTCCGATCCGGCCCGCAGCGTGTCCAAGACGCACCTCGAGTTCGGGCTGGAGGGCGACGACCTCTGGATCTGCGACCGCTACTCCGGCAACGGCACGGTCGCCCGCCCGCTGGGCGCGACCGCGCGCCAATGCGAGGCCGGCCGCCGCTACCGCGTCACCCGCGGCACCCGCGTCGAGATCGGCGACCAGTGGTTCGACGTCAGCTGAGCTGACCCGTCGCCGCCGGAGGAGACCGTCCCCCGACACACAGCTGAACGCAGCGAAGGGAGGGGATCGCACCGGGACCTGGTGCGAACCCCTCCCTTCGGAGTGGAGCAGCCGCTAGACGAGCGCCTCCGCGATCTCGGCGGCCTGCAGGCCGTGCGCTTCGGCGACACCCGCGTTGACGACCTGGCCGCTGTGCACGTTGAGGCCCAGGCCGAGGGAGGCGTCGGCGCGGAGCGCCGCCTGCCAGCCGCGGTTCGCGATCGCCCGGGCGTAGGGGAGTGTCGCGTTGGTGAGCGCGTACGTGGAGGTGTGCGGCACCGCGCCGGGCATGTTCGCGACGCAGTAGAACAGCGACTGGTGCACCGTGAAGGTCGGGTCGGCGTGCGTGGTCGGGTGCGAGTCGGCGAAGCAGCCGCCCTGGTCCACGGCGATGTCGACGAGCACGCTGCCCGGCTTCATCCGCGAGACGAGGTCGTTGCTGACCAGCTTGGGCGCCTTGGCTCCCGGGACGAGCACCGAGCCGATGACGAGGTCGGATGCCACGACCGCCTTCTCGATTTCGAAGCTGTTGGAGGCGATGGTCTTGATCCGGCCGGCGTAGAGCGCGTCGAGCTCCCGCAGCCGGGCGATGTTGGTGTCGAGCACCGTCACCTCGGCGCCCAGGCCGACGGCGACCGAGGTGGCGTTGGTGCCGGCGACGCCGCCGCCGAGCACGGTGACGACGGCCGGGTGCGTGCCGGGGACGCCGGGGACCAGGAGGCCAGGGCCGCCGTTCGGCTTGAGCATCGTGTTGGCGCCGACGATGGGGGCGAGTCGTCCGGCGACCTCGCTCATCGGGGCGAGCAGCGGGAGGGAGCGGTTCGGCAGCTGCACGGTCTCGTAGGCGATCGCGGTCACACCCGAGGCGATCAGGGCACGCGTGAGAGCCTCGTCGGCCGCCAGGTGCAGGTAGGTGAAGAGCACCAGCCCGTCGCGGAAGTAGCCGTACTCGCTCGCGATCGGCTCCTTGACCTTGAGGATCAGGTCGCCGGCGGCCCACGTGGCCGCGGCGTCCGGGAGGATGGTCGCTCCGGCGCTCGCGTACAGCTCATCGGGGATGGAGGAGCCAACGCCCGCACCCGCCTCGACGTAGACCTCGTGCCCGGCGCCGACCAGGTCGTGCACACCGGCCGGGGTGATCGCCACCCGGAACTCGTTGTTCTTGATCTCGCGGGGGATCGCGACCTTCATGGGATTCCTC
>Ga0153993_100583_pt1 | contig 13645 bp, 15 predicted proteins | sample TSNC077MetaG_FD_104706 | JGI IMG/M metagenome (GOLD analysis project Ga0153993, IMG submission 104706) | Attine ant fungus gardens microbial communities from North Carolina, USA - TSNC077 MetaG | ecosystem: Host-associated > Fungi > Mycelium > Unclassified | place: USA: North Carolina, Lumber...
ACTGATACAGATTCTCTGCAACTCGGTGAACCAGGAGTCCGGGACTCCTCATCAGTGATATTCTCAGAAGCCTCTGAATCAGTACGCTCAAGCGCATTTAGGAAATGTAGAGGTCGACTTTTCGATTCAGGTTTCTGGGTCAACGTCTGCGAAGCTTTATGCTGTTTGGTATTGGCATTATGAAGGCGTCGATGGCGTCTCTCGCCGTAGAAAATTCCTCCGTGAAGCTCAAAGTTATAAGCACCCTGAAAGAATGGCATGTCCTGAGGGGATCAGTATTGACGCCGAGGCATTTAGTGACACATGTACAAATAGACCCGATTTTCTCATGGACCAGCTAAGCCAACATCCTGAGCAGAAACCATTCTGGAAGATAGCTGTTCTTTTAGAGCTCGATAGTATGGGTATGAACATATACATTCAACGTTTGGGAACATACTAAAATCACTTGTAGCATTGTTTGATATACTACCGGTGACCTCTGCCTATGTTCCCGATCTCATCAATATACACTTTCCTTTCCATTGTATCCATTTGGGAATATTTCCCTGAAAAGTTCTGGATAGTGAATTTCCGCGGTATCAGGATGGCTCCTGGAACAATAGTATGAGAATAAATCTGATCCGGCCTGAGAATCGACTAGGACTGACTTGACCCGACCAATTAGATTGACTTTACCCGAAGGCTCTTTGTCATATTCAGAAAAATTTATGGCTAGATGGAAATGTCAGCAGCTTGGTTCCATAAGAATTGAGGTACGAGCGTAGCATACAATCCGTAGGTATGATGGTTCCCCGTTCATCGCGTAATTTCAAGATTTCAGGGGGCACTGTAGCAACATCATCGAAATTGTATCCTCCTATGACAATGACGTACGATCAAGTATCTCGTCTGCCAGTCGGATCTGTAAAGAGATATTCTGGAAAAATGGGACCGAGTATCTTGGGGTCTTGCCTTTTGGTGATAAAACTCGGTGAGATGTGGCTCGAGCGACACCGCGGGTAACAAACTCAAAAGCTTTTTTTAGTAAATGTCAGAAATGACATTGGGTAGAGCAGGGGATCATCCGACCTTTTCCAATGTTGATGACAAAAGTACCATGGATAGGAGGTACATCGATCCACTGTCCAGATAGGTTCTGAACTTGTAAACCTTGGTGTGGAGATGCTTGGAGCAGCTTGTCCACTGGTAAATGACGGAATACACAGAATTAAGAAATGAATATACGAAGGTGAGAAATCCGGCATCATAATGAGGGCCTACTCCTTGCTCATCTCCATGGGCAGCCACAGGGTATTTAACAATTTTCGCACGATGCTGCATAAGCTCCTTGTCATCGTAGAAATGTGCCAGACCCTGTGATCTAAGTGCGAAAGCTTCTGCCATAAGGGAACTGAAGTTGTAGCTGAGTTGTTCTACTTCTTCGAGGTACGCTTCGCACGTCTCCCTAAATCCAGGTAGATCTGGCCACTAGGAAAGGCCGATACAGTTAATCAAACAAAGCGACGGAGACTCTGACAGTCACCTGACATTCTCCCCAGAGACGATAGTAATCCGGATCTCCCTTTTGCCATCTACATTTGTGCACTGTCGCAAAGTCGTACTGCTCCCTCTGGTCAACCTGTCCCTTTGTCAACTCTGTGCCAAGCCTAGAATACCCAAGGAAATGCTGCGAGTTTTGCATTCGTATTTTATCTTTGGCCTCTTGCGGAAGATCGAAGAGCCCTGGTATGAAGTCTATCAGTTGATCAACAATGGATTGCGGCACAGTGTGATTTTTCAGGTACAGAAAGCCGACATTGATTAATGCATAGCGAAGCTGGCTGATGAACACCTCTCTGTGACCTGGGTGAGAGGAAGATATCAAGGAGTAGTCCAGAACTGGAATGTTGGAGAAGTCTGCTGTTGCTGTGGACATGGTTACAGATTACAAGACAAAAATACTATCCGAGATGAGTAATGGGAGCGTATCAAAAACCTGTGCGGGGCCCTTGTATGACTGACGGTCCCTTGTATGACTGACGGTCCCGTGCTGATATTCATGTCATATGTTAGAGCCAGATTGAAAGGTCCTAAAATTAGAATGAACCCGACTCAGAGGATCTATTATTGCTCTTACAGCTAACACTGTAACCGATTGTGAACGGACATGCTGAATTACCTTCATCTTCCCATTCCATTCAACAATTTACAACTGCTAGGAATCCACCAACTCATTCCACGTCCGGAAACCAAAACAGAGAACGATGAGAATACGGAGATGGATGCCGAGGGTCATGCTCATATAGAGGAATCGCAGTTGGATCTTATTTCTGCTATCATCTTACCTGTCGGCATTGAAGCACATGTTATCATCCAATCGCGATTAATGATGACGCGCCATCAGTCTAAAGAAGATACCCGCATGCACGTTAATGAGTCAAATCTGACAGCAAGACCGGTGACTGATGACTACATTGTTTCCCCGCAGACCAGACCTTGAATCAGACCCCTAAACAATAATTATGAGCATGAACCGGCAACTGACTGCCATTCATATCCTGGAAACGCGCGCTCAACGGGATTCCTTTATATACTGCCTATTGCTAATAACCCTAATCACAATGCCTTCCCTTGACGAATTCCCTGGGGTTTGTTGCATCCATCCTACGTCGATGATATCAATTATCTGACATGATCTTTCCTCCTCCAGATTCGCGCCGAGCTCAAGAACACTTTTGCCTCAGGCCGTACCAAATCCATTATTTGGCGCCAGCAACAACTGCTACAGCTCGCTCGTCTTGTCCAAGACAATGCAGATACTTTGGCGGAAGCTATCAGCAAAGACCTAGGCAAGCCTCGTTTCGAGGTCTTCCTGTCGGAGATAAATCTCATCACTCAGCGCTCCATCGAGTACGCCAAAGAACTTAGAGAATGGACAAAAGACGAAGACATGTCCCAGTTCAATGAAGACTGGCAGGGCGGTTGGATACAAAAGGCCAGGAAAGAACCGAAAGGTGTCGTTTTGATTATCGCGTATGCTCTTCTTCTTCCGATTACAGATTTTCAACTTACCAGTACCATTCATCTAAGACCGTGGAATTATCCACTCGTTCTAAGTCTTCAACCATTGTATGGCGCAATCGCAGCTGGATGTTGCGCAGTGGTCAAAACGTCCGAAATTGCGCCATCTTCCTCTAGAGCCCTCGCCGAATTACTTCCAAAATACCTTGACAATGATGCCTTCAAAGTGATTGAAGGTTCTGTACCTGAGATCACACGCTTACTTGAACTACAATGTGCGTTGCGATTTTCCTACCCAATGCCAAGCTATCTATTTTTTCCGTCCATACAATATATATGATTCCACTAAAATCGGCGTCTGATAGGGGACCACATATTTTATACTGGAAATGGGCGTATAGCTCGCATAATCTCAATGGCAGCAGCACGTCATTTGACACCTCTCACTCTCGAACTCGGTGGCAAATCACCTGTTATTATTGACCCGGATACTGATATCGATCTCGCTGCGAAACGTGTGTTGTTTGGAAAGTCCCAAAATGCCGGACAGGTATGAAAGTGTTTCATACTCCGCCATCCCCTGACTTACTAGTTCATCATTGGAACCAGCTCTGCGTCTCACCAGACTACGTCCTCTGCCCCACCTCTGTCCTTTCTACATTCGTCAATTCCCTCACCAAATATGCAACTCAGTTCTGGCCTCAAGGCTCACTCCGATCATCCTCTTTTGGGCGCATTGTATCCAATGCGCACTTCAACCGCCTTTCGTCCATGCTCGAATGCACGAATTCGAAAGTTGTTTATGGTGGTGAAAAGGACTTGGAAGGAAGAATTGATCCTCAGGGAAGACCGAGGGGGATGGAGATGACGTTCTTCGTCTTGGACAAGGAATACTGGGATAGTGATGCCTTGTTGGCAGAGTACGTTTATTCATCTAGAATTGCAGTGTGCATTACCGTGGTGCTGATGATTTCATAGGGAAATTTTTGGTCCTTTCTTGCCGATTTTACCTGTTGTTGACCTGAATGAAGCTATCCAGTTCATCAATTCCAGGTAAGTATAGATGAGAGTCAACCAATCATCTGTTCACTTTGTGATTGCAGGGATTCTCCTTTAGTCTTATACGCTTTTTGCAAAAGCGAAGAAACGAGAGCCAAGAGTAAGTTATTACGTCCTCCTTTGGGTGTTGTCTCATATGAATCTCCATTTAGTTCTCAAGAATACTACAAGCGGAGGAATTGTTTTCAATGATACTTTCCAGCAACTAGGCTGTATGTCATCTCCCATATCCCATACTGCATGCCTCATGTGGTCCACAGTGAACAACATTCCCTTCGGTGGTGTCGGAGAATCAGGATGTAGGCAAATTTTTCCTGCTGTCGTATTCAAATTTGTCCTACCCAATCTCATATTACAGATGGCAGACAAGGCTTAAGATACAGTTTCAACGAATTTTCATACCAACGCTCTGTAGTCACGATTCCCAACGAGTACGTGTTCTGAACATGCGAAATTTGATACAAAATGACTTGTTTGAGATAGAGCAGAAAAGGTCTTGGAGATGATTAGGTACCCTCCATACACACAAGAAAAATTTGATGTATGGTGCAAACCTGTCCATGTTCCAAGGTATGAGGATTTGTAGGGAGGGGCGAAACAGGGAGAAGGGTTGGTTCATGGTTTTGTTCTGCACTATGATTTCTTCATGAGACTGATCGATTCTTCTTTTCTGTGTCAGTGGCCGGTGGACTTACCATATAATGAATACTGGATGTTCTTTTCTTCAAGTTGTGATTTATCAGTGCCTTGTTTCATTTAAGACAGTATTGTACGCTGTGTATAGTAGTTTCTTCTCTCACAATTAAGGAAAATGGATTTAACATGTTGAGTCGGGGACCAGAAACGCAAAATAACAGGGGAACTCGTTGAAAACATGCAACGTACATTACCACCACACCTATTTATCTCTGACTAGAAAAATAAAAGCGAAACATCTTGTCTGACATGAACGATACGACGTAGCTAATTTTAGTATAGCATCCGATATTCTAACACATAGAACACTTTTCTCCTCTTGCTTTCTCTTAGTATCACTACTCGATAACATAGATATTTTGTCAACTACTTCTAGTCTTCTCTTTTTTTTCTTTTCTTTCCCACTCTCTGTCTCTTTATTTAAGTAGTAACCTTGTGTAACTACCACAGCCGGACATCAAGCTCTGTGTGATAAATTGTTGATTTAAAAAAAAATCAAACAAGGGCAGAAAAAAAGATGAGAATAGAATGATAAGTAAAATATTTATGAATAAATTGTAAAATACCATTTTCATCACATACAGTCCTCTTTGTTTGATATTATAGGTAAGACGAGTACTCTTATGGACAATAATGCACAAAGCCCATTCTGCCCATTCTAGACATCAAGATATCTTTCTCATCAATGACCAATGTACTGAAAGCATCTGCATCTAAGTATTTTCTGGAGTAGTTTTTGTCATTCAGCATTATCGTGGCTAATTCATTTGCTATTTATGCGGCTATACAGCCTTGTAGATCCCCTTGAGTATGGTAATAAATTGTTTGCATGATCTACTGGACGCATATCCGTAGGATCATGTCCGCTAGTTTCAAATTCTAGAAGTTAAGCGAATGATGGCGGACATTGAATTGGATAAAAAAATAACCAATGTGCAAATTGAGTGCTATCCGTGGGCGGTTTGTATTTCGGTCAGAGAATATTCAGACAGGTCAGGGTCGCAAAACCCTGCCTAATATGGGCATGTCTGGCTATGATAGTGAGGACGACGACTACGACCTACTGGCGTTGCAGCTGCTCGAATGGGAAGCTGAGGAAGAGGCCTTGAATGATGAAGAAGAGGAGTGGACAACGTTGGGGAGAGGCGGAATTTCGTATTTGCTGCTTGAAGGAGACGAGCAACGAGCGAAGAGTCCCAATCGACGAGGGCGACGTTGATGACGATGTTGGGAGGGGACGGCCCGAGGAGGATTTCCAAACATCAACATACAAGAATGAGATCAACAGAGCCCAACCCTAGATTCGGATTGCCTAAAATGGGTTTAGCATCTAACAATTCGACAGAAATGCGTTTGGAGCAGGGTCCCAACCCTCCTCCAAATTTCGAGTCCAGCGGAGGGGCTTGAAACTCAATGCCAGGAACATGGACTTAGCGATGTCATCCGGCATCCCGGCATCGCTCGGCTAGCGGAGCTTTAATTATATCCAAATATCATTCTGACCAGACGACCCTACGGATATGCGTCCAATGAAGAGAGTAGGGTTGCTTCTTCAGATAGCTAGTCTGCCCATTCGATAGGTCTTGACTGGTTTAGGAGCTTGCGTCCTAAGTTCTAGCCATTCCTTTAGTGGCCATTTTATCGTCAAGATCACCTGAAAGTCGCTAAACGAGCCTAGAAACCCCTTATCTGTCAGCTCTCCTATTGTGACCGACAGCAACACATGCGGACAATATCCTGTCTCCCGAAAATGCGATTGCTGGTCCATCCCATGCTGTCAAATATTGTGTCTAATGATGTCGAAAACTGTACCACTATCGATCTAGTCGTGGCGTTTTGGTGTTATTCTGCTTCAGAACAGATCTTTTCAGGTATCCAGAACATATATTTGAGCCTCGTCTCTTGGATGGAAATTCCTCAAGTCAACCTCTTCGAACTATTTCACTCATTTTACTCTCAACACCACCACAATGTACTCCAAGTTGATCTCCTTCATTATCTTCATCTCTGTCGCTGTCGCCGTCCCGACCATATCAGTTCAGAACCAGAGTTGCAACTCTAAGTCTATTCACTGCTGTAACCAAGTCCACTCTTCTAAATCCTCGATGATTCAAAATCAACTCGAGAACACCTCTGGTTTTTTCGGTCACTTTTTCGGTCTTGGCTGCGTCCCTGCCGCGGGACAGGGTGCCGCTGGCAACAATTGGTTAGTTGTTCGTTTGATATACAAGTGAATATATGCTCATCGTTTTCAGTGCTTCTCACACTTTATGCTGCTCAAACACCGAAATCAGTACTGTTTTCTTTTTTCCTTCCAGATTTTATCATTCACTCACTTTCTTATAGATGGGTATTTCACGTATGGCTGCAAGCCTTTTAATTTCAATCCCTAGATAGGCTATTTGTGTATCCGACCGATGTATTGGCAGGCTTCAATTATAATACGCATTCAATGGGTGTAACTTGTGGAGTCCTAACCTTGAGAGTTTGATCAAAAGCTTCCGAGGATAATTTACAATTGATCGAAGTTCACAGGAACCGAGGTCGCGACTGAGGCTCAAACTTGCACATAAACAAGGGTTAGGGTCACTAAGGGTTCGAACATGGCTCTTTTGTCTCCATTCGTTCGTCCTAGTTGAATATGACACTCTTGGGACCGTCTCTCATAGCCTATTACTGTCCCGACTCATTTATATCATCCTTCAAAGCAATAGGTTGACCTCGTTGAATAGCTCAATCTTGTGCAGATTTGACAACTGAATGACGGTGAAGCCTCCATTGGTACTAGAGTACATGGATGTAGGACGATGTGTGTTGTATTTCTAAAATAAGATCCATCTGGTCCTTTGATCTGGACTGTGAACTGGACTGATGACCCTAGTCCCGGTCTTGCTCGCGGTCTTACTGCCTATCGAGGAGTTCAAGGCACTTTATTGGTATTTCTACCTCTGGACGGAGGATCGATTCTTTATAATTTTAATCTATTTTATTAAAACAATAAACTGGGTATTGAGTGGGTGCGTTCTCTTGGGCTAGCAATTTCTCATAGGAGGCGTCGATCCGCACTGTAATGCGTTTTCACTTTCTTGTCTTCTTCATTTCTTCCCTCTTTCTCATTTCTTTTTATGTATTGCATCATGTACGCTACTGCGGACTACATTCGAGCACCGCAATTTTATTTGGCTTACAACGTCCTTGACAATCAGTAGAGGGAAAATCAGAAGGAGATTGAAATAGACAGCAATGAGTTGGGATATGCACAAGTCCATTGTGACCTGTGAGCAATTCCGTGATGCTTCTTCTTTTCCTAGTTTGAATATGGTGGTCCCGTTGACAGATTAAGAGTCAAAACAGAGAATTGTTGAGGGTAGACCTGGTAACATAGGTAAGTTAGAACAATATCGTATTTAATCTTCGGCGGAGTCCCAAATTACACCATAACATGTGAGACAATACGTCTTATCAACTCGCAAAATTCAGACTCTTATTCGTCCACTCGCTACGCCTATCTTGTCAATGGACAATAAAAAAAAGAGCCATTCCTTTAATGGCTATCCTATCTTGCCTTCGTTCGGAATTCTTCTGCATCCACGATCAGCGAATGTCAAAGCAAGCAAGTCGGAAACGGAGTCTTCTGGAATGCAAGTCTCCAACATTGTATGACTTCCCGTAGGAATCTGGGAGAATCTGGGAGTGTTACATAAACCTTATTCTATGGTCTGAGGAAATCTGGGAAAAATGCAATTCCCGTAGCAACACTCCTTAGATGTGACATCACTATGTCACACACACGTCTTGTACATGTTTGTGCTGCAACACAGTACACAGTATTAAGACAAATCATGAATTCAATTCTCTTGAGGCACCCTAAGGACAAGCTATTACTTGCAAACTGTGCAATACTTGGCATTATATATCATATCATTCAGGCATGTAATGACAATGCCGCAAAATGAGATCTCCACTGTCTTGAACCTGCGTTTTCTTGGGAAATAGCTCATATGGAGCTGATAGAGGAAAAACGTCAGCAAAAGAAATTGTGAGCCTATATCCGTCTCTATAGTAGATGCCATCAGGAGGAATTCTGTATGTAAATTTGATCCGACTATCCATAAAAGGCTAGAAAATATCTAGGGAGGTCTAGGGAAGTCTGGCAAGGGGTCCAGACCCCTGTGCAGATCATCGTATCTAGGGAAGTCTGGGAGACCACCCTAATTTGAAATTCATGCTCGGCATCTCGGCATGGAGCAATCTAGGGAAATCTATGTAACACCGATTTCCCTAGACTGCCTACGGGAAGTCATCCATTCATTCGCAAAATGAATTTACGCGTGACCGAGCCAATGCCGATGTGTGGAGCCTGAGGATGTTCAATTCCAACAAAGAAGATACCTCAAGAGGGAACAAAGAACAATACAAAGAAGGCAATCTTTTTCTCATCCATCGTGTTTTAAAATCCAATAGGAAGAGATGAAAGAAGGAAGCTGCCGATTAGAAAGAGCGAAAAGGAATCCTTGTATGCGCCCAGACACATCTGACAACTGAGATCTTAGTGGTGCTTTATGGTGTGGACATAATCTCAAGATTAGTTCCCATCATTGTGGGAGAAGCGCGAGAAAAGGGAGGTACTTAAGGGGCAGGATAGCAGCAGGGAAGGGGGCGTAACTTTCGTTCCTCCAGTGCGCGTCCCTTGTTCAAATCTTCTCCCCTCTTTTCATAGGCAGTGGAGAGTACTTAAATAAGAGACGAACACCTGAGTAAACCTTCAAAGTTTCATAGGGACCATCTTGAAGCTCACCTCACCCCCACATTAGGACAATGCCTCCATCAGAGAGCCCTCTCAAGGCCTTCTTCAACCGATACTCATGGTTCACCTATGACCCAACCGAGTCAGCACCCAACCAATTTCATCGACTTCAAACAACGGCTCGTTGGAAGCGAGCTGATCCAGAACAGCAAGAGGCCTGGGAAGACTATTTGGAGGCACTCGTCCAACAATTCAATAGCTCTTACGGGGAAGATGAGAATGATCTCGCTGCCTGGCATGGGCTGCTCGCTCGTATTGGGATCCAGAATCCCCCAATTCTGTTAAAAAGTGCAAAAGCGTAAGTTTTGAGTTTTCTCCATGCTTTGGGGTCGACGACTCGATGCAACCAGATAATTCAAACAAAATTCATCAACCTCGTTGACCTCGTTGATGCCAGAGATGATCCATCGCTTCAGGTTGAGCAATTTGCCTCAGAGACCTTGTTGAGCAGATACACATTATCCGAACACAAAGTATTCCCGAGGGACCATGTTGCTGCGGGAAGTTTATTGAGATACCTCCTTCGCCAAATCTTATCACCAAATGCAAACCGTCGAGATCCCGCATTTAATCGGCGTAATAAGAGAAAGAATCGGCGTTAGGTCGTGAATAAACTGCTATGTACTTTTATGCGATGATATACTTTCTTCGTGAAGATGACGCGTTATACACGTCACGAGGTAACACACGCGTTCCATATCTTGCTGCGCAATCAAGGTGCACGTAACCTTGTTGACAGGGGGTGCACAGGCAAGCTTGAAATTGTGAATATGCATCATTTTGCGATACTTGGTTGGTAGTCGTAACAATATAGAGTGTGAAATCAGCGAGGAAACACTTCCACGGATGCAGCAAATCCAACTCGAGGATTAGAGAGGCATCCAGGTTTCATATTCAGCTTCCAAGCCAATAGATAAACTCGTTAAAATCGTGGGCTGATCGGGTCTCTTAGATGCGTTGTCCACTGCAGAGCCTTGTTCCTGCAGATGCTTCAACTCAGATGAATGATCCCTTCATTGTCGAGTTCGAGCCCATTTCAAGTAAAGGAACGAAGATGATGACGAGGAGTGAGACCATGACGAAATGCAGGGACACGAATCGAGCTCTACAAGTCCCATGGTCTCGCGAAGGGTTCGCGACACAGCGCTGTGATGGATCCGGGATTGTCAGGGTCTGTACCAGATGATGCTTGAACTTCAATCGTCTACGGTACAGTCGAGCCACTATTCCAGCCGAAGGGGTCAGGAGTGGAGTCAATAAATCCATATTTACAACGCCCAAACAACATCATCGGTTGATATATTTGACTCAAAGTGCGACCATACCCTCTCTGCAGTTACCCAGTCGAAACAAGAGAAACTGATAGTTTGAGGTAACCATCTCTAGGATGAAGCATTGAAAAAACACGGACCCATGATAGTACTCCGATCCATTGTTTCGCATAGGACGAACTTGAAAAAACTTGGAGACATCTTCTAAAAACCATCGGTGCAGGAGGAACAGACATTCCGGATGTATATAGATTTGTGAGTCGTTGTGTTTGCATGGCCAAGGATACGCTCAGATATGGTTTGTATGGTTTGTATAGCTCTTCTGGACCCAATCATTGTCAACTTAGTCGATCTAGTGGACACCCATTTTGGATACAGTATCTATTCCGGTTGTGTCGATCTTCAGCTCAGCACTTGTGCTGAGTCCGTATACTATCAGAACAAAGATGTTTTCCCGAGGAAGCATGTACAGACGATCTGCTGAATCACATCCTTCATGTGATATTTTGAGAGAGAAAGGAAAGCTCAATGGGTGAGAAGTGGTATTTAATTCACTTGTTTCAATTCATTCAGCTCAACGTTTAGCCGTCCCTTCTCAGTCGCTTGTCAGTTTACATAATATAGACCAAACGTCTAATGACGACTTCAGACTTTCAAAAGCCTCGGTGGGCTGAAACATGAATATACCAGAGTTAAAAGGCTGCCTTTTCTTCAACGGTCAACTCATTCCTTCTGCTTCAGTGTTCCTACCCATGTTTTATCTCCTGTCTTACAGGCATTGCATCCCTCGTTGTACTCTCAATGATAGATTCTGCCTGGGCGCTTTGAAGTGAATGTTTACTCTTCTTGTGTTATTGACGGTCGCTCTGATCATGTCCCTAGAAATGACAGTGTCAGGTGTTCTAGCCGTAAAAATGAGCGGAGGCCATTGAGCACCCTCATATGCCATGGCAATAGAACAATTGGGAACTCCGACACTATTTCAAGGGAGATTCCCCAGCCAGTTGTTGAAAGGCCTCCTTTGGTTCTAGCATTACCCATCATTAATAATGCACGGTAAGTTCTCCCTGTTTATGAGATGTCCTTGATCTCAAAAATTTGGAATGAAGATTTGTGCACTCTGTAGTTGATGGTACAGATCAGTGTCCTGTGCAGCCGCTTGAGGGCTTCTTCACCAGTTTCACCGGATTTGAGTACAGGCCAAAGCAGTCAGCATCTGTTCAGATGAAGCGATTGAAGAAGTTCATGAAGAAGGTTTATGAGAAAGACGATAAAAACACCAAAGAACTCAAGAATCTCCATCGCCATTATCAAACTGCCCTTGTGCAGCAGTTTAATTTATCATACGGAAAGGATGTAGATGACCTAGCTGCATGGCACAAGTTGCTTCGCCGTTGTGGAATCAAACTGCTTCCAGAAACGTCAGTAGAGTGCAAGAAGGTTCGTACTAGTGTAATCACTGTATCACTCCCGTTCTGAATGTTTCTGTAGATTGTTAAAAGCAAGTATATCAACTTGATCGATCTTGAAGATGCCAGGGATGATGACACACGGATAATCAAACACTTTGCCACAGAGAAAGAATTGAGTAAGTATACTCTAAAGAAACGTAAAATTTTCCCGAGGGATCACGTCGAGGCTGGGTCATTCCTGAAGTACTTGTTGCGGGATATTTATGAGCCATGTACACGTCCTTACCGGATCCGAGACAAGACAGTACAGTAGGATAGACGAAAAAGCAAGATATCTGGTGGCTGCATTTGGAAGAATTATCAGTATAACTATGTCACTTCGTTGATGTAGAGATGTCGATGAGAAGATGGGTCAGTAAGAAGCTATATTCAAGGACACTACACAAATCTTGATGTCCATCTTTTATTTTGAGTACTGCTGCCGTTGCCTTACTCGGCATCCAGTGGTTCACAATGCTCGCTTGACCTGCACCGTACATAACCTCCATCCGTTGCCCTGTTGATAACAACGGCACTCAAGCTCATCATCAACCACCGCCAGAGAATAGAGAAAACATGCTTCTCGCTAGATTTTGCGTTTCTGGAAACATGGAATGACGGAAGAAGAAGAGAACAATGTAGCCCAATATTGATTCCAGAGTCCCCCTTTTATGAGCATAATAATATACTCCTAAGTTCAATTGGCTCAATCGGCTCGCTACGGAAAAAGGTTGGTACATTGTATCCCCAAGATCAACAGTATTGATTATTGTAATTTGATCCTTCGAGTAAAGGTCTTTCATGACCTATTGAATTGGTGGCAGATACAACAAAGAAATCATGTCCTTGATTGTCGCCTTCGCTGGTTATTGATTATCTCCATTTATAATTCCTTTCCTGTCTTCGGTGAAAGACTTGAGTGAGCAAACGGTCGAGATAGGTGGGGTCATCAATGACTATGTAAGGGGAAGAATTATTCCACTGGGTTGGAAATTTCAGTAGTGATGCGAGTAGCGTTTGATTCTTAGAGATGCCTTCGAAGACAGGACCAAAGAATTGTCTTGAGACCACCGTCATCGCGATTGAGTAGTCTACAGCATCGATGTGATTTGTTGATCGCAGTTTGTTCCCGGCTTCAGGGCTCGAAATAACATTCAGCTTCCCACGAAGCTCGGTGCCTCGGTTTTGCCGTCGAACAGAGATGAAGGCTTTCAAAAGCAACCCTAGATACGACTGGCCGTCTCACTACTCGACTCCAGTCTACTCGTATTGAATCCGAGTGTATTGGATAGAACCGAGGACGAGTTGATCGAGTCAAGTGATGTTAATTGATTTCATTGTTAATTGATTTTATTGAC
>Ga0153993_100589_pt1 | contig 13595 bp, 15 predicted proteins | sample TSNC077MetaG_FD_104706 | JGI IMG/M metagenome (GOLD analysis project Ga0153993, IMG submission 104706) | Attine ant fungus gardens microbial communities from North Carolina, USA - TSNC077 MetaG | ecosystem: Host-associated > Fungi > Mycelium > Unclassified | place: USA: North Carolina, Lumber...
TCCGAAACAAGTGCGATATAGTCCTCAACAAATGCAGTGGGAGTCCGCAGTACGGTCTCTGTTTGACCAGAGAGGACATTGGAGGAAGGTATCTGAAGATCCATTGAGGACATAGTTGAAGATGCCGTCGGAGTGACAAAGTAGAATTATAGTAGTCAGTTCCAATGTATTTTTAACCCTCTATTTTCTACATGTGTATTTTGGCCTAGTGTCTTTTACCTTCCCAACAAAGCAAATTGACTTCGACCATAAAATTCATTTGCAACCTGCGCTTGACAATTTAATTTCCCTAAAGCATTTTATTATCCAAAATATGATATTTGATAACATGTAATCATAACGTGCTAGCAGTCTTCCTTTAACCAGCCACCATGAGTATCACGCGACCATTCAAAGCTTCTGACATGTTCAAGTTTAATAACATGTGAGCGACTTCCTTTGATTGCAATGGCATGTATATTCATGCCAGCCACCGTTCAATAAAAGCAATTTAGACATTTGGACAGAAACTGTGAGGGATTCAATATCCTTTATACAACACGCCGTCATTTAAGTCAATAGTATGGAATTGGGTTTTATTTGACCTATCTCTCGAGGTGGCCTGATATCTGCTGTGTACAAGAAGCACCTAGTGGTCGTATGATGGGCTATGGTGTGTTGCTAACCTCATGATTCTTCCATTCTTTTTTCTCATATGCTTCAGTCATGGGAAAAGCCGAAGGCCAGGGTGCAGGATGGCATGGGCATGTAACAGCCATTACCGTTGCAAATGAATATCGTCGGCTCGGCCTCGCGCGCAAAATGATGAGTTTCCTCGAACTCGTATCAGACGAACTCTACAAAGGATTTTTTGTGGACCTCTATGTGAGATGCGCAAACAAACTTGCGATTGATATGTACGAAGGTTTGGGGTATAGCGTATATAGGCGTGTCAGGGAGTATTATGGAAGTTTAGGTGTGGGAAAAGGAGGGAGGGATGAGGAAGATGCGTTTGGTGAGTGGTTTATGTCTGCGCTGCCATGTGAGTATATGGCCAAATACCTCAATTAGATATGCGAAAACCACTCTCGAGGGATCCAGATCGACATTCGGTTAGGTCGAATGGAAGGGATATAATCGTTAGTGCTCATGATGTTTCGTAAAAGGCTGACTCGCAGCCCTTAATTTGGGTTGCAAGGAATAAATGATAAACTTTCCTTGACTTATTTAGAATGCTAATATTGTGGCAACAGTCCCAAGCAGATTTACTGAAACGGATTGTGACAGAATCGTGGGGGTTGACGTCGCTAAACAGCGAAGACTCACCATCAGTCGAATTCATCCCCTCAGCCATGTTTAATCCTTTAGCATAGGAGATAGACGGTCACATTACTGAAGGATTGAGATTGTATGATAACTCTGATCAGGGTAGCACTTCCAGTTTCTCTGGAGGCTCATGGATTATGTCGTGACGATAATGGTTCTCAACAGACGAAGAACTCCTTATGAAAAAGCTGAGACATTTGGTGTTTTGCTCTCGCATCCGAAGTAATGGTAGTGCCCAACCCCTCGTATCTAGCATACAAACCAAACAACCTAAATACTCAATGGCGGAGGATCTTCTGGTAGAATGCCCAACAATGCGAGTTGTTCCTCATAAAATGCATTCAATGTGTCCGCATCCGAGCAGAACGTGTTGAGCCTTTCCCTGATATCATCTGCTGGACTGATGGGCTGAGAATCTTTCTTGCTCTCTATTTTCGGAGCCAACCGTCCTATCAATCGATTGGTAAGGAATAAAAAACCTTCAGAGCCCCCAATGACTTGAACAAAGGCCGCTCCAGTTTTGTGGATGAATTGCGAATATTTATATGGTAATCGGCGATAAGAGTAAATGACATCGACAGTGTCGGGATATAGCTCAGCAGCTTCGACGTCGACTATGAAATCAAATTTGTGGAGCAGGGCATATTCAAAGTATTTTGAAGGGGTATACCCTGGAACGTGGCTCTCAATGTTGGGGAGGGAAGGTGGGAGAACTGCCAGTCGAATGGGAAAGCAGGATTGAAAGGCATTCTGAGAACTGATATCGCTGATTTGGGTGACGTAGGCTTCAACGAGCTTGAGGCCATGGCGCTCAATTAATCTGTTCCATGCTTTGAGCTGTTCGTCAATGCATCGAGCAGTCGTGCCAATCCACTGTAATTCAAAATGGAAGACAGTCGCTGGGTTGTGAATGATGTCGTGGTGGAGAACAACTGATTCAGCTTGGTCACTTTTCTGCTTACAAATTCAGCAAAAAATGAGATGGTGGACTGGAGATGTTTACCTTATTGGAATCAATTTCAATAACCATTGTTTGACTCAGAATTAGTCTCCTTGCCGGTTTCCGCACAGATGTACTCCTTCTTGAGATATTGCTAGCTGGCTTGGGAACAACCTCTTCGCCTGCATATCTCCTGAACCAGCCGCTTTTAGGCGTCATTGGGACTGAATATTCGCCACTCAAACGATAATAGTAGTGACTTGTTTTCAAATGAATGGTTATGTGCAATAAATGTAGGGGGCAGGAACCCTTACCCATCCAAGAACCCATGCTGTCCTCTGCAGTGCTCGAAAAATCCTTGCTCCAATAGTCTTGCACCCCACTCTACCGCCTGTACTCTCGACGTCACATCGTTAAACTCTCGAACCAACCATGACACAAATTCATGGCCAATGAACGAGTTAGGGTACCGATTATGATGCCACCGATAGTTTTTGATAGGTACTCCATCCTCCTCATGCATAGCTTTGATGATCATAGCAGGCAGTAAATCACCTATTTCCCGTTCACTTTTCATCTTCTTTTTTAATGGGCCATGTGCATGTATTTGGTCCAGCTGATCCATAAGAGATTCATCGAGGACAGAGGTAGCAGGGTCAAGAGTCGTAGGAAGGAACCGAATCGGAGGAGCAGGATTGTTGATACGCTCTTCTGGTGGTTGCCACCGAAGTTTTGTAAATAGCTCGGCCAATTTCTCGATACCCAGAAGCCAAATTTCTTCGTCGTTGAGACGCTCTCCTCCTGGCCCAGTATTCAAAATTGGAGGTTCTTTGGTTGGAATTACAACAAACCGCGTGCGCCAATATCGAAGCGACTCATTGAAATCACGCTCATATCCAGCGACTAGCATATCTAACCTATTCCATCCGTAATTTGCAAGGGCAAAGGAGGTGAAAGTTGTCTCATGTGAAGCATATCCTCCTGTTAGAAATGAGCTTAAGGACCTGAACACGATCGTTGAGAGCATCATACCGCCACGTTGAGGCCAAATAAAACACTCATATCTCATCTTCCTTGCAGGAAACAGTCTCCTTACATATCTCCAAACCTGGATTGTATCACCTTTATATGATATTTTATGTATCTCATGGGGCATGCTGAGATAAACAGGATCCCAGGGAGATCGAAGCACATCGGCCAGTCCAGTGAACTTTGGAGTGTAATCATCACTGACCAAAAATTTGCTCTTCCGCATGCTTTTCCTCTCATCATTTATCTGAGTTTTTTGTCGGTTCCTTGGAGCAGAAGGTTTCAGAATGAACTGAAAACCTTGGGCGATGCGAACAGCACTCATGCCACGCATGACGGCAAGTGCCCAAGCATGGCGGACTTCCTCTGTAGTCCCTTTGATTTGAGGAGGTTTAACAAGAAAGGAGCGCATTTCTTTGGGATCAACGACGAAATCATATTGGTTATTGTCATAACAAGACTCAAGTTCGGCGTTGGATGGGAGGTATTCCATGGTTAAGGGCAAACAGGGAGGCGCAAGCAGCGCCCTCCATTTGATGTCATGTTTGTGGGTAGCTTCTGGTAAGAGGTGCTCCCACCGGCGGGCGAGAGATTCTTGGACATAGGGGGCGGGCGCTTCACACTGCAGAGGGTTTGACCAAGATCGGGGAGAAGAAGTAAAGGATTGGCCAAGGATACTCGCTACACTCCGTCTTTTCATGGTGAGGCTATCATCACGAGGAGGGGTATTCAGAGGCGACCTTTTCAAGGTGCCACGTGGCGGCATTATCGTTTCCTCTTCAAAAGTTCGACTCAAGATAGTCTTGGAGACATTTGACTTTATTGCAAGCGGTTGAGCAGAATTTTCAGGTTCCATGGGAGGAGGAATTTTTGGGAGGGTTAGGACCTGAGTTGCTGTTGGTGCAGTGACAGATGGTGCAGTTCTTGGAGAGGCAGACGCAGAGACTTGAGTGGTTTGTGGCTCACTTGGTCCGCTGCGGAATGGATTGAACAACCATGACGGTGCAAGCTTAGAAGCAAAACTAGGCTTTGACTGGCCTACAGAACCGGGAGTGGAGAATTTGGAGAGTGTCGAGCGTACAGAATGAATTGATGCTTGTGAAGGAGAGCTGGCGACAGTCGGCACTGGGAGCATCTGGGCTGCTGCAATCTCATCTGGTAAGTCTTTGATGATGCGCCTGGGGCTTTCTTCGATCGTCGTGATGGTATTAGAAGCTGTTGGTCCATGATTTCTATTTTCGAAGACTCGGGAACCGGTAGAAGAGGGTGCGACATAGTTGGTACGCAGCGAGAAAATATCCATGTCAAATTTGTCCGCTTCTACTTTTCCAAAAGAAAAGGTTTCTTTTTCTGCGATAACTGAGTCGGTGGCAGTTGTGGCCTGATGGAGGTAGGGAATTTCGATGCTTGATAGGACATCAGCTTCAAGTAAACCGAGCATCTGGATTTCGTGCATTTTGGCCCGAGCTACAAATCTATCATTGAGATGAGCAACTAGAAGGTAACTCGGGAAGACAATCTCACCGGTCTTGTCTGAATGGCAGATCCATTTGCTTATCCCAAAAGGTAGTGGAAATCCAGAACGGTTCCCACCAGAAAGTCTTGGATCCCCTGATCCCGCTGCCATCATTCCCTCCCCATAAAGGGTCACTTGCTAGTGGATCGGCGGATCTGTTCTCAATTTCAAACCTAGTCTCCGGCTCTGTGCCCTGGAAACTAAAAATTGGACTCTGGTGTAAAGGAGGTTTTGTCAAAAGGATAAGATAAAGTATGGTGCCTTGGTCAAGCATCCGGGCTGTCGTCAAGCGTAAGAGCATTTTGTTGACGCTAAAATAGCCAGTGCCAGGACTGATCAAAAGGGTCATTGCTCCAGTTATGAAAAGGGAACGGTCAATGTAATGAGTTTCAGTAGGATTAAGACCAAGATTAATGGCCTCCAAAACTGGGCCATCGTGAGCATACGAAAGTCGACCAATGAGACGGGGTCGTGCGTCAGCCTTTGCTCCTTGTGCAGCTCGATAATGGTGGGTTAAGAGAATCTCACGCTGGAAATCCCAGAAAGAGTCCTTTATGCTGACGAGGATTGGTTTCCATTCGCGAAGAATTTCACGGTCTGTTATGACCTTGTAGAAATCTTTGTACCAATTCCCCCTTTCATCTTGGCGTGCACCATCGACAATAGGCCCTTGCATTTCTGACTCTTCGTAGAATACGCGTGATATAAGGACAATCGTCACAGTATGGTTGGTTCCTGTTTCGCGCCATTTGGTGAAAAGAACCGGAAGGAAGGAGTGGACGATCTTTTCGTTGTAGCGCTCCCCATCTCCGGAAAACTCCCAAAGCTCACGACAGACTTGAATAAAAATAGTGACTTTGGCCGAAAGTGAACGAAAGATGGGTCGTGTCGATGATGTCACAGTTGCTGAAGGGACCTGGATCAAAACCGTATCAAACTAGCCCCCGACTGAGGCTTGAGCACATACCTTTTTACCTTTGACATAGATATTCTCTACTTTGGCCACAGCTGCTCCGACAAACGGCACTATCTGGTCTACAAACATACATTGCTCCACCAGTTGCTCACCAAGTCTCCACATGTCGTTGCGTCCAAGATACTGATCTTTAAAAACGAGTTCCACATGACTAGCATTGCACGCCTCTCCATCAACCTATTCATGGATTTGAGAATCAAACATCATGTTCGACAATGTTTGACTGCGCAACCTTGGTTATAATCACTTCAGCGTTGTTCCTGAGATTGAAGGCGTCCGCGATAGACTTGGGTACTGAAAGCTAGAGGTATGTCAATCGTTATCAGCTGAGGATGCTCAGGATATTGAAGGCTCTCACCTGAAACTGAGCACGAGGACTTTGGTCTTCTTTTGGAATGAAGAATAAAAAGCTCTCGTTTGAATCTTGCGAGCCAGATTTACTAACTTTCATCAAATCACCTTCAGCGACCCCTGGCCATAACGAATGATTGAAGAGCACCCCAGGTGCATCCTTTACCTCGTGCACCCAGAGACTGAACGTTTTAGAGTCACCGACCTTGAGCGGCTCCAGAGCGGGTGTAGGCAAAGTGCGCAGGACTGATTGGGCGGTGTTTGAACGGTGCCGACTGAAGTGAGAGTGTTGGGATTCGGCTCTGGACGACGGCATACTGGTGCTGAGATCACAATTAGCTGATGGCAAGGAATCTAGTGACATAACTTGTCACATCTCATTCAGAGCTCTTCATCCTATAATGGATTCTTTCTGATCAGTCCGAAGACTGAAAATATTTTTCCACGAATCCCAGACCCATTGAACTAAGCAGATAGAAAACCTGACTCAAATTACACTCAAATGGTCAACCGAGAACTGGAGAACTGAATTGTAACGTCTCCCAGGTTAAAGATGTCTCTGTAATCACTTCTGCAACAGGACTTGCCCTACATATTTCTCTTCCGTAGGTAATGGATTATGATTGTATCCCTTTGCACCCATTACCATCATCTTGGCAAGGACAGGGTTTCTGACATTGTTCTGCGTTCAGTGATAGCTCAGTGATAGCATTTGTCAGATTGTTCTGGCGAGGTCCCAGGACGGTGATCTATTTAGTGACACTGTGACTCCTTTCCCCAGCTTTAATCGATTGTCGCAGTCTGAAGTAACTGTTACATCAAATGGAAGCTCTCAGGGCGCTGTGGAAATGATTTGACAATAATGCAAACTTTGTAGCACCAACTCTCAATGTTTGGGGCAGACAGAGACTGAACGGGTGATTTTTGACGACTCTAGATCAGCCACTGGTAGTGAGCGATCCCACAGTCTTTCTCTCAGAGGAGTTCCCATTTTACATGTCCCACAGTACCCTCCACCGAGCCTGAATTTTGCCGCAGCGTCGCATAGCTGACAAATCACCATGATTTTCCCACACCATGATGCCTGTCCTTCACCTTTTCTACTTGACACTTCTCTGAGGGCCAGACTCATGGCAAATACAGTATTAGCGACGCTTACTGGGGAAGCTAATCCAAATGGAAAACCAAAAACAAAGTCCAAGAATCAGCTCCGGCGATTAAAGCAGAAACAGAAGAAGGTAAATGGCTCAACCGTAAGTTCCCAATACATAGTTGATAACTTCAAGCATTTAATGAGTAAACATTTTTTTTATTAGAATAGTGATATCGCTGACGTTGAGCACGTCAAGAACGAGGATGTAGAAGTGCCACTTGCCTCAAGCATCAATTCTGAGTATGCTTCGGAGGAATTAGATGTCAAGGGGAGCGGCTTTGAACAATTTGCGGAAGTGTTCGCACGTTTTCAGCCTCCAGAAGAGGCATCCGTATGTTGTTGTTCCGTTCCACTTGAGCCTGACTAATTTGCTCACAGCAGGTCGAATCCTCTGAACCTCTAAAAGGCGAAATTATCTATTCAGACGATGAAATGCAAAGCGCTGAAGATTCTGACTCCGAGATTAATAAACCATTGTCAAAGAAAAAGCAACGTAAAATGAACCGCCTTACAGTAGCAGAGCTCAAACAACTCGTGAAGAAGCCTGAAGTTGTTGAATGGACGGATGTGACTGCAGCGGATCCACGAATATTGCTTCACCTCAAATCATATCGCAACACTGTTCCTATTCCCACCCACTGGTCAGCGAAGCGAGACTATCTGCAAGGGAAGAGAGGTATCGAGAAGCCGCCCTTCCAGCTCCCCTCATATATTGCCGACACTGGGATTGCGACAATGCGTGATGCAGTCAAGGAGAAGGAGGCAAATATGAGCTTGAAAGCTAAGACAAGGGAGAGGGTTCAGCCTAAGATGGGTAAGATTGATATTGACTATCAGAAATTACACGACGCGTTCTTCAAGTTTCAGACAAAACCACCTGTCACTGGCTTTGGAGAGATGTGAGTGTATTGTTCAACATTGGGAACGTTGAGCTTACTCTTTATCACTCAGGTATTATGAAGGGAAAGAATTCGAGACATCGTTGAAGGAAAAACGGCCTGGAGATCTGTCACCGGAGCTTGTCGAAGCCCTGTCTATCCCTCCCCTCGCTCCACCTCCTTGGCTTATCAGCATGCAACGATTTGGTCCTCCGCCAAGCTATCCCACACTTCGAATACCTGGTTTAAATGCTCCAATCCCTGAGGGGTGAGACATTTTTTTCTGCTCATTGATCCGGTTTATAACGTTCATTTTTCTATTCTGTCAGTGCTCAGTGGGGTTTTCATCCTGGTGGTTGGGGCAAACCTCCCCTTGACGAGTATAACCGACCGCTATATGGTGATGTATTCGGCGTGCTGCCGAAAGTGTCTGATACTGGAGTACATCATCGATTCTTTGGTTGCATCAAAGATAGCTAACAAAGATTTTCTAGTTGGGCGAGCCCGTCGATAAGATATCTTGGGGCGAGTTAGAACCTGAGGAAGGTATGTTGGTAGTTGACTGCTGAATCTTCATACTTATCTTTACATGATATATTACAGAGGAAGAAAGCGAAGAAGAAGAGGAAGAGGAAGAAGAGGAAGAGATCGCAGACGTTACGATGGATGGTACACAGACACCATCAGGTCTCGAAACACCCTCCGGGATGGCTAGTGTTGTTTCGACTGTTGCTGGCGGTCTTGAGACGCCAGATTTCCTCGAGTTGCGTAAAAATGCAAGACCGGTAGCAGATGCTGGAGAAGCAGGTCCAAGAGGCTTGTATCATGTGCTGGAGGAAAAGCAGATGAGTGTGCGTGGAATTATGGGAAGCGAACGTGGATACGATGTTTCTAATCTTGGTGGCTCTGCACTCCCTGTACTCGGGGATGAGCGAATCAGCAAGGTGCGTTTTGGCTGAATGATGTAATACCAAAGTCTCACTCGTATAATTTTCCTCGATTTATCATGACAGAAAAAGAATGGCATTGATGTGTCGCTCGATGCGTCAGAGCTTGAAGGAATGAGCGAGGACGAGTTGAGGCGCAAATATGATGCACACGCAAAAAGTAACGCTGGTGTTCCTGGGAGTAAAGAAGACTTCTCAGACATGGTCGCAAAGGAGATGGCAAGGAACAAACAGAAGATAGAACGGGAGAAGGAAAGGAAGAAGGACAAATTCAAGTTTTAGCTTTTCTTCGTTTCATTGCTGTACTAATGTACTAAGGTGTTTACTCCCGATAGTAGAATGTGAACCCTAAGCTAATATGCATATGATATTTTATTCCTGATCTCTTACTGTCATTGGACACGCCTTTGCATGTTCGCTCACAAACCATTGGGTGATATCAGCTTCAACCGTGGCAGCATCACGCCAGCTAATGATACACCCAAATGGAGATGTCGATACATTGGGGCGGCGACTGAAATCCATCAACTAGGCTACAATTATAATGCAAATTTTTCAAAAAATATTCACTCTATGCGGTGCGATGGGATTTTCTACTCCGCCGTTTGTGATTCCTTTCTGGGAGATGGAAAATCCTACATCGGAAGTGATCGAGATTATGATATTGGATCGAATGATTTTTTCCATGACTGAGAATTTAAGGATGTATTGCAATTGATGGGATGGATACGGCACCTCCCTGATCACTTGCCTCATTCCCCTTCCACTATCCATTTTCCCGTCCTCTCCCTCTCTCCCTTCGTTCATGTCCGGTGTTAAACTGTGCGTTTGATTCCATTCTAGCTTTGTTTTTATATATCATTATCTGGCCAACAGCACTCTTCGGCCGCCCCCAAATGTCGATTACGTCCAGGGTGCGTATTTTTTCTGCGTCTGTGACCAGAACATCCATTTGTTGTCTGCAGGTTATCCAGGGATACCTCCGAGTCAAGACAGGCCCCAAGCAGCAGTGAAGGGGGTTTGTCGAGCAATGTGTGAACCATAAAATCAGGTCTAATCCCTGTTCACAGGCCATCGAGGTGCGAACCCCACCGGCAGGCGTCAAGGCGCAATGGGTGCGCATCGAGCTGCGCAAAGTGGAAACACTTCCTGGAGGAGGGGACAAAAATACTTTCTATGATTATGTTGGGCCTAGTCCAGTCACACTCTGGACGGCACCCGATGGCTTCAATATCCTGCGTACTGTAAGTCATCTTTAATTAACGTGTAAATATATGCGTTTATCCTTCTGGTAGCAAGACTTCCCCTTCTCAATCCGGATTCCGGAGTCCATACCACCCAGCGTGGCCCTTGAAAACCGGGGTGGGTATTTCAACCGCGTGTGCAGGTGGTGAAATTGATTTCTTCGTGACATCACCAGCTGGGATCCAGTATGAGCTGGTTGCGACCGTATGTACGAAGGGAAAAAGGTCAGTCGAGCCTGTAGCCTTTTGTTCTAGTTTACAGTTAAACACTGCCTATAGAGGATTCTTCCGTAAACGGAAAAACATCGTGACAAAAGAAATTGCACCCATAGTCATCGATAAACACGAGTTACATTCCACTTGGCCCGTGTACTGCCAACCGGAGAAGCGACAACTTGCTCAGGAGGGTGTCACCCTGATAGTGGAGCGACGACACGCTTGCCATGGACCAGGAGATCGCATCACAGTCATGGCAACCCTCAGATCTGATAACCTGCATACGGTCATCCTTCAAGGATTCGAGATGGTACTAAGGGAGACAACCATCTTCCGTGCACAAACATATACTGCGGTTCGCAAAGTTGCTCCATTGGTCAGGGTCGCTAGCATTGGAGAGACAAAACTGACAATTGGTGCAACTCTGTACGGCGGAACAACGCACCAGGCTGAGCTCTCCTGCCAACTGCCTCCCAATCATACGACGACGACTTTGAACGCTGCTCGTCATATCGATGTGACGTATGTGTTGTGTGTCAAGGCTCTAATGGGAACAGGAGTGCAATTATCCATGGAACTCCCTGTCATCATTTCTAATTGGCAAAGGCAAGACTGACAATGATCCTGACTCGCTTAATTACTCATCTCTTACCAGATATGTTTCTCAAGAGGCCGTCAGGTACCATTCCCTCTCTCTTGTTTTTCAAAGCCTTAACTGGTTCCCAGGCGTATTGGTGGCACCTCTGCTCTGTGCCTGACTCCATCACCTGCCCCACCCATAATGTCTATAGAGCCAACGAGTCCAACAAGAGCTCAAAAGCCCGCCATGACCACTACATTACCTTCCGCAACTCATGTGCGGACACCCTCCAATAGTCAATTCAACACTGTTCCAGCCTCAAAAACCTCGGGCAGTCCTGGGGCTGCAGATGTTTCTTTTACGGAAGAATTTGGTTACGGCATTGGCCATCGGAAACTTTCTCAACGACAGACTGCGAACACAAAAGGCTACCCAAACGATTCCACAACTCGCAGGCCCACTGTTACTAACTCTAACTCTTCCATTGCATCGACTGCGAGACGGTCCATTTCAGCTGTGGCATCCAATGCCCCCAGTCGATATACAATTACGAACACTGAGCCAGATCTGCCTGAGGAACAACTACCCAACAAAATGTCGGCGAGTGTTGTTCCTCCTACTCGGACTACATCCACCGGTACCCTTCACAGAATGCCTACAGCAGAGGAGGAAAAGCGGGTTTACGAGTCTGCAAAGTCAAGAGTGGAGAAGACTCAAGGTGTGCTGGCTTCAGTAAGTACTATCAAATTTGGGCCATTTCCCATATCAATCCTTACTGAATGGGGGTTTGCAGTATGCCCCTCCTGTCCCTGTCATCTCTTCGCCACCTTCGGGACATGCTAAGCAGTGGTTGTCAGCGGCCGAGGAGAAAGCGCTATTGTATGACAAGGCCCAGGCTGCTGTTACCCAGGCCCAGCGTCAAGGCCCGGATGTCGTGCGGAGCTCAACATCTGGCCCAGGCAGTCAAAATAGCAAGCCATCAGCCTCAGAGATGTATCGACAAGCAATGGCAAATGTCAGTACAAATAAGAATCAGCCTTCGTCGCCCCATATAATGTCGGATCCATCTCAAAAACAACCTACTTCCCCTTCTCAAATTCCACAATATCTGACGGCGGAACAGGAGAAAGCTGCGTTGAAACGATATGAGGAAGCGAGGTCGGCCGTAGACAGATTGCAAAATCAGCCCATCGCTTACGATTCACTATATCCCAAAGTTGGAGGTGCCTCATCCTCTGTTTCTTCACCTGATGCGCCTCCATCGTTTGAAGCCTCGGTCTCGTCGGTTGCTGTTGCCGTGGGTCCTATGACGGCCGCCCAAGAGAAGGCAGTCTTGGCTGAAAGAATACGGGCAGCTGATAATCAACACTCAACCCAACTATCTAATCTGCCTCCATCGTTCTCTTACGCAACCTTTTTCCCTCCAGCGTCCAGCTCAGGTAATCCATTGCCTCAAAAAGAGTTTATGGAAGCTGCTGCCGAGAAGGAAGCTATGAGAAAAAAGATGGAGGCAAGAGATGCTTCGAGGAAGAAGTCGTCAGGCATGGCGGTACCGTCTAGGAATGCATCATTTACCACTGGAACGAGACCGACGCCCACTCCACCACCAATGTCCCCTCCTATTTCCAATGCTACTGCGGTGATGAGCGCTGCCGAAGAGAAAGCGTTACTGAAGGCCAAGCTAGAAGCGAAGGCATCGAAGAGAGAGCCGTTTACCCATCGGCAACAAGCACCACAACCATATAGTTCAGGCATGATGCCTGTGACACTACCTGCTACTGAAGCACCACCGCCACTAATGCCGAGACCGCCAGCTGCATACATCCAGGAGACACGGGAGGAAGATGAGAGGGTAAGTAAGATTGCGATTGATGGTGCGAATTTGAGGTTCGATACGGATGGATCCGAGGGAAGCAGTGTATACACGAATGGGCATGTGCCGGGCCAAGGACAAAGTAGAGTATTGAGAGCTCCAGAGTCGCCTCCCCCTTTGCCGCCTAAGCCTGCTAGTGAATGAAGGTTGGCGGGTAGGGCTGTTGGAAAAGGTGCCAAGTCAGACGATGTGTGACATCCGAATACTTTTTGTTGTTCGTCTTCTTAGTGCATGGACTCCGTTCCATGATCTTTTCTTGTTGTTCCCCAATTCCTTCACTTCCATGCTTATTTTCGAGTATTGATCTATCTTATGCATGATGGTCTTCTTACTTATCTCTCCTTTGATATCAGTTATTTTGGTTAACGATCCTTCTGCTTTTGTCTTCGTATACTTGGAATCCGGATCTGCTAGCGTTTACCAGGAGTACTGACAGTCAACCGTTATTTAACGCTATACCCAATTGACTGCAGGTTAACTTGCTTTTTTTCCCTCTTATCAATATGTATCGTTGTCCCACCTTACATCAGTCATTCGTTACATTCTGCTGTTGCTGCTATAGGCCACTGTCGTGAAATTAAAAAAAA
>Ga0153993_100595_pt1 | contig 13557 bp, 18 predicted proteins | sample TSNC077MetaG_FD_104706 | JGI IMG/M metagenome (GOLD analysis project Ga0153993, IMG submission 104706) | Attine ant fungus gardens microbial communities from North Carolina, USA - TSNC077 MetaG | ecosystem: Host-associated > Fungi > Mycelium > Unclassified | place: USA: North Carolina, Lumber...
CCAACTCGGTTCCTGATGGTCAGGGAAGACTGAAGGGACCGCAACCATCTAGGGATACACCGATCATGGATTTGAGGCATGTAGACTGGCCCCGATGGAACCATCTAAAGGTTCTCGGATTCCGAGGGAATTATGTGGCAGAGAATTTTCTGAAAGGTGTAAATAAAGGAAGGTGGGATGAGATCACGGTCGTTTTGTGATCATCTGCACTAGAACCGATTGCCTATTGTACTGATGTATCCTGGACTTCACTCCTATCAACAAAGTTTCTATCAATCCGAGCTCAGAAGAGGAGCTAGAGCTGCTTCAAAAGAGCGGAGCCCTCATTGAAGTCAAAGTACGCGGCAATGGTGAGTCGACGACCGGAAGAGTCGTATTCACGGTCAGACAGTCCTGAGATTTGTTTTCGATTATCACAGGTTGAGAAGTGTCTGGAGGCTGAACGGCGGCACTACCTGTCGCTATGATACATCTTTAAGAGTTGCCACCACACGCTACTCAAACATACCTGGTCACTTTCAGAAACTTGCTTCGTCTGCGAAGGTGGCGTGGATGTTTTCTGTATCGAGATAACTTGCGGTACAACAGCTCCAGGTCTCACCTTAACCTTCAGTTCATTAGCCAAGGTCCAAAGGATCGTGGTATATCTTATAAGAGCCTCGATCTTTGAGATCGGCGATTGGCCTGTCCGAACTAGGAGCAGAACGATGGCACATTAACCTGGACGTAGAAAGTTGAAAAAATCGGTGAAATCAAACGTACCAAGAATGGCTTTGTTGATCTGCTCAGCGACAGCCTCCCGCCTCTCCATCGAGAGGTATCTCGCAAGAGGACTGTTCTCGGGGTGAGGATAGGCTAACAATGCTCCCACGTTAATCAACTCCTGTACGTATAAATCCTTTTCGACGGGATTATTAATTTGTTCTAGGAGAACATAGAGTTTCTGTCCTTGTTGGATCATCTTGATAACATGAGGATCGTCCCTGATTTCATTTCCAGTAGCATCATGAGGGTCAGAGGTAGCATAGTCATGACCTTCCCCAACCTTATTTGAGCCATCTTCGCCTTCATTAACAGCCTCATCAGAAGATGCAGCTGACTCTGACAAGTCAATCGCAGTTGTCCGCAACAAAGAAGAAGAGTACACCAGAGGTTGGGTTCTACATAATTCTGTAAAGCCAAGGATCCGAAGGTTCAAAATCAAATGACGTGGATCCGTCGTTGTTGGTATCAGGTGTTTACTCAAATTCATGGCTTCCAGTGCCGAGGGATACGAGGAAGTAGTGCTTGGATCTGGAGGAGCAAGGACAGACGGGAAATATTCATTGAGGAAGTCGATGGCATCTTCGACTTGCCCAGAAAGTATCTTAACACGAATACCTGCATGTAAATTTGATATGCATGAGCCACCATAAAGTTCTGTTGTGCTAGGACAGTCAATGACGTACTGTTACGAAGCTCTGCCTCCCTCAAAGTTTCTTTGCTCAATTCCAGAACGTCTTGGTCAGCCAATATGCCTCGGACTTCCGGCTGCAGGATCTCATCACCATCGGCATCTAAGTGTCGCACCGTACTTTCTTTCGTGAACGCGGCAGCCGTACGGGTATAGCAATTTTGAAAAAGATAATCCAACACCAACGAACGCTGTAGTCAAGAATTCATCGTGTATATCATCTCGTCAAGAACCCTGAGCTCACTAGTTGACATGCTGTGGGTTCAGAGAAGGATTCTCTGGGCGATTTACCGCTCTTGTTAGCTGGTGGTGTGCTAGTAGTTGGGCTAGGCGTCGCAGAGGGCGGCATCACAAGGAAGGTGGTGGAAAGAGGCAAAGCACAGAGGTCATGCTCGGAACAACACTGTCGATCATGGTCGCACGTGAAACTGCTATTGAAACAAGTATATATATATATATACACTATCTAGATATGCTAACCGCGTCTATGCAATCTTCGAGATTTTCGCCGTATTTTCTCTGGGGGCCATTTTTGGAAGGCTATCTAAACCAAGGTCATACTGATAAGTGTACCAAAAGGATACAAGGATCGAACGAATCACCTTCCCATTTGTGATCACGAGCTGTAACTCAGATTCCTTCAGATGTTCATTGTAGTGATTGCTAACAAGGTGCATAAACGCCATCTGAACCTCAGAATCCGTGATATTCTGCCATTTCCTCGTCCGCAACATCTCAGCATAAGGGTTAGGAATTTTCTCTAGCTCGTCTTCATCCACATGAAGAAGATTAATTTGGTAAACTCTGCAGCCAGGACACCGCCATACGAACTGCGAGGCCTCGAGTACTGGAGGTGTACGGCAGTACCATGGTACCTTTTCCAATAGTTTCGATTCAGCAGCCTCAGATTCTGGATCCGATGCAGAGGGTGTTGATGCCTCACTGAAATCGCTGTCGTACTGGAACTCAACAATCGGATTCATGTCGTGATGACTTGAAGACGGCCGCTGGTGTGATGGCTGTCTGAAGAAGGGAACAGTCCTAGGTGCCTGCGAGCTTGACGAAGCAACGGGGTATGAGAGACTAGTTTCCAGGCGCTTCTGCCAAGACTCCCGCTTTCCACCGAATTTTGTCAGGTTACCTACAATGTCTGGTTTTTCCCGACTGGTCGACGAACCAATGGACATCCTGTACTCTTTGATGAATTCATACCACTGTCGAATATCTAAATATCGTGTATGAGGCGAACGTCGAGCGACAATTTGATCTGCCAATATCCACTCTGCATGTTTGGCGAATATCTTGCGGATCTCTGCCCTGTGAACAGGTCGTAAAGATCGTGGCGTGTCGAGCATGAGAGCACCGCGAGAGTTGGTTATGATGTTATCCGTTTTTGGGTCGTATATGTATCGTATGTACCTGTCTAAAGGGATGATCTGTATCATGTATTGCTCCACCAGCCACTCGATGTTTCTCTCGTTGATTGGAGTACCACAACCAAGGATGAGTTGGTGAATGAGACGTCGAATAGTGTAGCGCTCCAGAAAATTTTGACTTAGGTCGAAAGTCTTGGCATCGAGGCTAGCAATGCGAAAGGAACGACTGCTAGGTGCAAAATTGTTCAGAAAAGTTGAAACGCTCGTGAAGACTAACATACTCTTTCGAAAACAACACCAAAGAATCTGGATCCTCATCCACTAAAAACAATCATATTCAACTATGCGTTCTCGAAGAATATAATATGAAAACTCTCACAAGTCTTATAAGCCGCACTTAACACTTTTACAAAGTACACCCACACCGAGATAGTGGAACCGCTGTTTACCCCATCTCCATAAACCGCTTTCAAGGTCAACTGACTAGGTTTTGTGGAAATCGATTTTTCATCATCCCGTTTCCTTAGATCATGATCCAACCATGAGCTCCCTTGCTCCGATAACCAATTCAACTTCTCTATTTCCAGTACGCCCATCACTTTAACATCATGTTGGATAATTCTACTCGTAGGCAGAGCCTCATCGAGTAATTCAGTTTCATCCAGACTACCCAAAAGTCCTGAGTAAAAACAGGAAAGGTAAAAGCAGTGGGGATGTTTACCCAATATCATCCCCCCCACATCTTATTTGTACTGAAGTCAATGTCGGTTTGAAGGGGCCAGATCGTGCCCAGTTTGGATTGAGGATATATTGCTCAGGATAAGGCCCAAATGGTTCCTCGAGTAGTTTCCTGAGAGACATTGTATGGGTGTTGATATCAAAATGGCACGCCCTTTGTTAGCCAGGATGTTTTGACGCCACTCACTTTCGCAAGCAAGGCATTAAGTAATCTTTCAATAGTGATTGATTATTTTTCTCTCTATATCTTCGTGCTCGTTCAAGTGAACCAGTACGGTCGAGTCATTCATTAATCCTCAATTGTAGGGATGTCATGAGATCTCGATTTCTTCGAATCCAACAATATTATCACGACCTACGAACCCAAGGACATTACCACGTAGTAACATCAACACGGTAGATGGCCATTCCAATATTCTCCCTCAGAAATGTGCTCGTTGTCAGTCTCGGTCTTCGGATAGCTTTGATATTCTACAGTGAATGGCATGATGCTAGGTCATTCGTCAAATACACAGATGTTGACTATCGTGTCTTTACCGATGCCGCTCAGTTTGTCTTCCGACCGAGCCAGGACAACTTAGCTCAAGGCCCATTATCTCAGTGGCTTGGCTATCCTATACCCATAGGAGAGTACGTATTCTTATATATCTCTTCGGTGAAGCACTAATGATTTTTCTGGAGGCAGTCCGTATACTAGACATACCTACCGCTACACGCCGCTCCTCTCTCTCCTCGTCATACCTAACATCATCCTTCATCCGTCTTTTGGCAAATGCATTTTCGCAGTATTTGACATCATAAACGGATTACTCATCTACGACCTCCTCATTCATCACATTATCGTCGCCAGCGAGGGCGCCAAAACGCTCAAGAAAAACTCTCCGTCAACTTCTACAAGTTCTTTGCAAATGAAAGCCACGCTCTATACCGCAGTACACCTTCTCAATCCAATGGTGTTCTCTATATCCACGCGTGGTTCATCTGAATCCGTGCTCTCACTCTTTGTCTTGCTTACTCTGCACGCTATCATGAATGAACGCTGGACCACTGCTGCTGTGTTCTTGGGATTAAGCGCGCATTGGAAGATATACCCTGTTATATATGGCGTGAGCTGTGTTTGCCTCATCGGTTCTCTCAGCCTATACACCAAACGAAAAGGGCAGAGTGGCCATGTGGTTTGGATCAAGTACCTCGTCAATCCAGATACTATCAAATTTGCAGTCACTAGTGCCCTGACATTTGGGCTCCTAGGTGCTCTTTGCTATGCTGTGTACGTTCTGTCACCAAGAGTCTGCCGATCCCGTACTAAAGGTCCTGCGAATAGCTGGGGTTATCCCTTCCTCTACGAAACATACTTGTATCACCTTCATCGGCTCGACCACCGACATAACTTCTCACCCTACTTCTACCTCACGTACCTCACTTACCCGTCTCTTAACTCGTCTTCACCCCTTCCATCACCAGCACATCTTAATCACCGGTTCAACTTGCAAACAACCATAACCGCCATCCTCAGCTCTCCACTAATATCTTTCCTCCCACAATTAATCCTCTCGTTGGGCACAGGCCTCCTCTCTCTCGACCTTGGAAAATTCCGTACTCGCCAGACACTGAAATCCGATATACCATTCATATGGTTCATCCAGACATCTACCTTCGTTCTCTTCAACAAAGTTTGCACGTCTCAATATTTCCTATGGTACCTCCTCTTCCTCCCTCTCCTCCTTCCTAACCTCCACATGTCTCGTTTAAAGATGGTGGTTTGTGTAGGTGTATGGACAGGCGTACAGGGTTTATGGCTGAGTGAAGCGTATAAACTGGAGTTTTTGGGTCAGGATGTATTTTTGGGTTTGTGGTTCCGCAGTTTGATTTATGTCATTGGGAATGCTTGGGTCCTGATCATGATCATGCAGTCGTATAAATCTTGATACTTCAAATCACTCTATACCCTTCATCCTCACTCAAGTAGTAGACACGAATTGAATTGAAACATAGTACAATGATCAGCAGCAAATTTCTTGTACACATTATGAGAATTATAACATAAGGTAGAGACATCGACTGACGGCAACACGACAGACACGGATACTGAGTTGGTAGAGAAGGCCATGATAGCAGTGCAAGGTGGTATCAAGAGGAGGGGTATCACACACACGTATTCTACAACGATGGGGATTGACGATTAAGCTCATAAGACAGTAATCAATCACTTACGGGGTGAATGGGACGCTCTCTTGCCAATCCGAAATCTCCTTTACCGGTGCTTATCACTCCCTGTGCTATCTCTTCCAAAGTCGAATTTAATGAGGCAGGTTGCCGATGTGCATTTCCAGCTAAAAGTCTCGTTCGCTCAGACTCCATCACATCTTCACTAATGTCGTCCCCATTCTCTAGATTCACAATCTTACTCCTGCTTCTAGAATTTCTATGCTTGGATTTATAAATGAATGATTGCGCAACGATTGTAACATCAAAGACGAGTGTCCCACCGCTCCCCAAGAGATATCTACATGAGAAATCGTCAATGATCAGAAAAAGGGACTCAGGAGGGTAAAACATACGGTATACTCTCTTTCAAGAAAGCAGCAGACTGGTGCGATGGAAGATAAGCATTTGGCGAGAAGAGAATAGACGCAACATAGAATACGTTTCCTAGAAATGCGAATACGAATAGATACATGGATAAACCCTGCACCACAAAACCAATCAGTCAAAGCTTCACTAATCTCAGAAAATATACCTCTACAGATTTTCTAACAAACTTTGTTGAATCAGTCGGATTGGCATCATGAATGACATAATTGGTACTCACATTCTTCCAAATTTGGGGTAACCGAGATGTGAGATAGAGTGTGGCGCATAACCAAGCTGAGATACGCCCGATAGTACGCTCCAATGAGGGTTTGGAATCATTGAGTAGGACATGTTCCGTGGGGGATGGCAGATCTTGATCTTCGGATGCAACAGGTAATCCAGGAACGGTATCAGAGAGAGTCCAGGGTTCTGTAGCAATTAGGGACGATGTAACTGCAGTTGTAATAACGTGACCTCGAGCAGGACTCGATGGTAGTACCCTCTCGATATGCGTATTAGACTTATTCCCCACGAACGTACCGACCCCAAACAAGGCCCAGGTACCCAAAAAGACCAAAGTAGCGCTCTTCTTGCCGGCCCTAGAATTCCTGCGATTCCAAGGCGAAGATGAAGACTCATCTGCTTGTCTTGCTTCTCCCGAGTCCTGAAAAAACTCTTCCGCATCCCTTCTCAACGATCTTCCTCTCCGAATGCTATCCATATCACAGGTCGCATGTGAAGGCGCGGCTGCTAATATGCTACTGGAACTGTTTGCACGTGTCCGATTTCTTCCCATGCTCCATGATACACATTTTCTACCAATATCCCTGCCACTCTCGGAATAGAAGCTGTCAACCAAGGTAGTTGGATGCTCATCCTCAGAGTCATCGGGGACATGACCTCGACCTAAGGGGATGGTTGACATGATGCTGAGCGGGCCACCGAGGGTGTCAGAGTTCTGCCTAGCAGTGTGAGAGGCAGAGCCTTGATCTTGATATCTGGCTGCAAGAGCTGCTGCTATTGCGATATCAGAAGCAACTGCGGAGAGAGTTTGATATCGAGTCCTGCTTCTGTCGGCGGAGAGTCTACGAGAAGCGGAGATAGAGGGCCCAGCCCGCCGAGAATGGAAAGTGACAGGGGAAAGCGAGGATGGAGGATTGAGAAAGTTCTGATAGTAAATATACTGAAGCAGAAGAGCAAGATCTATGGAACAAAAATAAATTGCGAGGTATCTCTGTGGGGAACATGATCAGATTTAGAAACGATGCAGGATTTCGCGAGGGGCGCACTTGGAATGGGAGCTGGCCAGTGAGGATGCAACCTATGAGATTGGAAAAATCGCCTAGACAATAGGTAAGGAATCATGTAGCAAGATGAACAAAAAACACACCGAGAAACCAGTTGGCGAGAAAGGCCAAGGCAAGGCCATCACAGGACTGTCTGTAGAAGTTCTCGAATAATTGACTAGACTCTCTGTCAGCGAGTCACCAAAGCAAATTAAAGATACCGACGGCAATTGAGCACCAAGCCAGCAGGCAATAGAGGCGTACCCCAAGAGATTACTAAAGAGAGCAGAACCGGACATGAAGGTGGAAGGCAGATAACAGGCGCTTAACCGGAATATTAATTTTAGAATCCAAGCTTTCCTGCTATCGAGGTGGGCTGGTGCATGGTGACTCCCATTCCATTATTGTCCGAGGCATTCTATACTCAGACCCTACTAACATATCTGATAGCCTCGGAGGTTACTCGTATCCCTCAGTTGTCCACTTCCTAAGGTGATCTCTGAGTGACGCTATTACCTGCTCCTTCCATCGCGGGCCCGTAGACGTCCGTATGACTGCGAGACGTGACCCAGCCGTTCACAACTCAGCGGACGCCTATATACCATTCCCACTATTCCGGTTATTTCAGGCACAACTCGGTCATCCGCCCCATCCCATGGTACTACAAATCCAACAATAGCGGCCGGACCGTTGGTCCGCAATAAATGTGACTTGATAAATCCAACTGAACCTCCGTTGACCACCAAAATGTCAAAACCACAAGGTAAAAAACGATCGCTAGCAACGACTAGCTCTCCCTTGCGCGATCCTATCCCCCACCAAATACCTTCAATACCTAGCCACGCTGCAAAGAAAACTCGATTCGTCGATCCAGACGAAGATCCAGCTAATTTTGCAGAGCAAGTCGATGAAGCCCTTGAAGGTCCCACACGAAAACGCGCTTTAAAGACAGAAGGCTACGACTCCAATTCAAGTGATGACAATGATGAGCCCGTTTATTCTCGTCGAAAGGGTGACAACGAAAAGGGAGGTGACTTGGGTGGAGAAGACGACGATATGTTTGCTGCTGCTGAGAAAACTACCCCTTCCGCTGCTGGTGGGGCTGATCTGGACAGTGGTCATCAAAATAAAAAAACAGAAAGATACATGCGCCTAGGCGACATCGAAGGTCAAGAATTCGGTGGTAACGCTTCTGGAGGCGAGGACTCCAGCTCTGAGCAAAGTGAGCCTGAGCCAGAAGACGAAGACGATGCCGAACGCCGCAAAAAGGCTGGTATGGGGTACGAACTGTCGTCTTTCAATATGCGTGAAGAAATGGAAGAGGGCAAATTCACAGCAGACGGGATGTATGTCCGTACATTCGATCCTCATGGCCAGCACGACCGTTGGATGGACGGTCTTTCCGAACAAGAAATCAAATTAGCTAGAAAGAGAAAGAAACACCAAGAAAAAATCCAGAGACACAAACAAGAAGAAGAAGAACGGGAGTTAAAGGAAAGTGGTGGGAAGGAAGCAATGCAGAAGCAGCTACTTTCGCATCTCAAGAAAGGCGAAACCGTGTTGGAAGCACTGCAGCGACTAGGTGCGCAGGCGAAAAAGAAACGAAGTACAGATAAAAAGTATGTTTCTCACCGTGTTGTCTTGAACACAGAGCGCCAATTCCTCTTCCACCCACAGAAATTCAAAACAGGTCACTTTTAATTCAAAAATAATCGAATCATCGCCAACCGATATCGAACACATAACCCACCTCGCGTCTAACTTGATGGGCCTCGGTGATATAGACATCTATTCCAAAACTTTCGAGGAACTCGTCCGCGACGTTCGCCGCTCTGGTCTCGTTGACCAAAATTGGGAACCTTCCTCTGCCGATGTCAAATTTGAGTACAAGTGGGACGTACGAGAGACAGATGACTCACAAACGTTTGGTCCTTTTTCAGAAGAGGAGATGCAGTCGTGGTTCAAGGCATCATATTTCGGACCTAGTGGCGAAAAAGTCAAAATTCGACCTGTAGGTGGGGAATGGGTGGGGTGGAGCGATATCTTTGAATGAACATATACTCTAGTCTCTTTGGATCGTTGTATGTATTATAAGCACTAGGTATCTATACAATGTAGTTCTATGGTACTAGTTCCCTACAAAACTCTTGCGAGCGGAAGGATACAATACTTATCTAATGGCTAATATACTGGAACACGTATGACACCTCAGGCAGACCCACTTCGGCACGTAGCAAATCATCATGATTGTTCTTCAACTCTTCATTCGTAAAATGATTCCAACTGCCAAAAGAATTCGCTGAGTTCAATAAAGAGGGAAAAAAAACCAAAAACCTACGTGCTAGCGTCACCATAAAGGAGCGTAGGAGACTTGACCATCTGTCTGCCATCCTTACATCGTTTACACTTGAAGGTTTCATGGGTGTCACATAGGGTATTCTCGTTGAACGTGAACAGCTGCCGAAGAGCATCTAACGAGAAGTGGCGCTCTGCGTCTTCCTTCTCATCAACCACGGCCGACGAGAGTGCTTGCTTGTTAGCTTGACGCTGAAAAATCTTCTCTTCTATAGTACCGGTGGAAATGAATCGATACACAAAACCTCAAGAGGAATCTCAGGATTAGTGCCCAGTCGTAGAGGTTGGTCTACTTACACTCCTTCTTCTGGCCGTCACGCCATACACGAGCGAGAGCCTGTTGATCGGCAGCAGGATTCCAGTCTGCAGCGATCAGCCACACTGAATATGGTCCAAGTTCTGTGAGCATACCGGGGTCAAATAGAATCAATCTGTTTGCACCAATGAGATTGATACCACATCCGCCGGCTTTACTGCTTAACAAGAAGACAAACTCCTTGCCATAAGGATCATTGAACTGATCAACAAGCTTCTGTCGTTTTGGGATCGACATAGTCCCATCAAGACGAAAGTATCCATATCTAGTTCAACATCAAGAACGAGGCGGTTTCAAGATACAGATGCCTCACTTCTTGTTTCGACATAACCTCTCGAACAAGTCGAGTGTCTGTGTATAATTACTGATCAACACGATCTTGTCGCTAGTGGTCTGTCGGATCAGGTGCAAGAACCTAGAGGCACCAAGTCAGCATTGTCTGTCTTCCAAATATACCATCACTGACCTCTCTAGAACAAGGAACTTGCCACCCCACTCACTCCTTACCACGGGATTTCTGTTACTCCCTCTGCCACTGCCATTGGCAATGGCATAATCTGGGGGTAAGAGTTTCTCCGAGCCTTTCAAGTCCTCTGCGAGATTTAGTAAGTCCGGGTGATTACATAGTTTCTTCAGAATATTGATGGCCTTAAGGGGCTGAGAGTCCACTCCGCGCAACAAGGCTTTAATTTCGGGAGAAGTGATGAATAAACGGTATAATGATAGTTGGAAATCTGAGAGGTGACAGAAAACTACGTGCTCGTATTTGACGGGCACTTGGAAGAGAGGGAATTAGAGTTTATGTCGTGGAAAAGGTTTCTGTACATACAGTATTTTGATAGCAGATCGTTGGTTCTTCGAATGATAAATTTCATAACAAGCGAACCCAGTTCCTTCAATTTTTTTTCGCTCTCAGCTTTTGTGGCGTCACTAGCCAAGGCATCTCGGCCACGAATGATAGCATTCTCAAAATTCTTTCGAAAATCATTCTTGGATCCCAAGTAACTGGGATTGGCAAAGCTGAGGAGGGCGAAGTACTCAGAGAGGTCATTCTGGTAGAGATCAGAATTTGGTGTCCACTCAGGATGAATCTCAAACCTGGATCGGTGTACCAGTCAAAATGACACGACGCTTGACGTCCAGGCTATTTAGGGCTTGGAAAGTTTGGGATTCTAGATGAATTTGTAATCAGCATATAGTAAAAGCTCATTTGGCTGCCTCCAAAATACCGGAATTCTTGAGTCTATGTCCCTCATCACATAAGAGGAGCCCGACAGTACAGCTCGCGAGATAAACAGTAAGAGTGCGCAGTGTTTCATACGATACAATCATCACTTCATGTGGGGGTCAGTGAACATACAGCACTGCTGAATATCCACACTCACCTGGTTGAGTGACATTCCTTCCCCGAGCTGAGACCCATCGCTGTACTTTAGGTATCAACTCAGATTTTCCACCCTTGCCATCAACAGCTAGGGGCGCTACAGTATCTTTACCGAGCCATTTGACTTATCCAAGGCATCAGCTGTGCGCAAGTAAGAGTAGGGAGAGTACAGACCTAATTCGTTCGCCCAGTTTTTGACCAGACTAGAGGGGCATGCAATGATACATTTCTCGATAGTAGGCTTGCCAGGATGTGATGATTGTTTAAGTAATGTCCACATGAGCGCAATGCACTGCAATGTTTTCCCGAGACCCATCTCATCTGCCATAATGCACCCGTACTGGCTGTCAACAACCATACCTGTTGTACATTTATAGAGAAACTAGGTCACAGTCATTTAGGGCATCCTCAGTACCAAGGAGGACATACCTTGACTCCTTCGACCTGATGAGGCCGCAAAACCTTTGAAAGTCGCGGATCTATGACAACAGGCACTTTCGGCACTTTTTCCTTCTTCTCGTCACCCTCCCCAAGCAACTTTCGAAGACTCTTGTGAGGATTGTACAACCCCGCAGTTTTCACTTTAATCTCTTCTTCTGCTTTAGCCTTAGCCTCCTGTGCCTCACGCTCTTTCTTTTCCTCGTCTGTCTCCCTGATATCTATCGTAGGATCGAAGAGGACGATGGCATGATCCTCCATTGGGTCATGCAAGGGTCTTGGGAGCACCTTTGTTTGAGGTCTGATGCCGAGCGATATATTTGATAGCACCGACACGACAACAGAACCATCCTTACTTCTCATGGAAGGAAGGGAAAATCGACGATTGATAACCTGGTCAAATGGGGTGGGCCTAAACACAGGGTACTGCTTGTGCATGGCAAGGAGTTTGTCTTCATTGAGGTAGCTACTATCCTTCTCAGCCCTCTTCTTCCTCTTCAAACTACCCTCATCGTCCGAATCATTGTCTTCTTGCTGTCCAACATAGGAAACGCGTTTCCGTTTCCGCTGCGGCTGAACACGTTCCAAGGACTTTGCAAGTGCTGGAGCTTTGAAAGGAAGATTCACGCGAGAGCTTTCTTGGAGTCTATCTACGACCTTGCCATCTGTTGTCGTTGGCACTCGTTTCAGCATGGATCGGAGAAACAAAAAAGGTTCGCGTTCAAGTCATCAGAGTCATCAGCTGTGTAGACGAAGTCACGTGCATAAACATCAGCCGGCTATTAATCGTCTGCCTCCAGTTGTCTCCCACCACATAAGCACTCAATGTTCAGATATAACGAATGAAGCGAAAACTCGTTGCAAGTTTGTGTCTTGTCTCAACAACTTGTATTGATCTCTATCTACCATCATTGGATGAAACACAACTCATTTCTAGTGTAGCACTCGGCAATTTCATAGTGACAAGTGATTTAATGTCATGGTTATAGCCTGAAGCCTTAGGAATTGTGTGCCGAATAATCCAACCTCGTGTAGATATAATAAAAATTGTCGGCATCATACAGCTACAGTGTTTAAATAACAAGACCAGATAGTGTCGTCGGCACTCATGACAACGTCCGCATATGCAGATCGGTCCTCAGTAGAAACATGTGCGACAAGTATGGCGTTGTCCGAGAAAAGGTTCGGTACGAGATTCAGTCTCTGGGTGAAAGAGGCGTTGCCTGAAGAACAGAAAGCGAGTAAATCCTGACCAAACATTTCAACGAACTCCAGAGGTGTAATTGAGCAACGTGGCATATAAGAATGACCAGAAACTCACTAGCTCGTTATTGCGGAGGCGCTTTTTGAAGTGCTCAAAGTTGATGATATGTGCTTCCGTTGCTTCCGGGGATAACACAATTCTGGCAAAGAAGGATTTCGTTTTGAGGGTCGCCAGTAGATCCATAGCATGGGATCCACAATAAAACTTCCCAGGAGGTCCCAATTGTACGATCTGACCTAGTGGGAAGATCGAAACCGAGGCATGATCTTTAAATAGGACTGGTAAAGAAACCCTTGAATCAAGGTTGATCTGAAAAGGTATCGAGCTGTTTGGAATAAAGTTCAGACCAAGGCGAGCCTTTCATGGTGGAAAA
>Ga0153993_100600_pt1 | contig 13520 bp, 6 predicted proteins | sample TSNC077MetaG_FD_104706 | JGI IMG/M metagenome (GOLD analysis project Ga0153993, IMG submission 104706) | Attine ant fungus gardens microbial communities from North Carolina, USA - TSNC077 MetaG | ecosystem: Host-associated > Fungi > Mycelium > Unclassified | place: USA: North Carolina, Lumber...
TAAAAAAGCACACAGAGCACTAATAACTTATATTTATACTTTTGTAAGATTTTTTATTATTAATTGATACAAGTAAATACTTTTATAATAAAAATAATTTTTAGTGGCAAAGGGGCACAGGGGCATGGAGGGGCAATTTCTGCCAACTGGGCAGTTAGAGCCATTTCTTCTACTTTGCTGAAAAATAAACAAAATAAAACACTATCTTTGAAACAATACGAACAAAGAGACTTGAACTCTTACGGGTTTTCACCCACTCCTTCTTAAGAGGAACTTGTTTACCATTACAACATGTTCGTTAAATAAAGTCAATATTGATAAAATCTTTTATATTCTTTTAAAAAATAAACAGTAAAATTATTTTTCATTTTTAATTAAGCTCAAGTATATTCTTTCTTTATTATTTAATTTTATTTGTCCTAATAATGTATTGTAGTGTATTATAAAATATTAAATTATCTACTTGCCATATCAATAACTAACTTAAACTAAAGCTATTAAGTGAAGTTTAAACTAAAATTCTAAACAAAAAATAATAAGTTTTTAGAGTTAAGAAGGAATTGAACCTTAAATTTTAGACTTTGCAGGTCTACTACAGAACCATCTGTAAACTTAACTCTTTCATGCTAAAAAAGATTAACTAAACATATAAGTTTTATTTAATAATCTTAAACTAATATTAAATATAAGTCTTATTTAAAAACTAGGTGCAATTATTGTTTTTATTATATTTTTTATATTATTTTATTTTATTTTTATAAAATTTATTAGATATAATCCTCTACCTGCTTAGCAGTTTAAATAGTTTTTATTTTTATCATTTCTTTTAATGGAAAGTTAAAGTAAAATTCTTAATATCAATCTTTAATCAAAGCAAGTATTCAAGCTACAACTATATGTAATATATATACTTATCTAAAAACACTATATAAACAACAGAAGATACAAAGCAAAGAAAAGTGGGTTTAAAATAAAAATAAAAATAAACAAATAAATTAAAAATAAACAAACAACAAAAATAATATTTATATAATTATTAATAGGAGTTTAGAAATTTTGTCCAGCATTAATAGTAATAGAGAAAGCACCTTTTCTATTTTTATGTGTAAATCTAGCCATTTCAGAATAATTAATTCTACCTTTAGCTGTAAATCCTTTTTCAAAAATTTTAGTTGTTACTTTAGGTATTACAGGTTCTCTTCTTAGTCTACCACTAATTTTAAATTTTAAACCGGTTAAATAAGCATTATTTACTCTTGATTTAATCACCTCATTATTATCAAAATAATCTGACAATCCAAACCAGTTGTCTACTAATTGAATTGCCTTTTCTCTTTTTCTAATTAAGTTATCTTCTTTATTCATCAAGTCCTGATTAAGATTTAGAGAAGTAGAATCGGCCAAAATTTTATAATTACAAATATTGGGTAAGAATAAATTATTCATAGATTTACTAGCAAAAATTTTAAGAATAGCTTTAGAAACATTTTTTCTATTAATAATTAAAGATAAGAAATTAACACAAATATCGCTATTAAAATAAGGCTTATGTAATCTAATTAAATCTAATTCTACTTTTTTATTAAAGAATTTACTTAAGATTGCACAAATAAATTTAAATTTCTTAGGATAATATTTAGTTAATTTGCTAAAGAAGTTATTAAACACTACTTTTTTTGCAGATCCTATACCCATTCTTTTTCTATTTTTAACTAAAGAAAGTCCCTTTTTAGATTTTAAACTTATATTTCTACCTATACAAGCAAAATAAAATAATTGAATTTTAATAGTATCTTGAGTAAATATAAATACAGGTTTACTTATTATGCAATACATAGTTTTAAAGAAAATAACTAATAATTTATAAACATTATTAAGAAGGATTTTATTAACATTATAATTTGGGTTTACTAATTCTCCATCTTTATTTAAAAAAGCTCCATTTGAAAAATTATAATTTATAAATTTAAAGTTAGGTTTTGTTTGACTTAATCCTTTTTTATGTAAAAACATTAAACCTGGCCATTTTTTATTTGGTTTAGCTATTTGTTCTAATAATTGTAATCCTATTGAAGAATTATTATTCTTTTCAGATAAGGGTTGTTGCCTATTTAAAGGACTATTAGGATTTATAAATTTTCTAGTTATAGCCAAAATCGGCTTTTGTTGGTCTACGTTTACACCCTTAAAATTATTTTCAACTTTATTATTTGTTAAATATTTATCCAATGAATTATTTCAAGCATAATTTGTTCTGGTTCTGCAAAATATAGACTGGAAAGTAGTTGTTTTTTTTGTTGGGTTTTCATAATTAATATTATTATTTGCCAGTTTAACAGAATTTATTTTTAAATTAGTTTTTTTCATTTTTTGTTTTTATTTATAATTGTTCATTTTAATAAATTGAACTTAGATGTAATAGTTTGATACGGATTTTTATTAGTTTTAATTGCCTTAGCAATTGCTTTATCAATAAAGAGCAGATAATATTATTAAGGAATAGCTTTAAAACAAAAATCATTGCAATTTTTACTTATCTTCCCTTATCAATAAATATTACAGGTAACCTAATTACTTGATTCCCTTAACTTAAAACTGCCTACCTTAGGTTAAGCAAATTTTTCTATTCCAATGCAGGGTTTAAAAATCAACATAACATCAACATTAGATTTTATAACCTATATTACTTATTTAATAGTGTTTTAATGGTTGGTTTTAGCTAATGTATTCACTAATTTACCTAACCTTTTCAAATTATATATTTTATTTTTAGTTGAATTCTATGCTAATAAAACTTGATCTGCTTTCACCTGGTAAGACAGGGTTATTTTGTTTTTCTTTCAAAAAAAGATCCATACAAAATTTTAGAATTACAAATAACAACTATTAATTTAACAAGTTTAACCACTTTAGTATACATTCGTTCTAACACAAGTTCTTATTATAGTAAAAGTCTTATATATTTATATAATAAAAAAAAGTCTAGCTTAAGCTAATAAGGTAATAACCTTCTATAAATCACTATCAGTGAATTCTCTTTCGGAATCGAACCAAAATCTGCAATTTAGAAGAATGCTGTTTTAACCATTGAACTAAGAGAATTTTTTGTATAAATTTATTATATTTATAATAATAGCTTTTTTGTTTTTTGCTAAGGCTACTTCTACAATATAAAAAGAAGCCGCAAAATAATTAATAATAATTAAAATAAAACGCATTTGGTGCAATAAACAAACAAACAAACAAACAAACAACAAACAAAAGCCCAAAACCAAAAACAGGCAGATTGTTATAATAACAAGCTTTAATTGATTTTAATTTATTTGAATTGAATGAGTTGTTTAATAATATGAAACAGCAACAACTGCTAATGCATAATATATAAATTAATTAATAGCTAACTCTATATAAAATACAAAACCATATTTTTCGAGCCCTACCAGATTCGAACTGATACGTCCCTAATTGACAATTAGATCCTCTACCGATTAAGTTAAGGGCTCTTTGTTATTTTTTATGGTGCTTTTTTTTTGGTTTTTGTTATTTTTATTTTATTTTTATAAAAGTTTTTTTTCGAATCAACTATCAATTAACAACAATGCCCCGCCAACATAAAGTTAATTATTGCTAAGGCTAGAAGATTAAGTATTAAACTATACATGTATTAAAATAAAATATATTTAACTATACTTATTTAGAAAAAAAAACAAACAAACAAAAAGATAGTTATTTTTTGAACAAGTGTTTTTCAACATAATTTATTTGTTCCAATCCAATTCAATCCGAAAATTTCTTGTTATCAGATTAATCTATGTTCTGTTCTGTTCTGTTATGTTCTGTTATGTTATGGACTAAAATAATCATAAACAAAAAATGGTTAGGAAGGCAAGCAGACTAATTAAATTAAAAATTTAGAGTCATTAAATGGCTTTCCAGGTACAACAAGAGTGAGGTGACTTGAACACCTGCCAATGATTTTGGAGATCACGATACTACCAATTATACTACACTCTTAAATTAAATATAACATGTTCTTTTACAGAAAATAAGAAAAAGTAAAATAAATATAGTAAAATTTAATTATTGAAATATTTGTTAATATTAATAATATTATTAGAAGTTTATGTTGAAGCTTAAGCTACCGATTTATTGATTGCAAAAAACAAAACAAAAAATTGATTGCATTTCAAATTAAACAAAAAACAAACACCTGCCTAATAGGCTAATAACTGAGTTGACCGGATTCGAACTGATATAAGCCATTACCAAAAAATGGTGTTTTGCCAATTAAACTACAACTCAAAAACAAAATTTTAAATTTAATGATAAAAATTAACTATCTTATTGCATTAAATGCAGCTCCTACGTAATATCTTTTATAGTGCTATAAATAATTCAACTTAATCATATTGACTTTATTAGAATAGAAAAGAAAAGAATAGAAAAGAAAAAACAAACAAAACTAGCCTCTGCTGATAAGCAAATATGCCGAAAACTGGACTTGAACCAATATTAAAATCTTACAAGGAGTCCGTTTTACCAATTAAACTATTCCGGCTTTCTTATTTTTTTGTTTTAATTTTTATTTATTGAAATCTTTAAAGGAGTCCGTTTTACAATTGAAACTATTCCGGCTTTCTTATTTTTTGTGTTTTTTATAAAATTTATTAGGCCTTAAGGGGGTTCGAACCCCTGTAAAAAGTATTAACAGTACTCCGCTTTAACCACTCAGCCATAAGACCTTAAACCTTTTCTTTATATTGCTTAGCAACCTTACTTCCCAATTATTATTTATTGATTGTTAAGGCTAGTATTAGCCAATTTCCTACCAATTATAATAGCAAGGCAGCTTATAAAAATAATTTTATTCTGTCAACAGCTAGATAACTACAAGTGCTTTCTTTTAAATTAAAAACAGTGCAGCAGAATTTCTAAAAAAAGAGCAACCAAAAAAGTAAATTTTTAAATTTAACATTTAAGTAGAGCTGATAATTGAAATTTTATCTTGGGGGAAGCGAGACTCGAACTCGCAAATCCTTACTCCCAAAGCAAGTCCCTTACCAATTAGGACTACTCCCCCACAAAAATTCTTTCTTTTCACTAGAATCCTTAAATTTGCTAAGGCAAATCAGTGTCCAGTTTAAGCCTTATATGTAGGGCAACAATACTTGTTAGTACAAAAGTAACATTTTATATATAAAAAATTATGCTAATCCTCATCATCCAGTTTTTTTATAAATTAGTACTGCTAAACTAAATACCTTACAATACTTGCATTCGCAGCCTATCTAGAAATGTTCTATTTCTTAATTTTAGCTTATAAATAAACCATTTAGTATCTAGGGGTTAGATTCTTGCTTGATAGACATTCAGCACTTATCTATTATGTTTGTGGCTACCCAACTATGCATTCATTATTTTCTGCAGCTTTAATATTAAAAAATTTTGATAATAAAACATGCAGCCTCCTATTGTAAAATACAATTCACTATTTTCTAATTTATATTGCTTAAACAAGAGCAGTTGCTAATTATCTTAACAATATATTTTAAAAATAAGCTTGACGAAGTAAACAAATTTAATAATTAAAACAATTGGTACACTAGAGAAACACAGCCTATTGGTCCTTTCGTACTAGAAGGTCTGCCCCTTTTTACTAATTATCCCTCCAGAAGATAGGGCATGGCGATCAGATTTATCATACAATTAATAATTAATCTATTTTTCTTTTTGTATTTATTTTATCTTAAATTTTTCTTTTTAAATTAAAACCTTCAATTGTAAGGTGTTTTTCTTCATTCGTCTTAATTAATTTAGCTACTGCACAAAAAGACAAAAAGAACCCTCTATAAAATTTAGATATTTTACACCATGAATTGGGTTTTGCTCAAACAATGGTATAATTTTATTAGTTAGATCTACAAAATTAGTGATTTTTAAAACAATTTTCACTGTGAATATTTATAATTCCTGTATCTAAATACTTAACGATTAAATCTAATAATTCCTTGTCTCTGCTGTGTTGAGTAATACTTATTCTTAATTTTACTTGATATCCAATTTTATTTGAACTAGATTTAAAAATATAAAAACAAAAATTACACTCACCACTAACGAAAACTGAAATTAATTTAAAATATGGTATATTTATTGTTTGAATCGTTGGTCTTTGTACTGGTACTGTATTAATAAAATTAAATTTTAACTCATTTGAAAGACCTAAATTTATAGAAGCTTTAAGATTCATTATTTTGTTTTTTAACCTTCCGTTGTAAGATGAGCTTTATTCTGCATTAATTATATAACTTGTTTAAATAATTTAAACTCAGCAGCTTTTTGAGGGATATTTTTCAAAATGAGGAATGATTTTATTTGTTAAGTCTTGAAGTGAATTTAATCTAAAACTAACTTCATTTTTACTATCATTTTTCACTATGATTCCACACTCAAAAAATTCTTTTATTTTTAGTAATAAAGCTAAATCACGTGAATGAAGGCCAATTGTAACCAAAAATAAAGCTCTACACCTCAACCTAACCTTGAATTTTTATTAATAGTAACTGAAATTTGAAAACTTGATTCAGCATCAAAAAATCCAGTGATGAAATAAGGCTTTAGTTAAGAGCGTTTTAAGGTAACACCCTGGTAAAAAAACAAAAATAGTTTATTTAATTTTAATTGTTTAGAAAGGAATCTGACTTGATAACTGTTTTCACAGTCCATTAGAGCACACCTTATTTTGACTAAATTAGTAAAATAATTACCATCTGCTCGTTGCTCTTTTACACTTTTATTTGAGAATAATAATGATTTAGATCCGCGATAACCCATTTCGTTTTCACTCATCTTTTTACTTATTACTATACCTGAGTAATTACTTCAGCCACTTATATATTTTCATATATAGTTTAGTATAAAAAGCTTTAGGGCGTCCCCGGAGTTTGATAATTTTTGGCACGAAAGTGAGATCCTACCTCACACAGCACCATACTGACTCCAAATATGATATGTGATTTTGTTACTGCAGCTATAGCATTAGTAAAGCTAGTTACAGCATCTAGATATTTATAACTAGTTCGGACTATATCTTATCTTAAATAAATTAAGATGGAAACGCGTAGTCTCTGAGGAACCTACTTTAATATTTTATATTATTTGGTTACCTGCTGATTTTCCATTGTTACATCTTTAAGATTTTCACTCTTTAAAGTACTTAAAGCTTTAGGAGTTTCCAGCATATAGTTTCCTTTACCGACGCGAGTCATTTTTATTTTGATTTCATATTTCAACTATCCTGTTTATTTTTTATTAATACCTGCAGTGATACTCTGTTTAGCAAATTTATTTAAATAATATCTACCTATTTAAAGGGGGGTGTATAACTATCGGATCGCGAGCAAATCAAATTCGATAAGCTTACAGTTTGAATGTTGTGAACTAATTTAATTTCTGATTACTAAATAGTTTGCCAACAAATTCTAGTCCAAATTTTCTAACTTGTCTGAAATGTGTAGAACTAATTTTATATTTAGTCAAGCAAGTTTTAACACTAGGTTCATAAGCAAAAAATTTTTTAGTCTGATACTCGTAAACCCAAACACCAGATGATTTAGTTTTACTAAAAAAAGCTGTATTTTTAACTGTTATTTGTTGACCTTCCTTTAACTGACTATAAGAAAATAGAAACCTATCTCTCCATAATAATCCAGAATTAAAATGCCCTTTAACAGAGTCATACTCAATAGAAAACAACTTTTGGTCTAAACTTACTACACCAGTACGAGAAAGTTCTTTCAGACCGAAAATTAACTTTTCAGAGCCAACTAAGATTACACCCTTTTTATCTACTTCATATTGGTAAAACTTGTTGATTGTACTTAATTTTATTCTAGTTGCTTCACTCATAGCTTTACCTTCATTAGATGAAACAAGTAAACTTTTTTAAGTGTAGGGTAAACTAACATCCCTCTCTAAGTTGTACTTCTTTTTTAGTTAGATCCTTAGAAAGATATTCTTCTACGATAAGCAATGTAAAATTACTAATTGAATGTTTTTCAAAGCTTTCAGCTAGTTTCTTACTTACTTTTGTACTTAGCCCTGCCAGTGATGCATTAACTCTACCTTTCATAAAATAATCATTTAGTTTTCCTTTATTGGTAATAAACCGTATAGCGGAACCTACATAAAATAAACCATTAGCTTTACACCAAAAGATATAAACACCTCCTTTGTTTTCAAGCTCTTTTTGTTTTTTTTTAACGTAAGCTCTAGCATTATCAGTGTTTAAATAAAAAACTCGGACTTTATGTTTAATAGAATATTGAGTTTTAATTAAACTTATTCGATCTAGTAAAGTTTTAGTTACTAAAAAAAAGTGGATATTTAGTAAAATTTGCTAAAGGCATTGTATAATTTGAGAAATTTAAATTAGTTTTTTTGTTTATTAATATTATTGCTTTGTTATTTGTTTTCATATTTTTTATAGTTTTTTTTGCTAAAATGCTTTTTTGTTTTTTGCTAAGCATACAAATATATAGGGTGGGTGCCATTGGCAACCAATTTAGGAGCAGAAATAATATGGAATTGGAGTCTATTATTTCACGTCGTATTAACAATTTTGTTATTATAGTGACATTTAATAACTATTTCAGTAACTCACGCTACTGTTCAGACTATGTCATCATTCATCTTCCTGGTACATTATTTGATTAAGAAAAGGTTAATGAATGCCGGATGTTCGTGTTAGGCTTATTGTTAGTGATACTCACCTATTAGTCGTTGAACCTTCGCAATCCTGATTTTGGACTAAATTGCGCTCGGATGCAAATTGACTGCTCCGTTAAATGAAAAGTTACAGTGGTCCTTGCAATTTTTCCGGTTTTTATCTTAATATTTTACGATTATAATCAATAAAAAATAAAAATAATTAAGGGGCTTTTTATAGTCAAATTTTAATATTAAACAATAATAAATACTTAAATTTTAAAAAATAATAATAATATAGATACTATTTATACTAAACTAAAAACTAAGGGATTAGGTCGAAAGCCATTAACTAAATTATAGAAGGGGTTTATTTTTAGTTATTAATTAAGAGCTCTTTTTTTGTTTGTTTTTTTTGCTAAGGCCATAATTTATTAATAATTTTATTATACTCTTCTTTAAGAATTTTTATTCATTTACCTTATTTGGCTTATTTTTTAATTACTAAAAAAGAAAAAACCTTGTGTTAAACCACTAATATAATAAGGCTCGATATACTTAATATACTTAGATTAATTTAATCTTGTAAATTTTTTAAATATTTTTTTATAATAAAAATTATAGTTCATATTTAATTTAGTATTTTTTATATTTTTCGACAAGATATTTTTCATTATTTTGAAAGATTTTAAGTTTAGACTGATTATTGTGATAATTTAACTAGAACGTGTTATTTTTACCCAACTCACACGAGGTAGAAGATTGTTCCCCTATTTAATTATAAGCTAACTGTTTCAATAAAACTTGAAAAAACAAAAACAAAATTTTGCCTAAGTAATTAAAGAAAGTAAACTTTATAAATAAACTTCGGTTAAACAAAATCCCCCTCCCAAACCGTACGTGCAAGTTTCCCTGCATACGGCTTTCCAAGAGATCATTGCTAAGCTGTTAAATTAAAAAAGATTCCAGCTAAGCTGTCTATTTTCATATTTTATTTTTATATTATTTTTTTGTTTTATTTAAATATATTTTATATAGCAAATTTTGCAAAATAATTCTCTCTGGTCCCCTTCGTCTTAGCTAGCTATTAGTTAATATTAAATTTATTAAATAAAGGCAGCTGCCACATCATTACAATGGGTTAAACTACTACGAGACCTCTGTTACCTCTGAAAGTTAGCCTCTCTCAGGTAATCCCGAATTCTTATTATAACCCTTTCTTTTTCTACTTAGGCTCCTCATTCACTTATTAAGTATCTAGAATTTCTCTGTTATATTTTAGGGTACGTTTAAATTATAACCTAAGATAACTTGTGTTAATTTTTTTAGAGGTTCGTTAACCTAGCCATATAGAATTTAGCTCGCAGATGACCATATAAAATATTTTATTAAATCTGCTTTTCAGACATGCTGTTTAAGTGTACGGTTAGCCCGTAAGAATACATTTTTTGCAATTATTATATTAGAGCAAGTAATTTTTATTCTTTAGTTTTTTCTAACTACCTTAGTCTGATGCTTTATACCATTGCCTGTTTCAGCTTATAATTGCTTTATTATTTTTTATAATTTGCAACTCAGCTGGTGGCTAGAGAAATTGTTGGTAGTGTATGATTATTTATTGATTTATTTTTTTTTTGTTTGTTTGTTTTTTTTTTTTTTTTTTTTTTCTTGGTTTTTTTTTTTTTTTTTTGTTTTTTTTTTTTTTTTTTTTTTTTTTTTGAAGAATGGTCGCTATAAAAGTTGAAATTCGAAATGGCTTCTCATTCATGAGATCCCAGGTTCTGCTTTGATGGTTTTTTCGCCACTCTCTCGAAAGTTTCGAGTCCGTTTATGCCCCCCATGGCTTTGACCTCTCTTTCTCTCTTGACATAACACTCTCGACTGCCGTGTCAAAAAATCCTTGTCTGATAATGTAGATGGGGGCCAATACCCAATACCTGAAGATTTTTTTTACTTAGGTTTCATCTCATTGGGCTCGATCACAGGTTGCAGTAGTGTACAGAATAGACTATACAAAGTCCCTATATACACAAAAGTCAGATTACTCGCAACTAGTTATCCAAACCATTTGAAGAAAGGGAAAAAAAGAGAGAAGAAAATGAAAAGAAGGAAAGGAAGATGACGGCTAACCAAGCCAACGCTGAAGGATTGTCGGACAGAAAAAAAGACAGAATTATTTAATTGTTGTTCAGTCTGAATGAAACTAGCTGTAGCCTATTTATGATGTAAACTCTAGTTCGTTGTGATGACCAAGGTGAGCTCAATTCTGATCCTTCAGATTCTAATAACCTACCTAAGGTGGCTAGACCTAACACTCAAAACCTCAATGCTCCCTTGATGAGCTAACATTGCGTTCAGATCTTCTCTAGAAATGGATCTCTTTCAGATTATACAAAGACTTCAGTACTAGAACTGATTTAGTATGTCGAGGCGTACTTGTGATGGATAATATTCCCAAAATAGAACGTCAACACATGCATCATTTATCTCCCGCCTCAAGCCTTAGGTTTATTCTAGAGCCAGCGAGTATGGGCATTTTGACAGAGGGATGATTTACAGAAATGAGAGGTATATGTACTTCTAGTCCACTGAATACGAGGTGCCAAATATAGAGAAATTGACAAGAAAGAATTCAGAAAGACGTAAATAACTTCTTGCTCTGTTGATTATCTGCGGCCTTTTGGAGGGACTAGGAGATCGTGAGCTTCACAGTTCAAAGAATTCTAGCTTGCCCGCTAATTATTGTTTACCTGGTTAGATAAGCGAGAATCTGAGCACGTGAAGCGGCAAGTGCGGAGCACTGATACACTGATACTTGCATGGTCTCTGGCCATAGCTCATGCACAATCACGCGCTGAGTAACTGGGATAGAAGCCAGCCTAAGGAAAGCTTATCTGCGGAAGCTGAAAAGGTCAAAGATAGACGATTGAACATACTTTCTGATCACCACGAGGGATTGGTATCCCCAAATTCTGCATCTATCAACAAAGGAAGGCTATCGATGGACACAACTACAACGGAACTATCTGGAAATCTTTTTGTTAACAGTTCATTGGGATCGGGAAGCGTGAATAGTCAGAGACCGTCGATGGTGTGTCTCATCGCGTCTGGTGGCTCTCATTAAACCTAATTATTGGCAAGGCAAATGAATATTCGAAACCAGACCATGTCTCCATCCAGAGAGATGAACAAGTCAGTATTCACGCGTTTGTATTGGGTGAACCCAATTTGAATGTAATTCAGACTCCAAGCTTGAAACCAATCGCGCCGCTTCCTTCCCGAACATTGTCAGCTGGTTATACTCAGGTCCAGGTGGGGATATGATTTTTCTTACGTGTTCTATTTTCTGCGCGTTGTCTGGGCTGTTCACAAATAATCTCCAGGTCAAATCATCTTGCTCACAGAAAGGCACGACGGAAGCTATTACACGTTCTGCACGGATCGCCACTTCCACGCAGACTCCTTGGATTATTGCACGTAAAGTTCAAATCTTCCATCAGAGTGCCAACTCCATTTTAAAACGTGCAGACCATTCACAGGTCTTCATCTATCGTTATGTCCTCGTACCTTTATTCCTAATCCCTCTGTTGTCTGTTTGGATAGGATATACCTTCAAGACTATCCCATCCAAATAATGAAATACCACATCTCACCTTTTCGGACGTCAACAAGCCTGTACGTTCAAAGCAGTTTGTTGAGCGCCGGCAATATTTAGTGAAAGTTTCCAGGACAGGAAATCTACATCTGCTACGAAACTCGCCTGGAATCCTTCCCCAACTCACAAAATTCATCGACACACAAAATTCCAAGTACGCCCATCTTTGCAGACAATGCATCTTCGTGTTTTAATCATCAGTCGTCTCCATTTCAGGAACCAAGACCGCCGTTTGTATCAATTGCGACCACAAAAGTGGTGCAGAACCAGGTTCGCGCCCAAAGTCTTCGCTCCGTTCAGAAATATATAGCTTTCATCTTCTAGGCGTTGCATGCACAAAACCCGCGCGGACCGAGTCTCTCCCGCACCAAACCCATCAAACGACCTATCACCCCAACAAATCATCAACGACTCTCCCCCCACCTCTTTGCGTCTGATTCATCTACTCCATTGATCGAAAATGAATCCAACTTGGTGAAGATCTACACCTGTTTCTCGTTATTTGAGATTACGATCTAAAATTGCTCAAAGACCACCTTGGCTTCGGTAGTGCCATCTTATCCTGACCCTTCAGCCTCAATCCCGGCTCACCACAGGGGAGGTCAATCAACTTTAAGTACCAATCCAGATAGCGAAAGTGTTGATGTTTCTAATTTCGAAGTACATTTGCCATTCTTTTCTGGGATGTCCCTTGATAACAGCTTTCGTGCAGATGCCTAAACCTGCTCAAAACTTGCCACGATCTCAACCCCATTCTATATCTCCCCCAACTTTGTTTAGGAGTTCCCAAATATCATCCCCACAACAGCTCAACGATGAACTCGACTTGCTTTCCAATCTTGTTGCGTCTACACCCAAAATTTCTCCTCAAACTCGTCAAGAAGTATCTCAGACATTACAATTCGTTTGCGTAGAAATTCCTCCTTTGTCTCCGGGGAAGAACATGACGAATTATCGCTCTTTGAAAGAGCTTAAGTATGCCCGTGGTGTAACGCACACTCGACATCTCGAGCCCACAGTTTCTGATGCCAATCATGAGATTGCCAAGCCAGAGCAAGAGAGACACCGTCGAGAGAAGAAGGGAGAGAGAAAATGGGTGAGGAAAAAGAAATTTTCTGAGACCAATCTGGACCCGACCGTTTCAGCACCGACGCTCCATGGA
>Ga0153993_100604_pt1 | contig 13486 bp, 13 predicted proteins | sample TSNC077MetaG_FD_104706 | JGI IMG/M metagenome (GOLD analysis project Ga0153993, IMG submission 104706) | Attine ant fungus gardens microbial communities from North Carolina, USA - TSNC077 MetaG | ecosystem: Host-associated > Fungi > Mycelium > Unclassified | place: USA: North Carolina, Lumber...
ACTCCATTCGACACCTGATACATCACTCCTCTAGTCTACTCCATGGCTGTGCAGGTAGTTGTATCCACATATATACATCCTGAGTAGATACACCTCAGTCGTCTACATCGTGATGACGTCTGAGTTTCTTACTTCATCATACTCTGACATTTTAGTATTGTAAGCCACTTAGGCTGTCCCTGTCTTCTTCTAATTGGTAGCTCTAAACTATCCTCACACTCTAGATTGACTACTCTCTTTGGAAATGTAGTGCTTTGGGACAGAGTTTGGTATAGGCGGATAGCCTTCCTTAAAGATGCAAAACCTGAAATTTTTTTATTGAGGCTTTGAATCGTTTCCTGGCCTCACAATACTAAAAAGGGACCTAAATTCTAAAGAGCCAAAGGCATTAGAAAAAATTGGGTAACTCGACGCAGAGGATGCTATCAGGCTGTAAGAGTGCGGTAGTTTTGTTATATCAATCCGTGTCCTGGTACGAGTCTTCTCAGGGAGTTGATTCGTATTAATTTCATAGTTTTTTGCCATCCTGTTGTAATTCAGTCCGAAAACAGTCCTCTTTAAATAATTGGACCCTAAGATTAAAATGAACGGCCAATCAAATTTTCAAACTTAGTGATCCCCTCTGACTAGTGAAACGATCCCCTCAAAACTGTCGACTACAAAATCAACCTCAACTCCCTCTTCCTCGTTCTTTGTCTCATCGTCTCCAAGGCCCGCATCTTCACCTGGACGCGGAACATAGATAGTCTTCATGCCCAGCTTTTGAGCGGCGCGAAGATCCCACATATGTGCTGCAACCATGGCACATCTGACCGGTGGAAGAGAGAGATGACGGGCGGTCTCAAGATAGGCTTTGGCGTTTCTTTTCATTAGAAATTTGGCAAAGTGCAAGCGACCTGCCTGTGAGTTGAGGGAGATCAACAATGAGACAGCAGACGTACGGTTTGAATGTATTAAATAATTCAGTAGAGAACACTGCGTCCCAAGGCAAATTTGCATGCTTCGCCTAGTAATGCACATTCATCAGTCACGGCATTATTAGATAGTAAAAAACGAACCATGTCGATCAACAAACTCATATTGCCATTGGACAATGAAACGATGATCTTATCTTTTTTGAGCTCATTGAGCCATTGAACAGAGTCCGGCCAACCTGGCAGAAACAAATATATATATATGGGAAAAAAGGTTTTTGAACCATACCACTTAGACGATGCCAAGCGAACGTCAACTCGCGCTTGTCTTGTTCAGTCCATGCGGAGGCATGAGCCGCCCATTGCGGCTTCAAGAGAAGCTTGTCTAAAAGCTGTTTGAAACGTAAATGATATCGTGAAGGTACTAGGAGTAGACTCACCTGACGATGAATCACATCAATGTTATACGAACCTGAGGTCTCAAAACCTCCTCCAATACTTAACCTATCAAGTGGTTGGTATGTTAAACCCAATAATCACAGACGAACGATAAGACAGTCGCACATGCTCTTCGTATATGCATTTCGCCATTCCTGAGCGAACTGGCCCCAATTAACAGTCCCAGGATCTAGAATCGCAGGTTAACCCTTTTACTTGCGCGATGCGAGAACAAGAACGAACCGACACCATATTTTAAACTTAATTCTTGTACTTCTTTGACAACGTTCGTGCGCCAATCAACAACGGTACCGAATACATCGAAAATGAACGCATCGACGTCTTTCAAAGAGCCTCGTCCACTGGAATTGACTTTTGACTGCGATGTTGCTTGCATGCTTCTTTCTCTCGTAGTGAAGTTGACTTCTGATTCTGTGAGCTTGTTTTATGAGACTTTCTTCTCGCTCTTCGCCGCTGACGATTCTGTTGTCCTGGAGCTCGAGATTTTTCTGCTGCACCAGGATTATTTGACTCGAATTCTGGTCCCTGGGATTGATTTTGTTGGGGCTGAGGAGCTGTACGTTCTTCGTCCTCCTCCTTTGCGTATAAGTTCTGACAGCTCCTAGCGGTCCAAATGGAACCTGTGGCAATTAAACCTGTGATCATCTGATAAGGGATTTCGAATCAGTTCTTTGAGCTTCTTAGGAAATGATATGTAAGCACACGATAGTGGGGGCTTTGTCAGCCTTTTCAAAATTCAAAGTTGGTAGAGATTTTGACGGATTCCACTGTTGTAAGCCGCGAAGACAAGAAAGCAGATCGGATTGGCGGGTGGATCAGGGAGGAGGAATATGTGGAGGAAATGACATCATATCTAATCACGTGCCATGCTACCAATCAGATTTGCTAACACAATTGGGTGTTTTATGTTGTTTATCTGACCCGTGTTTTGATGGGGTACGGGTGGTGATCAGACTACCGACCCGTGGTGGGCCCTGATTAAATTATTCCTATCAGTGGTTTTTGTGACTACTGCCCCAGAAAAACCAAAGTATGAGAGACATGATATTCATAGTCCATGAATTGTCAGTGATGTAGATGTCTGTTCTTGCTTTATTTTATTTTCACTTATATGAATACAACTAGTGCATTATATCATTTTCCCATCAACTGGAGCAGATTCCTCGAGGCATCGTGCTCCAGAATTATGTTGTGCATCTCTTCTGTTGTCCTCGTGTTATTGGTATCAACTGTCTCACTCACTTCATTCCAACTCGCTAATCATATAGTGGGAGATTAACGGACAAAACAATGGTTAATATTCCATCTACATCCGACAATCATCTACTTGGATAAACAACACCGAGTTTCTTATTCATCATCTTTCCTCTTCACAGATCTCTTAGGCCAGGGAGGTAGCTCCTCCATCACCTCGCGAAATATCCCCTTCAGTGTCTGTATTGGACTCTGGATTACAGAACCTGAGGGTTTCCATTGTCCTGGAATCTATACTTTCGTGCAAAGGAAAATTTGCTTCAAGCAAATTGAGTATCAACTGCGACACCTGAACGACACATGAATCAGAGGTGATGATGGAGATAGGTCTAGCTTACAATAAAGGGATAAATGAAGTATGAAGAGCTGATAAACAGAGGCAGTAAGTGGAAGACCAGCAGCAATAACAACGTACTAGCTGAAGGTAGCCAAAATAATGTCAGTTGAATCTAGGAAAGAAATGGCTTCCAGGATTGACTGGACTTCAAAAAGAATAAGTGCTAGCCCACTTGTTTTTTAGTCTAGGCTTACCCAAGAGACTGAATAATATGCAATCAGTTACATCAATCATTTCTGGGTTTGAACTCACGGTATGAATAAAAGTATCCCATCGCGGTAAAACACATACAATAAACGAGTGGAGGTTTGCATGTAAGAAATACGGGCGCATATTCCATCCCCTGAAACCCTCTGGGTTTTATATGTCATGGTAAACCTGATAAAAGTCAAGAAAATTTCAATTGCTGTTGTCGTGGCCCTGACAATACTTTTTGATGTGAGAAGGACCGTGTAAGTTGGCAGAGCAAGATATGTTGGAACACATACTAAAATGTACTACCAAGACTGTTTAGTAAATGATCGAATTGTGTTACCGTGTTCCAACAGCCATGGAGAGGGAGTGGCACTTCGGAGAATGAATTGATATACACTCTTAATATCATTACAGACACGGCAGCCTAAAAAATAATATCAGTTTATGGATCAATATTGTATACTTCCTTCAAAGTGTACCAAGACCTCAGCTAATTTTGACCATCAGTCGTCTCTATTAGTCAGAAGTAAGTTTTTACAAACTGACCTGCCGTCATTGTATATAGAGCCAGTGTGACTGGAATTAAGATTATCGATACAATAGGTCCATTGGCACATTCTTCTAGTTTACTCACCAATGAAATCCTTGTTCCAAATTGCTCGAAGGCGGAGAACCGACAGAAATTTCACTACCAATGAAGTGAATACCGAGATGAATCTATTGACATTAGCTACTCTATTCCTTAAGAGCTGTGATAAAATTCACTCAATAGTGAGTGACTGGCCAAAGAAACACCTGGTGAAGAGATAAGTCATACCAAGCAACGGATACATTTGATCTATACCACTGAAACATTCTAGTCAATGAAAATTTCAGAAATGGATCAAAGTAAATGTCTCACTGATAGCAATATCCAAGCTTCATTATCAACTGGGTGAAGTTGCTATAAGTAGATGTCACTTTAATATATATAATTTCCTCATACCATATGTACGAATTCTGAAATTTTGGATTGGTTGTCTGATTCAACAAAATAAGTCGTCACACTCACATCATGCCTGCCCAACCACATGTCAGGACAGAAAAATAAATAACATGCAGCTTTGATAATCTCCTCCTGAGTTTTCATGTGTCAGTGGCAATAGTTGACAAAAATTTGACGATCAAGTTGAAAACATGCCTGTAAAGGTACTGAACCTAGTAGGGAAGAAATATGTGGAATCATCATTTAAAAGTAGAAATTCTCACTTGTTGAGGAATATGATGAATAAAATCATATACTATCAAGGTGGCAATGATGGCTTGAATAGGCTTCAAGATCTACCTCGAGAACAATGGAATAAGAATTAGCATACCTTGACCGTAATGTGTAATTGACAGGCTCTTCAGGTTATCGACGTAATCATCTGGTATTAGTCCATATTTATCGGCCATTGGCATGGGATGTGTGGGAGAGAGGTATTTTGTACGCAACTAGGCGAAAATGGTTTATATATCAACTGCTGTTAACAAGTCACACACGGTACTCATGATCTAGTTTCAGCCTAGAAATAGATCATCAAATCACAACTGTGATGAACTTTGATCCCACGTCTCAACTCCCATGATGGGTGATGGAAATCCAGGTAAAAGAGGGGCTCCATGGAGTCTCCAGCTATAGAAAATGCTATTCCAGATCTTGGTTCTGTGTCAATGTTCATCAATCTTATAGAATAAAGGAGCCCTCGACTTCTAAGAGAAGAAGAAAGCTTAAAAGTGATTTTGTAAGCAGAAGGTACAGGTCTGTGCCGCTTAGTCATCCATCAGTCATAGGATAGGCCAAATTCAACGCGAAATTCCACGCGTTTAATTCACCAATGAATTTGACTCGAATAACACGGCCATGACCATGGCCTTCCCAGCCAACTGCCTCCCTCCTATAATCTTAAGGGGTTTCCAGCATATAGCAAAAAGAGAGTTAAGAATTACCTTACTTCTGAGGGTTATTTTGAGTCTCGAGAGGCCCTATCTGTATCAATTAATTAATGCATGGGCTAAATCAAGAGGCTATGCACTTACAACTCAGAGTATGAGAGAAAAATGGCTTCTTAACTGTTATCTATGCATGTGATTGAAGCTGCCAGCCTCCCGATATACTAGACAAGCCCCTAGGTGTTGAAAAAGTTATGATGAATTCAGCCATAAGATGACTTGGAGGGCATGCCCTTTACATTATTCAGACATATTATAGTTGGTATTTCGTTAGTGAATTAAACTGGAATTTGCCATTACTAATGGATGACTAAGCGGCACAGACCTGTGCGCCTAGTGGGAGCCGTAAATCCATAGTAAATTAGTCAGAAGTGAGCCCATGTCTGTAATGGTATATAGGTTAATTCACAGCATGATCAATCACAGCTTGATATCCAGTGAAGCCTCCACCGCTTTTCTTACATCCTAGTAACCTTTGCCTCTCACCGCCTCTGGAAGTGTTTGCCCCAAGGTCCTACCATTCGGACCATAACACTAGGGCATGAGGGTGACCTTCTCTCCACCAATGACTGGCCTTCTCTGTGCCTCAACTCTCAGCCTACGTTTGCAGCAGTCAGACAGTTCATGAGCTTAAGGCCGCTTCCACCTTATACACGATGAACAATTTAGGTGTCTTTAATTTTATAGATGACTGAGGGGGGAGAATATGTAGATAAGCTTTTGTATGTCAATCAACTCATACGACTCTGCATAACCCAGTTATCGACCTTCAGTAGCAAGCAAGTCCATTCTGTTGGAATGATATGGTGGGGACGTACATAATGATCTGACACGAGGAGTGCGTCAGTCCATTCCAACACCACCTTTGAGCTTGACGGCGTCAGTGGCAGTTTTTTTTGCCTTGCTAACACCAAGCCGCGCTTCCAGCCTTGAATCCCTCCATACTTCAATGTAATGGTTTATCAACAACAGTCAGATTCTGCCGACATCAAGGTCAGTGACCCATCAGTTCGGACGATACACTCAACTGCAAGAATCAGGAATGTTGACAACTGCCTTCCATCGGGACTACTTCTGTTCCCATATATCATCTATTAGTTGATCATCTGTCCTTCGCTCGCCGTCATCATTGTCATTATTCTCGCTTGAAAGATGTTGAGAGTTTTCTCTGGCTTCTTGAGATGGTGATTTCGATCTCTGCTTTTCATTTGTTGGTGACAAGAGTATAAATGCCCGTTCCCGATCCACAATATATAAAAGGTCATTTTACACTAACCAAAAGGAGGGTTGGAGTGTGAAAGTCCTAGTGTGTATTACAAGGTCCGGAGCCTGACACAAGAAAACCACTCGATCCGCCAATACTGTAGTTGATGCCAAGTCCTCCTCCTGCATTCGAAGGCAGGTCAATTCCCGAAGCTGTTATACAGTCCTTATAGGCTTTTTGGTTGCCTACAACAATGCTCCAGCCGCAACCGAGCCTGCAACCGAGCCTGCACCCAATACGGCAAGATGCAACCCCTGCTTACTATGTCGTCTGCATTCCGTGGTCATCCTTCTGCATTATTGACCTCTTATTCTGTTATTCTGCCTCTCTGAAACTGTACCACTGAGCACTTCGTTTCTTCATAGATAATTTTGTGCCTGTTATAGGGTAAAGAAAGAGTAGAATCACGGAAAGGGACGAGATGGAAGACAGAGGTCAACAGGAGGTCAATCTTATCTATTCAATTATTGGATTGCCCATCCGTCTTCATTTCAATCTGGATATGGAATCTCATTGAGGAATTGTAGAAAATTGCCATATTTTGAGACTGACAAAATATAAGCTCAGGCGTCTCCAGGTCAAGCAGACGATTATTGTTACGAGTTCCTAAACCCAGTGTTCAGATAAAGGACGTGATATTAACCAGACTGAGACTGGGAAACCCTATGACAGCATATCGACTTATATGACATGGGCATGAGGTGAACGCGTGGTAGGCACGAGGTGAATTATAACAATTATGTATCTACCTGACAAAACATAAGCTACATAGTAAGCGACTGTTTCGATAGGGGTACCAATATCTCACCTCAAGCATTTTGAGGTCAAGTAGATGACTAAGGAGGGAACTATCCTAGTCAAATATCTCACTAGGGCCCATCACGGGTGACCCTCAGGTAGTCCTGTACCCGCAGTCATGTCTACCCCCATCAAAACACAGGTACACCACAGGTATCAATGCACGTGAAGAAACTTGCAGAAAGATCCAATTAAATACTAGAATAAATATAATCTCAGACGTCACCCGGTATGGTAGACGACTATGTATTCACCTAGAATAAATATAATCTATAGTACACAATGAGATGCGATATGCATGCAAGAGAACTATAGCTCACCTCAGACGTCACCTGGTGTAGTAGACGACTGAGTGAGCCTACGATGAGATTCATAATACAAAAACAGAGAGAGAGAGAGAGAAAAACGACGTCATGTTGATCAGTTCTGTCCAATAGATCCAATCTTAGAATCGCCACCCTTCCAACGCAGCACATCCTAAAGTATCTGCTGTCCAGGTGTCACTCTCAGGGTGCTGTACCCCACCCATTATCTTTGGCCCCACTTTCAGAAGCAAAAAGAAGAAATCTTATTAGCCCCATTACTGACTCAAATACATCACTCAACTCCCTCAAGGAATTGACCTCCTCATAAAGAAAGCCAACCAGGTTATCGTGTGATCGACTTCGCAGATCAAAGAGTTATACTAAATCACGCCCCAATTGGGTAATTCAGGAAGAGATTCTTTCCTCAAAGTAATCATGCTTGCCCTTGCGGTCACAATAGGGTCGAAACCCGAGCTCACATTCTGAACGATTGCAGTTGGTTCATCAAAAATGGTGATCGCATGGTGATCAAACATTTTGTCCTGTTCCTAACAGGCAACCCGGGAGCGTTCGCTTAGTCAAATAACATCACTTAACGTGGGGTGCTATCACAGGGTCATTGAGTGCTGCTCCTGTATTCCTGCTTTCTGCCTTTTTTTCTCTCCTTTTCTCACATCTCTTGTATTTGGATCTGTTGCGAGTGATCTGAGTTTACATTTCTCGTTAGATTTCTCTTTGTAGTTTGGGCCGTGTATTGTAGGGTACTAGGTACTTTACTGCGGATTTCGTGCAACATCTAGTAGGACGCAGCCTTATCCTGACAGGACCCTGGATGATGCACGACTCAAAAAGCGCTCCCCGTTCGACAATGGTCAACATGTTTGCATATCTATTTTGCCACCAGTCAGCTCGATAGGCACTCTGTAGAGGTTATCATCGAGATCCTGTTGCAGCCAGACAATCCTTCCTCACTCGCTTCTGCAGTCTCAACTGTTGCGCAATGCAGTTTGTCAACTCAGTCCGCCAGTACACTGCAATCATCAAGCATTGCCATATTGTCAGCATCCAGGCGGACGCATTTGACTATGCTACACTGTACAGAACGCCTTGGACGACCCGATGTTCCACTTGCAATCGTTTCGGCAGCCATCTCTATCTGATAGACTGTTGTCGTGTCTGCTACTTCTATTTCACCGAGAGGCCGGAGTACTTCCCCATCACAAGCCACGAAGCACACAGGTTCTTGTAAGTTTTTCTGTATCATTTCACGTGTGGAGTTTACGCAACTGTTTTTCAGTACTCGACCGTACCCAATGTTCTGCTACTTATCGGGGCAACGTTCTCTGCTTCTAAGCGTGAGTGGATGCTGGTCAAAAATAGTTTTGGATATGTATATAGTCAAAAAATTTTCTTTCCCCCTACCAGTCATGAGACTTGCGCTCGTCGCCGTTGCAGTCGTTCCGATTTGTTTTCGCCCATGCAGATGACGCTGTCCATGCTCTCCAGGTATTTGCTGCCTCGTCTCCCAGCAATGCCGTCGCCTCCACCTCTGTCGTGCTGAGTACCACGTCCCAAGTTACCTTTCCTTCTCGTTCCTTTCAACTAATCCCACCGCCGTTCCCCTCGCTAGCATCAATGGAAATGTCGCCACCGAGCCTCTTGCTGGCACTCCCACTGCTAGTGCGCAGCCTTCCGATTTTCCGAGTGCTCCACCCCTACCAGATAGTGCGTTGTTTAATCACGAGTCACACACCACCATCTTACGTTAATTCCCTAGTTACAGTATCAAACTCCCTAGTGGGCCCTAAGTGCAAGGGACGCATAGGTGTGAAATTCAAATAAATATATGATTTTTCGAATTACAACTTCGGAATGATCTTGGAAGTCGAGACTATTGGAGACCATGAGAATGAAGTATGTATCAATCTTTGAGTAGTATACATGGATCACGGCTTCCTCCTCTTCCTCCTCCCATGTCCCTCCTCAACCTCCTTTTCTCGCTTACTCTTCACCCCAACCATTCTCATCACCTCTTTCTTCTTCTCTTTATCTCTCTCATCCCGCCTTGCCTCCTCCTTCTCCAATTTCTTCCTCCTCTCTACCTTCCTTTCCTCCTTTTTCTCCTTTCTTTTCGCCACTTTGTCCTTCCTCAGTGCTCGCATTTGTTGAAGTAATGCTACAGCTTCCCGTTCCTCCGGTTCCATCACTACAGCACGTTTTTGGAGGTATGTCTGTGATTTCTGTTTCCTCATGAGTTTTGGTTTAGAGGCGTATGGGAGGGCGGCTTGAAGTTTGTGAGGAATGTGAAGAGGATTGAATCTGCGAGCGGGACGTTCGATTTTCTTATACGTTGAGTTGACATTGAGAGGTGTCTTGATACCTTGGTCGCGCCGAACTTGACCAGTGAGACGCATACCGGTCCATGAAGACTTCTCGGAGAGTAATAGTGAGGTCACTGGGTTGTAGAATCTTCGAGGTTCAATCGAGTACCATGCTCGAAGGAAAATGATATCTACATATGCGTCATTGGTTAAATGACATGTAGGAACGTTAGACAGTCGTATCAATCTCACCGCTTTTGAGCACTTTATCTTCGAAGGTGGCTCTGAAGGCTCCATCTGGTTTCGATAATGCCTTCTTAACCTGTCCTCTGATTCCTGATACTGTCTTAATGTTCGCACCCTCAAACTTGGCCACCTCCAATGCCGAGCTGAACATGTCCTTCACAAATGCTGTGTTCTTGAATATCTTGTACGGTAACCCGGTCAATTTGAGTTTCTTCACAATCTTGACAGAGCGATTGATATCAAGCACCACGCCTGTACCACTGATTCTGAAATCGGGGACATCTCCGCTTAGAGAATTGAATGCACAGAAGCCGGTATTGGGAAGAGACACAGGGCCGTAGAATGTAGCGTAGCAATGCATGTGTTCGGGTGTATATTTGAGCATTCGCATACGGATCGAATGGTCATCGAGAGAGTAAATGGGAAGCGTTTGGAACCTCCGCCATCCCAGGGAAAAAATTAGAGGATCGTTTGTTTTGAGAGGACGCGTGAACCATCGATGTCGTTTGATTCTTACTTGGACATATCCGAACCTCTCTTCAGCAGCGAGGAGACCTCCAATGATTATTGGATATTTAGGGTCGAAGTGCTCAACGAGTTCACAAGGTACGTTTTGAAGTTCAACACGCACGTATGAGCCTGGGCGAAACCCTTCAATGAGAGTGCGGGATTCTGTGTCGACAATGTCGGCGAATTCGGCACGGTTGACAGCGAGTTGGCGTGCGATTTCGTCTTTGGCATAATCGTAAAAGTCGAGTTTGGAGGATTCGGGATCGTCGTATTGTTCGTCAAACTTGCGCTTGAGAATTTCTTTTTTGGCTTGGAGGGCTTTGGCATCTGGTTGGGCCGGGGCATCATCTTGACTTTTTTCCCCGTCCCTGTCTTCCTCAAGATTCTCCTCTTCTCCATCGAGGCCAGTGTCAACCGCGGTATTCTCGCCGGTGATGAATAAACCCCGTATTGATTCCAGCATTTCTTCATCTTTCCATTTTTCCAACTCGCCTTCTTCGTAGACCTCTTTACCCCTGTCAAGCACCTCAGCCTCGTTGATATCTGATTTCTGTTTGATAGTAAAGAAATCATCAACAGCTTCCTCCTGACCGGGATCTTTCCTCCCATGAAGGATCTCTTCTGGTGTGAGGTCAGAAGCATAAATCAGCTTGATCCAATCCTTGCGTTTATTTTTCCGTGATGAAGCGGCGAAAGATTGGGCCTTTTCTGCGAGGTTCGATTTCCATTTCGGAACTTGTTCGTTTTCGTTCGTATCGTAGTCCCCTTCTACATCCCCTTCTTCATCGTCACTAGGGATATCGACATCCTCGTCTTCTGCTCCGAACTGGACACGCCGGGAAGGAAGCATGTTCTTATCATTGTCGCCAAGATCGGAATCACTCTCTGCATATTCGATTTCTGTTCGATGGTGGTTTGAAGACGAAGGGAGACTGCGTTGAGGTATTCGACGAGACTGTCGACCAGTGTTTACAGATCCTGGAGGAAGATGGTCTGATGGAAAAGCTTCTGGATCATTGTCCTCTTCATCGGAACTGTCGGGGTTGGATTCCTCGTTGCTATCGAGCTCTTCATCATCCTCGTCTGTATCTTCACTTTCGTCTTCGTCCCCTGGTTTGGGTAAAGGACCGACATCGAGGGGATTGGAAGAGGTTCCGAAAAGTCGGACTTGGCTTCTGGAGACGGCATCCTCAAGGGTCGTTGAAACGTCTTGAAGATCCATAACCATTTGTTCACCCTCACCCTGTGGAACTGATATAGGACGTCAGTCGTGATCCACAAATACTATAAGACACCAACGCAACGTACCTTGATTGTTCCCTCTCGAGAAACTTCCAGGGACGTTGATCCATACTGCGTCCTTGTCATAGATCACCCCACCGACATCACTCATAGGTGCATGAATTAACAGCTTTTTCTTCTCGCTCAGCTTTCTTCTCTTCTCCGACTCTTCGTCCGGCAATGGACATGGGTCACCAAGCTGTTGAACACTCGTCATGTCGAGATCCCCCACACCGGGTATGTGCAGTTTTGTCCCTAAGCGCAGATTCAATCCCCTGACATAACCGTACAGGGTGACCGTTCGATCGCATTTGCCCTTGGACGTCCTGACGAGTTCCCTTGAAGTCAAGTCCTCAAGTCTGTCGGCGAGGATATAGGGATGGGAATTTCGGAAAACGAGAGGTCGGAATTTCATGACGGAGATGAAACGGGAGAGATTGAGGATTTCAGTGTCGGGATATCTGCCATTAATAACTCCAGAAAGATAGAAGAGTTTTGCGCCCTGGTAAATTTCTGTCCAGAAACGCTTTTTGAGAGTTTTCTTTGTGGATTTGAGGGTTGCAGCTTTTTTTATGAGGTCAAGGTGGGAGAGGATACCTATGACTTTGGGGAAGCCGTGGGCTTGGAGGATATTGAGGAACTCGAATGTCTCCTACAGAGGATTTAGCTATTCTTCAATGACGAAAGAAGGATTCCTTGTACCATTTCAAAGCCAAAGGAGCCGTCGATCATAAGAAGGACGAGATCTGCAACTTTACCAACATCAATCATGCTATTGAGATCGTTGGTACATTCTATGAAGGTGAGTCGTCGTTTCTTCCCACTGACGACTGTAACGGGACCCTTGGGTACACTCAGGGTCTGTTTTGTGTACCGGCGGACGAGACTTTTGAGGAGGGTGGTTTTCCCGACGCCGGGGGGGCCTACGATGGCGACTATGACTGGGGGAGGGTTTTCATGTGGGGTGCGGTTGACAAGGGGAACATGGAGGCGAGTCTGGCTCTGTTCTGCAGCACGACGGCCCTGCCTGTCTGCTCTCCGGCCAGATTTAGGGGCAAATGCCTGAGTGATGGATCAGAGGAAAACTAAAAAAACAACATAGAAAGTACTTTTGGATTAAAGGCAAGCTGTTTTTCTTTTCCTTTTGCTCTGTCCTTTTTGGCTGCCTTTGCACCTGACTGAGCCGATCTATGGGCCTTGTGGTCCATCGGTGAAAAATACAATAAACTAAAAATAAAATGAAATCGGATGTCCACGGTCACGTGCGCACGCGTTTGTTTTGTTCATGATAATTGCGAGTTGATTTCTGCAGCAGCGACACATTCCTCCCCTCCAAAGAAAAAAAAAGAAAAAAAATAATGCGACGCTCGCAGCAGAATCAAGCCCCAGTCATTCCCAATGACAGACTCGAGCACGACAGAATCATGCTTGAAACTAACCTGCGGCACTCAGAGGCCGCCATTCACCTTTCCAGCGACGCAGACGATCTCGAGAGTCTTGAATATCCCCGCCACAATTCAGGCCATGTGTCGCTCGGTGAGCTGCCGTCTCTTGATCATCGTGTCAGAGACTATCTCGCAGACGAAGACACGCCCGGACAGGGCTGGTCGTATCGCACAGTCGACGACGAC
>Ga0153993_100606_pt1 | contig 13469 bp, 10 predicted proteins | sample TSNC077MetaG_FD_104706 | JGI IMG/M metagenome (GOLD analysis project Ga0153993, IMG submission 104706) | Attine ant fungus gardens microbial communities from North Carolina, USA - TSNC077 MetaG | ecosystem: Host-associated > Fungi > Mycelium > Unclassified | place: USA: North Carolina, Lumber...
ATCGGCTCGGAGTCTGAATCCCCTGGATCTGGGCAGGAACGGCGGGTGCCACTCGGCGACCTCTCTCATACAGGTTTCCCGTCCAGTCTAGCCGTGGCCTACCTGCGCGTTTGCCGCGCGCGGAGGCTGCCGACCGCTACGATCGCGCCATGCGGATCGGTTTCGGCGCCCTGCGCGCGGTCATGGCCCTGGTCACCCTGGCGGCGATCATCGCGCAGCTCGCGAGCAGCATCGCCCAGACCTCGGACAAGGGCGGCAGCGTCGCCGGGCTCGTCACGAACTTTCTGAGCTTCTTCACGATCGACTCCAACGTCGCGACGGTCGTGGTGCTCGCGATCGGGGCCGTGCTGCTCTTCACCCGCTCGGACGACGATCCGGGATGGTTCACCGCCCTCCGTGCCGCCGTGGTCACCTACATGGTCACGACCGGCGTGGTCTACAACCTCCTGCTCCGCAACCTCCCGTTGCCGCAGGGCCAGACGGTGGCGTGGTCGAACGAGATGCTGCACGTGATCGCCCCGTTGTACATGCTGCTCGACTGGCTGTTCGCGCCGGGTCGCGCTCCGCTGCGCCGCCGGGTCGTCTGGTGGATCGCGGCCTTCCCGATCGTGTGGGCCGTCTACACGCTGCTGCGAGCGCCGATCGCGGCCGACCCCAACACCGGCAAGCAGCCCTGGTACCCGTACCCGTTCCTCAACCCGGCGACCTCCGCCAACGGCTATCTCTCGGTGGCGTTCTACATCGTGCTGATCGCGGTGGTCATCCTCTGCGCCGGCTACGGGGTCGTCTGGGTCTCCCGTCGCTGGCGCGGGGACAGGCCGTTGCCGGTCGAGGGGGAGTCCGCGGCCTGATCAGCGGGCCGCGGGCTGTCCGATCCGCGGCTCCCTGGCGCGGGAGGCCGTGTCGTCCTCGCGCCCCGACCACACGACCACGGCGGTGATACCGCCGATGACGAGCAGGAAGGCGCCGGTCGGTGTGATGCGGTCCGCGAGGCCGTGCTGGGCGCAGAGCGCCGAGACGATCCCCGCCGCCGCGCCGGCGAACGACACGACGGCGAAGGCATAGGAGACCGCGCGGGCGGCGCCGGTCTGCACGAGCCCGGTGACGATGAGGGCCGCGGCGGCGATGAGCCACACGGCGGCGAGCGGGAAGGCGAGCGCGAGCCCGATCGTGTCCCGCAGCAGGAGGCCGGGAACGAGGTAGACGACGGCCGCCGCGAGCATCAGCACGACCCCGAGGCCGAGGTACCCGAGGAGGCGCGAGCGCTCGGTGCCGAGGCGGTCCAGCGGCGCGCGCACCGCCGTCCAGGTGAACGCCAGGGAGAACGCGACCACCGCGAGTGCGACCGCGCCTGCGCTCTGCAGGAGGGGAAGGAGGATCGTGTCCATTCCTCCATTGAAGCGCCGGGAGGTCGCGAGCGCGTCATCCCGCAGGATGATCCGCATGGGACGACGGAGGGCCGCCTCGTGACGAGACGGCCCTCCGTGGATCCGCGATGCTAGGCGTCGCGACGTGCTCCCTGCGCTGCGCGGCGCCGGCTGAGCAGCAGCGCGCCGCCCGCCGCGAGGAGCGCGGCAGCGATGGCGCCGAACGCACCGATCGCGATGCTGGAGCCGGTGGAGGCCAGCGCCGGCTCACCTGCCACCGCCACCGCGGCCACCGTGACGGTCAGCTGCGACGTGGAGGCTGCGAACGAGGCGTCGCCGCTGTAGCTCGCGGTGATCGCGTGCGTTCCCGCGCCGAGGGCCGTCGTCTTGCAGGAGGTCGCCGGCAGCGTGACCGTGCAGAGAGTGCGCCCGGTCGCGTCGGTGAACGTGACGGTGCCGGTGGCGTCCGTCGGGAGTCCCGTGGCGGTGAGCGTCACCGCACCGCTGGCGAGGGCGTGCCGCGTTGCGAGCTTCGTCGGCTGGGGCGCCACCACGAGGGTGAAGTCCGTCCCCGTCGCGGGCTCGTGGTTGTCGTCGCCGCTGTACTCCGCGTGGACCGTGTACTTCCCGCCACGGAGAGTGTCCGGGATGCTGCAGGTGGTCTCGGGCAGCGTCGCCGTGCAGAGCACGGAGCCGTCGTCCAGCACGAACGAGATCGTCCCGGTGGCGTCCTTCGGCACGCCGTCGACCGTGACGTCCACCGTCTTGCCGTGCTCGACGGTGACGGTGTCGGGGTCCGTGCCGCCGGTGCCGATGGTGGAGACGGCCTTGCGGACGGCGAGGGTCGCCTCGGCGGAGTCGGCCTTCGTGTAGACGTCGTCACCCGAGTACGCGACCGTGACCGGGTACTCGCCGGCCGCGAGGGTCGTGAGCGTCGGGCAGCTGGTCACGGGGAGGGTGGTCGAGCAGAGGGTCTTGCCGCCGGAGGTGAACGTGAGCGTGCCGGTGGCGTCGGACGGCAGGCCGGTCGCGGAGAGCGTGGCGGCGGTGCCGTACGGGACCTCCGTCGGGGCTACCGTGAGCGCGACGATCGTGGAGACCTTGGTGACCGTGAGGGTCAGTTCCGCACGGTCGGTCCCGGTGACGGCGTCGTGATCGTCGTCGCCGGCGTAACCGATCAGGACGGTGTGCGTACCGATCTCACTCGCCGCCGTCGTGCAGCTGGCCGTCCCGCCCGAGATCGTCGCCGTGCAGAGCACGTCGCCGGTCTCCCGGTCGGTGAAGGTCACCGTGCCCGTCGGCGCGGTGGGCGCGTTCGGGGCGCTCGATGCGACCGTCGCCGTGAGGGTGGCGGTTGCGCCGCGCTCGACCGTGACATCGCCCGCGGTGACGAGCACTGGCTGCTTCTGCACGGCGAACGTGCTCGAGACCGTGACGGCCTCAGCGTCCGTGGAGGCGAGGACCGTCGAGATCGTGGCGCTGCGGGACTTGCCCGAGACGGTGTACGGGAGGGACAGCGTGGGCAGGTCGGTGCCCGGCTGGATCGGCGAGGCCGCGTCGACCGTGTAGTCGCACGTCTCGACCTGGCCCGCGATGGTGCAGGACCATCCGGCGGGCAGATCGGTCGGCTGCGTGGGCTGCACGTTCGCCGGGAAGGTGGTGGTCGCACGGATGAGCTGCGATTCCGTTCCACCGGCCGTCGTCACGGTCGGGGTGACCGTGTAGGTCCCGGTTCCCGCGTGGGCGACGGAGGTGTCGCCTCCCGCTGCCGCGGAGAGCACGGGAACGGGGCCGGCCGCCGTCTTCGCCTCGAGGTAATTGACCTCGTGGATATCGGACGCGCCGCCGGTGCCGGCGACCCAGCCGTAGGTGAGCTTGTACGGGTATCCGGTGGCCGGGTCGATCCACGAGGCCGGGATGGAGGCGGCGTTGGAGGTGGTCGAGAGCGTCGGGAGGGATCCGGTGAGGACCTGCTGGCTTCCGCCGATCGGGGTGAAGATCACGGCGAACTGACCCGCGGCGACCGTGACGGTGGTCGCCCGCTGTGCGGCGATCGGCTTCGCGGTCGGGTTGATGACGATCTCGACCGGGACCTTCGCCTGGGCGCGGGAGGACGCGCCCACCTTGCTCAGGGAACCCGTGAGCGGCGTGTTGGCGGTCGACGTGACGACGCAGTAGCCCGTGGTGCCGTTGCCCGGGCCGCGCACCGTGACGCTGTCCGGGTACCGCACGCGCGTCGGGGTCAGGCTGCAGCCCGTGCCCTCGAAGTCGGGGTGGTTGAAGTTGCCGTACCGGTCGAGGCCGATGCCGAGGTAGGCGTGAGCGAGGCCGCTGCCGGACTTCGTGCCGCTGTAGCCCAGCGATCCGCCGAGCATGCCGATCTGGGTCGGAACCGCGGGGTTGTACGGGTCGGTGGCGGCCAGGTAGAAGACGATGCCGTCCGCCGTGATCCCGGTCTGATCGGCGGTGCCGTTGTACTGGTAGCTGTCGAAGATCGCGTCGATGCCCTTGGTGATCGGCACCGACTGCTTGGCGCCGACCCCGCCGGTCTGGTTGAGCGTCGCGGACGTCAGGCGCAGCGCACCGTTGCCGTCCGCATCCGCCGCTCCGCCGCAGCCGGGGATGGTGTCGGTGGCCGTGACCGCGGTCGTGGTGCGCGCGGTCAGGCAAGCCTTGTTGGCTCCGGACGGCGCACCCGGGAGCGTGTAGCCGCTGCCCGCGGTCGTGCCGGTGAAGCCTTCGTTGACGAAGGTCGTCTGCGCCGGCGGCGACACCGGGTCGGCGTACGACGCCGTGGCCCCTGTCAGGACGAGCGCGGCGACACCGAGAGCGGCGACACCGGAGAAGAGGGAACGGGATATGGACGTGACCGTTGCGGGACGGTCGCCTGTTTTCGGGCGCAAAGAAACCTCGGGCAGGTATGGCGGCGCTAGGACGCGCCGGAATCGGGTAGCCGTGCCGCCTTCGGTCGATCGTGTCGGGTGCGAATCGTCGGTGGGGCGACTTCGGTGCTCAGTCGTTATGACATTAGTGAGTTCTCAGGGTCCGGAAGGCCCGAAATCGCCCTCTTTCCCTCGAACTGGGGGCAGGAGCGCGTGTAGGCTGCCCGCATCGCGACCGAGGGGGAACGTGATCGAGATGCGGCAGGACGAGGACGGCGTGTTCCGGCCCGAAGGCCCGGACACCCCGCTTCCGTACGGCCTGCCCGAGGATCCGCAGGAGCCCTACGTGGCTATCGTGGCCCCGAACATCGACAAGATCTCGACGGGGGCCTTCACTCCCGGGACGCTCGCCGGCCGCCGGACACGACGCGGGCTCATCGCCTTCGCCGCCTCCGTCGCGGGCGGCCTGGTCGTCATCGGCATCGTCGTCGCCGCGCAGACGGTGCTGGCCGCGTTGGGTGCGGACTAGCGTTTTCTCCGTGCGAGGTTGACCGCGTTGATGAGGTGGCTCCCTGCGAGGGCCAGACGATACTTCTTCTCGGCCGGCAGACTGCCCGGGTCTCGCAGCACACCATCCACGTCCCCGACGTCGAGTCCGGCCAGGTCGGCGATGTTCCTCGCTGTGAGGCGACCGAACCCCTCCGAGAAGGGCTCAGCGCGTAGCGACGGAGCGCAAGGCGAGCGCATAATCGCAACGGGATGAGTGGGACGGAGGGCGTCGTGAAGCACACGATCTTCGTGGTGGTTTACCTCGTGGTGATGGGCGGCCTCATCGTCACGCTCGATGTACTCTTCCTGCGCGAACACTTCTGGTGGCGGCTCGGCACGAACATTGGGATCGTGCTCGTCTTCGCGATCGCCTACCTGGGGTGGCTCAAGAAAGCGTTCACGTAGCAACGCGCCACGAGACCGCGAACACACCGACCTGCACACCACGCGCATCGGCGGTGACCGAACGGAATCGCACTAAGAGAGGTGCAGGCGCGGACCTCGCTCTCCCGCGTGTGTGAATGACAACGCAATCTGTCGTTATTGCTAGCGCGGGTCGGAGGCACGCCACATAACTCGTCGTCGCTGTTTTCCAGCCAAACTGTCGCTCTTCCCCGGGTCTCGCGGGGCCTGGGGTGCCGTTTGATGCCTCTCTCCCATTAACAACGCGGGAACGCCCAGCCAGCGGCTCAAACAGGACCCGATGATCCCCCCTACTCTGGTAGAACAACGCGGCACGACGATGACACACACCAACCCACCGGAGGCCGGCTCAATGGCCGGCCTCCGGCTTTACTGCTTTCGCCGGGGACTCGAGAATGGCCACCAACGCTGTCGCCTCTGCTTCGGGGGTGTGGGCCCTGATTGTGGGTCGCCGTAGAAGCGCCTCTTGACCTCCTGGTCTTCGGCACGATTCCGATAGATCTGGGCGTCACTCCAGCTAGTTGACCAGTGAACGCGCTCGTCGGTAATCCAATAATGGGAGCGGCAGGGAAAGCTCCAATTCCCTATCGACGGGCTCAGCGATACTTTGCCATTGAAGGACAGTCGCCAATCAGTCGGAGTCAGTGGATTGACTACCTCGTTGCCGCATCCGCACGCGCACAGGTGAAGAACGGTAGCGTGCGGGATCGAGACATATAGTGCGTTCGGCTCAAGTTTGTCGGGGATGTCCTCGACGAACACCGCTCGGAATTGCTCAGTCACCAGGCGAGTCCTCATTGATGACGGTGTTCGAGTCCAGAACGTAGGCCGAAAAGTGCTCGTTTCTCAGATCGCTGTAAAATCCGACGTGCTTCTTGTACTGGATCACTGCGAAGGCTGCGTTGAGCGCGTTCAGCTCGGCGATTTGGATGTTGGTGTTGTACTCGGCGGGGCCGGCTTCACCTGTCGAGATCCGCGCTCGCGCGTGGGCCCGGCTTTGACTTTCATCAGAGCTGAAGGTGGTGCGGATGACACCCCCGACCTTGTCCTCGGCGAGATATAGCCCCATCCCCACATCGACGAACGGAATGTGATGGTCCTCGAGGTATCGCATGATTGGCGCCTTCGCGGGCCCGCTGTCGATCGCAAGGAACACGAAGGACATGTCAACGAGTTGGCTCATGTTGCCCTGGTCGATCGACTCGGCGTGCGGGATGATCCCTCGCCTCATCGGGGAATACCGGTTTGCAAGGTACTCGACCTTGGACATTTGCGCCGCGAGCTCCTCCTCATGCGCCGCGCCAGGGCTACGGAACGCGTTGTGTTGCAGGAATGTATCCCCGTCGAACAGGTGAATCTCCGCGGCCGGCGTTTTTGCTAGGAAGTCCAGTATGTAGGCCCCTGTTCCTCCGGCGCCCACGATTGCCACCGATCCCACGCGAAGCTTTTCCGCGAGTGCCGAAATGCCAGCTCGGGACGAAGCAGTGTCGTGGTACCGAAACACGTCGTTATCAGAACTCTCGACAAGCCGGAACGTGCGAGCCGTCGCAGAAGGATTGATGACCTCGGCATGCCCACTCAGTGCTGCAGCGTAGGTGGTCATCTTCTCGTAGTAGTTCTCGTAGCGCGCGGGCGGCACGGGCTTGCTGGAGAACCAATGCTGGGCTACGAGGTCTGGGCTCACGGGATAGGGGGGCTGGCCGGTGAGCAGCAGTTTTGTGAGTGGTCGCCCCGCGGAGTCACAGGGTTCCTCTCCCATGAAGTACGCGACGTGGTTTGTCGGGGGCAAGGTCTGGTCGCCTGCGAGGGTGAGATCGGAGATGAGCACACCGCTGCGCACCTCCATGGCGTGATTGACGTACGGGACGCCGGAAATTACGAGGTGGGAGTTGACGATTCCGACCTCGAAGCCGCCGTCCTGCAGCCGCCTGAGGTCGGCGTTACGACTTATCAGTGGATGTGACATTGAAAGCCGTCCCCTCCTTCACCTTCACAGAACCGCCAGCGGCGAGGCTGCCGTCGGACTTCGGGCCCGCTGCGCCCGTGTACGTGACCGTGTGCGTGACATTCGGTCCTGCAGGGCCGTCGGGGAAGGCGATCGACACGATCTGCTCGTACGTCACGCGCTTGCGGTCCACCTCCCGGGGCCGCCCGTTGACGTAAATCCGGATTTCGTGGTGGGGTAGGGGCTTGGTGAAGAACCGGTCACCGTCGGCGATGAGGACGACCTCGTCGGTCTCAAGCGGGTCATCCAAGTCGTCTGGGACGTCCCTCCAGAGTCCGAGTTCGGCGCTAACCGGAGGGGTCGGCAGAGCGCGAAGTTCGGCCTCGCTCAGAGCGGAAGAGCGTACCTGGTAGGGGAGCTTGTCGAGGAAGATCGTCCGGATGCGGTCCGTGAAGAACCGCTGTCCGTCTTCGAGTTCGAGGCCCTGATCCGCCGACACTTCCCGATCGGGTGCATCAGGGAGATCTCGCCATAGTCGCTGAGCGGTGGGATGGGCGAGCTGGAGGACAGCCGCACCCGTTGAGTGTCGGTCGTGAGCCGTTACGGCCTCGCTATCGATGTAGATCTGAATCGTGTGGGGGGCCATTGGGCCCTCCTTTCTGCGTGTTGACCCTCTCTCCTCGTGAGATGAGGTAGCCTTTACCTGTCGGGTAAATCCATTCTACCACATTCGCCTTTACCTAATTGGTTATTTAATGCTTCTCGCCTGGTTGGACCCCCATCTCCACCACCTGGTGCGCGACCGCAGCCGCCTCCGGAACGCCTGCGGTGGACGTCACGCTGCCATCGAGGACCTACTGGCCCTCGTGTCAGCATCCCCGACACTTCGAGATCTCGGCTCGTTTAGAAGCGTCTCCGCCGCTACCCACGCTGGAGAGCTGAAGCTGAAGATGGAGGAGTGCGCGCTGCACGCGCGGCTGTTGGACGCGGACGGTCAACCCGTCGAACTTCGCGGTCCGAAACACCTCGCAAGCAGTGGTGGTACACGATCGCTGTTGATCGTGAATCTCGAAATCGATGGCAGGTCGCTTCAACGGCTTGCAAGCTGACTGGACGCTAATGACTACTTACACTCCCGAAGAAACGGCCTTCGACTGGTCGCCGGCCCCAGGCCGGCTCCTGCAAAGAGAGATCGACGCTCGAGGCATCACTCAAGCGCAACTGGCCGCCCGGACAGGCCTCAGTCCGAAGCACATCAATCTGGTCGTCAAAGGCCATGCGCCTCTCTCGCCCGACGTGGCGGTCACACTTGAAGAGGTCCTTGGGACTTCCGCTGATGCATGGCTGAGATTGGAGGCAACATTTCGGGCGAGCCAAGTGCGCCAGGAGCGCCGTGAGGCTTTGGCCGGGTATACAAGCTGGGTAACAAACTTTCCTAAAGACGTCCTCGTCAAGAGGAAAGTGATTGAGCCAGCAGATCGCCCCGAGACGGTCGCTGCAAAACTACTTGGATTCTTCAACGTTGCCTCCCCGGAAGCGTTCGACAAGACCTTTTTGGAGCCCATGGCTTCGTACAAGCGCAGTCAACTTCACCGGATCGATCCGTATTCGACTGCTCTGTGGCTCCGCCTGGCGGAAATTGAAGCATCGAAACTATTGGATAACGCACCGCCCTACGATGCGAAGAGACTGCGGAAAGCAGCTTCCCAGCTCCCCAGTCTCACCCGCGATCACATTTCCGACGCCTTCCTTGAGGCCCAGCGGTTACTGCTGAGGGCCGGAGTTGCGCTTGTCTTTGTGCCAGAAGTTGACGGAACTCGAATCAGTGGAGTCTCCCGGTGGATTGGGGGACACCCACTAGTGGCCGTCACTAGCCGTTACAAATGGTTTGATAGCTTTTGGTTTTCGGTTTTGCATGAGATTGCCCACGTATTGCTGCATCCGAAGCGTGGGACATATATCGACCTCAGCGGCAAAGCGAACGACAACGCGGACGATCAAGAGACTGCCGCAAACGAGTTCGCCGAGAACATACTCTTGCCCCGGGAACACCGGAGCAGAGTAATTGCAGCTCGTTCATCAGAGGCACTTGAGGAACTCGCCGACGAACTTGGGATCGCCCCTGGCGTGCTCGCGGGTCAGCGCGCTTTCCTAACCGGCGATTGGGGCGGACCATGGGCAAGACTTCGGGCGAAGGGTGATCTCGAAGACGCATTGAAGGAGGACCGCTGAGCTTCGTGATAGCACCCGATCTAGGCCGCTAGGTGCGTTCTCACAGCTCGGATAAGCCGCCGGAAGACTTTGTCCTCCGACCCGAGCCAAGGCCATTCCCATACAGCACCTTCGTAATGCACATCCGTGAACTCGTAGGCGGCGGGCGTCGTCCCCTCGCCAACAAACGGCTTTGGGTGGTGCTCGAACTGGTGCAAGGTCGGGTCAATTGAGAATAAGGCCGTTCCCCGCTGATCCCGCCACTCAAGCCACGCGTGGCCATTGAGCTCCCCCGGCCGCGAGGCTTGCACGAAAGTCCACTGCCCGAGTCCGCGATCCTCTAATACAGCTGCCACCGCGACTGCAACGTGCTCGCAAGAGGCTCCGGGCCATCCGTCACGGACGAATAGTCCTTCCGCACGATCGGTAGCCCACATTGCGTCGATCACGTCGTCGACGGTTTCATGCACAGCGTTGTAGTCCACCGAACCACCGTAGGGCACGACTCAGGGAACGGGGCTCAACCTCGTGGCGTTGGTATCAGCGATAGGGGAGGGTTGTGTTTGGCATGGCTACTTCTCGCTACGATCGCCGGTCGCTAAGGAGGGGTCGTCCGATTGATAGCAGCGCGACGCAAAGGCTCGGAGGGGGTGCTTGGTGCTTGGTTCTTGGTTCTTGATTCTTGGTTCTTGGTTCTTGGTTCTCTCGACCTGGCGCCAAACGTACCGGCGAAGACGGAATTCCCCTTGCGTCCAAACCGACGGGCACGGCACGAGCCGTCGCCGCTTGCAGGCGATCAGTCCTACACATTCAAGCTTGACGGCGCAACGTCGTTACGGACGTCGGCTGCATGGGCATGCGCGCTCGCCTCTGCCCGCGAAGGCGGATCTAGCGGCCATGCTTGCCACGCGAAGATTGACGGCCCGGCGAGCAGGGGAACGACAAGCGCCTGAATCACTGTAGTGATGAGCAAGATGAATGACGCATCACTGTGCCCCAAGGCAGCCGAGAACCACCAGGCGATGGCGAGCACTAACCATAGCGCCATATTCAGGAGGAACACCCAGTCGTACTTTTCTCGCCGAATGGCAATGACGACATAGGCAGTTAGGATGAGAGCCGCGTCCTTGAGGCCCTGGTCGCTGAGTCCCAGCCATTCGTCTCCCAGCGCGATCGAGTACAGCGTGAAGGCCAGGAGGCTAAGGACGACGAGGGCGGCCACTGCTCTGATGCCGAACTCCCACATCTCCAGCCGACCGTTGGCCTCACCCCAGAACGTTCGCTGTAGTTTCTCAATCACGAAGAAGACCATCGGCCGAATTGCTGTCGGCGTAAGCCCGTGCCTAGAGTCCCCTCAACGAAAGAGCCGCGAAACGCGAACATCAGATTTAGTCACGTTGAACCATCGGTGCCGCCGAGGCCCCGGGGCAACACTCCTGATCCTCGTTGGAAAGCGACTAGGGCAGCCGCCTTCTAATCATCCTGGCGTAATCCACCCTGACACGGAGGCGACGTTCCGGCGCGCGCATGCGAGAAACAGCGCACCAGACCTCGAGTCCCCGGCGACATTCTGAATGGCAAAATTCGTACCTCATGCTCGACTCGGCGACACGCTGGTCGACGCAAGCGTGCGAGGGAACTACCCCGCAAAAACTAACGGGGGCCGCCTCTCGCGACCACATTGCAGGCAGAGACCGACGCGTATCCGTATGTCGCTCATCACAACTCTCTGCCCACCAATCGGGGAGTCAGAGCAAGACCGCCCGGGAGTAGCCCGGTCGCCCCGCCAATTAATTCGTCGTCGACGATCGGACGACACTTTGTGTGGTCAGACGACACTTTTGCGCGGCACGTTTCACAGTGTTCTACATCGGCGCCATGTCGGCGAAGCGGGAGTACATGCCCTGGAAGGCGACGGTCACGGTCTTGGTGGGGCCGTTGCGGTGCTTGGCGACGATGAGGTCGGCCTCGCCGGCGCGGGGGTTGTCCTTCTCGTAGGCGGACTCGCGGTGGAGCAGGATCACCATGTCGGCGTCCTGCTCGATCGAGCCGGACTCGCGGAGGTCGCTCAGGGCGGGGAGCTTGTCGGCGCGCTGCTCGGGGCCACGGTTCAGCTGCGAGAGGGCGATGACCGGCACCTGGAGCTCCTTGGCAAGGAGCTTGAGGGCACGCGAGAACTCGGAGACCTCCTGCTGACGGCTCTCGACCCGCTTGCCGCTGGTCATGAGCTGGAGGTAGTCGATGACGACCATCTTCAGGCCGACGCGCTGCTTGAGGCGGCGGCACTTGGCACGGATCTCGACGAGCGTCATGTTCGGGCTGTCGTCGATGTAGAGGGGGGCGTCGTTGATACGGCCACGGGTGGCGGCGATGGTCGTCCAGTCGCGGTTGTCGACGGTTCCCTTGCGCATGTGCTGCAGCGGGACGGTCGCCTCGGCGGAGAGCAGGCGCATCGCGATCTCGCTGCGCCCCATCTCGAGGGAGAAGAAGATGGTCGGCATGTCGTGCTTGATGGCCGCGGCGCGGGCGAAGTCGAGCGCGAGCGTCGACTTTCCGAGCGCGGGTCGGGCGGCGACGATGACCATCTGGCCGGGGTGGAGGCCGTTCGTCAGCTCGTCGAGCTCGCTGAAGCCGGTCGGGACGCCCGTCATCGAGCCGTCCTTGTGCTTGGCCGCCTCGATCTCGTCGATGGCGACGGTGACGGCCTCCGTCAGCGGGACGTAGTCCTCCGCCTCCTGGGCGCCCGTCACCGAGTAGATCTCGGCCTGCGCGTTGTTGACGAGGTCGAGGACCTCGCCTTCGGCCTTGTAACCCATCTGCGTGATGCGGGTCCCGGCCTCGACCAGACGGCGCAGCAGCGCCTTCTCGGTGACGATGTTGGCGTAGTAGCCGGCGTTGGCGGCGGTGGGCACGAGGCTCGTCAGGGTGTGGAGGTACTCGGCGCCGCCGGCCCGGGAGAGCTCGCCGAGCTTCGTCAGCTCGTCGGTGACGGTGATCACGTCGGTGGGCTCACCGTGGGAGTACAGCGAGAGGATCGCGTCGTAGATGATCTCGTGCTTCGGGATGTAGAAGTCGGTGCCGCGCACGACCTCGACCACGTCGGCCACCGCGTCCTTGCTCAGCAGCATGCCGCCGAGAGCGCTCTGCTCGGCGAGCAGGTCGTGCGGAGGAGTCCGCTCGGTGCTCCGCGGCTCGGTCGCGGGTGCGCCTCCGTCGGCGAGGCCGATATGGGCGATCGACACGTTCTCTCCTCACTCTGACCGCAGCAGCCACACGGGCGTGGTCACGGTCTCAGCTTCGCCGTGGGGCGTCGGGATGCCCGCAGGCGCGCCGCCGGTTCGACGACCGGCGCGGGCGGCTCGGGAACCGCGCGCCGTCGCCTCCGATGGTCTCTCCGACCACCGACAGAACCGGTCCATCCGGCGGGCGATCCATCGGCGTCGCTTCACCCTACGAACCCGGCAGGGGGTCCACAACTCGGCCTGTGGATAACTGTGTGGAGAATCTGCGCGAAACGCCGCCGTGCTTGTGCAGAACATGTGGGGAACCCTGTGGACAGGGAAGATATTTCTGTTACTAAAGCGCCTTTGACCTGGTCTTTTTCTATCCCCAGGTTGTGTGTAGAAAGTACTTCGCAGACTGTGGTGAAACGCGTTATCCGGGCGTGTCGACCTGTGTACAAGATCGGGGAAAAGTCCGTTAACGAGGTGTAGCGGCGGGCATGCGCCCGCCGCTACACTGACTCTCTTCGTCGCCTACTTGGCAGCGACCACCTGGAGGGTGATGACGGCCGAGAGGTCGTCGTGCAGACGCACGGTCGCCTCGTGGTCGCCGACTACCTTGATCGCGTTGGGGAGCTCGATCTTGCGCTTGTCGAGCTCGCCGATGCCCGCCGCCTTGACGGCGTCGGCGACATCGCCGGTCTTGACGGAGCCGAACAGACGGCCCTCGCGGCCCGCCTTCACGACGAGCTTGACCTTGGTCGCCTCGAGCTTGGCCTTGAGGTCCTGGGCCTGCTCGACGGTGTGCAGCTCACGAGCGGCGCGAGCCGCCTTGATCTGCTCGACCTGCTTCTCGCCACCGCGCGACCAC
>Ga0153993_100607_pt1 | contig 13446 bp, 14 predicted proteins | sample TSNC077MetaG_FD_104706 | JGI IMG/M metagenome (GOLD analysis project Ga0153993, IMG submission 104706) | Attine ant fungus gardens microbial communities from North Carolina, USA - TSNC077 MetaG | ecosystem: Host-associated > Fungi > Mycelium > Unclassified | place: USA: North Carolina, Lumber...
CGGCTTGGGTAAGCATTGTAGTCACTGCCTGTTTGGATGGTATGAGTGAGTTCGATGACGACCAAGACATCAACGTCTGGTTAAACGACGACGTTAGTCTTTTTTGTCTCCTTGCAGATGTCCCTCTCAACTTGTACTAGCCTTCATTATCATCTGGAACCGCCGATGAATCGGCACCTTCCCTCTATGAACAATCCATCGATCGTATCGCATGCGCCTTGGGTGGTCGTGCAGTCCTTCCCCTGGCACTCCAGAAATTTCCTTCCATGCTCGTCAGTTACGACTGGAGAGCTCGCCATGCAGGACTCACGGCTATAGCAGCCATCGCCGAAGGAACCGGCAATGAAATGCTCAACGTACTCGATGAGATCGTACAGTGAGTTTCAATCGATTTCGTACTTGATGCTTCCTCACTTTCTAGCTAAGAACCATCATCCCCATGTTCCGTGATGCCCATCCTCGCGTACGTTACGCTGCCTGTCAATGCATGTAAGCCCCAATTATTGTTCTCTCACCTGTCCCATGTCTCTCATTGAGGTAGAGGCCAACTGTGCACCGACCTCGAGGTACGCTCATTCACTGACTTCTCCATTATGCACACTGATCTTCTTCTCAGGAAGTCATGCAAAGACGTTATCATCAGCAGCTCTTTTCAGTTCTTATACCTACTCTCGAAGATCCTGAACCTCGAGTACATTCACACGCCGCTGCCGCCCTCATCAATTTTTGCGAAGGTGTCGAGCACGACACTCTGGTACCTTATCTCGACCCCATTGTCCAACGACTTCTGCGTCTTCTCAATCCTACAGGTGATGGGTCACAGGTAAATAGCTACGTGCAAGAGCAAGTTATTACAACCTTAGCCATGGTAGCTGACGCAAGTGAATCAACGTTTGCAAAACATTATATTGCCATCATGCCTCTCCTTTTAAACGTATTGAGGAATGCAGAGAATGCAAGGAGGGAACATCAACGTCTGAGGGTCAAGGCCATGGAATGTGCTGGCCTCATCGGTAACTATCTCCTATTCTTTGCTTCAATAATATTTATAATCAATCTTGATATAGCCATCGCGGTCGGACGTGACATCTTCCGTCCAGACTCAAACACGCTGATACAGCTCCTCGTTCGCATCCAAAGTCAGTTTTCCGTTTGTATCCCCGTGTCATGTCTGACGGTGTATTAGGGAGCCCTGCAGATCCGAATGATACTCAATTGGTTTACTACCTGATTTCAACGTGGGCAAAAATTGGACAGGCTCTTGGCGTGGAATTTGAACCCTATCTACCTTTAGTCATGCCCTATGTTTTAGAAATTGCGAATGCCAGGATGGACATTTCGGCATACAGTATGTATACCCTCGTCCTTATCCTGATTCTTATTTTCTCATTCTATGTTCAGCAGATGAAGAGGAGCAAATGAACAACGACCGCAGCGGCTGGGAGACTGTGATGGTAGATGGTCAGACGATGGGTGTCAAGACTTGTGCTCTGGAGGAAAAATGTCAAGCTTTCGAAACATTATTGATTATCTGTTCGACCCTCGGAGCGAAATATGCACCTTATCTGTCGCAGACGCTTGAAATTTGTATACCGTGCCTCAAATTTAACTTTCATGAAGGTGTTCGGGAGGCCACTGCTATGTGAGTTATACATCATCCGCGAGTGTATTATTGATTAAATGATTTTTAGGATTGTTCCACGACTCTTGGACTGTGGAAAATCCAGTAATACGCTCACAATTCAAATGGTTACTGCAACGTTTAACCAGCTCGTGTCTTGCATTCGGTCTGAATCTGATGCCTCCTTCCTTAATTCCCTTTACAAATGCTTCACGGATTCTTTACTTGTCATTGGCGGTCGTTTGAATCTTCCACAAGAATATCGTCATACTATCATTGATATTACAAAACATCATCTTCAAGCTCTTGCGGACAAACGGAAAGGACGATCCATTCGATTAACAAGAATTGGAGAGGTAGACGGATTAGATAAAGAGGATGTTAGTTTGTATGAACAGCTTGAAGAGTTTATGTTACAGGAGATGGAAAGGTTGTCGTCTGAGTTGTTGGATGGGAATGAGAAACAAATGATGAGGATCGCGATCTCAAGTGTGAGAGATTTGGGTTTGAATGATTGGGATGATGATGATAATGCTTGATATCTAACGGTTAATTTATTACCTTGCATAGACTTGGGTTATTTCCTTGCTCTTCAGATTAAATTTCGAAATATGCTGTTCGAGTGGATTGCACATCTTGTACATAAATTCCTATCAGCTAGTCAAATTATTTGATGGTTCTTTGAAATGGATCTTTTGCATTTGATTTACGGTAGTGTAACATTACATGGATTTTGACCTAGTGTAACGATTGTGTAACGATTTCTAGATCTTCCACATACTGATTAGATAATTATCATGATTTTTATATCGCTCAGTGCTTTTCCTTCTGCTAGGACCACCCCTTTCCCAGAACGGTCATGGTTTGCGGCCTTTTGTTACCCTTGGTACAGATATATGTCATCTTTATAATGACTGCCATTGCTCTCGCACACGAACAGGTTATACTGGGCGGAAACACACCAATTCAAGGGCACACGATCGGTATTCTCAAACGGTTTATGGTGACTAATGAACAGCGGAGGGATCAAATTTTGCATCTGGCAGCTGTGCGTTCGTGTGATTGGCTCAATTGTCTTGCTCTCAGCTTCTTTATCTTGCAGGAAACCAACCTAGATATATGGCAGCTTTCTCGTTCTCACATTGACATATATGTTCCCGCAGGAAGTGATCTTCCTAGCGTACTTATGAACACCAGTCATGTTTCCTCAACTATCGGTGCTGAACCCGTAGCACGCAGTATCACCGAAGCTGGCTGGAATCTTTCTTCTCTTGCAAATTCAACTTACCATGGGAGCTATCACCCCCCTCTATGAAATTGATCAATTCGTTCAGGAGGTTGCCGAGCTTAATCAAAATATTGTTGAGCTCCACAAGATAGGCCACAGTACTGAAGGCAGAGAGATGACTGCTATCACCTTGTCAGCTTCGTCCATCGACATGACTGAGCGTGGTCGTCCAAGGCCTGGGAAGCTAGGTTTTGTGATTGTTGGGGCACAGCATGCACGTGAGGTACGCACCTTCCTTCTTGTGTTTTGTCTGCAATTCTTACAAAAGAGTCCCAGTGGATTGCAACAGCTACGGCGATTTACATTGTGCATGCCCTCGTCGCGGATCCCTCCGAACCCAGGTCACTTCGACACCTTCTCAACAGCTTCGTGGGCAATTTGATTTGATCACACAACTACGCTTGAATCATTACTTCGATATAGGATTTCCACATTATTCCAACACCGAATCCGGATGGATATGCCTATACCTGGGAAGTAGATCGCTACTGGTATATCTTTTTCTGATTTTTCGTCACTCTAAGCGTTGATGTGATTCAGGTACAAGAATCGCCAGATTCTTGGACCTCGGTTGAAATGTGCTGGGCTAGATATGAACAGGTGTGTTGATAGCCTTCGAAACGCCAGGTATACTGATCGCTTTGGTTGATCCATTCAGAAACTGGGTAGGTGCCACTTGAAGAAGCTTCGTACTTTCTGCTGCTGACGCCACATCTTCGCCCTAGGGGTATAAATGGAAGCCGACAGTAGAATATGCTCCCAAGACGACAGAACTCGGTGTCATGCATCATAACTCTACAAACGATCCTTGTTCGCACTGGTTCCCCGGTCATCGGGCTTTCGAATCACCAGAGGTCAACAACATCGCAAACTTTGTCACTACTTTGCCTAATGTTGTTGGTTTTCTGGATTTACGCAGTTATGGTCAAATGAGTGAGTCAGACTCACTTTTCTCAGTCTCTTCTGATTTTGTGTCTAGTCTCTTCACCATTTTCGTATTCCTGCAAGAAGTCCCCAAAGGATGCAGAAAACCTTATTGAAGCTGCGACTGGCGCGGCAAATGCGTTGAAATCTGTATATGGAACACTTTTTGATGTAGGGATTATTCGAAATTATTCTTTTTCGGCTCACTGCTTTCAGGTTGACCGACTTTGCTATCTGCTTTACCCTGCCCCAGGGAATATCCTGGATTGGATGTACAAGGTAGTCGGTATCAGATATTCTTATGCCGTACATCTTCGAGATACAGGAACAGTGAGTGTTACTCGCTATCAAGGAAGCCGCTAATGATCTACAATAGTATGGTTTTTCATTACCTGTGAGCTGGATCAGACCCGTTGGCGAAGAAACAGCCAAAATGGTAGAGTATATATCTAATTTTATCTCATCCCGCATCAAACGTAAAATTATCCTTTATTCGATGCTTCGTCTACTGAACTTCGTACTTTCCCAGGCAAAATTTGACTTTTTGTGAAGTTTGATATATCTTTGCTGCTATCTACCATTCTTTCAGCTGTTCCCGTCATCAAAACAGTTCTTTCTTTCAATGCGCTTTGGAGAGGAATTATAGGGAGGGAATGTTTTGGTATTATGTACACAATATGCACCATTTTTTATCGACCTGATGATCTAGTTCTTCTACCGTTGGAGGAGGTTCTGGGTTCAAGTCTCGGTCACTGTCATTCATTCTCTTCACCCACGTAGGCTCTTATACATCTGTTTTTGACTTCTTTGGGTTGGGCCTAATGTTACCTCAAGAGTCATCTTTTCAATCTCGTACAACATGCAGGTATATTGGTCAAAAACTTTTCTCGATGTTCTCTGGTATAATTAAATGGTATAACGCTAATAGAAGGTTTTATTATCATCATTCTCCAGTGGGCTGCTGACACCACCTAGCATGCAATTCGTCTTGCCATATGCGGATTCATTCTTTTTCTTGTTGGCTTCAGGGCTCCAATCAAGTGATGTATCTTTGAAGTTGCGCTGCTTCCGGCACCTAGCTTTCTGGATCGGAGCAAGAACTCGGCTTTGACGTTCCATCTGAGTGAACCTTGGTGTGGAGGTACGCAAGGGGCCATCAAATAAATCACCCTCGAGTGCAATCTGAGCGCGTGGAAATTTGGAGGACGAACGATACCGGGGGCGAGTATTTGCGAGGGATCTGTCGATAACGGAAGTCTTGACGATAACCTTGCCGGACTGTAGTGCAGCAGCGGAAGAGCCGTCATCAAGTATCATCTTGCGTAAGGAGAGCTCTGTAATACGGGGTGGGACTTCGGAAGCATCGTTGATATCATCGTAGACTCTCGTGGGCACCTTGATATGGTGCGCAGTGGGAATGGTCATCTCGATTTTGGCAGGCGAAACTGAAGTCCTTCGTTTCTTTACAACGCGAAAGATGTCTTCGTCTACGTTGATTCCTGAATTACCATGGAAAGTCATCCTCGTAACATGCTTTCCAGTGTCATCGAAATCGTCTTCCTCCTCCTCTTGCAGCATAGTTAACTTCGTGAGACTCATAGCTGGCTTGAAATTTCCTTTTTCCAGTCGTCTCCTATCTCTCGTCTCGCTAATGCTTGCCAAAGGACTGGTCGGTGGGCTGATGGCTCTGAAATCCGAATGGCCCAGGAACTCAACGTCTCCAAGTTCACGTCGCCCTTTACTCTTTACCCTTTTCAACGGTGCACCTGGAACGGCCGCCCCATTGATACTCTTCACTATCCCAACCAGCCTCTCCACTTCTCGTCTAATACCATTATGGTCATGAGATTCCTTCAGATCGATCTTGAAGACTTCGGGAAGGCGCTCATTCATCTCCTGAGCAACTTCAACAACACGAGTCGGGGACATGGTGAGTAAATCCTCATGGCAGCAGAAAGGAAGCTTGAGAAGGGTACTGATAACGACGGCATCGACGCTATGATCTGAATTCTGAAGTGCCATGCAGGGGACAGGGGAGGTGCATTGTTGTCTGGGAGATGATGCATCATAGGTACGCTGCCCCACGCCAGGGGTGTCGAGCTCGGTCATTGGAGACGTGGCAACATCCGATGAAAGGGGAGGGGAATGAACAAGAGGATCCATAGTGGATCCTGCATTGTTCCCACGTTCATCAACGCGACTTCGCTTATTCCCTATCCCACTCGCACTGTATTTTAGAGCCTCGAACTTGAAGAACAAACGACGAATAGGTGTCTTGAGACTCCTGCCCAGGTGAGGAAATTCGTTACCACAACCGACAACTGAGGAAGCTGACTTGGACTGGATAGTGGCCTTGGACCTTGAGATCTGTACAGGAAGGCAGGGCTTGGTCATAGTCAAGATAGTGAACGAGAATGGAATCGACAATCAAGAAACCGCGGAAGGCAATGAGGGAGACGACGAGAAATCTAAGAGAAACACCTGAAGGGAGAAGTCCCTTATATACATGATATCAAAGGGGTTGGTCGCGATCATTATGACCTAAACAAAACGTAGTCGGGTCCGCCCTGGCGAAAGGTGGACTAAATCTACACTTTTCGTCTCGCCCGCTTGCGATCAGATTTAGTGATCCTTCAGCAAGAATTGGGTCAGCCTAACGGATCTCTATCTCCTAATCCACCTTTCCCGTTCAGCTGCCTTCTTTACCTCTCGGAACTTCCGTTGATGCATCTCTTGTGCCTTCTCGTTGATCTCCCTCGTTTCCTGAGTACTTGAAAAACGTACAATAATGGTGATGTCTGTACCCAAGCCCAGCTTTGCCTATGTCGTGATACTTGCTTTCTGTGGATATTGATCTCTGGTTAACTTCTGACAGAGAAGAAGGCGGTATGCCTCTCTGTGGAGAATGGATAGGATTATGATGATCGCATCGTTTCACCGATGTGGCGGAGGGCAATCACCATAATGGACCTAGATTTTGAAGTGGCAGTGGACCGACGGCAGCATACCACTAGTAAGGGATGAGATTGAGCTGAGAAGGATCGCAAGAAAGACATACGTCACAGTGTCCAGCGTCCATGCGCATACATTCTCCTTTGTCCCGAACCAACTTCCTCACCAGCTCCTCATGTTGATGACTTAAGCCTCCATTACATATGGGATTTGTGGTGAAAGTAGCATTAGTGATTTTTCGAGCACTAGTAGAACTGAGACATCGGTTCTGGGAGAAAAAGATCACTTACGGCTGCGCCTTTTGACCATACTAGCTACGTCTTCTATATGCCGCATAGTTTTCCATTCTTGTTTGTCCAGAAATATGAATGAATGGCGTGTGAATTCTGACTGCAATGTTTTCTTTTGTCATTCGACTAGTCGAGAAGACATGGCGTGATACAAGATCTGTCTTTGATTTGGGTGTTTGAATTGTGAAATCATGTGCCTGAAAGCTGTGCTGTGTTTTGTTTGCTGCTATTATTAATATTCCAAGCAAATACCGTGAGTACACGAGTCATCAGATATCTTGGTCTGCTCGCAGCTGGATAGAAGATTTTCCCAATAACCTGATATGTAAGCAAACGAGTTGCATACAAAAACCTCCTGCCTGAATATTCAATCAAAATGGCCGATCAATATGGACTAAGGTCAGAAGATTATAGAAGCCTCCATTGTAATTAATAACCTGGCTGGAACCCAGATTTTCTATTCTGGGCCTCTTTCCATCACTCGTTTCTTGTGCGTCGAGTGTTCATGCGTGTTGCTTTTTTATCTCTCCTCTCCCTCTTCTGTCGTTCAACATTTGCGTTATGTATATAGCCTGGGCATGGAAAAGATGTTATGGGCATGGACGGGGGCGGTACAAAGCATCATCCCAAGGTGAGTTGATTTCAACTTGTTTTATTTTGTATTATCTGATAAACAGTGGGAGATCTCACAACGAGCGCGATCCATCGCCTTGCACGTTGGAATGAGGTGAACCATGTCTCTTGTCTCATATGCCAAGGCATGCAAGATGTTTTCAGGTAAAATTTAAGGGGTCTCATTGGAAATTTGTCTGCCTTTCACCAAACGATATGCCCTGATCCTGCTAAGCGCAAGGCAGTGATGGCACTTGATGTTCCATGATATGCTCTCATACAATCTCTCCTCTGCTTTTGACGTGCCCTCTCCCAAGGCTCACTATCGACCCCTCTCCGCTCCTGCCTTGTCATCTTCTTAGTGAGTCTTTCCTTTTTTCTCATACAAATGCGACATTTGACAGTTCGAGCCTTAGGTAAAACCATACTCACGAAGGCACGGCACAAGTTGGAGAGCGATAAAGCACTAGAGTCAATCAAGAGGTCTGTTGGGGGAATTCGGCAGTCGGGTCCATGTCGTCAATGTAGAGAGTACTTGACACCAACTTGCTCACGTTGTCAAAATTATCCAGCAATCTCGACTTTCCAGGTCACAGCAGCCGTCGAAGCCAGGGATCTCTCAATAGAAATCTATGCCTGTGGCAAAATCCTCACCGTCAACGGTATGGTCATCCGGTGCCTATGCCTCATCTGCCCCTCATCGTCCTCCCCTTCTGTCCGTACACAAAGTCTTCATGGTCTCGTTGTGTAAGCGACCTGTGTCATTCTCCAAGTTAGTTCCCAAGCTATGTTCGAAGGCCAGGCTGATGTTTCCGACATAGAATGGATCTGGCATGAGTTGGCCCAAAACGTACGTCCTCAATTCCCTTCTATGTTCTATTTGTTCGCCATCTTTATGCCGAATGCATCCGCTGTAGTCGGACAGCTCAGGTCTATTGCATGAAAGACTCGGGCAAAGCAATGCAACTGGACGAGTTTTTGTCTCCTGGCGGCACGCGCCAGCTCGTCGTTTGTGTTCAAAGCATGGGCCATTAGAGGACAATATGACACGCCAAGAGGCACATGTCGGATATGGTGTAATAATTAACAATATCGCCTCTCATGTGATAGCTCAGGGTTTGATTCCCCGTATCTTTTTGTACACTAAGGCTCTCTCTCAGCCATTGGTGTCCGAGATAAGCAATCAAAGGAAATATGTGATCCTTGACCCTCTCCCATTCCCAATATCTCGCGGTCTGATGTGGCTAGGTCCTTCGTGTTTCACGCTTTGATGCCCTTGCCATAGCGTGCAAATGGCTATGTGTGTGGATGATTGCATTCACCTTCCGGTAGTAATCACCCACGTGGGCTGCCATTTCGGGGCTAAGCGCTTAGTCATCGGATTCAATTCCCGACATTATATTCAACACCGTACCAATGCCAACGGTACAGAAGGCTTCAACTCCTCTCCCACCCAACTCATCTAGCACCGGGTCCGAGCTTATTTGCTACCCATCATATGGACTTTTCCTCGATCTAGAAAGGCGGCATGTCGAAGTACATTGGTGTGCCTCCTTGGCTATCTGCTACGAGAGGCACCCACGCTCCACAGTCGGGATACCTGGCATCCGAGATACTCCAATGTCATAACGACGGCAGCCTAGACACCGCATTACAATAGGTTGCTAGAACATAACAAGAACCATTTTCTTCGCGTTTGTGAGGCCCTTCCTACCTTCTTCATTCATTTTGTGACCTTTATAGTTTACAAAGCCAAACGTCGCACTCAAAGGGAGAGTAGCCATGTCTCTGCTCCGTCCTTTGAAAGTGGTCATAGCAACAGAGCTAGTGCCGACTCCTGTCAGCCACCGACAGGCAAAGGATCTGATTTATGATTTGCTGCTCTCCATCACCAATGAACGCGATGGAAAGCGCTGTATTTTTACTGGAAGACTTGACAGCTCATACCTGATGAAGCACAAGTATGCTACTTTAGGTGCATCATGCGGCCTCAGCATCAGCGATATTGGAACGATTCGGTCGGGATGACATTCGCAATGAGATCAACGACACGGAAATTCACGATCTCACGAACATTCTCACACTAGCCATCAGTGTCCATACGTGCTTTAATGCATTGAATTGTGGTTAGAACATGACATCGATGCAAGTTATATGACGCGCTTGTCTGCGGTGTAGATGGTATTACTGCTCATTGATCACTGCATCTTATGCAAAAATGGTAGTTTGTTAGTATGCTAACCACATAATTCTTCATCCGCTGCAGTCCCTTCCCTGATCTCAACTGCGCTCAGGATAGTTATGCGGTTAACAGTCCTTAGTACACAAGTCTGACTGCTCAGCGAGTCAACGATAGGGGCATCTCAGTTGAGTGGACGTTTTTGGAACGACAGTATCACTCAGGTCGCCAACGCACAAAATAAACAAATAACTAATCCGGCCATATGCCTTTTATCCGCCTTGCATGCTGTGTAGACATGCACTTTGCTGTCTTGGACTATACTTTACTTTATCAACATCGTACGGACTCTTTGGTATCGTCAGGCTCCTTTTATCTGGATTTATTCTCGAACCATTTTTCACATAATATACCTTCCTCTGGCACAGGCTGCATCCTTATTTGGGGCTGTACAGTGTTCAAAGCCTACGACTACTGGGCAAGGGTTAGACTCAATTACCATTTGCGGCGTGTCACACAGCTGCCAATCGTACAAAAGAGTTTTTGCTGATGGAATGTCAAAGGCTGGTCCTGACTCTCCTGTTCTTAAGTTTATTTTTCATGAAATAATTGGTGGGTAGAGCCCTGGTGTAAGGTGAACTAGATCCACATCTTTCAATTCGCCCGTTCAGGATCGGATTTAATGATCCAAAAAATAGGGGAGGTGGAAAAGAGGATGTACCCTTCACATTGGACAGGATCCCTCTGCTTGGGGTATGGTAGTGGTGACAACAACAATAAACTATTCGCCATCAATACAAGAAAAAAGAATTAATAGTGTACAGATAATTTACAGATAATTCTTAGTATATCAGACTGTGGAGACAGGATCCTGAGCATTCTTCGCGGGCCTCAATATATCATCAGAATATCCTATCTCTTTAGATGTTTTTGGGTCATTCTTGAAAAAATGACTGTCAACTGTATTTGATGCATCAGACGCCTCGAATGTACTCAGCTCATTTACAAGGCCACCTCCTATATGAACAGAAACGGACCCTTGGACTGTATCGGGATCAATGGCAATCCCAAGTCCGATGCGGACGATAATAATTGAAAACACAATTCCCTGTATTCAGCACTTGGTCAGGGAGGTTCAAGCATTTCACTATTTTTTTGATCTTACAATGGTTGAGGATAACTAGGCGATCGACCTTTAGCATGCCTGAGAATAGAAATGAAAAAGGGTGGCTCACAGCATCAATAATGATATATTGGAACCAAGATTTCTGACCATAAAGAATGAGAAGGGCGATCAGCATGCTTGAATAAATGGCTCCAGATTCAACGACAGCGCGGGCAATCGGATGAAGACTGCTCATGTGTGAACCACAACGCACACTCTGGTTATTAAGATACCAGATTCTCGAAGCGATCATTACTGGTATGATTTCAGTTTCTTACCCAGTTCGAAGTACGACAATAACTTACTGGTGCAGGTGGTACTGGTTGTAAGGGTGAACGCGAAAAAACTTGAAATCCAACGACCGAGTGATTCAACGAACACCAACGAGCCATCGTTGGCTTTACCCATTGTAGCAAGAATACCAATACCGGCAACTGCAAAAGATTGATGAGTGAGTTGAGAACCAACAGAAGGAAACACCCACCCAAACTAGCAGTATAGACTGTAAGTGGGAACAGGATAAATACACTGCGCCTGCTCCAGACGATATAACATCGGTAGATCTGTAGGATACGTCGCAGTGAATGATTTAATTTCACGTCACCGACAAACGCTTACGGCTACTGCATCACCAACAAAGGTTTGAACAATATACGCTGCACTCCCAAATATTTGCGTGAATTCGGCTAGTACATTGTAGTATTCTTCAGTGTGGCCTTCATTGATGATGAATCCCCTGATTATCCTGGTAAAGTTGATAGCCAGTTGCTATATGGTTATAATTCTATGAGAACAGCGCAGGATACCATGAGTCAGCCTTACCGTGGTGGAAAGCACGAACATGACAATCGCCGCGAGGAGCATAGGCTTATTCAGAGGATGACCTGGTGGCCGATGATAAACCAATGTCCAATAAGTGAGCACGAACATGACAGCAAATGCGCCTAACGAAATTTCAAATATAACTATCCTGGAGAAAAGATGATAGAGATTCCTACCCCAGAGGCATGATTGAATAAGAATGGCAATTAGTTTAGACTGCAAAAAGGAACCAACAGTTAATTTTTATAGAATATACTGTGAGACAAACCTCATTCTCAGTGACAGCCATTTCAGTTCGACGGGTACCAACCGAACGAGTTAGGAGCTTCGCTTTTAGAGGTACTCTGTTCCCCACGTGCACTGAACCCGATTCTAAAAATCTTTTCGAACTCAAATTCATAAGAAAAGGGCCATCAAATAACATTTAGATAGCACCGAAAGCCTTTCCATAAATTGAAAGTGAGAGAATAGACGAATCACAATCAGGCAACTTGAAGGGCGCCCCGCGACGAAAATATTTCGGGTTCACACACATAGTCATTTAAACAGAACCATCAGCTTCTCATCTATCAATCCGAGCTTGATATATGAGGACTTCTCAAGTCTTTTTTTAGATTATATCTTAGTGGTAGTCCCAAAATTCCAGTGCGTGTATATGCCATTACCCTATATGTGCAATATGAAGGTAGTATCTCGTATCCAACCTGGTTGCGCTCTTGGGATCAAAATGATAGAAACCTGTGTCTTGCCGCTCGAAAAACAATTCTGGAGGCCTGTCATGAGAAAATACCACTCATTCATTCGCGCATGATACCACCCGATTGGAACTGCCAGCCAAATTGCTCATATGTCCAACCAGAGAACGAGCTTCCTGATTCAAGAGAGTGGAATCCACAGACAGAACGATGCATCTTGGGTTTCAAGTGAGTTCTATCCAGTGTCAACATATCAGCATCCGACAATTCAAAGATATACCGGAGCCCTCCACAGATGAAAAGAATTTAGTAAGATAATAGATCCAGCTCACCGAGATGTTTTCAACAAGTCGAGCCTCATATTCATATTTCGGTACCACGGCTGTACCCCGCTGAACTGCCCAACTCAGGATTACTTGCGCAGAAGTAACGTTCAAGCGTCTTGAGATGGCTTGTATGTCTTGGTCATTCACGAACTCCTGTTTGCCGACTGGCGAATAGGCCACTAGAAGAATACCTTTATTTCAACAAAGCTCGAGCAACCTATGTTGTGGCAAACATGGATGGGCCTCGACTTGATTGACAGCTAGGACAATGACTGATCTTGGATGATCCAAAAGAGAGGAAAGATGTTTTTCAGACATATTAAGAGCAATCTATTAGTTTCATGATGGTCATACGAATTCTGTCTGATGCTACTTGTGCTAAGGACTTCCTGCATGGCCCACTAAGTTTCAAGAAAAGTCGAACTTTCATCAGGCTGAAGCGCAGATCCTAAGATAGATAGTTGAACATGCAGCAAGGCAGTGAATGGAACGCTCTAACATCAGCTCGCAGAGCCATAGGGCAATGCATGAGGTACATGCCGACATAGTCTAGCTGCAGCTTCGCGAGGTTC
>Ga0153993_100614_pt1 | contig 13385 bp, 14 predicted proteins | sample TSNC077MetaG_FD_104706 | JGI IMG/M metagenome (GOLD analysis project Ga0153993, IMG submission 104706) | Attine ant fungus gardens microbial communities from North Carolina, USA - TSNC077 MetaG | ecosystem: Host-associated > Fungi > Mycelium > Unclassified | place: USA: North Carolina, Lumber...
CGCTGATCCGCAACTGGAGGGCCGTGCTGCCAGGTGTTACTTGATTCCGTACTTGTCGCACGCCGCCTTGTAGTCCGCCGTGCAGATCTTCGCGGCCGAGTCGGACCCGTAGAACTCGTCCTTCACGACGGTGCTCTCGATGTTGTCCGTGGTGACCGCGACCGGCTTGAGGAGGAAGGACGCGATCTTCGCGCCGCCCGCCGTGTCGACGCTCGTGTCACCGGCGGGCTTCTGGGCCTTGGTGAGCGCGATGGCCAGCTCGGCCGCCTTCTCGGCCTCCGGCTGGATGGCCTTGTAGACGGTCATGTACTGGTCGCCGGCGAGGATGCGCTGGACGCCCGCGAGCTCGGCGTCCTGACCGGTGACCGGCGGGATCGGGGAGACGTTGGCCGCCTTCAGCGCCGCGATGGCGCCGCCGCCCGTGCCGTCGTTGGCCGCGTAGACGGCCTTGATCTGGCTGCCGAACTGCGTGATCTGACCGGACACCCAGTTCTGGGCCTGTGCCGGGTCCCATCCTGGTGTGTCGTACTCGGCGAGCACCTTGTAGCCGCTCGTGTCGATGACGCTGTGGGCGCCCTTCTTGAACAGGGTCGCGTTGTTGTCGGTCGGCGAGCCGTTGACCATCAGGATGCCGCTGCCGGCGGGGACGCCGTCCTTCTTGAGCTTGTCGACCAGGGCCGTGCCCTGCAGCTTGCCGACCTCCTCGTTGTCGAACGAGATGTAGTAGTTGACGTCCTTGCTGTTGATGAGGCGGTCGTAGGAGATGACCGGGACGCTCTTGGCCTTGGCCTCGCCGACGATGGAGGCCGCGGCCTCGCCGTCGAACGGGTCGAGGACGAGCACCTTGACGCCCTGCGTCAGCATGGACTCCGCCTGCTGCTGCTGCTTGCTGGCGTCGCCGTCGGCGTTCGCGTAGAGCACCTTGCAGTCGGGGCAGAGGCTCTTGATCTTGGCCTCGAAGAAGGGCTTGTCGGCTGCTTCGTAACGGGCGGTGACGGAGTCGGGGAGGAGAAGGCCGATCTGGGCCTTGGAGGCGTCCGCAGTGGAGGAGCTTCCACTCCCGGAGCCGTTCGAACAGGCAGTGAGACTGAGTGCTGCGAGGAGGACCGCGGATGCCGCGATCATTCCTCTCTTGGTGGCGATCTTCATTGAAAAACCTCCGGTTCGAGCCCGCCGTCCTTGGCGGCTGGGTTGAGTGTGTCAGGTGCGAGTCTTGGCGTCAATACTTGAAGTCAACGCATTCGATAACGGTTGGTCACGTTCGGGGGACGGCGGGGGACAGCGGGGTGCGTAGGGTCAGAGCGACGCGCTCTGCGGCGTCAGCGAGACCCGGTCGACCGCGTACGCGACGGCACCGAGGGTCGCCGCCCGCGTTCCGAGCTGCCCCTGCACGATGTCGGGCATCAGGTCCTCGCCGACGATGATGGAGCGCTCGACCGCGTGACGCATCGGGCCGAGCAGGAGCTCGCCGGCGCGGGCCAGTTCGCCGCCCACCACGACGCGCTCGGGATCGAGCAGGTTGCAGAGGTTCGCGGTGGCGACGCCGATGTGCTTGCCGGCGTCGGCGATCGCGCGGATGCAGCGCGCATCCCCGGCCATGGCCTGCAGCACCACGTCGCCGAGCTTGAGGCTGCCGAGGTGGTCGCGCAGCTCGTCCAGGATGGCGGGACCCCCGGCGATCGCCTCCAGGCAGCCGCGGTTGCCGCAGCGGCAGAGGGGCCCGTTCTCGCGGATGGTCGTGTGGCCGAACTCGCCGGCGACGCCGTTGTTGCCGCGGAACAGCTGGCCGTTCAGCAGCAGCCCGGCGCCGATCCCGTCGCCGATGTCGAGCGTGATCGAGTTGCCCTTGCCGCGTCCCGCGCCGAAGCGCGACTCGGCCAGCGCGGTCAGATTGGCCGCGTTGTCGACGAAAACGGGGCGCTTCACCCGACGCTCCATGGCGTCGGCCACGACCACGCCGTCCCAGCCGCGCATGATGCCGCTACGGGCGATGGTCCCGCTCGCGCGGTCGAGCGGCGCAGGGAGGGCGATGCCGACGGCGAGGACCTCGTCACGGGAGGCCTCGACCGAGTCGAGCATGTCGCTCAGCAGCATCGAGACCTTGTCGAGCTCGTTGTCCGCGCGGTGGTCGCGGGCGAGCGGCATGTGGTTCTCGGCGACGACGGTGTGCGCGACGTCGGCGAGCGCGACGCGCAGATGCCGGGTGGAGAAATGGACGCCGACGACGAGGCCGAGGGCGTGCGCCAGGGTGACGTGCTGGGCGCGTCGACCGCTGCGGATGCTCTGCGTGGTGTGCAGCACGCCGGAGGTCGACAGCTCCTTGACGATGTTCGACACCGTCGCGGGGGAGAGGCCGGTCGCGCCCGCGAGTTCGACCTGGGTCAGACCGCCGTGCTTCTTGATGGCATCGACGATTCGAGCCCGGTTGGCTTCACGAAGTGAAGTCTGCGAGCCCGGAGTCCGTCTCTGGGTTGCCACGACGAGAAGGATACATGCAGCGTCGACGCACGGACTCGTCGAGTCTCACTCGACGAGCACAACCCAAGGGTTATGGCTTTGTGAGGTTCGGCACTGCCGCACGACCCGAGGGCTTGGCAGGATAGAGACATGGCCGACCTGTACGTGCACCCCGACCGCCTGGAGGTCCATCTCACGCGGGCCGAGAAGGTGCTCGCCCTCAAACGGGACGACCTGGTCATCCCGCGCGACAGCATCCGTTCGGTCGCCATCACCGAGGACCCGTGGATCTGGATCCGCGGCATCCGCGCTCCCGGGGCGGCCGTGCCCCTCACGCTGTCGGTCGGCACGTGGAAGTTCCACGGCGGGCAGGACTTCCTGCTCATCAAGGGCAAGCAGCGCGCCGCGGTCGTGATCGACCTCGACGGCGAGGACTACTCGCGGGTGATCGTCTCGACGCCGCACGCCGCCAAGCTGGTCGAGGCGCTCCGCGTCGACGTCGACGACCTCCCGGCCGAGGGCGAGATCATCGAGTAGCGCGCTCGGCGGTCAGTCGGCCTGGGTTCTCAGCCGGCCTGGGCGACGATGAAGAGCACGAGCCCGACGAGCGGCGGGAGACCCTGCATCAGTGCCGCCACCGGCTTGCGGCCGCCGACGGTCAGCTGCACCACCGCGGCGAGCACCATGCAGGCGCACGTGAAGAACATCAGCCCGAACCCGACGTGCCGCAGGGTCGTCCAGTAGAGCACCAGGCCAACGATGGCGCCGCCCGCCAGGAACAGGTTGTGAAAGCCTTGCGTGTAGGCGAGCGGCCGGGTGACCTCGGCATCCCGGTGTGACGCCACGCCGTAGCGCCGCCAGATGGACGGCGACGACCAGCCGATCGTCTGCGACGCGAACACGGCGAGGTGCACCACCGCTGCGAGAGAGACGAAGACGGACGCGACGATGGCCATGGCGGGAGGATACGCTGCGGAAGCATGGAAGTGCTTCAGGCGGACTGCGTGATCTCGGGAGGCGGCCCGGCCGGCGTCATGCTCGGCCTCCTCCTCGCCCGCAACGGGCTCGATGTCGTCGTGCTCGAGAAGCACGCGGACTTCTTCCGCGACTTCCGCGGCGACACCATCCACCCCTCCACCATCGGCGTGCTCGGGGAGCTGGGGCTGCGCGACCGGTTCCTCGGCCTCCCGCACACGAGCGTGCGCACGCTCGACGCGGTGGTGAGCGGCACCCGGCTGCACCCGGTCGACTTCGCGCGCCTCGGGCCGCCGGACGACTTCCTCGTGCTGGCGCCGCAGTGGGACTTCCTGTCCTTCCTCGCGGGCGAGGCCGCTCAGTATCCGGGCTTCCGGCTGCTGATGGAGACAACAGCGACCGGGCTGACCTGGGCCGACGGCGCGGTCACCGGGGTGACGGCGCGCGGCCCGCACGGCGAGCTCACGATCGCGGCAACGCTGACCGTTGCCGCGGACGGCCGCGACTCGGCGCTCCGGGAGGCCGCCGCGCTCCGGCCGCGCCGGTTCGGGGTGCCGATCGATGTGCTCTGGTTCCGGGTGCCCAAGCCGGCCGATCCTCCGCCGAGCACCCTCGCCTACCTCCGGCACGGTTCGATGGTGATCACGATCGACCGCGGAGACTATTACCAGACCGGTCTCATCATCGCGAAGGGCGGCATCGACCAGCTGAAGGCGGCGGGGCTCGAGGCGTTCCGGCGGGCGGTGGAGGCGGCCGCGCCGTTCCTCCAGGAGTCTCTGGCGACGATCGACGACTGGGAGCAGGTCAAGCTCCTGAGCGTGCAGATCGACCGGCTCGACCGCTGGTACCGGCGGGGCTTCCTCGCGATCGGCGACGCGGCCCACGCCATGTCGCCGGCGTTCGGGGTGGGCGTGAACTATGCCGTGCAGGATGCCGTGGCCGCCGCGAACGCCCTGGCCGCGCCCCTGCGCGCGGGGGAGGTCGACCTGCGGGTGCTCGACGGCATCCAGCGCCGTCGGCTCCCCCCGGTCGCGGCGATGCAGCGCATCCAGCTGGCAGCGCACCGCGGGATCGCCCGGCCCGGCGGCCCGGAGGGGCTGCCCGACCCTCTGCCTCCCGCGGTCAGGACGGCGCTCGCCGCGGCGACGCCGCTACTGCAGCAGGTCACCGCCCGCGTGATCGGCCGGGGACTCCGGCCCGAGTCGGTGGCGCCGGAGCTGCGCTGACGTCGCTGCTGCGCTGACGCCGCCGCTCAGGCCGCCGACTCAGGAGAGCAGCATCAGGATGAAGCCGATGAGCGGCAGCGTGCCCTGGGTGATCGACGCGCGCCAGTATCCCTTGCCGGTCGTCAGCAGCACGACCGAGGCGGCGAACATGCAGCCCATCGTGAAGAGGATGAGCGCCAGCCCGGCCGGGTGCAGCCCGACGCCGTAGAGGATGAGGCCCACCACCGCGCCGATCGCGAGGAACAGGTTGTAGAAGCCCTGGTTGTACGCCATCGGCTTGGTGGTGTCGGCCGCCTGCTGGTCGGCGACGCCGAAGCGCTTCCAGACGGTGGGGCGGCCCCAGGCGACGCTCTCCATGAAGAAGATCGCGACGTGCAGGGCGGCGGCGAGCGTGACCACGACGGTGGCGAGGACGATCATGCCGCCCAGCATACGGGGAGGGTCCGCGGCGGCGGGCTCAGGCGCGCACGTCGACCACAGTGCGCCCGCGCAGCCGCCCGCCGAGGATGTCCTCCGCGGCGGGGATCGCGTCTGCGAGCGGGATGACCGTCGTCATCGCGGCGAGCGTCTCCTCGTCCAGCTCGAGGGCGAGTCGGCGCCAGGCCGTCTCGCGCAGCGCCGCGGGCGCCTCCACCGAGTTGATGCCGACCAGCGTCACCCCGCGCAGGATGAACGGGAGCACGGTGCCGGGCAGATCGGGACCCTGGGCGAGCCCGCACGCCGTCACGGTGCCGCCGTAGCGCGTCTGCGCGAGGGCGTTGACGAGCGTGTGGCTTCCGACCGCATCCACGACGCCCGCCCAGCGCTGGCTCTGCAGCGGACGGCCCGGATCCGAGAGCTCGGCGCGGTCGATGATCGTGGATGCGCCGAGGTCGGTCAGGTAGCCGGCGAGCTCCTCCGGCCGGCCGGTGGAGGCGGTCACGGGGTAGCCGAGGCCGGCCAGCACCGCGATGGCGACCGAGCCGACGCCGCCGGCCGCGCCCGTCACCAGGACGCTGCTCCCGCTCTCGCGCACCTCGTCGGGGTCCACGCCGTTGCGTTCGAGCGCGAGCACCGAGAGCATCGCCGTGAAACCGGCGGTGCCGATCGCCGCGGCCTGCGCGGACGCGATCGTGTCCGGGATGCGCACGAGAGCGTCGCCGCGCACCCGCGCCCGTTCGGCGAGGCCGCCGTGGTGCGACTCGCCGATCCCGTCGCCGTTGAGGACGACCCGGTCGCCGGGCGACCAGCGCGGGTCGTCGCTCGCCTCGACCGTCCCGACCAGATCGATGCCGGGGATCAGCGGGGACGTTCGGGCCACGCCGGGCCTGCCCGCGATCGCGAGGCCGTCCTTGTAGTTGAGGTCGGAGTACTCGACGGCGATGGTGACATCGCCCGGCATCAGGAACGCGTCGGTCACCCGCCGCACCTCCGCCGTGTGGGCGGTGATGGTGCCGCCCTCGATCTCCTGCTCGATCACGATCGCCCGGAAGTCGCTCATGGCTGCAGCCTACGCGGGGTCGTCCGGCGGGCGCCCCCGAGCCGTCCGGCCCCGTCAGTTGAGGTCACGGGTGCCCTCCGGCAGGGCGCCGCCGGCGTAGATCGCCTGGGCGGCGTCCTGCAGCGCGGTGAGCGCCACGCGCTGGGTCCACGGGCCGTAGGAGACTCGGGCGACGCCGAGCTCCTGCAGTCGCGCGGGAGCGAGGGAGCCGGGCACCGCGATCACGCTGAGGGTGCGCTCGCCGAGGCCCGCCACCAGGGCGGAGACGGTGGCTTCATCGAGCAGCCCCGGGACGAAGACGCTCGTCGCCCCGACGTCGAGGAAGGCCCGTCCGCGGCGGATCGCCTCCTCGGTCTTCTCCTCCACGGTGGGGAGTCCGTCGCGGATGAACGCGTCGGTTCGAGCGTTGAGCGCGAACGGCACGCCTTCGGCCTCCGCCGCGCGGACCGCGTCGCGCGCCACGGCGACGGCCTCGTCGAACGGCCGCATCCGGTCCTCCAGGTTGGCGCCGACGACGCCGACGCCGATCGCCCGGCGGATCGTCTCGCCCGCGTCGGCGTAGCCGCCCTCGAGGTCGGCGCTCACCGGCAGATCGGTGGCGGCGACGATCCGGCCGACCATGTCGAGCATCAGGTCGAGCGGGATGTTCTCGCCGTCCTCGTACCCGAGGGTCGCGGCGATGGAGTGGCTGGCGGTCGCGAGTGCGCGGGTCTCGGGCAGGGCGGCGATCGTCGTGGCGGTGATCGCATCCCAGACGTTGACGACCTGGAGGAGTTCGGGGGCGTGGTGGAGGCGGCGCAGTTCGGTGCCGCGTTCGGTGATGGTGGCCATGACGCCACCATACGACCGCGCGCGCGTGGCCTCTAGGATGGCCCCATGACCCAGCCGGTGGCGCCCAGCGAGGCGCCCCACGACGCCCCCGGCGAGGGGCGCAAGACCCTGTCGGCGACGGGGCGCCGCCTCTCGGTCAACGCCGTCGTCGACTACGCGTTCTTCCTCTTCGGCGGGGCGTCCGCGATCTGGCTGGCGTGGCTGGTCTTCACCGAGAGCTTCGGCTGGGGCTGGTTCCTCATCCTGTTCTTCGTGCTGTTCTGGCTCGTGCTCGCCTATCTGGTGCTGCCGCGGCTGCACCGCATCCTGACCCAGATCTACGTCCCCGACTACTTCATCGGCCGGGCGCGCACGAGCGACGGTTTGCTCGGCGATCCCGTGAACCTGGCGCTGCTCGGGTCGGAGGAGCAGCTGGACGACGCGATGCGCGCGGCCGGATGGACGCGGGCCGACGACGTCACCTTCGCCTCCAGCCGCCGCATCGTCACCTCCACCCTGCTGCGGCGCAGCTATGACGAGGCGCCGGTCAGCCCGCTGTTCCTGTTCGGTCACCAGCAGGACGTCGCGTACCAGCAGGAGGTGAAGGGCAACCCCGCCAAGCGGCATCACGTGCGGTTCTGGAAGTGCCCGGACGGCTGGCTCCTGCCGGGCGGCCACAAGGTCGATTGGCTCGCCGCCGGCACCTTCGACAAGTCGGTCGGGTTCTCGCTCTTCACCCTGCAGATCACCCACAAGATCGACGCCAACACCGACATCGAGCGCGACCACATCGTCAGCACCCTGCTCTCCGCCGACGTGGGGGTGGAGGTCGACGTCATCCGCGACTTCTCCACCGGCTACCACTCGCGCAACGGCGGCGGGGACAGCATCGAGACCGACGGCGACCTCCCCGTCATCGATCTGGAGCGTGTGCCCGTCGACGCCGAGGCGACGCGCGTCGTGCAGCAGGCGGAGGCGCGCAGGATCGCGCTCGCCGAGCGGCGTCCGGTCCCGATCGCGCTCGGGTTCCTGCTCATGCTGCTGCGGGTGGGGGCCGGTGCCCTCTTCATCGCGCTCACGATCCTGAGCTGGCGTGCCTGGGTGGGCTCGCTGTACGCCTCCGGCGACCTGGTCGGGGTCGATCGCCATCAGGCCGACGTCATCTTCGGCGTCCTGCTCGGCATCTTCGGTGCGGGGCTCGTCTTCTACTTCCTGCTCGGCCTGCTCGTCTTCTTCGGGAGCAACTGGGCGCGGATCGCGTCGATGTCGTTCAGCGCGATGCTGATCGTGTTCGCCGCCATCGACTTCTTCAACGGCGGCCCGCAGGTCTCGCTGCGCAACAACCTGTTCGGCCTGCCGCTCGACATCCTCGTGGTGCTCGCGCTCTCGTCGCAGCGCGCCCGTCAGTGGGCGCGCCGCCCGCGCGGCTCGCGCCGGGTCGGGACCGCGACGGCGGATGCGCAGGCGCTCGCCGCGGCGCGGGCGCCCGCGGACGACACGACGACCGCGTAGGCGCGCGAGCTACATCAGGGTCTTCTTGCCCGGCCCGGACGATTTGAGCGCCGCCTCCTCCGCGTCGAGGAACGCCAGCACGGAGCGCACGGCCGGCTCCTGGTAGCGTCCCTCCGCGCGCGCGGTCAGCACGGCCTGCCGCTCGGCGGTGATCATCGTGCGGCGCAGGTGCCGGTACTCCATCGGAGTGTCCTCCGTCTCGTCCGGCGACGGGTTCTCCAGCGCATCGGAGAGGAAGACCGCGTTGACCCGGAGCCGTTCGATCACTCGCTCGTCTTCGTTGCCCGTCACCTGCGTCTCCAGGTGCTCCAGGCCCGCCGTCTGGGCTTCCGCGAGCAGCCGCTGCATCTCGCTCGCCTCCTGCGCGAAGTCGGGGGAGGGCAGGTGGAGGCGGCGGATGACCCAGGGGAGGGCCAGCCCCTCCAACAGGGTCGCGACCACGACCACGAACGCGAGGAACTGCAGGAACTCCCGGTGCGGCGTCTCCTTCGGCAGCAGGAACACCGCCGCGAGCGTCACCACCCCGCGGATGCCGGCGAACGACACCGCGATCCCGGTCGGCCACGACCACCCGCGCTCGCGCAGTCGCCGGGGGCCGTACTTGTAGAGCGCGGTCGTGCCCACCATCCACAGGAACCGGGACAGGAACAGTGCCACCAGCACCACCGCGCTGATGACCACCGTCTCCCACACCGTGATGCCCGACCGGAACGCCCCGCTCAGGATGCTCGAGAGCTCCAGCCCGATGAACAGGAACACCGCGTTCTCGAGCAGGAACTGGATGGTGCGCCAGTTGATCGTCTCCGCGATGCGGGCCTCGGCCGTCTGGATGGTCGGCGACCGGTACCCGAGGTACAGGCCCGCCACGACGACCGAGAGGATGCCCGACCCGTGCAGGAACTGCGACGGGATGAACGCCAGGTACGGCGTGATGAGTCCGAGCGAGGTGTCCAGCACGGGGGAGCGGAGCTGCTTGCGGATGATCGCCAGGATCCAGCCGACGGCGAGCCCGACCCCGACGCCCACCACGACCGCCAGACCGAACTCGCCGGCGATCGCCCACGGGTTGATCACGCTGACGATGGCCGCGATGCTCGCGTTCAGGGCGACGAGAGCGGTCGCGTCGTTGAGCAGGCTCTCGCCCTCGAGCACGGTCACGAGCCGGCGCGGGAGATGACCGCGGCCGGCGATCGCCGTCACGGCGACCGTGTCCGTCGGCGCGACCACCGCCCCGAAGGCGAAGGCCGCCGCGAGGGTGATGGCCGGCACCACGAGCCAGGTGGCGAATCCGACCGCGATCACGGTGAACGCCACGAGCCCGACGGAGAGCAGCAGGATGCCGTCGCGCCTGGCGCGGACGTCGACGATCGAGGTCTGGATGGCGGCCGCGAAGAGCAGCGGCGGCAGCAGACCGTAGAGCACGACCTCGGGCTCCAAGGCGATCTGCGGCACTCCGGGGATGAACGACGCCACGGCGCCGACGACCACCAGCACCACCGGGGCGGACCAGCCGACGCGGCGGGACAGCCCGGTGACGGTGACCGTGACGAGGACGAACGACACGATCCAGACGATGGTGGCTACCGGATCCATGCTGTTCATGATGGCCGCAACGCGAAGCGGGCAGCAATGGTTCCCACGAGTCGGTGGAGAACCCGTTCGCCGTCAGCGATGGGGAGCGTCCGGTGCAGCAGTGCCGACAGCAGTGCGGACAGCAGTGCCGGCCGCGGCGCCGTTCGCGTGCGCCGCGCACCGCAGCACATCGCACTCCTCGCAGACCACGAGCTGCTCGCGGCACGACGGGTCCGCGCAGTTGCGCATCCGGCTGGTCCCCGCACCGCATCCCGCGCACCGGCCGATCACCGCGGCCTCCTCGCCGAAGGTCACCGACCCGCGCCCGTCGAAGACGTACAGCGAACCCTCCCAGAGACCACTGTCCCCGAACGCCTCCCCGTACCGGACGATCCCGCCGTCGAGCTGGTACACCTCCTGGAACCCGCGCGACTTCATCAGCCCCGACAGCACCTCGCAGCGGATGCCGCCGGTGCAGTACGTGACGACCGGCTTGTCCTTGAGGTGGTCGTACGCGCCGCTCTCCAGCTCCGCCACGAACTCGCGGGTGTTGGCCACATCCGGGACGACGGCGCCCCGGAACCGCCCGATCTCGGCCTCGAAGCGGTTGCGCCCGTCGAAGAACACCACGTCGTCGCGCGCCTCGATCAGCTCGTGCAGCTCTCGCGGGGCGAGGCGCTCACCGCCGCCGATGACGCCGTGTTCATCGACCCGCAGCTCGGCGGGTGCGCCGAAGGACACGATCTCCTCCCGGGCCTTCACCGACAGCTTCGGGAAATCGAGGCTGCGCCCGTCGGAGTCGAGACCCGAACCGGCGCTCCATTTCGCGTCCAGCTCACGGAATCCGGGGTACTCGCGCGTGGAGCGCAGATACCGCTTCACGGCATCGAGTTCGCCCCCGACCGTGCCGTTGATGCCGTCCTTCGAGATGAGGATGCGGCCGCGCAGCCCGAGCGACGAGCAGAGGTCGCGCTGCCACAGCCGCACCGCCTCCGGGTCGGGGAGCGGGGTGAACGCGTAGTAGAGCAGGATCTTGGGCACGGGCACCTGACGATGGTAGGCGACCCGTGCCGTGAGAGGCCCCTCCGCCAGCGGCCCGCGCGCGCGAAACTGCGAGCGTCGGAAGTTTCGTTCGCCAAGTGTTCAGCCAGTTCGGGCAAGGTGGGAGTAGCCTCCACGGCGCGCACTTCGGCAGAAAGGCGGTTCCTTGCGAACCATCGTCATCATCCCCACTTACAACGAGCGGGAGAACGTGGGCCCGATCGTCGGTCGGGTGCGCGCGTCCGTCCCCTCGGCCGAGGTGCTCGTGGTGGACGACAACTCCCCGGACGGCACGGGCGAGATCGCGGACGCCCTCGCGGCGACCGACGCCAACGTCCACGTGCTGCACCGCGCTGGTAAGGACGGCCTCGGCGCCGCCTACCGCGAGGGGATGCGCTGGGCGCTCGACGCCGGCTACGACCGCATCGTCGAGATGGATGCGGACGGCTCGCACCGCCCCGAGGAGCTCTCCCGTCTGCTCGACGCCCTGCGCGGGAGCGAGCCGGGAACAGGGGCCGACCTCGTACTCGGGTCGCGCTGGGTCCCCGGGGGCGGCGTCGTCAACTGGCCTGCCCGCCGTCGACTGCTCTCGCGGGGAGGCAGCGCCTACTCGCGCATCGCGCTCGGAGTGCCGGTCCGCGACGTCACGGGAGGCTACCGCGCCTTCACTGCCGACGCGCTCGGCCGCATCCACTTCGCGGACGTGGAGAGCCAGGGGTACTGCTTCCAGATCGACATGCTGCGCCGCGCCTATCGTGCGGGGCTGACGGTCGCCGAGGTGCCGATCACGTTCGTCGAGCGCGAGCACGGCGCGTCCAAGATGACCGGAGGGATCGTCGCCGAGGCGATGCTGCGTGTCACGGGATGGGGGATCACCGGGCTCCCGGCACGTTTCCGTCGTCGCCCCACGCCCGCCGCGATCTCCGAATCCGCTCAGCGCGCCTGATCCACCGGCCCGCTAGGGGCGCGTCGAGCGTACGTTACGGATATGACCTCGAATGATCCCCTCGAGCGCTTCGGCGCCGTGCCTCACTTCAGCCTGACCAGCGACGACATCGCCGACGACCGGCCGCTCTCCCGTGAGCAGTGGGGCGCCGGCGGCGGAGGCGGGGACGTCTCGCCGCAGCTGGCGTGGAGCGGGTTCCCGGCCGAGACGAAGAGCTTCGCCGTCACTATCCACGACCCCGACGCCCCGACCGGCTCGGGATTCTGGCACTGGGCGGTGTTCAACATCCCGGCGGATGTCACCTCCCTTCCCGCCGGAGCCGGCGCCGAGGGCGGGGCCGACTTGCCGCAGGGCGCGTCGATGCTCTCGAACGAACTGGGCGCGAAGAGCTTCACCGGTGCGGGCCCTCCGCCCGGGACCGGCACCCACCACTACAACGTGATCGTGCACGCGCTGGACGTCGAGCGCCTCGACCTCGATCCTGCGTCGACGCCCGCCGTGCTCGGTTTCAACGCGCACTTCCACACGCTCGCGCGTGCGGTGCTCACCCCGGTCGCCACCGCGGGCGACATCTGAGCACAGCCCGCGGGGCATGCGGGCTGCGGGCGGCTGTGCGGGCCGCGCCTCAGTGCTTGGTGCCCGTGAGGGCGAGGACGCCGCCGAGGCCGATCATCATCACGCCTCCGACGGCGCCCAGGCGCTCCACTCGCTTGGGTGAGCGCCCGAACCACTGGCGCGCCGTGCCCGCGGCCAGCGCCCAGATGCTGTCGAAGAGCAGGGCGAGCACGAGGAAGACGACGCCCAGCTCGAACAGCTGCAGCGGTATGCCGCCGGCGCCGTAGTCGACGAACTGCGGCAGCACGGCGACGAAGAACACGAGCGACTTCGGGTTCGTCAGCCCGACCAGGAACCCCTCGCCCAGGATGCGCCACGGCGACCGCGACGGCTGTTCCTCGTGGGTCACCGCGGTGTGCCGACGGTGTCGGATCGCCTGAATGCCCAAGTACACCAGGTACGCCGCGCCCACGAGTTTAATCACCGTGAATACGACGACCGACTGCGCCACGAGCGCGCCGATCCCGAGGGCGACGGCGATCACGAGGGGCAGCATCCCGAGCGCGTTGCCGAGGACGCTGAGCAGGCCGCCCGCCCGGCCCAGCGCCAGCGACCGGCCGATCACGAAGAGCACGCTCGGGCCCGGGATGACGATGAGCGCCACCGAGGCGAGCGCGAACGCGAGGAGGGAGGGGCCCGGGACCATGAGCAGAGCGTAGCGAGGTAGGTTCGATACGTGAAGATCCACAACGTCCGTGTGCACCGCAGCGAGGAGAACCTCGCCCGTCAGGACCAGCTCGCCTGGAAGATC
>Ga0153993_100615_pt1 | contig 13378 bp, 11 predicted proteins | sample TSNC077MetaG_FD_104706 | JGI IMG/M metagenome (GOLD analysis project Ga0153993, IMG submission 104706) | Attine ant fungus gardens microbial communities from North Carolina, USA - TSNC077 MetaG | ecosystem: Host-associated > Fungi > Mycelium > Unclassified | place: USA: North Carolina, Lumber...
ACCTTAGGCCGATTTTATCAATAGAAAGACCTTGAATGAGCGACCCCTTGGAATCAAAGATGGAAAAGGAGTCATGTAATTGCTCTCTGCCATCTCTTTCTACTGCCAGATCAACAACATTCAGGCAGGTGACCGTATCAGCGAATTTCAAGGACATGGATGGTCGAGTTAGGATGGTAGGAAAAAGACAGGGGCTGGACTTTGCAAGAAGTACATCGGCGTAGTTGAGGGTGATATACTCCTTCTTGGAATGTTGAACGTACAACTCGTGTGGTTTACCATGAGTGCCAAAACTAGCATTATTTATTCCAGCGCCGGCAAAACTACCTTCTGGAAAAATAGAGCTTAGATAACTGGAATGTGTTTTATCTGGGATTTTTTTCATCGGAAAATTCAATAGTAACAGTTGTTGAGGTATCCATGGGTCGAGAAAATTGCCGAGTCCAAGAAAACGGCCAAAGAAAATAAGTAGGAGCACGACCGATGATAGCTGAGATTGCCTGGTCAAAGCGTGTTCTAGCGTCGTGCTGTAACGCCTGTACGTTGATAAGGCCGATATGCCAAAGATTGAGTAATAGCAATCGCAAGAGGTGCCCGATAAGCAAGAGTCCATGTCTTCCAATGAAAGTGATCGAGATAGATCCATACTCGAGTAAAGACCATATTGATTGAGCCCATAATTGGACCAACCAGACGGAGTTGGTATCGGAAGCTATGAACAGGATCCAAGAGAAGGCACGCAGGGTGGTGATGAAATTGAGAGTATGAGTTCTTGAGAGTGCATTGAAAAAGCTTATGTAAACGAGAGTGATAGTCTTGAGTCCATGCGCCTGAATGAGATCATATTTAAAGAATGAGAATGAGATAATGATAGCTGTTGCTTGTGCCCTTCTTATCAAAACGACTGGATGATCAAGGCCAAAAACCAGGGTAACTGTTTCGAGCATTTTGGCGATGAAGGAGACTGCCATGAATAGAAAGGACATCGTGTGAATGAGGTACACTTGGAAGGCTGGCATCGTATAAACGAGATTATTTTCAGTGTTTGGTCGGTGATTAGGAAAGGACTGGTTGAATCAAGGAATGTATAGCTTAGATGGGTTTGATGTTCTGTTGATGGTAAAAGGAGAAGCCTGACTGATTGGACACAGGGTGAGACAAACACTGGGTAAATATCAGTATGACGGCTGTGGGGGTTACAACATCGTTTATCCCTCCTTCAGCACTTGGGATACCAATTGACTGGTCACTGGCGGAGAATAGAGACTACCCGTTGGCATCATTGACATGCAGATGGAAGGTCAGACATACCTACCTATTCACTGACATGTAGTAGTTCCATAGACACATCCTCTATTTTACTGATATTCTTGATTCTCTCGGCCTCCTAAGATTCGAGCGTCTACCCAACGATAAGCAGGTCTCACTAGGGTGCATTTGTTGCAGCTAGTGATACGAGTTACATCGTTACCCCGGTAGTCTATTAATATATTGTACAAATCCTTTTTACAAATGTCTGCCTGAAATCGCTGTCACCTGTCCTGAGCCAAGTGTGACATGGCCTCTCGACAGGACAAGACTCTGGATACTCCGTTTGGCCTGAAAAGAAGCTAGCTATCAATGCAATGCAGGCTAATCAAAGGTCTCGTATGGCTGTAAGGAAGCTATCAAGAGAGATTCCCATCACCACTGAGGTAGTTGATTGATATGACCTTCAAGGGCAAAGGGCAATGACATGCCAATGAGCGAGCAATGGGATAGTGACGTCAAGACTAATAGTCAGAGTACAGCACACAAAAGAACTGAAAAACGGTGCTCGATAAAAAATGAAACTCTTAATATCGTCCGTAGAGTTAGCTCGGACTTCATGGACTATGATAGCCGGCTACTCACCGGCTTGTGATTACTTCAAATTCTATAACTTCTCCTCTGTTCAGTCGAGTACGACAATAAGATGTCTACTAATCTTTCCAAAGTGGTTGGCTTCGAGCTCCCAGACAAACCGGTGCGTATAGCTATGATGTAAAGTATTGAACTCATGACTAAGTTGATTTGTCACTTTCATTATGTCTAGGTTGCGTGGAACAAACGCGACTTGCTCACATACGCGGTTGGTGTTGGTGCTAAGAATGACGAATTCAAATTCATTTATGGTGCGTTCATACTTTGACCTTGACCTGAAATTGGCTCTGACGATTATCATCATAGAATTGGGTGAGGATCATTTTTTCCCCTCAGCTACTCGGGCTATCTTAATTGTTCTAATTAGATCCTGGCTTCTCCCCAATCCCAACATACCCTGTTGTTCTCCAACTGAAGGGGGATGGACAAGATATCAATTTATTCGCTGAACGTATTAAAGGCAGGCCTATTCCTGGGCTGCCTCCTTTGGATCCCAAGCGTGTCGTACGTTCTTCGCTTGAAATTAGACGCGACCAAAACATTGGATATGATCCAATTCTAGGTCCATGCAACACAATCCATCGAAATTATCAAGGATATTCCTCTCGTTTCGGGGCCGGGTTGGACGTGGAAGACTCGGTATACCGGTATCAACGAAAATAGTTGCGTATCTCTTCCCTCGGTGGTCCTATGTGAACCTGATCTCAGGCCTAACGGCTGCTTAGAGACAGGTATCATCCTTACAGCAGAAAACAAACTCGTCGGCCCAGATGGCGAAGTCTACACTAAACTCTACGTGCGCTTCTCTTGTCTCACTTTCTAAGGATACGTTCTTCTGAGTAACCTCCAGAGCTCCTCATTCAACCTCGGTGCTAAAGCTACCGGTGAAAAATTTACCAAAGTCATTGCTAGTCCACCCAATGCAAAGCCCATCCCCAAAGACCGCGCCACCACACCTGACTTCACCGTCTCTGATTCCACAACTTTAGAACAAGCCATCATCTTCCGTCTAAGTGGGGACTACAATCCTTTACATATTGATCCTCAAATTGGTCAAGGTGCTGGATTCGGTGGTGTCATTCTCCACGGCTTGTCTACGTTTGGATTCGCAGCGAGGGCCGTGATCAAAGCTGTTGGAGGGAATGCTCCTAACAGCCTAAGGTTCTTCGGAGTTAAATTCACGAGTCCAGTCAAACCTGGGGATAAACTTGAAACGCAAATTTGGGAGGTTGGACCTGGACCTGAGGGAACGACAGAGGTGACATTTATCACTAAAAATGTGAACACCGGAAAGGTAGGTTGTTTGATGCAGTTTAGATGCGTTCGAGGGCTTATCAAATGAATAGATCGCTCTCGGCGGCGGAATTGCACATGTCAGGAAGCCGTCAGCTCAGGCTAAGTTATGAGCTTTGTAGGACGTGTGTCGATAAATGAAGTCTACGGGAGGCCTAGGAAATGCAAATCGTGGCATTTAGTTGGTCTCCTGCGTCATGTGGGCTTGAGTATCTCAAGTCAGTTCTTGTGGTGAAGTATTATGAGATACAAATAATGACAACTTTTGAGCGGAATAATGACTCTAATTTTCAAATTAGACTTGCTGAGTTTCACCTGAACAGATCAATCTAGTTTCTTTCTTAACATCCTGCCACGATCCATCATTGTGTCGGCCTCAAGGTAACATCCTTTCAACCATCTGCTTGTTTCTCCCTCCTTCAATTCCTGACCGTCCTCATAGAAGGCTGTCCGGGCATGTAAAAGCCGTCTGTTGTCAAATAAGGCAGTATCTCCTTCTTTAAGTGTATATCTGTAAGTGTTTGTGCAATTGTCTAGGAGATTTGAGAATTCCTTCAAAGCGAGATAAAACTCCGTCGGTGTATCAAGAGGAAGAGGAGCCTGAAAAGGCGGACTGTAATTGATATGACTAATGCGTCGGCAAGAGTTGGATATAGATGAAGTGAATGAACTTGGAGATGCGAGCTCGATTGTGGGATGCTCATAATGTAAGTGGTGTCCGTCATTGATATAATGGAACGCAACTGGTGTCTTTGTAAGAATTCCGAAATAGTCTGGGCGAGCCCGTCGAAGTTTCTCAGCAACTGCGAGCCCGTCGACAAAATATGATTCACCGCCCTGTACACGATTTCGTAGACAGTGCAGAATTTGCCACCGCGGGGGATGCTGGAAGTATCTGCACAGCACTCGGACATGAATCGCAATTTTCATCAGATATATGAACGACTTACAATAGGTCCATGTGCGGTCCTAAATCCAAATTCGTGTATGCAATGTTTTTACTATCCTTCTTGTTCATGACGTCCCACAGCAATCCGTAAAATGTTGGTCTGATTTCTCCAAACATCTCTGCCAACTTTCTTATCCCGCATTCTTCGTTTCCTGTCTTCTCATGTGGTACACCCGTGACAAAGAGCAGACCAAACTTAACCAATTGCACGATCCCTTTCGCTAACACTCCTGGAGTCCCTAATGCCTCATAGGGGATGAACAGGTCCGATTGTTGAATTGAATCAGTATCCCAAGGTTCTTGAACCACATCTTTGTGGAACGCATTGAATTTCCCCTCACCGGAATATGTCTCCAAGAAATCGCGAGAGAATACAGAATGATGGCCATCGGACCAGTCAATCTCGAGTTCACCTCTGTTGTTTAGTCTGATGGAAGAAGAAAACATAGATGAGGGCTTTATATCAAAAGGAATGTCGGATGTGCGATGAAGTTTCTGTTGAGTTGATGGGTTTATGCATGTAGATGATCGGCAGGAATCACGAAGCCAAACGTAAGGAAATTTGATTTTGAGGGCGTGAATCGTAACCCCTGTTTGTGTCGGTGTAATTGATGACCAGCTGCGTCGAGTACAGATGGAAGTGCCAATATGGCTGACATGTCGACCAAGGGCCAACTGAAATGTGCGGGCAAGCATAGTGTCGAGTTGGAGTAAAACAACAGAAGTAGCTGGAGATGGCCATGATTGAGTTTCGTTATCAGTCCCAATCATTGCTTGACATTGATCTTGGGCCCAGTGTCCCAAGATAATCATTGCAGAGGATTACATTCATTTTTCAGAAAAAAAGCTGGCGAATAGTGGTTTCGAGACATGCTACCCACTGGCAGGATAAGCTAGAGAAGATTAATTGAGTCAATGGTAGAAATGGTAGAATTATAGCCCAGGGTACTTTGTACTTGGGTTAAATTTCTAGTAAGAAAATAACACTCTTTATCTACAGAAAGGGGCGATACATTCTACTGAGCCAGTGATACTGTATGCAGGATTTCATGAAACTAATAAGCTAGTGTTCAATGAAATGATATGGCAGACACCGCGTCATATACACCAGTATTCTGAGCTTTTGCTGATGTGAAAAACTATCAGATTTAGTCAACTTCCTTCAACATAATAATAGATTTGTTTCCCAGATCAGTAACAGTCTCTGACATTCGTCTCATGTCTTTCCCATTGCCATTCTAGCTTTCATTCTCTTATTCTCCGTCCTGTCCTATCTAAGTAGTGTAACCCATTATCTACCATGGATTACGTGCAAGCACCGTGTAACAAATTGTTGAATTTAAAAAGAAAAGTTTTTCCTGATGTTGTTCCCACACAATGACACCTGAAAATCAGTAACGCAAACTTCATCTGTCTCCCATCCATTTTTCCCAAAAGTAATACCGTTTTTATACTCTTGAACATCAGTTGATCCAGAGGTCCAAGGCACTGATCTTGGGAACAGATTTTCAATTAGAGGTTTACATGATGGGGACCCATGACCCGGAGGATTGGGTATCATGTTCCTAGGAAAAATTTGGACACTGACATGATTGTTGTTGGGTTGATGGCACAAAAAATACACGGTTGACTTGATTGAAATGTAGTTGACAGAACGACACCAATCTTTGCTGGGTCATTGTACGACTGTCCGCCGTGTGGCATCCATCACGAAGAATTTCCGTGACCCATTTAAAACGTTCCTTCGCTTTGGTAGTAATCGCCATCGCAACTACCCAATGTCCCAAGTGCAAGTACCAAATGTTCAATCTATCGTTCGCCCTACTGCTGGTGCTTTGCTCATAGGTGTTTTGTTCTCTGTCTGGTGATCGTCTATCATCCTCTCGAGCTACCTATTCTTATTAACTTTGGCGGGATAGCCTGTTTGGAGCAAACACCCTACAGACTTGGTACTACTATCAACATTATCCAAACGATGGTGCATTTCTTCGGACACTAGTACGCAAATTTGTAATTTTTATGACATCTTCGTCTGATATGTCCGATTGAGGTCGCGGGGGTCTGGTACGCCTGTTGCCATATCTTTGGAGTTCTCATGGACAGTCCCTGTCAGGATTCTTGAGGTCTTGCATGCGATTTGCGAGTGTCATGCAATTTACTTCTATCTGGTTCAGAACTTCGACAACATACCTGGACTAAATATTACCCCATGGTATGAGCCTGTAATCTCGTCCATCTTGTTTCTCAAGTTATTTTTTCGCTGTCCTGTCGTTTAACAGGAGTGCTACTGTGAGTGATAACTATTTGCTTCTTCTGTTGCTGCCTACGTGTTAATGACATTCTCGACAGATGACCTTAGCTATCACAGTAGGTCCTTAGATCCAGTCGGAAAATTATGATGAAATATTTCTGGTCCAGGCCATTCTTATCTTGATCATCCACTTATTTTTCGCATGGCGAGTGTATATATGTGAGTCGTTTTGGCATTATCAGCTGACTCTCACGTCCTGAGGCTATGCCCAGTGAGCGGGCGGCAGAAAATTGTCCCTGTCATAATTGTATGTTGTCTCCTTGTCTCAGAGGTGCCTTTGACGTAGCTCCATCAGAGTGGGTTTGCCGTGGCTCATTCAGGTAAGTAGCATGAACTCAAGACGAATAACACTATCCTTATCGTCACCTCTGCAGGAATGACGTGGGGTATGTTGATTTATGCCTATAACCTCTTTTTACTTCTCACCCTCATCCTCCAAAGTTGTTGTTGGCCAAAGGTACGCGGTATACTTACATCATATGCCCCGTGAACTCATTTTTGAGTGTAGCTTTGCAGCTGGGAGCTACTCCAAGTTTCCTCACTCAATTAAAGTACTTTCCTGATAATTACTATGAGTTATGGCTTATTAATTTATCTTGGCAGTATACATCAACTGTGGCCCTTGTTGTCGGTGTTGTTACCGATCTTCTAGTTGCCATTTCCTTGGGCTACTTCCTCAATCGTGGCCGATCCGGACTTTTGAAGTACATCTCTTGCCCTTCCACAGACTGCAAATCTAATCTGCCTGTAGGACAGACAAGATAATCAATAGGCTCATTTTCTGGTCTGTTAACATTGGGATCTTGACGAGGCAAGTGAAAAAGTGCCAGTTTATACACTTGGATCTCACACCCTATCCCAGTCTGACAGATTTTGTTGTTGTTATGACTGTAAGTCACAAAAGGACGTGTTGTGAGTCGATGCGTTAACACTTCATTTAGTCGGAATTGGAGGACGACCTTGTATTCTTGTCAATCTATCAAATCATCTCAAACTGTGAGTAATCAATCACTCGAGTCGTCAGGTCCACTTACCCCAGGCATTCAAACACAAGTATACGCTGCCTCAATGCTAGCTACGTACATAAATATGTCACTCTGATAGTCACTCCTCTCTGACATTGATCCTGCAGGTTGAATTTGCGTCCGTTTACGAGGAACCACGTCCTTGATGAGCACGGTACAACCCTTGAAATCAACAGTTTTCAGGTGGCGCCTATCAGCACCACAAATGAGGTATCTTACAGATAAAGCTGGTAGGCGAAGTAAACTAACTGGCCATGTAGACCTTCTATGCTGAGCGCAGTATCACCACGATTAACGATTCTAACAAGGACGGCAAGGTTGTGAGTAGACTGCGAATTGTTCTGGACGACATCATATTGATATTGCACTGATCATAGGTCTCGTTTCCCTGACCTTTGTGCTGATGTTACTTGGGCGATAGAGACATCTGTAGGTGGAATCAGAATCATTAAAGTTAGATTTGGAGGCTATGCTGTGTATTAATCCTTAGTAACGTATACAAAGATCGAGAAAATTGTGATATTTTTATTGTGTGAGGTAGTAGTCTTAGCGTAAGTGTGTTCATGCGTGACGAGAGAGGTGGTTCGGGATGAATCAAAGGATGTATTGAGCCACTGGGGCCGGGGACAAAAAAAACTAAGAAAGATAGCAACACAGCCAAGTAAGGAAACATACCCAGGAATGGAAAACTGGGATCAACAGATTATTGTTGAAAAGGAGCATATGAGCCTCATGACTTCACATGTTCCTGCAGCAATATTTAGTAACTATATAGATATTTGGCGAAAAACCCAAGGGGGATGATGGTGGTAAGAGAAAAAGAGGCACCTAAAAAGTCCAGTGATACTTGATTGAATACTACACTGTGATATTACAGTAATGTTCAAATATCGCATGATATTAGGCTCAGTTGATTTAAAAACCATCATACTGAGCGTTGAAGTCAACTACCAACTGAGAATTACCAAGAACAATGGAGGACATCACATCCACTGATTCTAGAGTCCATCACCATTATCAAAACATAGTATCTACATATGTATTTGGAACCTTATACCATTTTCAAGAACACTGATGCAAAATACAATGCATCATTTTGTCACGCCTTTGAGTGATGACATGTCGGTTTGAATGGATACTCTTGATGTAATTTTAGCCCAGTTGATGTATAACCTCAAGCGTATGTCATCTAAGAAAGCATCTCGACTCCAACTATCTAGTGATTTTGTTTAGGAGGGTTATAACCTATTACCAAAACACAATCATTGGCTACTGTCAAACCTGACGGAAAATTGATACTCACTAATTTTCCTGTTCTTGATGACGCCCCATTTGAAGCGTTTGACATAGAGAGATAGCCAGAAAAGACTAGAGAAAAGAATGACGGCCTTGATACCGTACTGCTTCCTCTGATCGTGTTCAGGCTCAGCAGCCCAGCTGAGGAAGGTGACAACGTCCTTGGCCATTTGCGATGTGGTCGCCGGAGTGCCTTTAGAGTATCAATGACGCTACTGGTGTTTAAGAAGCACTCAACACGCACCGTCATCATATTCGACGAGACCATCGAAAAGAACACGAGCCATAGAAATGGCCCCGCCAGGGAAGTAGGGGTTGTAATTCATACCTTCACGGACTTCAACACCAGCAGGGGGGTCCATATAACCAGTCAAAAGCGAGAAAACATAGTCCTAGCATATCTTTCAAAAAAGATAGCGACCTCATATATGACTCTAGAACGTACAGCACCGCCATGGCGAGCCTTGATGATCAGACTCAGGTCAGGAGGAAGTGCACCCCCATTTGCAGCACGAGAAGCCTCTTCATTAGGATAAGGTGGAGGCATATAATCCGAAAGTTTTCCAGGACGCTGGAACATTTCGCCCTCATCGTTCGGTCCATCAGTGTATTCCACCTCCTCAGCCATAGCACGCGTTTCATCTGCCGTGTGCGAGACACCGACAAGGTTTCGCCAAGCGATACGATCAAGAGAGTGGCATGCAGCACAGACCTCACGGTATACCTGGTAACCCCGGCGGATGCTGAAATTGGATTTTTTTGATAAGAGACAATAAATGGCTAAAATTGGACACACCTGGCATGGTCGAATGAGTCAAAAATACCCTTGTGGGACCATGGGTAAGCAGCAGGATGGAGACCTTCGTCACTGAGATGGCTGGCGTGGACTTCACCAATGAAAGGGAGGGTGCCGTAGAAATGAGTATACCAGGTTACTGAGCCAAAGGTAAAAAGCGAAACGGTCGCAAACAATGCGCGCGACCTTGCGAATGTCTTGAGACTACATTAAAGGTAGTTTTCCTCTTTGGTTATAATGTACAAACCTCAAGAGCAGAAACCTTTGTTGAAGCAAAGCGGATCTGTAATGTCATAACGATGAGTCGCGGGCGTGTAGACACGATAAAATACATACCGAAGCCGTGCGGGAGCCAGACAGCACAGTCAATTGAGCTCGACTAGGATGGCCGGCCGGTCTGAAGGCTTGTGCAGCCAGCCTTGACAGCATTTTCTTTGGCAAGGGGAGGAAAAACTGGGTGACTTTGTCGCGCGTGACCCTCCTTCGGGATGGAACGGGGAATTTCCAGATAAAGTTGGTTGCTTCACGTGACATTCTGTCACGCTAGCCATCGCCATCGCTAACGCTGGACCTTTCAAATCAGAATCTCAATTCTTTCTACATAGAGGCCCAAGCTCCTGCACGTTACGCAAAAACCCTGAAATGGAGATATCAAACTACAACGAACATGTCGGAAGCTTCCGGTCAGACCGACATATTTTCGGAAGCCAATCCTCCAACTTCCCAAGCTCCCATAGTTAGTATAATATTGATGTCAGGCACAGCAGCACAATTTGTATTCTCGCGAGTCGTCACAACGATCTTATCTGAGGTCTTGTAGTGCATAAATCTATCGTGGGAGAATCGACACAGATTATATAGCAAGCAGCGCTACATAAAAGTAATAAATGCCAACGTAAAAGTTCGAGAATCCAGATACAGGCGTTAGATACATGACATCGTCATTGTGAGCTCACACAGTACCCTCTCTCTTTCTCAGAAAATACATGCGCAGAGTTCTACCAAGGTTCCATCAGTCTACTGAGCACATGGCATTAACAGCACATCTAGACACACCTTCTGCGCAGCAGCACAAGCACATACCCGCCAGGCAAGCCATGCATCCGCCACCGCCTGAATCCTTCTGAGGTGCCTGCTGCCTACAGACCGGAGATAGCATCTCGTAAGATTTTGCATACCGAGCTTAGCTGCAGAATAAGCATTACGCACACATATATCGGTTGTGGACCGGGTTGAGAAGCATATCCTGGGTTCCCACCCGGAGGAGGATAATAACTCTGAGGTGGTTGCTAGATTTACAGTTGATAAGAGGACACTGCGGGCACGGTTGCTATTAGAGCAAACGTACTTGAGGATAATAATTTCCCCCCGGGGGCGGAGGACCTGAAAGATCGCATGAATTCGTCAGTTACACTGGAGTTTGGAGCATCCCTCCAACGGTGAACCGGCAAGAGACAGGATATCCAATTAAGAATATTCAATCTCGGATCCGAGAACTCTCGTCCTAGTCCACCGAACAACATACCTTGCGGCGGGGGATAGTAACCACCTCCCTGAGGTTTCCCATAGTAGTCGTTTGCGCTCATGTCAAAATTTCAAAGAGTTTAGAAAAAGTAAATGGAGAGAAGAAGGAAAAAGCTGTCACGTTTTAGAGGCGTGCACGATTAGAAAAGGGCTATCACACGGGGTCGCTCTTCTTGCTGCGGGCTTCGGCTTACTAATCCTGTGGCTAATTCGTTAAAAGCAACCACGAGGCTGTCACTCCGCCGAAAATTTCTTGGGTCGGCTTTCCCTGCACCTGACGTGCTCCTCTACATTCCGAGATACACGTGTTGATCAAACTGCATGACATCATGCTGCATTACTGCTTCTCTGACGGTGATCATTGAGTCCAATTAGGACGCCAACATAATATTTGACACACGGAATCAGAAAATCACACCGACAACGAAAAAAATCTACACTAGGACTACGAACCCATCATTGAAGGCATATAAGCTAACATCCTGGCACCTTGTCGGATAAAACATAGCGACAAACGGGTGGGTGCTTCAGCCACAATAATGATAGCGGAAGCCAAAGCACACAAGGAGGAAAAAATCAATCGTCATAAAAGCATTTAAATACGAAAATCAACATACGAACGACTGTATACTGGCTCAAAGCCAAAACATCAAAGGGTCTCGTTCTTGCTTCGGCCAACACAGCAGCTTGCTCTGCTAACCGTATTCCTCCGAAAGAATCGCTCCTAAGGCCAGCATGAATGGCATTGGATATGAAAAAAAAGAGTCCAGGGCATCACCCTGACCTTCACTTACCCTGACAATCTTGCAAGTCTAACCCCAAGCTGATACCGTCCCCTCCACCGAATACTGACATCAGGAAACAAGAAAAACAGTCCCAAATTTCCTTGAAGATCTTCAAGTTGATCTATCGTGGAGACGAGATTACCATACAAAATTGGCGATGCCGCCTGGTGTCCAACATTTGACCCCGTATCCAATGGCGTCGACCCATCCTCCGAAAACAATGACAAATGAGCAACCAGGAATGGCAGTTCCGCCTCCCTACAGATGGTGGATATAACAAAAAATAGAAGCAATCAAGAACGGAAATTTATATCAATAACATGACAAAGTACAACCAACGACGTACGGCACGAAGGCATCGCCACGAGGATCTCTCACAGTCAGTCGCGCAATAATTGGCGGGGTTATAGGCAGTCGAGAAAGACTCGAATGGCCAAATTCTGCTGTTCTCTGTGGATGCTGGACAACCTCAAGGTGGTATGACCTAGACAATATCTTGTCATCCAACCTTCGCACATTCTACCCCATATAATACGCACCTCGTCTGAGGATCTACGAGGAGCGATGCGACCTGAATTTTGGGCCTAGGTCTGGAGAGCGTGGGGAGTTTTGGAAAGTATTCGTTTTGACTCGAAGGAGGGCTGAGACTTGCACAGGATGAGGGTTCGTATAAGACGGAAGAGGGATACGACCGTGGAGAAGAATAATTACTGCTGCCCACATACTGCTGAACAAAACAGCAGTTTGGTATTGATCCAGATACATATATTATTTGAGAGAATGTTCTTCTGGCCCAACGTCGAATGAAACTAATTGTGGATGACACATGACAATCGTTCTTCATGAACATAATTATTGTCGGAAAGGAGCGATGTAACTCATAAACCGATTGTTGGTCAGTCATACGTCTGGTAAGATGACAGGACTGATGGTGATAAACCTTGAATACGAGATCAAAGTCTTGACGTCGCGATGTCCTCCTAATGTTGAGCTTCAAGGACACCGAACCGTCATGACTGTGATTGTGTACGTCGCCGGAGCTAACGTACGTGTGGGTCATCGAAGTCTGATATAGCACCCCCTGTTTTGCTGTTTAGCACTGGAAGATGACCATCAGGATGAATGGGAGGATATATTGATATATGGATTCTTAAAAGGGGTAGGAGCCTTCATGGGATGTCAACACATCTAAGGTTCTGAAAATGTCAGATCGGTAGTCAGATCGGTAGGCTATATCAGGGGCCAATCTGGCAACCCAGAAACGTGAAATCCAAGCGCCCTCTAACAAATGTGATGGGAATCTTTTTGGAAATCTGCCTTTGAAATCACTCACAAGTCCCAGGAAAGAAGCGAAGAAAGACTTAAGATTATAAATTACATTAGTGAGATTAAACATTCTTTTTTACAGTACTCCAGGTGCCTGCTGCTGCAGAAACGATAGTCGCAGCGACAATCATCGGTTTGACTCCAGCTGACAAAAGCAATTCGGGATAAGAT
>Ga0153993_100617_pt1 | contig 13355 bp, 16 predicted proteins | sample TSNC077MetaG_FD_104706 | JGI IMG/M metagenome (GOLD analysis project Ga0153993, IMG submission 104706) | Attine ant fungus gardens microbial communities from North Carolina, USA - TSNC077 MetaG | ecosystem: Host-associated > Fungi > Mycelium > Unclassified | place: USA: North Carolina, Lumber...
AGGCCGAATTAGCAGCTATATCGAGAGCTGTCGTCATGCGGGATGGAATTCGGAGAGCAAATGTGACGAGAGGATATGGGTCCATTGCGATAGGTGTGAAAGAAGAGACCGTGGCGCCATGATGGAGTGCTTGCGTGCTTGCCACTGGTTGGGCAATTTTGCTCGAAGACGGGGGCATGAGTGCAGTGACGACAGCTACCGGCTGAGCGGTCCCACGGAAGAGCTCACGAAGCTGCTCTTGTATACATTGTAGTTGGACTTGTGGCTGGGAAGTAACACATCTTGGATGAATAGCAGCAGTGGCCTGTTGTGAGTGAAAACGAGGCAGACATCTATGAAATACACTAGACAACATTTGAGTAGCTGTTGATTGCCGCGCTGTTCCGATGAAAAATAACTGTGACCATGGGATTTCCAGCGTGACTGGGTACTTGCACTTGGAGATATTCCTCATGTTAGAATATAGTCCAGCCTCCCGTGTTCTCTTCGTATTAACGGATCATCGGGGTTGGTGCTGTAAGTAGTATCATTGTAGTATCATTCTATCTTTTTGAGCATTCCTCTGGATGTTGCCGCTTGACCACTTCCAGAACAAGATTTCTTTTCTTCGGTATCAGTTATACCATCGTAATTGATGAACCATCTATAACCAAACTCTTAGGCCTCACATCTCTGGGCTGAACATGACCCAATGTTTCAAGCTCACTGTCTACACTGCTAAGACTGGCCTGGGCATCCTCAGTATTTTCAAAGTAATCTCTGATGCAACATGTCGAGGGTTCCCTTTGCTAATAGATGGACGTCTATCTTATTTAGTTCTCAATCGCCCAGTATGAACGTTATCTGGATCGTTTCTCTGACACTTTGGTTCGAACTCGAGAAATCGAGTAGCCAGCTCAGCACCTCCCAGGATGACTGTCGGTTTCTCAGTAGCAGAGATAAGACATGAATGAGTATGAAACTTACAAAGGTCATAGAATTCATCTTTCGTCAGATGAAGGCCCGGTAAATGTGCCGCTCGCTTTGCCTTCAATTCCGAGGACATACCAAATTTCAAGTCAACACCGGACCGCTATAGGAACCATCAATCAATGCCCCTATCACAAAGTGTACAAAGTAAAGTTGCGAACTTTCGGATAGTGACGATTATGATGACGCATCTCGAATCCCAGACTTTCGCACACTGAAAATAAACGTTCCTCGTTCATATATGCCTGGAATGATCCCTCATGGTCGACAAAAGCATCGAGAAAGTCGATCATACGCAGTAATGAAGTTGAAGTGATGATGTTTCTGTCTCTTGCAACCAATTCCATAACGTCGGCTTTCTTCAACCGGTACTTCTAAGAAGTGTATCAGAATAGGCATTCAATGGTACAGAAGACTTGAATTTACTAAAGCAGGAAGGTCCTTTGCCTTGGTCATCAGGATCTGTAGAAGACGAGGATTATCTCGTGCAATGGCGCAAGGCATTCGATGGTACCACGTCCGAGAGTGCATCAATAAACATGCCCCTGGACTTTGGGGATTTACCAAAGGAGCCAACGACAACAAGCACTCGCGTACTCCCAAAGTATCCATCAATTCGCCAGCATCTATGCGATCAAAGCATCTGGGCCCAAATGCCGGAAGCAGTCCTGAGCATATGCCTGTGGACAAGACTCGAACATCATACTGCGTGAAATAGATATTGATGCGAAGATTCTGAAAACGGCGAGCAAAGCGTGCAAGTTCAGACTTCACATGGAAGAAGAGACACCCAAGGATATCAGATGTGTTCAGACCATGATATATTCCAGATTTTTGAACAGAAGCAATATCCCAACCCTGCAAAGGATTCATATCAGTTGGGCGACCAAGCCATTCGCCTCGAGGAGAAAATAGAAGCCTATGTGGAGAGAAGGAATCAACTTCATGAGATTGAGGATAGAAAGCTGATATACTGGTTTGGTTGATTAAACGAGACCGGATTTAAAAAGACAGGTGCCAACACCCCTGTCTCCCAGAAGCGTAGCAAAGTTAGTCGATGAGCAGGTTTCAGCTTCATCAGGTATCGTTCTCGGTCATCAATACGGAACGGGTGGAATAAGGCGTCGTGAAAAGCTCTTCGAGCCTTTGTTAGTCCATATGTAGACGACACCATCTCGACAGGACGTCTTATTCCCGTGGCTGTTTGTATCGTGTAAAGTTTCCCAGAGCCTCGAGTATTCAGGCTACTGTAGAAGGACATATCTCCCTCGTGATTCCCAACGCTATAAATTTCATCAACTAGTTTCTTGAGATATTCAGCAGATGGCAGTGTCAGGAATGATGAGTACATGAGGTGTGTTACAAGTTCCGCAGATTCTGTGATGTCGCGCCCGGACCGGAGAAGAGCATACAGGATAATGAGGTGGCGGTTGATGGTGATAGCGTCGGTGTGATTCAAAAGAATATCGCACTGTCCCCTAAACCCCTGAGGAAGGCTATTGATTGTTTGGATCATTTGTATTAAATTCCCAACCCCTTTCGCATGGTCATCAGCTATCGCGAGAAAGTAGAAACACCAGTCGGAGAGCAAAAGGTACCTGGGAAACTGAGTTTCAGGTGTCTTTGAAGTTCATCACAAGAGGGGTGTCGCGATAGGCTAAGACAGTCGAATGCAGGACTGACACTCCATAATGGATGAGAACCCCGAACAGCAGAATCAGAAATCAATCCAAAGATCGGCGCACGACGTTCAGTCACCCAGTGGGGCCGCCACTTGGAACTTCTGAGTTCGTGTTCACAATATGCACGATGTCGATGCCAATGACTGCGTTGACATCGTTCAGAGCAATACTGCAAAGTTTCGGGGGTCAGATGTGGTTCTTATGCTCAGAAATGAAATACAAACCTTGACCAGACTACACTACAAATTCGACTCGGCTTGACAACATCGCAGGACTAGAGAATAAGAACACTCACACGCGAACAAGCTATTATTCCATTCTCAAGGCAGGCACCAGAGGCTGCGCCACGTCCAGAAGCGTTGGCACACAATGCTCTCGTGAGCACTTGTCCACCAGATCCTGATCCTAGTCCGGTGACAACGACTGTTGGATTACCCGAACGAAACGAGAGGGATCCAGCCAGGACAGCTGCCTTTGTGCTTTTGAGTCGGGTGAGCACTCGATGATGGTATTGAATGTCAGCACCATCCATGAGGCAAGAGATAGTGACCACACGGTAATAAGCTCAGGAGCGTTGAGCCTCATACTATTTAAACATGTAAGGATTGAAAGTAGGCAACGCATTTACCAAGTCACGCAATTCGGTGGTAACCACCGTTCTTTCGAAGCAGAGTACTTACGTACTAAATAAATGTGTCGCAAGCCTTGCTATAAACATCGACTATACTGGAATCTTGAGCTTAATCCATTCCATGGAATCGTTCGTCGATATGCGTTTTCGTTGACAGCATCTCGAATTCCGCCATTTACAAACGGATCATTTGGAGTGGTCGAGGCGAAAGAATGCTACCGAAACGGACTTTTTTCTGCAAGCTAGGATAAGTGTCTATCCCGGGATCACCAGGAACCAAACAGTATCAGCACTACTTGTCAAATCATCTGATGTCGATGCACGTGCCACATCTGAAGACTGAGAATTTAATCAGTTAGTCTGATAGACAATACCTTTTTGTTTACTTCCTTTTACTGCATGGCTATCTGCTTCTAGTCCCTCCAACATTTTCCCACCAAGTTCAGGCAAAAAACCTATATGTTATGACCTTTAGAATTGCAACTTTAGCAGGACTTAAGAGCAACCCAAGGTAAAGAAGGAGAGATGGTACAATTGATAAAGGACATGTACGTATACTATATATACCTGAGTTCCATGAAAATGAAATGAGGACTGCTGAGTAAAGTACATGAAGAGATTAAATATGAGGCAAATCACGACATGTAGTATGTACAAGCTAGAGTACATCGTCAACCCAAGCAGAATACAGAGCATGAGACAGCATAATAAATCCATACATTTATTCGAAGGAACCATCAAAGATATCCCATATCTCCCTTCAAGATGATTGGCATTCAGAATATTGAAGTAAAGTAAGCTAGTAAGCGGAAGGACATACCTATATCTAGGTTTTGCGATCTTATAATTTAGATCCTCTACCTCTGTCCCATCATCATGTACGATGACCCTTCTCTGTATCTCAATTCGCTTATACGCTTGCCTGTGATCATCAAATCCAGAGTGGTCCAGGTGGTGCAGGCTGGGCAATCTTGTAGCCAGTTGAAATATTGCCAGATGCATTTGTTCGAGATTGTTTCTCACTGCAGTCCATACAGCCTGACCTCGTAAAACCTCAAGCCGGGGGAAATGATTTACAATAGTATAAAGATCTTCCTGAAATGACTCTTGGATGAATGTCTAGTCATCGGGTGCGCACAAGGAGCGACATACCAGCTCTATTGCTTTTGGATGTACTGCACCGGAGGGAAGATGTGTGTTCGGCAGCCAGAGCCAAGTGATCTCTGGAAAAGTATCTCCAACTTGACATACATCGGATACATCATGAAATGTATGTAGTTTGAGTTTCCGCAGCTTAGTGGAATCCAAGAAGTACGGGTGGAAGGCAAGCAACGAATGGGCATCGAGTGAGCGTATATCAAGACACTCAATCGGACGTTTGATAGAGCATGATGATGCGGACAATAAAGAACTTGTTTCCCTCTGAACCTTTGGAATAGGAGGAAGAAGGAGATTTTGAAAGGCCGCAAAAGAAAGTGAGCTTGGTGTAGGTGGTGATGGCGCAATGGATGCAAGGCATTCAACTACATGTCTAGTTGTTGATAGACTTTTCAAATTTGGGAGAGCTTCATGAGTCAAGGACGGAAGGGCCAGAGGGAACCAGTACAGGTGTTCCAATGTCAAGTGATGTTCAATGAATTGAGAGCGCGTGGGGTCCAAGGAAGCTGAAGCACCCGTAAGCAGTTGTAGCTTGAGCGCTCTTAATGAGGGAAAAGACAAGCGATGAAGAGGAGAGAATTCCAACGGAATTTCGAGGTGCTGACGATCAATATCAATCACACTTGCACAGTATTGCAATCTGTTCACACACCTGTAAAAAGGGCATATTTGCGAGAAGGCGATGAACATGGGGTGTGACTGTAGGTTTCACCCAAGAATCGCCCAGGAGATTCAAAAACATAAGATTATTAAAACGCCAAAGCTGGTATTTACTTATGAGTATATCAGTGTTGGGAGGAAAAGAACATCATACCGGGTACATTCTGCTACCTGGATCGTGACTAAATGGCAGTACATGAGTTCCAAAGGGTCCGAGGAGAGCGAGGTACTCGAGTGTTTTTTTCCCCCCAAGTGCTCGAAGGATAGCATCCTCATGTTCTGAGCGGAGGGTAGGTCGGTGCTTCAAGTTAAACTCCCAGACAAATGATCGGAGAGATGTCATGTTGTCGATTGCCTTGCACATGTGCTGTATCCTGGTTGGTTCATCCGTTGCTCCACGGGTATCCAATGGAGGGACAAGAGTCGAGGGTTTCCGTTCAGTAAATGACAAAGTCTGTTTGTCTGTGATATGGATATGTGTAATGAAGCTAGCCAGGTCAGTTCTCTCAGCCAAATGGGCCCAGATCTGCGGATAAGAGTGTCTGATACGAAGGACACGATACTCTGTATGCCGGGGAATGGCAATTTGGGAACATTCTCTGTTTGTTAGTGCAAAAGAGACGATATCTTCATGGCTGTCTAGAAGTGCAAGTATTTGATCGAGAATTTCGGAAGGAAGACGAAGGAGAGCGGCAGGATCCATGGTTCCTCTCAGAGCTTCCCCGGTAGAAGGCCTAAAACTATTTGGAACTGTTTACCTTAATCGTTCGACCCAGGGGGTGATATCGATTTTCCCGCTAGATACTAGATCATTATGAGTACACATGTCAGAGGACCCTATAATCATTGGCTCCAAAATCACCGAAGGCCGGCCTGCCTGAAATCCATCAAGCCCTCTTGCTTACACCTTGTCACATGGCTTTCTTTTGGCGCTGATGAAGCCAAAGCCAGCTGTCTATTTTTGTCGACTTTTGCATTCCCCCGTACCTCGGAATTATACCAAATTCAAAAGTCGCGAGACAAAATCGTTTCCAGTGCTGAAAGTACTAAGGACAAACCAGGCCGAAAATTCGGGCTCGATTTGGTCACTCCGGGCCAACTAGCTATCCGGGGTCCCTCCTTAAAACACCGTTTCTTAGCATTGACGGTAAAGGTTTCACCCACCTTGTGCCTCAAGGAATGGTGTGACTCAGAGCTGCAAGAAACCTGCACGGGAGTTGGAGTCAATGGAACACTATCGAGTGAATCCCAATCTGCAACACAAACTTGGCCAATCACTAACGGCATTCTACGTCACTCACAGGAAAAGAGACTTAAATGGGCAATGCAACGCCAGTGCGCAGGAACCTATTAGCTCCTCGTGGCCTCGGCCTATCTCTCGAGTGGTGAATTTAAAACGCTTACTATTGCTATTAGCTCCTTTCAATCTGGGCGCAGCAGTACAAACGCCTAGATCCGGCCATGCGCGCTGCCAAATCGTTTGGTGCTGGAACAGTGGAGTCACTCGTTGATTCGTCGAATTCACCAAGTGACCAGCTTCATGGCTTAGGGCTATTCTTTGCGAGAATTTGCACCTCGGGATCCATGTACTGGTTAGTCCCCTTGGGCCTCACTTTCATACATGAACCCTCCTTGGCCTTGCTCACTTTCAGGAACTCAAATCTCAGGTTGTTTTCTGCCCTTGTTTAATAGTATACTCAACGAGCATTTGCGCAATCTCAATTACTTAACTGTTTGAAATGGCACAGCTCAGGCTTTATTTAGGCAGGAACCTACTGGATCCTTCATCTAAACTAATGAGTGTATGTGAAAACGTTTGTGTTATTAAGGGTGCGTGAATGTCGCATGGGCTATTCTGAGGGACGCTTGAGAACACTCTGACAGCGTGTCGGAAATACCAAAAATTTGATCTTTCACCGTCCCATTCATGTCTCAGACGGCAGAATGGCGGAAAAATGTCACGGTCCGCTCTCTACCTTCGTTATTGCAATCATCTTCTGATTCCTTTCAAGTATAGAAACTTTTTTGACCTGCTGCAATGGGCAGAAATTATGCGTCCATGCATTTACGCAGTGTCTCTCAATTGACTAGATCAGGCTCTCGTCGCTGCTTCGTAGGAGCATAAACTAAGCCTACAATATGATGGGCTCTGCCAGTATGAGGGCAGTTGTATGGTTTCCATGGCTTACATGTTTCTCTCAAAGCGAGAAATCTTTCGCTGCTTCCTTTTAATATAGAACCTTGATTTGGAGTATGTTTATAGTATGTGAAAGTAACAATAGGAACCAAGTGATGTCACCAGAGTATTTTTTTCCGCTATGACGCTAGGATGTCATACTGAAACGCTTATACACTGGAGCATTGTTATTTTGAGAGAACACTAAACGGTTTACCGAGCCGCTTTTCCATGCAGATGTGCAGAATATTGAGACGATGCTTTCGATCTTGATCGAGTCGAAATTGGCTTTTGCGTTTTTTCCACTGTGGCTTTTCATTGCCAAAGAAGTCTTCCGAGCCAAATATTTATCAATAATCTTGACTCATGGATTATGAAGCTATTGTAAAGGGATATATTCCTAGGCAGACGCTGTCTAAAGATTTAGGGTCAATATTGTGCCTACTTACTTCCCATCAGTGCATTACATAGGAAAGTAGCCTGTTTGTTCCTGTTCTCTCGGTATGACGGGAACCATCTGACGTCCAAGAAACTTGTCATGACCAGGGATCTGGCGCAAGTCGTCCCTGGAAGACGGTCCGATGTCGCTGGACAAAAAAATTCATTCTGAAACAATGTGCCAGTCGCTTGGAATTTTTCGTACGATAAAAGGACCCCCAGCTCATGCTCATGTATCAGGCGGTCTTCTTCTCTTCCGTTGACCCAATATAATTGCTGCAGCTCTCTTTCAATCTCTTTCTACAGACTCTCTCCAATGGCCGGTCAAGCTGATTTCAACGCCCAAGCGTCCCGCAAGGGGAAAAGCAACGAGTTCTCCCTAATTCCCCGGCTGTCTCAAAACTGTTCCTCTAGAACACTAGACCATCCAGTGGATGATACTGCTCTCATGCGCTACAGGTGAGACCGTTGGAATAATCGAGGCTCATACTGAATTCTGAGGGCAGGTCTTTTCTTTCGGAATATGTTGGCGAATTCATTGGCACCATGGTGTTGTGCATCTTTGGTATCGGTGTCAATTGTCAAGTTATTCTCTCCAAGAATCCTCAGGCTACTAGTTTCCCAGCTGGAGTGCGTTTCCGATCTGTCTTTTCGAAATTTAAAATCAATATTATGACCTCCAGGATTGGACGTCACTGAGTCTGGGATGGGGGGCAGGTTTGTCGGAAAATATCTCATCTAAGGCCTGCCGGTAATTAACCGCTGCACTGCACTGCATAGGCATAGCCATCGGTGTATGGATATCGGGGGGTGGTCATATCAACCCTGCCGTAAGTCCCACCCATATTAACTTGGATGAGAACTTATGCGATCCTACTTCAGGTCACGTTATCATTCGCCACCTGGAGAGATTTCTCTTGGAAAAAAGTTCCTGGTTACATTCTTTCTCAGGTACTCGGTGCACTTGTCGGCGCAGCCATCATCTATGGAAATTATGTCCATGCCATCGATGTCTATGAAGGCGGCCCCGGAATAAGGACCATGAAGACTGCCGGCGCCTTCGGAACATTCCCAGTTTGTTAAAAGTACACTCAACTATTAACCCTTGGTCTGATACTGGAACATAGGCCTCTTTCATGACTGCTGCTTCCGCTTTCTTTTCTGAATTTCTTGGATCTGCCATGCTTCTGTTTGGCATTCTTGTTATGACAGACAAGAAGAATGCAGTGCCGTCCTGGTTCGCTCCCGTTGGGCTTTTCATAACTCTTCTTGGCATTGGGGCCGGTATGGGTTTTGAGACTGGTATTCTCTTGATTTCCTGCTCTACGATCGGGACTTATGCCAGAAAACAGGTTTCGCACTCAACCCTGCTCGTGACTTCGGCCCAAGAGCACTTACTGCAATGGTCGGTTATGGTAGCCAGGTATTCTCTGAAAAAAAGTTAGTGGAATGGCCCACGCATTTCATTCGTTGTCTAACGCTCTCATATTCATATAGTCAATATTGGCTTTGGTGCCCAATCATTGCTGGGTGCCTAGGGGCGCAGGTAGCGACGTTTATTTACGACGTTTTCCTTTACGGTGGCACTAATGGTACCATCTACAAAACGTATGTGTAGGTCCTGTCGAGCGTTCGAGTATGATACTTATCAGGTCATGATGTAGATTTGGACCTCGTCGATCGTCGGCCACTCTAGCCTCGGGATTATCCACAACAGTTTGAGTTCTGAGTTTGATGAAGCTATATTTAGCTGAACCTGGTTTTGACGATATCAAAACACTCGTGGGCTCTCCCATGATGACCTGGGCTCATCTGATTTCTGTTCCTATGACTTCTATCCCAAAGTGACTGACGTATGTACCAGAGTTTCTTTTAGTAGATTTATGAGATAGCAGATCCTTACCTGGCGTAACTCTTTTGTAGCCTCATGAATCAATGGTCTTTGATTGATGTCACCCATATTGGGTTCCCTCAGCACCTGAACTTTACCTCTCTCTTGTACCCTTCAGAACACTTCAGAAGCGGGATCAACCTCAAAAATAGGGGCTATAATAATATTTATGGTGGATTGCATAAAGAACTTATCTGCAAAAGAGAAAAATAAATAAAAGCACTCCAGTCTTGCAGAATCTAATATCTGCGTGTGGCAAGATAGTGTCACATCCAAGTGGACGAATAATACTACCGTAACCATAAACATCCGGAGAGGCCAAGTGGAATCTTTTTATCAACATATTTTCCAAATGTTGGCCTCTATGAAGCTCACACTGTCGCATTTTTGAGGAATGTATCAAAGCATCAAATTGTCACCGCGTTCGAGGAAATCAGGTTTGTTGGGATGTCGAGCGTCACACTAAAAATGGGGAGTAAATAATATTGGTAGCTACGTTACATGATGAAGAATAGGTATATAGCTAGTGTAGTTAGTTTGTACTTACCATCCGTTTGTTATTATAATTTAACTACCCTCCCCCGTTCGTATTTCAACAAGGTTCACCTCTCTTTGAGCGAGCGAGACTCTTGTATTTAGGCATGATCCATAGATCTGTGAAGCCCGTCCTTGGAAAAGCTAGTGTGAATGTCACACCTCTATGACTATCCCAGAATGCCTGCAGGGTCTACCGTTCTTTGCCATATCGAGACCAGTCCACATCACGTGACACTTTGACACTTTGCTTTTACCTTGATGGGTCGCCTACGGAGGTCAAGAACGCACCACGCGAAAAGAGATGTGCACAGAGCTACAAGGACTAGGGTTGGAAATCATCATGAGTGCATTAAAAACTTTGTATTGATTGGTAATTCAGGCTCGCAAACGCGATCTTGACCAAATCCAACTAATTGATCTTGATCCCAAAGTACTTACCCATAAAACGATTCCAAACCTGCACTTATGACTATTTTTCTATCTAGAATAGAGCTGCCCTTGAAGCACAACCTCTGGATTATGAAAAGCCCGGCTTGGCACAACATTACTGTGTCGAATGTGCAAAGTTAGCTACTGGTGTCTGAAATTGTTCCATTATATTTACTCCGCTTACAGATACTACGAAACTGATAATGCGCTCAAGTCACATTGGCGGAGTAAAGTACATAAGCGACGGTGTAAACAGCTACGAGAGCCTGTGTATACCGTTGAAGAGGCAGAAGAGGCAGCTGGGCTAGGGCGAGAGGGAAAACGTTCAACCAGAGAGTTATTAGTAGGTGATGGGATGACTATGGTTACTGCAGCATGAACTAGAGGTTTTTTTGTAAGGTTGGTTCTTAATTCAGACCCTACATAAATCTTCATTGAAGTTTGTCCCTTACTTTTTGAATTACAGGATTCTTCAGCCAATCTTTGATACTTTTGAGTATCAAAAACGTCACTGATTCCAACAGGTATTGGTTTACATGTGATATCACTATCTCTGTACAAGACTGTACCCTGAAGTAATCGCTGTTTATCAACGTTACACCGTCCCTGGAATTTGATATATTTATGAAACCCTACCCAATAAATGAAGTCTGGTTTGGTGACAGAAAGAAGAAATGCTGCAGTAGGAGCAGAAAACTATATGACAGTGCCCAGTTCCATCTCTGAAACAGCTGACCAGAAGTTTCACTTAGATGACTTACACGAGCTTCAAGGAGGGTGTTGCGCAACGATAGTGATCTGATTCACAAGTCAAATAGAACCCAAAGACCTATTTGAAACGTAGAACACAGGAAGGTGATGGCTCACCAAAGAGCGACAAAGGTCGCATGTGCGATGCAGGTCAGGTACTTCAAACCTGAAAACTAGTCTGACATTATTTAGAAGATCAGTTGATAAGGATACAACGTAGAACAGACTCGGCTGCAGAATACTGCGTCGACTGAACTCCGATGATTGCAACTCGGCCCTACTGTCCTTCAGGGAATTGGATGCATGCAACAGTTGCCCACATAAATGATCCGTCCGAGAGATGAGACCAAAACAGATACTTATCATCGTCGACGTCATTGATTGAGTTTTAGGAATGCAGTCTCGGTTGGCGCCACGTTTCATTTGATTATCAAAGGCTCTATCAATCTGCTTTAATAGATTCTTCGAGCTCCCAAGGATATACATGTGCAATGCTCATACTTCAACACTACTCCAGACCGCACTGAACACAGAGAAATTTCCGTTCCTACCTTGACTATATACAGCAAACACGACTCGATCAAAATAACCACCGAATTCTTTTTCAAGAAGAATAGCTTTCATTTCATGAGCCACCAGTTGAGGGGGACATGCGTATGCACCGCAACCCATGGCACCTGTCGACACGGTGATTCATCAGCCCCGAAGGAAGTACCGTCTTGATTGTGTTTGCCCACCCAACACCAGATATCTTTTCTTGTTTTGCGCCGCAATTCGATATATCAGCTTGATCTTCCCTCTAAGGTCATTCAGATCACTCTCATTTGCAAAGCTCTGGCCATCGACCGTCAATCTGGGAGCCCTAGGCGCAGCTACAGTGATTACTGAAACAACCCTCCAATCTTCCTTGGGCAGATTTACGCAGTCATGGTCGAGATCATCCTTGAATATTACAACTCCCGGTGAGTACCCCCCTGCGACGGATCCTGGACCTAGATTTGGCCATGGATACCAGCAGGGTTTGAGAGTAGAGTAAAGAGTGGAAGAGTAGCACAACGCTTCTTCCTTGTTGGAGTTAAGACGAACTCGGCAACTTTCAACGTATAGTGCGCACTTGTGTCCTTGACAAAGTCTGCATCCACCCTCCAGCGCGATGCTCGTCGCTTGCCAAGTTCAGCACGACAACACTACCCTTTGCGTCTCGGTGTTCGTTGAACAGTTGACGAGCAGCAGTAAACGCATCGCAATTGACGACCGAAACCCGGCATCTGGCATCAGATTCTACGGATGATGGGAGAGAGGAAAGCTGTTCAGAATAAAAGATCGAATTTTCAGAAGCTCCATCTGCTACGCATTGTTTAATGACAGCCTCGGTATATTCGAGAGTATCTTGAGCTATCAGTTGTCGGCCTTTGTAGGTAGAAGCTGGATAGTCAATCATATCAGGACTTTCTGCGAGTAAGGGAGATGTGGCCTCGGTAATCCACTGGAGTTTGAGTCAGCAGAAGCAATCGCCATGTGCCATGTGCGCAAGTAAATCTCCTCGGATTTATACTCAGACTGCACTATTCACATCATCCAATGAGAAAAGCCCTGTTTGTTCATCAACAGAATATTTTCCCTAGTATTGGTCTTGAGTGAGAAGTTGCAATTGTCACCTCGCACTTCGAGCCGACTTGATGTGGAATCATATCCCAAGTCGTACTTGGTGCTTGCCCTGACCACAAAATTCTGTAGGGCCTCCTCATCTATTAATCGTTTCTCTGCTCAGCAACGAGTGACTCTAGTGTTAGGAATACCATTACCTCCAATTGCCCTCAACACCTGTGATAACAACCCAGACATCGGATCAGTCCAATCACTAGTTCTCCAGTTTGTATCCCAGTGGTATAAAACGTCAACACTATTGATGAAGAAGACGTGCCCTCCTGTCTGAATTCTGTCAGCACATATCCTAAGAAGTCACATTGTGAGATGCACTGGATCTGTACATCTATGCAGTCGTATAATTCTGAGATGTAAAACATTTACCAT
>Ga0153993_100618_pt1 | contig 13349 bp, 14 predicted proteins | sample TSNC077MetaG_FD_104706 | JGI IMG/M metagenome (GOLD analysis project Ga0153993, IMG submission 104706) | Attine ant fungus gardens microbial communities from North Carolina, USA - TSNC077 MetaG | ecosystem: Host-associated > Fungi > Mycelium > Unclassified | place: USA: North Carolina, Lumber...
CAACGCGGACCTCGTCGGCAAGACGATCAAGGAGTCCGGGCTGTGGGACCGCGACATCACGGTGCTGACCGTGCACCGCGGCAGCTCCGTCATCCCGAACCCGCGCAGCGGCGTGCTGCTGGAGCCCGGCGACCGTCTCCTCTGCTTCGGCAAGCTGGAGGAGATGCGCTCGATGATCCCCGACCGCCGCAAGCGCCGCGCGAAGGTCCGCAAGCTGCCCAAGGAGCCGCTGCCCGAGACCGAAGCCGCGTCGTGAGAGCCGTCAGGCGTCGTCCCACCAGCGGAGGACGCGCAGCGCCCGCAGCGTGATCCAGCGGCTCGGGTGCCCCTCCCCCTCGCCCCAGTCGTTCCAGGCAGGGCCCTCGTGGTGGTTCTCGAGTCGCCAGAGACCGCGCTCGTCCGCCTTGCCGCGCAGCAGCTCGACCGCGTCGGCGAGGCGTGGATCACGCCGATCGACGGTGCGGAAGTGCTCCAACCCGCGCAGCACGTCGTGGTACCAGCGCACGGGATACGACAGCATCGTCATACGCGGATCGGCGACGGCTCCCGTGGACCGGCGACGATAGAGCCCGCGCTCGAGCAGGTACTCCTCGCCGGAGGCGAGCGCCTCCGCGACCGCGGGGTCGGCGCGACCGGTGGCGCGCCAGGCGGCCAGGCCCTCCACCACGCAGATGGTCGAGTGGAACGAGGAGACGCGGGCACCGTACTCGGCCCAGCAGTTCCACGCCCCGTCGGCGAGGCGACCATCGACGAGGGTGGCCGCGATGCGGGAGCCGTCCTCGCCGAAGTAGGCCGCCGCGGCGAGCGCCATCCCGTTGATGCAGGGCTCCACCTCGCCGTCGAAGTAGCGCTCGCCGGCGTGCTCCCAGCGCACGTTCTCGCGGACGCGCGCGATCGCCTCCCGCATCTCCGGAGCGGCCGGGTCGACGCCGAAGTCGGCCAGCTGCTGGAGGACGAAGTGCGTGGCCGTCCAGGCATCGAAGAACGGACGGCTCTCGTCGGCCCAGCCGGGGCGGTAGGTGCCGCCGTCCCAGCGGCCGTCGGGGTCCTGCGCCGCGAGGAGCTCGGCGCCCCAGCCCTCGCGGGCGACGCGCGAACGCTCGGCCGCCACCTCCTCATCGGTCGCGTCCGTCAGGTCACGCAGGGCCTGCCAGCGGAGGGCGGGGTCGGCGTCGAGCAGCCAGTCGATGGCGGTCATGGCCGACATGGTACTCAGCCCGAGGCGCAGCCGCGCTACCGCCGGGCGTTCTCGACGTCGAGGGCCGAGTACACGGCGCCCCCGCACTCCGTGCACGTGCCGCCCGCGGTCAGCTTGAGGGTGTCGCCGACCGTGCGGCCGATCACGACGATGCGGCCGCCGCAGCGCGGGCACGGCACGACGAGCGGCATGCTCGCGGGCACGCCATCGGGCGTCGAAGCGGGAGGCATGTGTGCCACTGTCGTCCTTCCCCGTGCCGTCGCGCAAGTCGGCATCGGGATTTTCTCCGTTTTCGTTGCCGCGACCCGCGTGCGTCCGCCAAGCTCGACAGACCACGACGACCCCGACCACGGAGGATGACGATGTCGTTCCAGGCGTATCTCGACAACATCGAGGCGAAGACGGGGCTCACCCCGCGGCAGTTCATCGAGCTGGCCCACGAGCGCGGGCTCGACGCGCCGGGCACGAAGGCCGGCGACATCCTCGCGTGGCTCAAGGACGACTACGACCTCGGCCGCGGGCACGGGATGGCGCTGGTCCACGTGATCACCAAGGGCCCGCAGATCAGCAGCAAGCACGTCGGGACCGACGCCACCCACTCCGACGAGTCCGAGACGCTGTGGCTCGACGGCGCCGCCACCAAGCCGAGCTGACGCGCTACTCGCCCGCCCAGACTCCGTAACGCACCCGCTGCAGCGGCCACTCCGACGCCAGCCAGCGCGGCACCGCCGCCGCCAGCTCGGCCTCCAGCGGACCGCCGGCCTCGGCATCCACGACCCACCAGCTCACGACCGCATCGTGCGCCTCGTCGTCCGCCTGATCGATGTAGACGCACCCGAGCAGGCGGGTCTCGGCGTCGTCGAAGAGGGCGTAGTTGAACGACTCGTTCGTGCGCATCTCGGCGGCGTGGTGCTCGAGGTCCTCGAGGTCCTGCTCGCGCGTCATGCCCTCGGGCGGCCAGCCCCAGTGCTCGCCGTAGATCGCGAACAGCCGCTCACGGGAACCCATGACGGCGGCCAGATCGAGGTCGACGTCGCCGGGCGCGATCGGCCGTAGATGGTGGGTGGAGCCGACCTCCGCTCGCGGCGGGTGCTCGAAGGTGCGGGGGAGCCAGGGCATGCGTCCTCTTCTCGTCGTCGAGTGGATTCACGAGCGGGCTGACCCCGCCCGGACCGGATCAGGCGAGCAACCGCTGCCAGTCGGCGGGGACGCGCTCGGCGGGGCCGGGAGTGGACTGGTCGAGCGGGTGGCTGTGCGGCGCGGCGAGCTCGGGGCCGCCGATGAAGCGATCGGTGACGTAGTCCCAGAACCAGTCCTCGCCGGGCTCGAAGCTCTGGATGACCCGGTGCCCGGACTCCCGGGCGTGCGCGGTCGCGTGCTTGCCGAGCGATTGGTCGCAGCATCCGATGTGCCCGCACTCCGCGCAGCGGCGGAGGTGGAACCACCAGGAGCCGTCGCGCGTGCACTCCACGCAGCCGGGGCCGGAGGGCGGAACGGCGGGGTCGATGCCGTTGCGGCTGGTGTCGGTCATGGTTCCTCCTCGAGGTGCGGGCAGCGCGAGCAGGTCCTCCGCCACATGCCGAAGCTACAACGGTCGCGGCGTTCGCGGCAGAGCGGGATGTCGACAGCGGTTGCGACGAATGTCGAGTCGCGTGTACCGGTGCTATGGTGCCGAAATGGCCCGACGACGTGAATTCGACGAGCAGACGCTCCTCGACGCCGCGACCGATGTCTTCTGGAGCCGCGGCTACGCCGCCACCGCGCTGAGCGACATCGCCTCCGCCAGCGGCGTCGGCACCAGCAGCATCTACGCCGCCTACGGCAGCAAGTGGGGTCTCTTCCTCGCCGCGTTCGAGCGCTACTGCGCCGACCGGGTCGCCATCGTGCGCGCCGCGGTCGCGAACGGCGACGGCACCCGCCGCGACGTCGCCGAACGGATGCTCGCCGCCATCGTGGACGACTGCGCCGGGCAGCCCGACCGGCGCGGCTGCCTCATGCTGAACAGCATCGGCGAGCTCGCCGCCGACCATCCCGACGTCACGCGCATCAGCAGCGAGACGGTGGACGCGATGGAGGCCGCTGTGCGCGAGCGCCTGCCGCAGGATCCCTCCGCCGACAGCCTCGCGGCGCACATCGTCGCGCTCTCGCAGGGCCTCATCCAGCTCAGCCGGCTCGGCGTCAGCGAGCGGCGCCTCCGCAGCACGGCGCGGGCCGCCACCGAGGCGATCCCGGCGTAACCCCTGCCGACATTTGTGCCGAATGTCGCCTTTCGCCGTCGTATTCGCGACATTCGTCACAAATGTGCGGGCGTCGTTTTCGACAGATGTCGAAGCGGGATGCGACGAACGGGGCTGCCGCGCCCCGTCGGCGCGGGCCTACGCTCCTGCTGTACGCACCGCATCGGAAGCCCGGAGGAGCGCCCGGGAGACAAGGGGTCGCAATGTCGGAGTCCAGGCACGTCGCGCAGCTGATCGGCGGCGAGGGCGTCTTCGAGAACGAGTTCGGCAGCATCACCCAGGTGACGTCGAGCTCCCTGCCCATCCTGACGGGGCTCTCGGTCAAGCGGATCACCCTGGCGCCGGGCGCCGTGCGCGAACCGCAGTGGAACGTCAACGCCAACCAGATCGCCTACGTGGTGAAGGGCACGGTGCTCGTCTCCACCCTCGGCAACGGCGACTCGTTCACCACCTTCGTCGTGCAGACCGGCCAGATGTACCACGTCGAGTCCGGTGCGGTTTATCACATCGAGAACGTCGGGGACGGGGAGGCCGAGATCATCGCCGCGCTCCGCACCGACCGCCCGCAGCACTTCTCGCTGCAGGACAGCGTCAATGCGATGTCGGACGCCGTGCTCGGCAACACCTACGACCTCCCCTCGGCCGCGTTCGCCGCCTTCGACCGCCAGCACTCCTCGCAGATCGTGCACCGCGACGGCCCCGCCCGCATCCCGGACACCGCCGGCCTCCCCAACGCCCGCCTCTTCGACATGGAAGGCCAGAACGCGCCCCTCTCGTACGAGTGGGGCAAGGCCCGTCTCGCCCGTAAGCAGTTCTGGGCCGCGCTCGACGACCTCTCGATGTACGAGCTGCTGATCGGCGGCAACGGGATGCGCGAACCGCACTGGCACCCCGTCACCGGCGAGCTCGGGTACGTGCAGAGCGGCCACGCCCGCATGACCGTGCTCGACCCCGACGGGACCCTCGACACCTACGAGCTGCACCCCGGCGAGGCCTACTTCGTGCCGCGCGCCTACCCCCACCACATCGAAGCGCTCGGCGACGAGGGCATCCGCTTCCTCATCTTCTTCGACCAGCCGACCCCCGGTGATGTCGGCTACCGCGCCACCGCCTCCGCCTTCTCGCGCGAGGTGCTCTCGGCGGCCTTCAAGGTACCGGAGCGGGACCTGCCGACCTTCCCGTTCACGCCGGTCGACCCGCTGATCGTGGCGCGGTCTAACCCGCGGGATCCGGTGGACGGGGAGGGCTAAGCGGACCGAGACGCTCGGCCGAAGTCCCGCTCGGCGGAAGCCCCGCTCGGCGGAAACAGGCATGAGCCCTGTGGCTGCGACCAAGCCACCGCCCCAGGTGGTCCACCTCGCTCGCATTTCGAAGGTACTTCTATGCCACAGGGCTCCCCCGTGTCCCCCTGTACCCGCCGCTCGCGCGCCGGATTGCTGTCAAGCAAACCGCATCCGTGAGCTCCGAGCATCCGCATTCAGTCGAATTGAGTGAGCGGACGGCGCACTTTACGTAGACTGCGCAGTCTAGCTACGAGGTTGATGCGCCCGTCGTGCGAATCAACTGAGGCGAACGCGGGGAATGAAAGCCCTCAGCCCAACAGTCCGCGGATCACGGTGAAGAGGTTGATCACGCATGCGCTCTCGTTGACTTTCGGCCACGGACTCCGGACGGACAATCACCCGCCCCGCCCATGCTCGTCGCACCGACGACGAAGAGAGGGAGACCGATCAGAGCCTCAGTGCTCAGCATCATGTTCCTTCGTCCGTGAGGTGCTCGGCGGTAGCGACCGGCTGCGAACTCCCTCGACGGGGTCCGACCGGACATCACCTCGACAAGTCAATCGAATCCCAATAGCGACGGCGAGCCCACACAGCGCGTCCAATCCCGCGGATGTCTGCAACGCCCAGCCCAACCGTGGAGAAACCACCGCCACAGCAATGGCAGTGACCGACGACGGCGTCGCTCGCGGCGAACGCTGCAGGCTTGGGAGACGGTGACGGCGATGCGGGCGCGGCCGCCGCAGGCGTCGTGTGGAGGACATCGACGACACGGTTCACGGCGTCGTACGCGTAGCTCGTGGCGACGCCGGTCGAGCGGGCGAGCTCAGTGAGATTGCCCACCGCATCCCACGCATAGGTCAGACCACCCCACGGCGAGGTCTGCGAGGTGACCTTGCCCGCGGCGTCGTAGGTGTAATCGAGGCTCTGCCCGGTCGGGAGGGTCATTCGAGTGGTCTGTCCGGCCGCGTCGTACGCGGTCTTCAGGTGCCCGCCGCGCTGATCGATCTGGGTAGTGGTGCGGCCGTCCTTGTCATAGGTCCAGCCGGAGGTGCCGGTCGGGTCGGTCATGGCGATGAGCTGCTGGTTCGCCGAATACTCGAAGGTCGCGACCGCGCCGGCTTGGTTCTGGCGCTTCAGGTCCCCGCGGCCGTCGTAGGTGTAGGTCGTGCTCGCACCGTTGCCGTTCACCATGGCGGCCAGACGGCCCGCGGCGGTGTACGACCACTTCGTGGTGCTGCCGGCCGGGTCGACCTCCTGAGTGGTCCGGCCGGTCGCGTCGACGGTGTACGTCGTCGTGTGCCCGTTGGGGTCGGTGACGCGGGTGAGCGCACCGTCCCGGTCGTACGCGTATTTCGAGACGACGTTGACGTCGGGGCTGGGTCGCGCTCCCGCCTCGTACCCCTCGGTGACCTGAACGAGCTGGCCCGCTGGGTCGTACCCGTACGCGGTGACGTGACCGTTCGCATCCGTCATCGAGGTCTGGTTGCCTGCGGCATCCCACCCGTAAGCGGTGACAGCTCCCGCCGCGTCGGTCAACGACGTCTGGTTTCCGTCGACGTCGTAGGCGAAGGAGGTGGTGTGGCCGTTCGCGTCCGTCACCGACGTGGTGCGACCATTCGGGTCGTAACCGTACGAGGTAGTGTTGCCCGCCGGATCGGTGGTCGACACGAGCCTGTCCAGTGCGTCGTACGCGTTGGCAGTCGTGCGCCCGAGCGGATCCGTCGTCGAGACGAGGCTGCCGTCGGCGTCGCACCCGTAGCTCGTCACCTCGCCGAGAGGGGTCTTCGAGGTGAGGAGCTGGCCGGCCGCGTCGTACGTGAACGTCCACGGGTTGCCCTGCCGGTCGATGACGCTCGTCACGTTGCCATCCACGTCGTAGGCGAGGTCGGTCCGCTTGCCGAGGCCGTCGATGACGCGCACAACGCGATCCATCGCGTCGTACTCGAACTTCGACACGATGCCATCGGGATCGGTCTGCTTGATCACGCGCCCGACGGAGTCGTACACCGAGGTCGTCGTGCCGCCGGTCGGATCCTTCTGCGTCAGGAGGTTGCCGTTGCTGTCGTACGTGAACGTGGACGTCGCTCCGGAGGGAGCGATGGAGGTCAGGAGGTTCCCGACCCCGTCATAGGTGTACCGCCACTCGCCGCCGTTCGGGTCGACGGTCGTGATGACGCGGTCCCGGTCGTCCATCGCGTTCGTGGTCGTGGCGCCGAGCGGGTCGGTCTGCTTGGCCAGGGCATCTTCGGCGGTGTACCCGTACCTCGTCACGCCACCGGACGGGCTGGTGGAGTCGGTGAGGTGGAACATGGCATCCCACGAGTACTTCGTCACCGCCCCGGTGGGGTCGGTCAGCGAAGCGAGGTGGTCGTTCGGCTCCCAGCCGTAGCCGAACGTCCCGCCGGCAGCGTCGGTGGTGCTGACCATGCGGTCACCGGAATCCCAGGCGTAGTTTGTGGTGTGGCCGCCCGGATCCGTCTGCGAGGTCATGCGACCGGCAGCGTCGTACGCGTACCGAGTGGTCCGGCCGATCGCGTCCGTGCTCGAGGTCACGTTGCCCACGGAGTCGTACCCGAAGGTCGTCGCCGCCCCCGAGGCTGAGTCGTCTTCACCAGGTTGCCGCCCGCGTCGTACTCGTGCGCGATCGTCGTGCCGTCGGGCTGGTGCACCGCGACGAGATGACCGCTGCCGTCGTAGTCGTACGACCAGGTCCGCTGCGAACCCTGCGGCGCGTGGCCGGAGGCGGACCCGACGAACGGGCCGCCGGTGTCGGTCTTGGTCGCGACGAGACCAGTCGGCGTGTACGTGTACTTGGTGACGATCCCGTCCGCAGCGGTCGCAGTGATGAGGTTGCCGGCCGCGTCGTAGGCGTACTTCGTCTTCGAGCCGTTCTCATCGGTCGAGGCGAGGATATTGTTGTCGGCATCGTAGGAGAAGCTCGCCGTGGTCCCGTCGGGATGCTTCACCTTCGTGATCCGGAACCGGTCGTCGAAGAAGTAGACGCTCGTCCGGCCGAGGTTGTCGGTGTAGGTGGTCTGCCCGGCGGTCGAGTAGTCCAGCGAACGGAGATTGCCCTCGACATCCCACTGCTTCACGATGCGACCCTGGTCGTCGTACTGGTTCTTCAGATACGTTGCGCCCGTCGCATCGGTGCCCGTCAGAAGCTGGTGCTTGTCGTCGTAGCTGAACTGCTTCGTGCGGCCATCCGGATGGGTGATGGTGGTCAGGTTGCCGGCACCGTCGTACGAGAGCGACCAGCGATCGCCACCCGGTCGAGTGAACCCGGTGACCCGGCCCAGCGCGTCGGAGTCGACCCGGATGGTCTGGCCCGACGCGTCCGTGATGGAGGCGAGCGGATAGAACTGCGACGTCGCCATGTCCGCGGGCGCCCCGTACGAGAGGGTCGTCGTGCGCCCCTCGGCGTCGGAGTACGAGACGAGGTTGCCGATGCCGTCGATGTTGGCGGTGTCGAACACCCAGCTCTCGCCGGACACGTCGGTCAGCTTCAGTCGGCCGCCGCCCGCCTCCGTCAGGGTCTGATGGACGCCGGGGTCGGAGGTCGTATAGCCGCCGCTGCCGTTGCCTACGAAGACGAACGAGGCTCCGTCGTCGCGAACCACCATGACGGAGCCGTCGAGGAAGCGCTGCGCGCGGGCGCCCATCCCGAACGACCAGCCCGCGCCGACGCGGGAGAGTCGTCCGTCCTGGCTGTTGTAGAAGAGCGTGATGTCCGTGCTCGAACCGCCCGCGCCCGGGAGGGAGAAGAGCTTCTCCTGCTCGAAGAGGTTGCCGGTGGAGAACGAGAAGGGCTCGCCGCCGTAGGTCAGGTAGCTCTGCAGCCCGAGCATCCGCCAACGCGCGAAGTCTGCGGCCGAGGGAGGGGTCGGCCAGCCGCCCGTCACCGGGTCGGTGCAGTCGAAGCCCTGCGTCCCGAGGTACATGCCGAGGCCGGTGAAGACGCCGTCGGCCAGGTGGGGCATCCCGCCGTTGTCCATGTAGCTGCGGTCGTAGTGGTTGTCGAGGTAGAGGGCTTCGAGATGGGTGAACGCGTTCGGGACCCCGGCGAACTCGTCACCGGGGAAGTTGCCGTTGTTGCCGACGTTCCTCGCCGGGCGTCCGGTGTAGGTCGGCAGGTTGCCCACCAGCGAATCGGAGACCGCGTTATCGGCCGCACCTCCCCGCGAGAACACCTGCGAGCCGCCCTGCTCGGGATGTTCGCCGCCCCATGCGACGCCCTCCCAGGTGTTGAAGCCGATGCCGAGGGAGAGCGTGGGGTTCCATGCCGCCATCTGGCCGGCTCGGATCTCGCGCGGGATCATCGGGTTGCCCGGGTCCTCGCGCGTGATGTGTACGGTCGCGAGGCACAGGTTCTGCAGTCGCGACGCGATCTGCTGCGCAAGCTGGATGTTGTACGGCAGTTCGGTCACCGGCGGGGCCGGAGTCGTGACGTGGCCTTCGTCGTTGTCGGGGTCGAGCACGATCACCGGCCGATCCGGCACCGGGAAAGGGATGCCGATGACCACGAACTGCGACAGGTGCGTGGAGACGCCCTTCACCACGCCCGCCTCGGCGTCGTAGTACGACGGCAGCACCGTCCACTGCTCACCCGCGTTCTCGCGCGTGTAGATCTGGAGTGTCGCCGGGTCCAGGTCGTTCGCCGTCACGCGCTCCAGGTCGGGCTTCAGCTCGAGGGAGACGCCGGGGACGACGTCGGAGACGAGCGGGCCCTTGTCCCCTCCACCGCGGGTGTTGACCGCCTTCGCCGGGAACTGGGTCACCGGCTTGCCGTCGCCATCGGTCGCGGTGATCTCGACCGGCTCGGAGACGGGCGTGCCGCCACCGGGCTGTTCGGAGCGGGCAGCGCGCAGCGCGTTCGCGGGCGCCGCGCCGACCGCCACCGACAGCTTCGACTCGACCTTGTTGCCGGAGAACGTCACGGAGGCGCCGAGATCGCTCGCGTCGATCGTGGCCTTCTTGCCGGGAGCGATGTCGCCGGTGGCGGCAGGGGCCGGCGCCTCGGTCTCAGCCTTCACCCGCGCATCCTGCACCGCCGCCGCCGAGCGCACCTCGGCCAGCGTCGCTGCCGCCGTCCGCCTCGCCAGCTGCATCGGGGACGCCTGCGCGGGCGTCACGGTGCCGACCACGGTCAGCCCGGCGACGGCCGCGGAGGCGATCACGGCCATGACGACGCGCGCATGTACCAGGCGGGTGACGAACCGTCCCCGCATCCGTCGCGCCCGCATCAGACGGCCGCACCCTGCTCGAGAGCCGCCGCGTACAGCCCGCGACGTCGCGAGAGGACGATGCCGGTCCCGATGAGGGCGGCCGCGAGAGCGAGGATGACGCCGATGGCGATCATCGATCCTGTGGACGCCAGCGGGTTGCGCGCGCTGACGCAGGAGGCGAGCACGATCGCGTCGGAGACGCCGTCGCCGTCGTAGTCCTCGTGGCCAGTCGCACAGCCGGTGGTGCCGCAGATCACGACCGAGGCCCATTTCGGCACGCCGTGGGAGTTGACGTCGCGGTTGTCGGTCCAGCAGGTCGCCGAGCCGCAGACGATCTGGCGGGCGTAGTCCGGGATACCGTCGCGGACGCTGTCCTTCGTCGGGGACGCGCACGTCGTCGTGCCGCAGGCCATGACCTCGACCCAGTCGGCGATGCCGTCCTCGTCCCGGTCCTCACGGCCCGTCGCGCAGGTGGCCGTGCCGCACACGACACGCTCCACGACATCCGGGATGCTGTCGCCGTCGGAGTCGCACGACGACACCTCGCCCTGTGCCGGGCACGGGACGTAGCTGCGGGTGTCGGCTGTCGCCGAAGCCGAGGCTGACGACACCGTCGTCGACGCTGCTGTAGCAGCCTCCGCCGAGACTCCCACCGCCAGTGGTGCGAGCCCCAGCGTCACCGACGCCACGACTCCCAGCACCCAACGAACACGACCGCCTGCACGCCCCCGAGACTTCACGAGCGTCAGCCTGGCGGAGCCGGAACACCCGCTTGATGCAGATCGAAAGGGTTCAGTACCTATGGGTATGGAATTGAGTAAACCCGGCCGTCTCGGTAAGTACGGCGCCGGCCCAGCGGGCTGCTACCGCATCCACTCGCGGCGTGGCTAGCGGAGGAGGTCCGGCCACGGTGCGTGGCGTGTCGAAGGGAACGGAGGAGATCAGGGCCTTCCTGGCTGTGCTCGCCCTCCGTTGGCCACAGCCACGAAGGCGGGCGGCGAGTACCCTGGGCGCGTGAGCGCGCCCGACGACGACCAGATCCCCACCGCCGAGGAGGCGCGCGCCGAGGTGCGGCGGCGGTTCGACGACCGCGCACCGACCTACGACGAGAGCGCGATGCACCGGGGGCTGGCAGACGCCGTCGCAGCGTTCGTGCTGGCGGGGGATGCGGACGGCGGCCCGGGCGATGTGCTCGACGTGGCCACGGGCACCGGACTCGTGCTGCGCGCCCTGCGCGACCGCGGCGCGCGCGGCCGCATGATCGGCGTCGACCTGGCGCCCCGGATGCTGGAGGTGGCGCGCACCCACCTGCCGGAGGCTGAGCTCGTCGAGGCGGACGCCGCCTCCCTGCCCCTCCCGGACGACTGCGTCGACCTCGTCACCTGCGTGACCGGCCTGCAGCTGTTCACCGACGCGCCGGCTGCGATCCGCGAGTGGGCGCGCGTGCTGCGGCCCGGAGGCCGGGTGGTGACGGCGACGTTCGTCGCGTTCGACCCCACCCGCCATCGCGCCGCGCCGCCGAGCGCGATGCTGCACCACGAGCCGTTCCGCACGCCGGAGGTGCTGGACGAGACGTTCGCTCCGGTCGGGCTGCGCGTCGCCCGCCACGACAGGTGGACCGACGGGGCCGACGACCTGCTGATCGCCGAGCTGACCTCCGACCCGACCGCCGGCGGCGACTCTGCGGCGGAGCGGCCCGCGCCCCTACACTGACCCCATGTCATCCGGCCCGGTCATCCACCCGTCCGCCGCGGTCGCCGAGACCGCGACCGTGAGAGGCGACGTCACCCTCGGACCGGGAGCGCGCGTTCTCGCCGGTGCGGTCGTCGACGGGACGCGCGGCGCCGTCACGATCGGCGAGGACTCGCTGGTGATGGAGCACGCCGTGCTGCGCGGGCGGCCCGGCCATCCCCTGCTCGTCGGCGACGCCGTGCTCATCGGCCCGCACACCAACCTCACCGGCGCGCGCATCGAGGACGAGGCCTTCATCGCGACGGGCTCGTGCGTCTTCGCCGGCGCGGTGGTCGGTGCGCGCTCGGAGCTGCGCATCCACGCGGTGCTGCACGCCGGCTCGGTGCTGCCTCCGGACTCGGTCGTCCCCATCGGCTGGATCGCCGCGGGGAGCCCGGCTCAGCTCTTCTCGCCCGACCGGCACGACGAGCTGTGGGAGGTGCAGAGCACCCTCGACTTCCCCGGTCTCATGTACGGGGTGCCGCGAGGCACGTCCATGCGCGAGATCATGCGGCGCCAGAGTGCGGCGTACGGAGAGCCCGCCGACGGATGACCAGCGGCACCGCGATCCACAGCACCACGACGACCGCGAACACCGCCACCGCGGCGACGATGCCCGCGCCCGGCGTGAGCAGGAAGTCGACGATGAACATCACGATCCCGGTGAAGAGCAGGGATGCGGCCGCGAGGCACACGATCAGCAGCCGGCTGCCGTAGGCGACGAGCTCCTCCTTCAGCCGATGGTGGAAGAGGAGGCGGTGCAGGGCGACCGGCGCGAGGGCCAGCAGGGTGATGGCAACGGCGAGCAGGACCAGCACGAGGTAGACGCCGACGTCGAACGGCGGCAGCTCGCGGAAGCGCTGCTGGAACGGCAGCGTGAGCAGGAACGCGGCGACGATCTGCGTGCCGGTCTGGAAGACGCGGAACTCCTGGAGGAGCTCGTTCCAGTTGCGGTCGGCGCGCTGACTCGCGGTCTCGGGTCGTCCGTCATCGGGATCGACGTCGCGGTCGTCGGCGGCGCGGGGTTCGTCCATGAGACGAGCATCCGTGGGTTCCACGCGCGGGTCAAGGGCGTCGACGGGGGCGGAGGCGGGGCGGAGGCGGGCTCAGGCCGTCGGCTCGGGCTCCGGTTCGGGAGCAGGGGCGACGTGCAGGGCGTCCTGGCGGAAGCCGGCCGTGGCCTCCTCGTACGTGGTGTGCTTGCGGGCCGGATGCGATTCGGCCGGCGGCGGCACGTCGGTCTTGCTCAGCGCGTGCAGCACCAGCTGCTCGACGAGCCCGGCCGCCGTCGTGTCCCGATGGCGCGCGATGCGCACGAGGGCCGCGTACTCCCGCTCGCCGAGGCGGAAGGTCAGCGGGATTCCTGCAGGCGCACGACCGGGGCCGTGCGCGGAGGCCGGCTGGGCCGCCTCGCTACCTTGAGAATCCTTCATATCCCCAGGATCGCACGAAACGGGTGATTTGCACCCGTTTTCGATCCAGAACTGTATCGACGTGAGAGCGCGATCATCCGAACCGTCCGTTGACGTAGTCGAACGTCCGCGGGTCGAGAGGGTTCGAGAACATCGCCTCGGTGTCGCCGTGCTCGACGATCGCGCCGGGCTTGCCGCCCGCGGCGAGGAAGAACGCGCAGCTGCTGGAGACCCGCTGGGCCTGCTGCATGTTGTGCGTGACG
>Ga0153993_100622_pt1 | contig 13336 bp, 13 predicted proteins | sample TSNC077MetaG_FD_104706 | JGI IMG/M metagenome (GOLD analysis project Ga0153993, IMG submission 104706) | Attine ant fungus gardens microbial communities from North Carolina, USA - TSNC077 MetaG | ecosystem: Host-associated > Fungi > Mycelium > Unclassified | place: USA: North Carolina, Lumber...
CAAGTCTCTGTGCTGTTTGCTTCTAATTGTCAAGGGATAGTGATTGATGATGACGTCATATCCAGGTACCAGCCCCTTGTTTATAATCGGCTTCAAGAAAAACAACCCTGACTAGTATCCCCATCTACGCGGCAGGGCGCACCGGATGGATGATTATAATGATGGCGGTGACAATGGTGACCATTACATATCATCGCACTTCAAATATGCTTTTCACATCTCTCCTATCTTTTTATTTGTCATTTCTTCACTTGGACACTTTGTAGATATCCATGAGTATGAGTCTTTCCTCTGCTTCTGTAGCTAGTATACCCCCTTTCTGATCGGACGCTCTAATAGTTTGTTTGCCTTTCCCTGGGTTTTTGATGTTAATAATCTGGTTCTACTCCCATGCTCCGTCCTGTAAAAATCTGATGCTGAATTGTTCAGAACCGCTTGCTCTAGGCACGGCAATTAACACTCATTCATTGGCTACAATCACCTTCTTCTCTATAACTTCCTCGAGCAACATGCACAGCTCATTGAGTACCCATTGTGTTTCAGTCTCCGAGCTAAAGAGTGGACCGTGATCATCCAGCCAAGTCCATTTCCAAACCTCCTCTTCTTCCAAATTCCTCAGTTCTCTATCTCCATTCTCATGCTTAATCCCATCTCCATGGGTGGGAATCGATAGCGGCACTGCGTACTGTTCATGTCTTTTTCCGCCAACAAGTTCACCAAGTCTTGCCAATGGCGGTCTCCTTTTCGTACCGATGCCGGGGACTACGGTATCCAGCGTTCTTCTCGCTTTATCGATGAGTTTCAGCCACTGTACCCACTCAAGCCAGGTGTATCGTAGTGGTGATTCCTGTGATGCATCTTTCGCAACCCGTGTAATTTCACGTGCTAGATGGATAGCGAGAGTGTTCTCTTGCATCGTTCCTTCAGATTTTTGTATGCCTTCAACTTGAATTTCTTCCCTCTGAATATGTGATCTATCGACCCGAGCCCAAGCTACATGAGTTCCTACCTGAACTGGTCGTTGTGATGACGTTGTTGGTTCCCAAGCATGAAAATTTTCGTCCACTCCCTTCTCTGGATCAATGGCCTTCTTCTTGCGCTTCATCTTCACGAGGCCTTTTTCAGGCAGCAAACTTTTACTGCCGAGCCATGCTACTCCTTCTTTTACACCTTTTAACACCGTTTCACTCATGGAAGCAATAAGAACCGTCAACGTGGGTACAGCGATGAGAGACCAAATAACAAAAAATGGTCGAGTAGATGCAGTTGTCGGATAAACGTCGCCATAACCGATTGTCGTAGTTGAGGTATAGGTAAAATAGAGTGCAGTAGAATATGTCCATTGAGCATCCTAAATAAAATGCGATCAGTGTCCAGGGAGGAACAATGAAAATTAAAAAGAAAGCATACACTTAATTCACATGCCCAAAATACTAATGACCCTCCAATCCATACAATGACAACAGCAAAGATAGAGAATCTAAGAACAACATACCCCTCCATTCTTCTCGCTGATTTCTCAATATACCGCATCAACTCAAATTTGCGTTTTCGCCAAATTTTATAGTCGTGTGGAATATTGTCATGGGCAATCTCTTGATGCTCAGCTTCAAATTTTTCACAAGAGTTCAAGAATCTCCTGACTTCCTTTCCCAAATGTAGTTTTCTCCGCGGACCAACACGTCCCCAAATTTTCCCTTTTTCACTTTCATCACCCTGATCGATGATCCCTTCCCATCGCTCTCGTTCTTTCGCCAACCTTCTCTTTGTGATTCTAGCCTTTCCGGGCTCTAAAACCAACTCTCTTACACTGCCTATTACCAAACCGATGAAAACGATACCCAGGGCCGCATAGGGCATTACCAACATTCTTGCCGCGACTTTTGTGACCGGAAAGTCTGAACCAAGCCCAATTGTCAACAGAGTATAATCGGCCCAGTAAACGCCGTCAACTCTATCCCAACCTTCGATGGCTGCAAAAATACCACCACCTAATGGGAGGTAGGCTGAGAATAGAATGGTTTGAAGCATGATCGTGCGTTGCGGAGTTGAGAGTTGAGAAAAAGATGGTTCGTAGGCATTGAATGGACGAGAGGCACCGAGTACATTGATCAGTAAGAGGGTGGAGATGATGAAATAAAGAATGCAGGCTATGAAGGCGTAGTAATAACTTTGTGAGAGCGCATATGTAGAAGATTGACGAAGAAGTGCTGTATGGGTAACAGAGATCGGGACGAGGAGTAATATGCAGGAGAGATACCTAGAGTCTATATTTGTATTGAGTAGACCGGGGAAAGGAGGATCAAGGAGGTACAAACGAAAAGGTAATGGTAAAAGGCTGCGCGACCCGGTAGGGTATGCGTTTGGCGAAGTTAAAGAGTAGGAACAAATTTGCAAGGAGCGCAAGGACGAGAGAAATTATATTAAGAGCTATAACCCTTGATGTATCGTCAGTCTCGTGTTTGATATGATCGAAAAGATCCCTAACCATCCAGGATCTCCTACGCGAGAACCGCTTGGTTTTGTGACTCGCCACGTTTGCACTAGACCACATATAGAGAACAAGTTGGCAATGGGACCAAATGTTCCTGCGACCAATGGAAACACAACAGAAGTAAACCACCACAGACTAGATTATTTTCAGTGAACTGTCATGGATACGAGAAGTATGAACCTTACGTAGGCTGAGCATAGTCCTCCTCGGTATCCAACATCGCTGACCTTTTTTTCCTTCCGATGATGTATGTGGCCGAAAAAGGCGACCAGATCTTTCGGTATTCAGGGGCGATGGACGAATAGATGAACCAAACCTACGTCTACGCCTCTCTTGAGCTTGGTCTCTCGAATCAACGTCCAGAAAGGTCGATGGTGGGTCAGAGTGACGCCAATCAAGACGATTCTGGCATTGAGCACATGCTGAGGCGCCATGATTGATCATGGTAGTCTCTGGTTTGGAACCCAAGTCTCACTAACATGTAGAATGCGACCGAGAACGAAGTTCATTTGATGTATAGGAGAAAGTTGTTTGATACACGACAAGATGGAGGATACCAACAACAATAGGGTTGACGTAATCGCAAATGACAAAACCTAGAGTCACTGTCACCGTTGAATCTCAATCAATACTCAACATAGGGGATTTCAGGACTGAGTGATCTCCATGGTTTGAGAAACTTTCTTTTTTTTCTTATCCCTACTAGTAATGCCCCGGTAGCTCACCTCTGTAGCTTGGGTGTAGTCAGTAGTGTACCACTATGTAACTCACCCACCGCATCTTAGCACCTGTTTGCTTGTTGCGGTATATAAATACAGAACTCTCTCTCTCCTACTAGTGATGACGTCTCACATATATTTATGCCTTGGGCTCTACTGGAGACAATTAGTAGTCACAGGAACCCTAGTCTGTTTTGCCGTGGTTGAACCTTCAAGAGCCCCATTATGCAGTAACATTTTAGCAAAGGGATTTCGAAATACAGAATTCTCTCTCGTCCACTGGCACAAGAATTGGTATTTTCTGAAAATAGAAAAGTGAGTGGTCAGTCCGAATTTCTTCCATATTTCACATGCTAAAGATGCAATCAAGACCATGATACACAGAATCAGTCAATACACTTGGGAATGGTCATCTATTTTTCTGAAGCGCGATTGAAGGCGAGGATCGAACCACGCCGAAGACATCAATAAACAAAAGTAAATACGCAGTTTGCAAAACCTAGTCCTGTCATCTTCCTGCATAACGAGTAGGATGTTTCGATCAACCTCCACAACACAGGCGATGCTAAGAGCATCGTCTTCCATGTCTCGTATGGTTCTGACATAATTCTTTTTTACGATCAAATAACATCCTTTGTACGACCAGACGTCGCGCGGCCATTCCGCTCAAAACTTCGATCTCATCGTTCGTTTGCGACTGTCTCTGACCCGCCTGTCCGCAGATATGGTGGTTTAAAAGACCAAGATCGTATCTTTACAAATGTTTACTCCAGACACGACCATGGGATCAAAGGCGCCCAGGTATATTTTCAAGAATCATCAAATACATTCGTTTTTAATACCTTTCGTTAGTCAAGAGGTGATTGGCACAAAACAAAAGAAATCTTGCTGAAGGGTGATTCTTGGATTATCCAGACTATCAAGGATTCCGGCTTACGCGGTCGTGGCGGTGCCGGGTTTCCCAGTGGTTTGAAATGGAGCTTCATGAATAAACCGAATTGGCAGCAGGATCCTCGGTTAGTAATCCATTACAGTGATTGTGCTATATGTGAGAGGACGGAGATTGATCTTTGTGTTAGGCCTCGGTATCTTGTCATTAATGCCGACGAGGGCGAGCCTGGAACTTGCAAGGACCGCGAAATCATGCGTGGTGACCCTCACAAACTCGTTGAGGGCTGTCTTGTCGCTGGTCGAGCCATGAACGCCAATGCTGCTTACATATATATCCGCGGTGAATTTTATCAAGAGGCCTCCCACGTTCAACAAGCCATCAATGAAGCGTATGCTGCTGGCTTTCTCGGGAAGAATTGTTGTGGTTCAGGTTACGATTTCGATGTCTATTTACATCGTGGTGCCGGTGCTTATATTTGTGGCGAAGAAACTGCCTTGATCGAGTCACTTGAAGGCAAGCAAGGCAAACCTCGTCTGAAACCTCCTTTCCCCGCAGATGTCGGTCTTTTCGGTTGCCCAACCACTGTAGCTAACGTCGAGACTGTGGCCGTTTCTCCTACTATCTGTCGCCGTGGTTCTAGCTGGTTTTCTAGTTTTGGTCGCGAGCGGAACCAGGGTACCAAGCTGTTCTGCATCAGTGGACATGTGAACAACCCTTGTGTCGTAGAGGAGGAGATGAGTATTCCATTGAAAGATCTGGTCGAGAAACATTGCGGAGGTGTCATCGGTGGGTGGGACAATCTCCTTGGAATTGTTCCAGGCGGTTCCAGTGTGCCTGTTCTGCCAATCAAGAAATGTGAAGAAGTTTTGTGAGTGAAACACTCGCATGCGATGATCGCCACTAAATCCCGTTCATAGGATGGACTTTGACTCGTTGCGGGATGCTCAATCTGGCCTGGGAACTGGTGCTGTCATTGTCATGAACAAGAGCACTGATATTGTTTCTGCTATCGCTCGTTTTTCCCAGGCAAGTAATTCAATGCATTCCGGCATGTTCGTGTCTCTCATTTATCTTATAGTTCTACAAGCATGAATCATGTGGACAGTGCACTCCATGTCGTGAGGGCACTACGTGGATGGCTAAGATGATGGATCGATTCGTTGAGGGCCGTGCCCATCCTCGAGAAATTGATATGCTCCTTGAGCTCACGTATGTTCTAGTCTCATGGCTTTGTAGCCTCAAAATCCAAACCCTAACCATCTGTTTCAGGAAACAAATTGAGGGTCGAACAATATGCGCACTCGGCGATGCTGCCGCCTGGCCTATCCAAGGTCTCATGAGACATTTCCGACCCGAGGTGGAGCGCCGCATTGCACAATTCCAGGTTTCCAATGGCCATGTTGGATTTGGTGGACACCTTGCAAGTGCTGTGGAGACTCTGGCTGTGCCTGATAATTTGGGACTTCGGGCGCCTAGTCCTGAAAACAGACTCTGATGCATATTGTTCAGGAACTGTTCTGCTGGGCAGTTATATAGGGATGAGTAAAACCTGGATGCTGGATACAGTAGATGCCTTTTTTTTGTCCTCTTATTCAGATGTAAAAGCTTTAGGCGATGGTGTATGGCAATGAGCACCTATATTGGACAATGGCAGAAGCGGTGGTAACTGAATCTTCAGAATGATTGACTCTCATATTTGAGAATATCTTGTAAAAGATAGAACAATACATTAAATTGGAAACTATTTCAATTATCTATGTTGTCAGTTTTAGCTTCCTTGGTCATATCCAGTCCCACACACCAAGGAGGATTGTATGCTTCTCTTCCTTTGACCAGTGCCTTGCTCTCTCTACACTCAAAGTTGATAAACTCGAGGACATCATCTCTAATAAGAATATTGGATGGTCTGAGATCACAAAACCATAAGATTCATAAGATTTAGCACAATGCAGCTGTATTTAGCTACACATTACCATGAAAGTTGAATATCTGTAATATTTCAGTTTAAATATGTAAAGCATGACCTAGAGTATATGGGTAAAAAAATTACTGTCAGATAGTTGGAAATACCCCTAACGACCTGTCAAAGCAAAATTATGAAACTAATAACTGAGCTCGTGTTTGAAGGTTCTAATTTTGCACGCATCACAATTGAGTGCCTCAACCTTGACATCATGAATTGTCCTCATGGTGTTTACTCAATTGTACATTTGACTTTTCATTGAACTCCTTGCATGATGCGCCCTGAGCACATATTGTTTCATTGTTGTTCGGCTCCAGGAGAATGCCGTGATTCCTCAAAAGAATGTACTCCGTTCAAATGATGCGCCGTAAATCCGGCGTTTGAAGATCTGAGTCGACATGCTCATGAATGAATCTTAAAGAGAATGTTGATGCAGCTCCGGCAGGAGCCATTGTAATAGATTAACACATGTAAGAATGTTAGCCGTTAGCCAAACAGAATGTTCATAGCACAAAATGGTAGATATTGTTCAATACAGAAAATTATAACTATTACAGATGATGTGCAGATAATAGCTGATGCATGCACAATAGTAAAGAGATCTATGTACTACATTATGTATATCAACATTACAAAGTGATAAAATCATCAACATAACGATATCTCAGTAAGGATAGGCTCACGAAGGAAGCAAGGTGGAAGGCACGGAGAATTGAGCTTCATCAAACTGCCTTCCGACGTTGAAGGAGTGTAAGTCTTGCACTGGTGGCAAGCTCGGCAGTCTTTCGATCTCGAGCGACTGGGGGCACCATAGTTGTTCAGGAATAAGAGCTGCTACTGTTAGGTTTGAGGGTGTCCCAAGATCTAACGAAGTTAGATTTGTGGTATCAATCAAGGTGCGATGACCGCCGATGGCGTTGATCTGATAAGTTTGATACTCAGATACGCCGGTGATCTTGGAAAATTGCTAAACTCACAACTATCTGTTTCACGATCTGCTCAAACAATGTCACATCATCGTCGGACGCCAATCTATGCTTATTGTCTTTCGAGAACGTGATTGATTCTGCGACTGTCAGTGGGTAACTCAATCCCGAGGTTCTAAGGACAACGATTTTCTCACGTAGCAAATTTTCAACAAGGCTTGTAGCATTTCGTGTCACAGATGGTGCGCCTTCTCCTACAGATCTGCAAAGCAAAGAATGAGTCAAGGCACAAAACAAACAAGCCTTTCAAAATACCTGAATAGCTGCAGTGCACCCTGAATCTCTTTTCTGCGCTGCTCTATCTCGGATTCCATGCAATTGTCGTGCAAATAGCACAAGTCTACAAATAACACGACGACCTGTAAGATTCACTATAGGTTAGTCCGTATGAGGTGTCGTCATTGAGACTCACAGCTCTGAAACCATATAGTACAGCAACCCACCAACGAAGGAGCTTGCCTCCGTGACGATTAGAACCAAGATGTTGAAGAATCAGTTGCGCAGATTTAATACATTGAATGCGAGAGGTGGCCTAAGTAAAATGGTAAGGGGCAACTTTGAGTGCGGTGAATTAACCAGCTTACAAAATGATCATCATAACATCCTCTGAATAAGAACGGTCTGTGAAGCTGAAGAAGTTGCCCCTGTGCCATGATATGACAGATTTTCCTCTCCATACAAGTAACCTGATTGGAACGGGTGAACTTCTGGGGATCGGTGGATACTTGAAAGTGATCCTTGATTTCTCCCATTGCAGTGATGATCTTATTGTTCATCTCCTGTGCATAATCAAGCTCGTATCCACCGCAATTGATTTCATCGATGACTTGGCGATGAAGCTCGATAAGGCGTAGACGGCATAGGAACGAAGACATCTCCTGTACCTAAGCTCAACTCAAGTGTATAACAGAAGGTAAATGCCACTGACTGTGTGGATATTGAGCGGTTTTGATTGAACGACATCAGACTCTATCAGATCGGCGTCATCAATATTTGCAGGAAATGAAGTATGGTTTTGCTTTGGATGAACAGAATAAGTGCACTGATGCGCCATTGCATGAGACCAGTCTTCAATCACCTAGGATCTCGTCAGAACCAGCTGCTCTGGAAAAAGATGAAGCCGACCAAATTCCACCAGACACGGCGCGCAACTTCTCTCCGAATAGCAGACCTCCATTCAGGTGGATACTGACGTGAACCGGTTTCATTTCCCAATCGTGACAGTCCAAGATTTTGGGAACTCTTTTTAAGATACATTAGTCATGAACGTTGTCTATATCATCAGGTTCTCACCTTGATTGCAGACCCAATCAATACCCAGTGTGAACTAAGGTGAATCAGATCTATAGTAAACGAACCAGAACTTCCAATCTTACTCAGAGTCACCATGATTCTGCGAATAAACTCCCATAAGTCTATAAGAACTATGAAACTCTGTTGAAACCCGTCCAAAGTATGAGACATACACTATAGTCTGAAGGTGCTCCAGAGAGTGACTTGATGTATAGTTTGCATATTGCAAACAAGCCTACGAAATAATTCAGTGGAGACTGAGATTGCTATTGACTCAGCTCTCACCTGAGCACCGGCATATAGATGTTGCGCATAGTTAGAGCAAGCAGTGTAATCAAGCATCAATTGTTCACACAATTGTGCATCGGCGAAGTGGAAAGAGAGACATAACGCGATCAGTAAAACACCAAGGAAGTCGACGTTGACTAAGTGATAACTATGTTGGTGGACATGCGCCAGCAGGAAATTTGTCTAGCGAACAAAGGTTATTTATGACCCCTCCCTTAGGTGCCTCGGGATACGCTACTAACTTACCTCCGTCATAAATGTAGGCACATGTACCACCTGAATAGAGACTCTTTTCAGAACTCACGTCAAGTCATCAACGCTCGAACCTCACTTTAGTATACCAATCCACCTGTTGGACCTGCCAAGAGATCAGCCAATAAGTAATGAAACCACAGTTTCACCTTACATAAAAACGCAAAAGAAGCTGTATTTGCGCTTGAGTCGGCAGCATGCAGATAATGCGATGAATTATATCTTGCGACGAATTGCCAAAGAGGGACCATGGATGGACGGTTGGTAGGTCTTTTTCAGGAAGTCCTTCACTTATGCTTGCCGGAGTGCTGAAAGGACTGGTGGAGAAATCATTGGTTGCTCGGATTCTGTTTATTTTGTGCCCCATTGCGAAGTCCTGGGATCAGCTCGCATGTCAGTTGCCGACGGCGTCACAAGCTTCCTGCCTACCTCAAGAATCATGGCACTTTCTTCTGCAAAAGTTCCAGCTCTGAGTAAACTCGGTGTTCGAGAAAAAGGCCCCCTGCTTCGTGGATGGTTTGAACTAAGGCTGAGGCTCTTAGAGTAAGGGGAAGACGACAGCTCACGCCTCCTGATTGAGCGGGGGGATTCATCGTCTATTGGAGAGCCTCGTCTTGATAGGACAGATATCGTATTCTCAAGTCTTTGAACACGATCCACGAGCTCTTCTATCTTGTCTGTACTCCTACCAGGCTTGGTGATCAAAGCAAGAACTACGTGGACAACGTCAAAACATACTGTAACAAGTTTCTATCGACCTCTCGACAGGTTTCACCTTCCCCTCGCAAGATACAAGGAGTGCATGGGTAAGATTTACTACCTGTACAGCATGTGGTCAATCATGTTAATAAGGTGATATGGCACGACCTCACATTTAATTTTTCGTTTGCGGCCTAATTTCATCAGCAGGTTATGGATCAGTAATCCAATAGCTCAGTGAGAGAACCACCCACACTGAAAACAACTCTGGATAGGCCGTGAGGACACTCGCGCTTCAGCCATGTGTATAGAAGAGGGCATGAATATGGTAGTGAGCTAACGCAGCCCTCACAGCGCCTTTAAGAACCACATTCGCTTAACGAATTTACATACACAAATAAGATCTGAGAACCGGTGATCCAGATGTCCAGGTATGCTAAAATTGACTGCGCCTCCTATAGAGACGGATTCAACTTCATTCCTGATAATAATGCAGTGCTGGTCCACTGACTGACAATGATATGCTTACAATATGACGACGTTGAGATACAATGCACCCTGATGAATTGCACTCATTTTTTGCTGGTCTTCTGCCTTATGTGTTTTCAGCCTGTATTTTCTGTAATGATTTTCTAAGCGAATGCCACATACTGCACAATAAGAGATCGAACGCCAAACTCCCTTCAAAGCTTGGCCCTCTGCAGCCAAGATTTACTACGGCTATCCCCCTGACAGAAATGATCGTTATATAATGGAAACTTGATGCGAATCCTGTACCGGGATGCAGGTGATCGGCGCAGATAACCAATGTTTGGTTGCCAGGTGCACAAGGGGACCTGGTGCAGCTGCCAATAGTGTGGAAACTCAGTTTCATCCCGAAAAAGTTAGGCCTTTCATCAAACTTGGATAAATTTAGCTGAAGACTAGATGACATCGATCATTTATGTATCCTTGGGGAATGTGTTTGAGCTGCCAGACGGACACAAGCGAGTTGCAAATAACAGAAGTGATGATCAGAGTTCGGCAAGCAGTGAAGATTCTTATTACATGATTCAATTTCGGATTATTGCTCGGAGAAGCGTCATCGGGTTGCACTTGCGGTGATCGAGCATTCCAATCATCTGCATTGCGTTCCCCACCATTGCACCGCAAAACGTTTGCAAGCCTGATGTGACAATTCATACGTCGAGATGACGTATCTGTCAGTGTCAATACTGTCAGTTTGAAGAGACCGAGACAGATGAAATGTTGAACTTCCAAACTGATGCAGTGGCCACACGCTGAAGCGCTGAAGATGTGTATCATTATGCAAGCTGTATGTAGTCCAAGGTATAGATTCTCGGAAGCTACTTCTGTGTAAGTCAAGTAAAAAGGAGATAAGGTGTCACCAACGGCTCTTATTGACGTCAACTGTGCATTCTCGGCTCATTGTTCGGATCCTCACTTCCAGATATTTCAGCAGCAAATATTTTTCACGAAAACTCCGCAACCTCGAATGTAGTAGAATTTACGGCGGCGGCGGATCAGAGAAGCCAATTCGAGCCAACCTGTAGTTCAAAATGAGTCATGAGAGAGGAATCAACATCGTGAATTAAGGAGTTGTATTAAAGCAGATGACTGATGATATCTGGGAATGGAAACAACTTTTTTGAATCTGGCTTCCTGTGCGAAGCAACAGTTCCAGTGGGTCGCGTGCGATACACATCTAAAATAGACATGTACAAGCAAAGGTATACAAGTATACACACGAGTTATTACACATTCCTTTTTATATGTTACTGTGCTGTCAAGACCTCACATTCCTATTGCTGTGTGAACTGGGGAGTTCTGATATTACTGAGTATAGTGAAATGTAAGGCTAGGTACACATGTAAGTGTAAGGGACTGCACTAAACTTCACTACTGACACACTGGGTGACTTCCCATAAGGATCTGAGAAAATCTGGGATAAATTTGATTCCTGTAAACTTTTTCAGGTGTGATGTCACATTGTCACATCATGCATTCAATGTGTTGTACATGGAATGTGTCCTCTTCTCAATCATCCTAAAGATGAGACACTGCTTGCATGTTGCACAGCTGCTCTCATAGTTTACTACTGTGTTCTTCAAGCACGAAATGCTCAGCAGCAAGACCAGAACCCTCACTGTCTCTATTTACAATGACAAGAGCTACTTCCAGATCCTTGCAATGGTATGCCATGGCAGTAACTTTGGCATAGCCAGGAAAACCATATATTTATTACTACAATGGGACTCAATATAGCTACTTTTTGTTTCATCTTAGAAGGACCCAATGGCTTTAGGGCTTAGTGGAATATACTTAATGTTACTCAAAATGATGTGAGCACTCATGGAAAACTATGACTCTCCCAGAGATCTTTGGATGGTGCTGGGGCTCTTGGGCTGGTTCTTTACTACCTTGGTTTTTCTATGCTTGAAGTCAGCCTTTAGCAAATCTTTGCCTTAACACCAAGTACTCTATCAAGGTAAGCATCACAAAAATACTATATTTATTAACATTATGTCCTAGATACCTAGAGTTTGTGCAAAACTTACTTTTTAATAGATTAAAGAGAATGCCTAAGGTCCATATTGTATTTCCAACAGCTTTCAAAGATTTTCAACACTTAAATCTTTTATCAAAGAACAATATCCCCTTCTTAATGGTACATTTGCTGTGATCAATAGGTTATCACTCCCAGTACAAACATCCTATGATCCTGAGATGGAGAATACAACATATAATGGCTGGAAGACTAATTATTGTATTAATAATGTTATTGTTTTTTCACCAGATGGTCAGTTTGTTAAGTATTATATTAGTAAAATAACTAATTGTTGTACTAGGAACTATTCTTATAGCTGTTCTTAATGCACCCAAAAGCTGGCATGATATATAAGTTGCTCATTCAATTTATTAACAACTTCATATATCTATACCTGATAGATTTTACCTTGTTTCAGATACAGCATTCTCTTGTGGCAATCAATCTATTGCAGGCAAAATTTGGGCTCCTCTAAAGAGTAGTCAGTAAGTCCCATTTGATTCTGCTGCTTAGGAGTATATTCTTACTATTAACCAATAATTACTTTCATACCAGCAAACTGTAGAGTGGGGAATGAGGACTATTCAAGATTTATTTGGCCAATCTTATATACCTTTAGACATCTCTTCCTCAAATTACTGGCACTGTCTCTTGGAGACCTGTATATGTCTTGTAAATCTTTGGATATGTTTGTAAGAATGTAACTGAGATGACTTAGTTCTACTCCTAGTCTGAGTTGACAAGGAGAACTCAATGGAGTTCCCATTAGATTCTGTATACTACTTATACAACTACTACATGGTCTATGCACTACTTTCCCATGCTCATCATGTGACATGATACTGTGACATCCTGACATGTGACTATGACATGTAATATTGTTATGTGACACTTTTTTGCACTCCTTCCTTGTGTAGTAAGTCCAAATAAAAAGAAAAAAGAAAAAGAAAAGAAAAGAAATATAAATAATAACTTAGCTATTTTGCCAAGTCATGACAATATTTGGTTGGTATAAATCAGATTAAAAATACTTATATACTAATATGGGAGGTATCTGATGATGAACAAGTTTGGTATAATATAGTATTTAGATAGGTTCATACACAAGACTATGTTTTTTGCTTTCATTTACAAGTAGTAGATATGTAATACTACTTGATATCAGAGCTCAATACTGTGTTCTATATCTGTAAGGGGACTAC
>Ga0153993_100626_pt1 | contig 13282 bp, 10 predicted proteins | sample TSNC077MetaG_FD_104706 | JGI IMG/M metagenome (GOLD analysis project Ga0153993, IMG submission 104706) | Attine ant fungus gardens microbial communities from North Carolina, USA - TSNC077 MetaG | ecosystem: Host-associated > Fungi > Mycelium > Unclassified | place: USA: North Carolina, Lumber...
CCGTCACTATCACAGCCCCCTTGTCAATCCACTGCGATTAGTGACTCAATATGATTGAAGTTGACATAAAACGTTTTGATAGATGAATCGGAGCAACATAAAGAGCGATGGTTCATGGTCACCTGGTTTAAATTTGACGTTCAAATAGTAATTGGTTGTGGGAAACTAAATATTGAGCCAAAAGAATCAGAAGAGACTAGAGGGAAACTGATTTTGTGAAAAAAACAAGAAAAGTGTGATTGTATTTCGATCAGTGTTTCGAATATAAATTCTAGAGAGATTACTGCTGGGAGCAACATCATGACAATTTTGACAGGGTCTCGGGATCTCCCCAAATACCTTTTTCAGAGATGAAAGAAAAGTGTAACCGCAGATAACCTAGTTGGACACAATTAAACAGCAAGTCCTCAAAATAAACCAGGCACACTGTTTGAGAATTGAGAAATTGCTTTCACCTAGCAAGGTACGACCTCTCTGTAGAGTGTTTCATGGATACCCATAAGTGCACGACGACGTCATCTTCCAAGATTTTTCCGCGAGGTTCGGCGTATTCTGGTTATCCTGAGTATCAATCGATCAACTAGATAGAACGGTGCCTGGGACAATTTTAATAGAACATTAAGCATTACGAAAGGAGAATCTTGAATCCTTGTCCAGAGCTCAAGTACAGACAAATTTAGCCAGAAAGCACCAAATCTACTGAGGCTGAGTGTCTCGTATTGTAAAGCCAACGTTGCCAAAGATGATCATCGAAGCTGAATCGCAGTGATGCCCTGCCTCGCACCGGGGCTTTGGCCTACATGCATAACATGAAATGTATCTTGGAAAGCGACATCGAGGTCGCCTCCTCAATGGGTGATTGACAATATGTTGAGAGTTGTGGTCCTCGGATAGGGGACGATTCACGGAAAGTCGAGTTGTTTCCTATAGATAGCATTGCTTGCCCGTATGACTCCTGCCTCTACTTGTTGGTAGTACAAGTTGATCAAAGAAGTTTTAGAGCTGTCTGTTGAATGAACTCTGCCTTCACTGGATCTCCTGTCTTTTACGTTGGTAATACGGATCAATCTAAATGACGCGTTGGACAAAAGTTTCGTCGAGGGTCGCGCTTGTAGTTGAAGTTGATCACAGAAGCTTTATCATGACCTTCCATGAGGAATGGTATAGAGTTGATAGGTCAGGACAGCTGCTAAAGGCAAAGGGGTCTGACATCTTAGTAATTGGTGCTCGGGTATTGGGCCTCAGGACTGTCCTGTTTTTATCACATGCTTCCTGAGGTCCTCCATATCTATCTACAAGTTCTGAGAAGCTTGGGAATATCTCTAACAGCACACGCAATTCACTGTTCTTCGCAAGGACAGAAATCAACCCAAGTGTTTGGGCTCAAATCAAAACTGACACAAAGGCTGAACTCGAGGATGGTAGAGAAAGGAATTTGGCGGGACAAGAGGCTCGTGGAGAAATTGAAAGAAATTGGGGTGGAGATGAGAGGCACATTATCAGTATCTCGGCTGTCACCTACGCTCTGATTCCGTTCAATAGGCATTCGCCCTGTCCCCATTGAGGAGCGCCAGGATACCCAATATTTCAAGATTTTTTTTGTTTGGTTCTCTGCAAATGTCAACATTTTATCATTCTCAGCTGGCACTCTTGGACCCGCAATCTTCGGCCTAGGTATCAGAGATTCATGCTTGACTATCTTGTTCTTTGAGCTTGTATTTTGTGCCATGCCTGCCTATGCGTACGTATTAACGTGATCTTATGAATATGCCATAACTCATCGAGTCATTATGGAAGCTCGACGTGGGGCCCCAAGTTGGGGATGAGACAGATGGTGATATCGAGATATGCTTTTGGGTATGCCTTCACTTCGTTTGATGGTCATTTAGATATGCTCATCCCTTTTTTTAGATACTACGGTGTCTTGCTGTGCTGTCTCTTGAATCTCATTGGGATGTGCGGGTTTTCCATTTTGAACTGCATACTGGGTGGTCAGGCGCTTGCAAGCGTTTCTAATCAAAATCTCAGTTGGACGTATGTTCTTCATAGTGCAACAGAAAGCGGAGTCGTTCATTGTATCCATTGGGATTGTTTTTTTTCAGTGTTGGTATTGTGGTCATTGGGTTTTCGGGACTCCTTGTATCCTTTTGTGGATATGCTGCACTCAACTGGTATGAAAGAGCCGCTTGGTTCCCTGTACTTGTCACTTTCGCAATTGCACTCGGGGAGGGAGGCAAACATCTTGGAGAGCTTACCTTCAAACCCGCCACCGCACGAGGTGTCCTCAGCTTTGCATCCACCCTCGCTGGATTTACCGTCACCTGGACACCTCTCAGTTCCGATTATACCACATATTTCAAGAAGGATGTCAAAAGGTCAGTGCCGAATCCTTGAGTTTGATGAGATAGTGCTTACATATTTGTTTGATAGCTGGAAAATATTTGTATGGACATATCTCGGATTCACTCTTTCGACTGTAACGTCGTCATTCCACCTCCCAAAGTTTTGGATCTTGACCTCCCTTCCTCCGAATAACATCTTTTCAGATACCTCTTCAATGTACAGGAGCAGCTGTGATTGCTTCCGCGACCTCCGTGCCGTTGTGGGAGCAATCATACATTAACGGGGATGTCGGGGGACTTCTCAAAGCGATGCTTGAACCTGCTCATGGGTTCGGGAAATTCCTTGTCATCCTCCTCAGCCTTTCTGTCGTTGGGAACATGGCGATGACATTTTACTCGATTTCACTAAACCTACAACTGTTTGTACCATTCTTTCTCAAGGTTCCAAGATATGTATTCTCGACGGTTGGCACTATACTGTACGTGTTCTTACTTGTGCTGCTCATTCCATCAACTCATTGGTTAAATAGTGTAGTTGCGCTTGCTATTGTTGGCCAACATCGCTTTTACGATACCCTGGTGAATTTCTTGGGCTTGATTGGATATTGGGCCGGTGCATACGTGATGGTCATCCTTCTTGAACACCTCTATTTTAGGAGAGGCAAATTCGAGCTCTATGATGATACTCAGTGGAATTCACCACTCCGATTACCAACGGGAATTGCGGCTGTTGCTGCGGTAGTTTTCTCTTTTGGCCCTGTAGTGCCTTGCATGGACCAGGTTTGGTATGTTGGTCCTATTGGAAAAACAACCGGGGATATCGGGTTTGAGATGGCCTTCATTATGAGTGCTATTTTTTATGTTCCCCTCAGATGGGGCGAGATCAAGTGGCGGGGACGGCTATAAAAAAGTCAGTCAGATCACGGCTGTTTAGTAGTCGGTAGTTAACCTTCCTCTACGTAGCCTGCCAAAACCATTCAAAATCTGGGTCAGAATGCCATAGAAATTTTCAGTTTCAGGGGCGATAAGAGGGGTGTATGACGGCCCTTGTAAATGTCTGGCTGATATCGTCAGGAAGATATGTTATTCTAGGTGGATGTACTGTGTTTCATTGGTAGAACCCACCTCTAGGGGAATCACGATGATGATGCCCACATTTAATATTGTGTTTCAAAAGCACCATATCTACTGAAGCAAGACGCTATTCCCAAAGTCGAATCAGATAATGGTAGGGTCATTGACGCGTGGGGTGCTGGGTCCATAACTGATGTGGCTCAACCGTTTTTCGTCTCTTCCATCATCCTCAATGATGGATTCGTACTTTCCTCATCGACTCTGTCACTGCTCATCAATTAACGATGGTGTCCAAGTGTTGCCATCAATGTAAGTACCCCCTTGCTCCGATGTTTCATACTCCCGCTGTTCGCAGCCTATAGGACCTCAGTCCAGGCTTGAGTAGTCAGTTCACTGGGACACAGTAGAATATGATTTGCTCATTGCCATACAGTCTGACGGCCTGCAAAACGCCACGCCGCCATCATCATAGTGATATCATGGCACTAGATTGGTGTGTTCCCATTCAATGTCATCAGAATACCTTTTATCAATCTAGAGCTGAGTGTTGCCTCCTTCCATTGAACAATTTATTTACTCTAGGCCAAGTCTCCATTCTCTGCCTTCCTATATCATTTGTGCGTTTGATTTTTCTTCTATTTCGAAGTTCTCCTTCTGGGCATTCCACTCTCACTTCTGCAATCGTGTCCCCATCTTTCCTTTCCGAACTACAAACCTTGAGGTATCTTTGCCTAGCCTACGGGTGACCATTACCTTCGGAGTGTCCTACATGGCTGCTGGACCCTGGTGTGGCGCGGCGCGTCTGGAATAGTCCAGGGCAGCAGATGCGTGATTGTACATTGTCCCGGGATGTGGGATCTGCTAGTGGTCTCACTGTTTTATATATATACTTCTTCAAAGTGTCAGCCTCATCTGACCCATATCACATTCTCAAGCGTCTGTCCGGCGGCATTACCATAACCTTTACAACCTCATCTATCAGATATAAATCTTGAATCTCTCGTAACTTGATGATTCGACAATTGTTCGTCTGCATTATCCATCCAACACTGTTGCATAATCTGCCAGATTCCCTCATTAGGTTCTAAATGTAAAAAAACTCATAATGTTGGTTTGATAGATCTAATTCACTGACTGACTCTAAAGACAACAGCGTTATTTCGTTTGGCTTCATGGAATGGACCTCGGTCAATAGGGAAAACATGCTCTTTCAGATAGAGATAGTAGTAAGACAAGGCAAACCTCATACAATTGCTTTGGTAGGGCAAGATGAATCACCGTCTTGAAGTTCAACCATGAGTTCAGGGACTTGCCATCTCCTTCACTCAGATTCTGGACAAAGCCGCCCCAACGAATTGACAAATACACTTTCCGGAAGAAACGAGAGATTGCTCATTTGAATATGAATATTGGGAAATGCCTAAAGATGCACCCCCTTGAGAGAATCAAATTATCATGTAATTATTTCAAACCCCTCCGAACATCGAAAATCTGAATCTAGCGGTTCATTCATGTTTCTCGGGATGTATCACGAGTTGCAATTGATTCCAGGCTTCCCATATACCAAGTCTTTGCATCCAAGATGTAACGTTTAATCGGATCGCCTTAATGGAAAATGCTGTAGAATGGAAGAACGTTCGGCTGGACGAGTTGACTCAATGTAAGAGCTTCCTTCATGACCTATTTCTTTTGAGTGGTTGATAGATAAAGAAAATCTTTGTTGTAGAACCTGATCTCGGAATCTTGGTGGATCTTATGCCAGTCGACTGCTTTAAAGACAATTCGTACTGACGAGGGCTTCTACCTGACTCTGATCATCAACGCATTAACTGAAAAATCTATAGGCAAATATCATAGTGCTGCCAAGATGTGAAACTACACAAGTCAGAGGGCGGCAGCCCGGTATCACCAAAAATTGACAGGTGCCTGTCGATATGTGCAATTCGAGGTCAGCTCATTTGGAATTCATTCACCAGAGTAAAGTTTCATACCTGATTCATTTTTCACCATTCTTATCACGCAAATTTTTCCTATTTTTTATTAGTTACAATTTAGTGGCAGCTATAGGAGAAGACTCACTTTTGTCTGTTGATTGTTTAGTCTCCCCGCCCTCTTGTCTTTACCTCCATCACCGGCGAAAGATTGTAATCAGCTCTGCCATAACACCGCAACACGACTGGCTTTGAAGGGTCAGTGATTATGATGGCCAGAAGAGAGCTGACAATGCAGCATCAATCTCTCAGTAACTTCCAGTTGTCAAGGGACCTCGAGAGCTGGAGATTTTGAATATGCCTCGTGTCTGCACATATGTTGACCCATTCTTATTGTCTTTCCCTCGAATTTCAGGTCCCTCATGCTACTTCGCCTCATGATCTTAGAGTAATCATCAATCCAGTCTACAAAGGATCAAGAGTAATTCGTATCAGAACACAACACAAAAATAACAACTCATTCAGAACTTGGCCTGTGCGAAGCCAAGACGTTGATTCTGAATGTCCCAGATGCTATACCAATGCTTCAGTAAACTACCACCAACAAGCTCCAGACCGTCGAAAGCATTGATAAGGGTTTGGCAGGTCGATGGATCATTTGCAAATGGCCCAACCGAAAGTTCGCTGCTAGGGATGGTCAAATTGAATGGTTCGCCATTTTGGGAGGTGAACGTGATGTCAATCACTGCGGGAAGAGACGAAATCCTGTCGCAGGAAATTCCGTATGTCCCTGGTTCACTGGGATTCGGTTTGATGTCTGGGGAAATGAGAGCGTAGATTGCCTGTGAATGCACATGAGCATGTGAAATCGAGCATATGTCAGCCTTCCAAACCTCTGCAGTGTCTGTGGAAAAAAGAACGTTGCTTGTCCCACTATCAAAGATGATGTCGCGTGACTGGGTCAGGATTGAGTTTGTCTTGCCGTTGACTGATAGCCCTGGGGAAGTGAGAGTCCAAGCTGAACTTCTGGAGGCCAATGAAGCATATTGAGGTGTCCCTAGAGGGATGGATTCAATCTTGAACGGGCATGATTTGAATGGTAGCCTACCGGTAAACTTGGTACAATCAATCCCTCCAAGTGTCAGCTCTGCATTTCCCGCCACCTGTGGAGTGAGATACATGCTAAAGAGGGCTGAACAGAGCAGAACATATATAAACCGAAGAAACGGCCCTAACCACTAGCATACGCACATGGTAAACCTTGGTCCACGAGGCTCAAGAAGAATCCTTGGGCGCGAGTACTCATGCCTGGTAATTATGAAATGATGATGATCAAAATCATTTGACGAAGTCTTTTGATATGGACAAAACCTTGAATTCCACTGAAAGGGTCGATATTGAAGGCAGGAGTTTGATCTGTGATTAGGAATAAGCTGGTATTGGGAGCAGTGAGGCCCCCAACCGAGACTGTGTCAACGGCACTGCGCAAGGTTAGGCGATAATTAGCCCCAACGACGGGATCTACACCAACACCAGTAGAAAACGTGATGCTATGTACTTGTCCTCCATCTCGGAATGTTGAGCTTCGATTGGGATCGAACAGGACCGGATTGGAACATGAGGCGCAGAGTGTACTTGCAAACTCCAATGTGGAACTTCCTGTGTCGAATACAACCTATTTTGTTTGGTCAACGACTCAGACCATGGCAGGCACTAAAGTGACGGCATACGGAAACATTTTGAGGTGGCGTACCAACTACGAAATTTCAACTGATGTATCGACGACCTTACTCCAAGAAATTTACCGGTCATATTGCCGAACCACCTATTTTGTAGAGATAAGTATCAGTGCTCTTGAGAGCTCTGCACGAGCGAGATACATACTGTAAGTCTGTACCCAAGAAGAAGTCTGCCAGCGGAACAGTAGCTGGACTTAATGCCCGCCGCTTCAGTGAGCTTCCTGGGGGAGCTACCCTCGATTGCAAATTGATTTGTACTTGTTCAGGAACAGCATGAACTCCTGCCAGTCCAAGAAGCCCCAAAGCTACTATCAGTGTTTTCAGCATGATTGGAGAAAACTGAAGGAAGTACAGCCCGTGTGATTCTGACTTTTATGAAGAAAGCGTGAGAAAGCAGAGCTAGAGAATTTCGAGGATGGAACACATTACTATCCCCTGTGGTACTATCCCATATAGTTTTAGTTTCAAGATCTTCATGCGTTTTAGGCATCAACAAACTTCAAACTCCGCATGAGATGAAACCAGTCCTTTTCGGAAGGATACTATCCCACAAACTGGTTTTGGCCACTTTCGAAGATAACAAGATTCAAAGTACAGAACTCAATTCTGAGAGCAATAAATTTATACATATACTCTATGGTGTATTCTACATCTGAGTATATAACAATCTGTGCTTCAGGACAACGATCTTGTACAATCTGCTCTCACTACCCAATTTGGGCAGGGAGCTGACCAACGTCACACTTTGCTCTGAGTTTCAATTTGGTTGATCCCAATCAACGCATCGAGTATGGCCTCATTTAGCCTCGTTTCACTGCCCTGTTCAGCACTAGACGTCGCAAAGCACTCGTGCCAACACTAGCATTGGAGGGTGGCTTGATACAGAGTAGTGCTTACTCCCACCCATCAGATCCAAGTCCACCTTCAGGGTATAATAATAATTTCTTTAGTAGTAAATAAATCTTTGCTGCCTTCCAAAAAGGACTGGCTGGTTTTATCATCGTGTCGATCCTTATGCGGAGTTCGAAGTTTGTTGATGCCTAAGGTGTGACTGGATGTGACTGGCCAAAACCAGTTTGTAGGATAGTATACACATTTTCTGCTGAAAAAAGCAGAAGATTCAATTAATATACTATTCTGGGTCTTCAGTAGCCTGTCGCTTGCATCGAGCCTGGTGAGCCAGGGGCGTGCTGAATGAGGCCATACTCGATGCGTTGATTGGGATCAACCAAATTGAAACTCAGGCGCGGTTTGAATGGCAAAGTGTGACGTTGGTCAGCTCCCTACCCAAAATTGGGTAGAGCAAATTGTACAAGATCGTTATCCTGGAGCACAAATTACTAGATATTTTCATATATTCAACTGTAGAATACATCAAAGAGTACATGTATAAAATTGTCGCACTCAGAAGTGACTTCTGCACTTTAAATGTCGTTATCTTTGAAAACACCGTGAGTGGCTTAAAGACTACCGCAGGGGATAAAAGCCCTGTGTCATGTCACAGTAATGTGACATGCTTGCGAGTGAATACAAAGTGATACTATGTGATATGATTGCAGCATTTGCCTGCTGACAGTGTAAGCACTTACTCATCCGAAGAATATTGAAATGTATCATTGAGCCCTCGCTAGCAAAAAGATTCTTGATCACGTGACTGATCGGGTGGCTTCGACGTGATTGTTGCTCTTTCTCCCTCGTTCGACATAGAATCTGTGCGACAATCCATGCCTCAACTCGAATTACGTCAAGCACAAGGTGGAACCAATGGAAACAATGGCAACGGAAACGCTGGGAACAACGGTAATACTGGAAATAATGGGAATGGAGGGAACACCAGTGCCAGTAACGCTGGAAATAACGGGAACAATGGAAACACCGGTAGCAGTAATGCGGCCAGCTCAGCTCCAACGTCTGGTTCAGCGAGTCAATCCAGCAGCGTCCTTCTCATTCCTCAAACTGCCGCTGCAGGCGGCATCTCCATGACCCAACCGCCTGCGACTGCAACCTCATATTATAAAATTGCTCCTAGCCAAGTGATTGTTTTCGGCTGGAACATGACATCGGTCATCGCATCTCCAACACATCTCACAATTTCTGCTGTTGCTGACAATGGGAATACGTACCCTGTTGGACCGACAGACGGTATCATTCCCGCTGATGCGACGCAAGTCACATGGGATATTTACTCGTATCAGCAACACAATCCGAATATGCCCCTAGAAGTGGGAATGTACACACTAAATATCTACGACGAAAGGGGACCAGGTGCAGGGAGAGCTGGTGGATATCTCAGTCCGTTCAATGGACTACAATTTGCTCTATATACGCCTCAGGCTTACACGCCAATAGCCAGTGGTAAGTGGTTTTCCGAGGTTTTGTGAAGAATTCTCGCTGATTCATGATCAGGTTGGACATGTACGCAATGTACAGACGCGGGTGTAATGTCAACAGCTGCACACCCAGTGTTTGTAGGCATCGTAGTGTCTTTCCTCGTCATATTCCTCTCTGGACTACACATGCTTCGGACGGGGCATTAGTAGTCCTATGGGTTGTTCGATATGATGAAGTTTTATGGACATTTTTGACTTAGACACTCGCTGTGATGCTATTGCTTTCATCTTGGGACTCTGCACAATAACTCCACTTTATTACGTACTTTCTTTTGCTGTTTCGCTGACTTTGGATATATCTGACATTTAAATTGCCGTACGATGTACATAGCACTTGTTTATTTTCTGGAGCTCTTCCTAATTAGGATCTACGAAGCAATTTGCGCAGGTCGAGTCTACGGAGCGCAGTAGATTGCACTGCCACAGTCCAGGGATCTATATGAGGAGATCATAGACAATCACAAATCTCCATCTACGTCCATCATGGAAGCCCTCAAACTACAGAAGAAGTATCCAGAGGTTTCCAGAGATGAGATGTTCGATTTCATCAATCGCTTCAAGTCCGTTTCGTCCTCTCTGGCGCAGAATATCATTTCTGATCTTTCCATAGTGCACTGAACACTGATACCCCAGGCCGCGTAGATAAGTCTACTGTGCTTCATGCCCTTGAGAGCTCAGGGAAGTCGTACGATCTCGCTCGAGAGACGCTCAAACATGTCAGCGTTGATGCTAGCGGCAAAGTTGAACTGGAAGACTGGGTCGAGGTGCGCTGTTGGTGCGGGATGATGTCATGAGATATGTAATAACTGACTGCCAATGGCATCTACAACCTTCAGCTAAATGTTAAACTTCGCACAGAAGCCAATACAGTGCTGACGAGCAAAGCTGGAAAAGTCCGCGTTCAGGGCTCGAATGCCAATGTGAGCCATACGATCAATGAGGACGAAAGGAGAGAATTCACAAATCATATCAATGGCGTATGTATACTTTATAACTTGATAAACGTTGTGCACACTAAGACAGTTATCAGGTCATAGAAAATGATTCAGACATTAGCGGCCGCTTTCCCATTCCTACGGAAACTATGCAACTATTCGATGAATGCAGAGACGGTCTTATTCTGTGTAAACTCATCAATGATTCCGTTCCAGATACGATCGATTTTCGTGTTCTCAATAAACCATCTCCCCGTAAACCGCTCAACGCTTTTCAGATCACTGAAAACAACAATATCGTCATCACCTCTGCGAAGGGTATCGGTTGCTCCGTTGTAAACATTGGTTCAAGTGATATCGCTGAGGGAAGAGAGCATTTGATTTTGGGCTTGATCTGGCAGGTTATCAGGAGAGGTTTATTAGCACAGGTTGATATTAAACTTCATCCCGAACTTTATCGACTCTGTGAGGAGGGAGAGACGATTGACGACCTTCTGAGATTGACACCTGACCAAATCTTACTTCGCTGGTTCAACTTCCACCTCAAGGCTGCAGGTTCAAAGCGCCGGTATGTCATCAGTTATATACCCGTCAGTTTGTCAACATGAATGAATTGCCGTAACAGTGTTAACAACTTCAGTCGTGATGTTAGCGACGGTGAAAACTACACTGTCCTCTTACACCAACTCAAACCCGAACAATGTTCTCTTTCACCCCTCCAAACTGCTGAAATCCGTCAGCGAGCTGAGCAAGTCCTCCAAAATGCAGCCAACATTGGCTGTCGCAAATACCTCACCCCATCCTCTCTCGTCGCCGGCAACCCCCGTCTTAATCTTGCCTTTGTCGCAAATTTGTTCAACACCCATCCAGGTCTCGAGCCTCTCGATGAACAAGAAGCTAAAGATTACGGTATTGTAGAAGATTTTGATGCTGAAGGTGAACGTGAAGCTCGTGTGTTTACATTGTGGTTGAATTCACTTGGTGTTGAACCGGCTGTGTTCAACTTGTTTGAGAATCTGAAAGATGGATTGATCATTCTGCAAGCGTTTGACAGGATTTTGCCTGGATCGGTTATTTGGAGAAGGGTGAGTAAACCCAAGGAGGGTGCCGGTCCAGCGAATTATGCAAGTGGGGGTGGAGATGACGAAGATGAAGGTGCCGATATCGGTGTTACTCCAAATCAGAGCACTCTTTCGAGGTTCAAGGCTGTGGAGAACACGAATTATGCGGTTGAGCTTGGAAAGCAGAACCGTATGCATTTGGTTGGTATTCAAGGTGCCGATATTGTGGATGGGAGGAAGACACTGGTACTTGGACTGGTTTGGCAGCTTATGCGGTAAACATTTTTGAACCCTCATCTTATCCTTGATTTTAACTGATCGAATAGGATGTCGATTACAAAGACTCTCTCTCAACTTTCTGCAGGAGGTGGCCGTCCACTTTCTGACACTGATCTTCTGAAATGGGCAAATACCACTGTGCAGAATGCGAAACCTACGGCGAGGACAATCAGATCATTCAAAGATCCCTCTCTTACCACCAGTTTATTTATTCTGGATTTGTTGGACGCCATCCGCCCTGGAATTGTCGATCCCTCCTTGGTTATCATTGTGACTGAGACAGGTGATTATGATGAAAAAAGACAGAATGGTACGTTGATGACAAGTATGGTTTCCATCGGGCTGATGGCTCGCCTCTTTAATTTCCAGCCAAATTGGCTATCTCGATTGCAAGAAAGATGAATGCATTGATTTTCCTGGTACCTGAGGATATTGTGGACGTCCGTGCGCGTTTGGTATGACATTATTTTTTCTTCCGTGGATCAATGATACTTACAATGCCTTTAGATCCTGACATTTGTTGGAAGTCTGATGGCTATTGCATAAGACTCTGACTGATAGTCAGAGTGTGCTGATGGATAGTGAATGAAATCTGAGACATGTGCGTTGGCTCTACTTGTATCTTAGAATAAGTAATAAATAATTGCAGTTGACCTTTTCCTCCTAAAATGGGTTTTTTTTCCTGACAATATGATGTTTTGATTTTGAGCGCGGATGATAGTAGAAGAATGCCGAGCGCCGAGTGCTAGCGCTCTAAACTAATATTAGATGGCTTTGACCCACTGTCTGGTTTTCCCAGATTTTGACTTGACTTGACCTGATACTCTGATCTCTTCCCTTGGCACTAACAATACCATATTTTCGGTGTATTGTATTGACATTTCCCTGGTCATACAGGTAGAGGACTGCGGTTAGGAGGGATTTTTATATGCGGTGATGTTGTCGCGAGGGCTGGACATAATTAATCAACAGGGATCCCGTCAATGAGCAGTTCAGGGGACTCAGGATACCGACATCTAGGGACGAGGTTACCTGACTTGCCACACAAGCATATTACAGTGACTTTTACTCGGCAGTGCTCAGTATTCAGTTAGCTCTGATGAAGACTCGGACCCAGTTCAAATCCATCGCCATTTTTTTCACCCATGAGTCGGTTCTGCCCTTAGAGTGCCTCCCGGTTCCGGGAAAGTTTTGATAGTCAGCGAAACCACATCTTAGTTCTATTATTATTTCAAATTTTAAAATTGAGATATCAGTATTGTGTCAATGTTTATTTTACATGTCTACAGACGTCGCAAATGTCTCCGATTCGGGTCTCTTACTGGAAAACGCGGTAGCTATCGATGAGCGATGATCGTTGATGATTGTTCATCACGAAAGGCATGCCGAGTACTATTGAATTTTTAATACACATTACCAGCAGATTGTTGTAAAATCGACTATTTGTATACCCGATACTATGTGAAAGGAGCTAGCCGGATTAAGAGAGGTAATGCAGGCTATATCCGAGCAACCATTCTAGGCTTCATAA
>Ga0153993_100627_pt1 | contig 13266 bp, 16 predicted proteins | sample TSNC077MetaG_FD_104706 | JGI IMG/M metagenome (GOLD analysis project Ga0153993, IMG submission 104706) | Attine ant fungus gardens microbial communities from North Carolina, USA - TSNC077 MetaG | ecosystem: Host-associated > Fungi > Mycelium > Unclassified | place: USA: North Carolina, Lumber...
AATATTGTCGTTCCTCCATCGTTTCCTACCGAACGCAATTTTCCAGTCAGAATTTACGTCCATGGAGGGTACGTCTATCACTTCATGGGACACATCAAGATTGTCATAACTAATATCTCTTGACAGGTTCTTACAGTTTGGGTCCCCACATGATCTATCTGCACAAGCTGAATACATCGCTGCACAACGAAAGGAAATATGGGTCAATATAGGCTATCGCTTGTCCGCCTTTGGCTTTCTGGCCAGTGACATGCCGCACTTGAGTGGTAATTATGGATTCAAGGATCAATGGCTAGGGTTGTTGTGGATTAAAGATAATATTGCTGTATTTGGTGGTAAGATCCAATTATTTCATTCTTTCAGCAGACTTGCCGAAAGAATTAACAGGAAATACGAAAAATATTCAGCTCAGTGGACTTTCCGCTGGTGAGTGTTTCAACGACACTATTATCATCTTACCGAATACGTCTTCTACAGGTGCCCACTCCGTACACCAGCTTTTGCATCATGTTTCATTACTTCCTGAAGGAGAGGCGGCTCCATTTCAAGTTGCGATTCTTCAATCAAATGCAATACTGTCAGTTTTTGTGCTCATCTCCAGTTGAGGTCTCAACTAAATATTTCGAAGGACTGATCCCAAGTCTCCTGCTGAGCTCAGGCCTCAGTTTCAAGCACTCTGTCGTGGTCTGGAGCTCGATCCCAATGAACCTGGTATTCTGAACACTTTGCGGGACCCTCAGAAAGTACCATGGCAGTCGATTACCAGGGTGATAGAAACGGATATGTTAGGACAGTATGGCACCTTCCGGGGTTGTCTCTCTCCCGACTGGATGATACCATCACCAGGACCAATGACGCGACAGCGGTCAGGCACGTTCAGCGCTTCACTCAGGGCCCATGGTGTCAAGGGCATCGTCATAGGTGACGTGACAGAGGAGTGGTATCTGTATTCTATCGCCCATCCGATATCATCTCCCAAGGATATATTGCCTAATTTAAACAGGTACTTCCCAGATGTTGTGTCGAGGAAACTATTCGATAAGATCAAACGGTCAGCCCGGTTTAAGGATCGGGAAGGTAGTGTTGCGGAGAGATTGTTCGGTGAGGTCTTGAGCACTGGCCAAGTTTATCTTCCTGGAAGAATTTTGGCGAGGGATCTGCTGGCTAGCGGATTTCCGGTCTTGAGGTATGAGATTCGTTGGACCCCCGAAGAAGTTCGACCATTGGGTAAGATCGTCTTTGTTGTTTCCTCCGATCTTAAGCTCAATTTTTCAAATAATTCAGGTTATGTGACGCACGGAACAGATCGGTGCTTATGGGCACTTCGAAAGCCCGACCTGAATCCGAAACAGTGGGAGGTGGCAAATCAATGGGTAGATGTTGTCCAGCAAGAGTTGAACAAGGTGCTCGAGGCAGGAAATAGTCACACTTTTAATCAAGTGTTGACGTTGAGGGAAGACCAGACTATCTCTTGGACCATTGATAGGTTGTGGGGTGAGCTGATGGATCTTGTGAACATCTTACCTGGAGAGTGGAAAGCGACGTCCTCGCTATAGTTTCACACCTTCGCCTTGAGAATTGGACACGTGATGGCGGGATATTGTGAATTTCCTCATATCAGATATCTTTCGATAGAATAAGCTACTCGTGCACGCAATTCGACTTGCAAAGTATCAGAGTCTACTGCAGCTCTATTCAGGAGTGATCAATGTCCCTCCAGGTCAACTTATCGGGTAGAGATCTTTTGGATGCATATCAAGGCGTCATCAATCGCCAAGATATCAACTGGGCGATATTCACGTATGAGAAGGGCACGAATGACTTAAAGGTACAAGGTACTGGAACAGGTGGTCTCGAGGAGCTCGAGGAGGAATTCTCAGATGGAAAGTACGTCGTGCTGTTTCGTTGATTGGTTATCTTCTTTCACAAATGGTTGTAGAATTCAATATGCTTTTGCTCGAGTGCAGGATCCAAATGTCAATAAGATTTATTAACAACTTGAGTCCTTTTTCAAGTACTAATATCCTGCTCTTAGAGTCAACTACCAAAATTCTTGCAGATCAACTGGTGCGGAGATGGTGTACCAGAGGCCAAGAAGGGTTTGTTCCATACACACTCCAGTTCGGTAGCGCGCTTCCTTCGTGGAACACATGTCGTGATCAGTGCCCGGAACGAGGTAAGTATGGCTACGCAGGTGAACAATAATTGACCCTTCTCGATTTGATAGAATGATGTTGTACCTGCGGTCATCATGTCTCGTGTGGAAGCAGCATCTGGGGCGAAATATTCAGCTCAAAAAGAAGCGCCACGCAAGTTTGAACCAATTGCACCTGTTGGGACAAATTATACTCCTGTAGGCAAGATCGATATGAACGAGCTAAGAAAGGGTCAAAATCCCAGTACTCCGAAGGCAGTTGTTCCGCCAGCTTCGAGTCGTCCAGCATTTTCTTCTCTTACCAAGCCTTCGGTCGCCACTGCAGCATCTTTGTATGGAAATCCTGCAATGCCGAAGACCACGTCGAGTGGACCTACCGGTGCCGATGCTTTGCCTACAGTACGCACCCAGCCTGCACTTGCTGATCGCCCTCCTCCTATACCTCCGGCTTCAAGCCGTCCACCCAGGCTGCCCAATTCTGCTCGTCCTGCTTTCAGTGCCTCGGTAAGCTTTTGAAATATCAGCTGGGCAGTCTGGCTGATTCTATGTTTATAGCCTCCTTCCGCAGCTGCAAGGGTTGTTCCTACTCCCCCCGCTGTTGTTCCATCGTCTGTTATCCCGACAAAGCCTGCTGAAGAAGATCGGATTGAGCCAAACAAGTCTGCTTATACACCTGTCGTTCTTCCTACACCCAAAAAGCTCAAGAGCCCCTTTGCCAAATTTGAGCAACAAGCTGCTGAAAGCGCACCATCACCGCCTCGCTTAACGGCTAGTTCTGGGTCTGGGTCAAAGAAATTGAGTTGGAGTGAGCGCCAAGCACTAGCAAAGAAGCAACAGGAAGAAGAAGAAGCAAGGAGTCGTGCAGCTAGTTTCACTCCTTCAGCTGAGTCGACGGTAACAAAGCCGGTATTCAAGTCAAATGTTCCTACTGCTGGGAGGGTCACTGCATCCTCTACGATTCGTAATTTTGGTGCTGCGGGGATGGCTGCCGGTGCAGGTGTCGGCTTGGTTGCATCTAGATTTACAAAGCAGCAAGAGGCTGAAGAGAGCCTAGCACCGGAACCAGAACCGGAACCAGAACCAGAGCCAGAACCAGAGCCAGAGCCAGAACCAGAGCCAGAACCAGAGCCAGAACCAGAGCCAGAACCAGAACCAGAACCAGAACCAGAAATTGCTGTATGCAGTCTGTCATCTCCGTTTGCTGAATTATTTACGAGTTATTTGTAGCCTCCGCCCCCTCCTCCTCCACCGCCGCCGCCGCCACTCCCTTCTCTGTCTCGTTCTCAACAGATTGAGGAAGTAGCATCGGCCCCTCCTCCTCCTCCTCCTCCTCCTCCACCACCACCACCACCACCACCACCACCTGCTCCCTATCGTTCACAACAGATTGAGGAAGAAGAGGAGGTAGCACCAGCTTCTCCTCCACCGCCACCACCGCCTCCTCCGCCTCCTCCGCCTCCTCTTCCACCTCCGCTACCTAAAGTCGCCAACGTCGAGGACACTCCTCCGCCTCCGGCACCTGGTCCGTTGGGCCAAGTAAGTAGACAGCCTCGTTATGTGAAACTTTCTTATCCTTGATCTCTAGCGATACGAGCCAGAGCCAGAGCCAGAGTCCGAAGCTGAACCTCAAGCTCCTCCAGTCGGGCAAGTGGTAGCACTCGCACTATATGACTATGAAGTATGTAGGCCGTGTCTTGGGTGTGTTTGATGACTAATTTTCTGAGATAGGCTACTGAGGATAATGAAATAAACCTTGTTGAAGGCGAATACATTGAACAAATCGAAGAAGTAGATGAAGGTTGGTGGACTGGCATTGGATCCGGAGGCAAGAGTGGTCTTTTCCCCTGTACGTCTCTCCATGTTCTCTTGGTGTTGTCACCTCCGACCATGTTTACGATACAGCCAATTATGTGGAACTTGTTTCTTTACCGGGAGAACAAGAGGACACTGTACCACCACCCCCTCCGCCCTCTCCGCCCCCTCCTGCTCCACCAGTGGGTATAATTCAAAAATGATAAGAATATTTCTAATTATGCATTTAACTACAGGCACCAGCTGCACCGCAGGCACCTCCTGAATCACCTCCACCTCAGCAAGATATGGGTATCACGGCAATTGCGCTCTACGAGTACGTGGTTAATGCTGTATCTATGCATCAATATTGATTGAGCTCATCTAGTTATGATGCCGTTGAGGATAACGAGATCAGTTTCAGGGAGGCTGACAAAATTTTTGACATTGATGCAGTCTCCGAAGATTGGTGGCAAGGCAGGACTTTGACAGGGCATGTTGGATTTTTCCCTGGTGCGTATCGACCTTGAAGGTAGAGTAAAGTGGTCCCTAACTATCTCACGATTATACAGCGAATTTCGTGGAAGTTCAAGAATGATGAATAGCTGGCTTGTATCAGGATGGGTGCCTGAACTCTTGAGTAATCGAGTTACCGTGAAGCACCACAATTTTCAGATGATAGGAGTCTTTTCCTGGAACCGTTTGATATTCCCTGGCACAATCACAATGACATGAGTTGTGTACTCATCCTCTAATGTGAAATGACGCAATGATCCTGAAATTTGCTATATCTATGTTATAAGTACAGCAACTTTGTCATGATCCATAGCAGTTGTCAATTCACACTGTCAGTTACCGTCAACTGAGCTTGTTCAAGGTCCATGATCTTGTGGCATATTTATTCATTGATTGTGAGGCTGAATTCTATAGTTCATTGGACTGTAGTGTTAGCTCTGTTCGAGTGTAGGGATATATCTACATTGCATCAAAAGCATGTTTTCCACTGCATGACAATTATAGTCAATTTGAAGTGTTGTGTGGGAGAAAGTTGACAGATTTGTGTCGGCGAGATAGCCGAGTTCGTAAGGGCACACTACCGACCGCGGAAGCAGTTGGACAGGAGTTCGAACCGCGTCTTGACCACTAAGGTAATGCCTTATCGCAGGTACTAATTCCACACTAAATGTGTGAAAAGCAATTCACTTCTGAATTGTTTTTCCTCATCTTAACATGCTTCTCATCTATATCATCTGCTCTAATTCATCTTCAAAGACAGCATTACCAGAGATAGTGTGAGAATGTAACTAAAGTTGTGACCCCATCAGTGATGCATGAAGTCAACATGACACGATTGCTCGGGCAGATGATGCGAACTGGACGACTGTGAAGCACAGATCGGTCCTTTGCATAAAATATCGTTACGTTGAGTTCTTCTTACCTGGGACAATGGTTGTGGCATGAGGTCCTGAATGTTACGGTACAACCAAAACCCATCTGTATCTCACGAAACAAGGTTCATACGGTGCACGGCCTGCAATATCTGAGGTTTTTGGTAAGGCATAACAATATAATATCGTAGCAAGGTCTCAGATCACTTTGACCGAAGGCATCTCATTCCAATGATGATCTGCGAGTCATACTTAATAAACTCTTAGGAGTACCGAATTCTACGGATGAAGAGTTGAAAGACGCCCAAGATACGGCCACTCCTGGCTGAAATATTAGGCTGAACCTGTAGTGTCACGCCGTAGCATGTGATGGAGTGATACAAATCTTTGTAATTTCACATGCACATTCTTATGGTTGATTTAGGGCTTTTGAAATCTCCAGACATGGTTCTTGGGCTCTTTTGTCTAACCCTGCAGTATGATACTGCTTCAATTGCCTCCACTCAGACTGTGTAAAACTATTCAGGTTTCATCATTTCAAACAAAAATTCCGTCTCTGAGGTTTATAACTGCTCGACGCATCACTTCCACAAAATACGCTTTTGCAAATCTGTTTTGCCCTTTTTCCGATCTCTGTGCACTAAAGCCAGGCAACCTGTCGAAATGCGTTGGCCTGAGGAACCTCTAGACATTCCTGTGGATCGTCATGGTGGCTTCTACGATGCATCCCTTAGTGTCATTCTCAATTCCAGATACATAGTCATTTGCAAACTTGGGCGGGGTCATCACTCAAATGTGTGGCTTGCTCGCAACGTCAAGTGAGAGATTAAATACAATGTCCATAAGCGTCTAATGACTTCCTGTTTTTCTTCCAGAGCAGAGTCTGGATTCTTTGCGATCAGGACAGCCTATGTCACCTGGCACGTTCTTGATGAGTTCAGTGTCCCTCAGCGTATCGCTGAGCAGACGAGGATAATAAATCATCCAGGATGCAGACACATTTTGACTATGCAAGAAAGCTTCCAACTTGATAGCGTTCATGGTCGTCATCTTTGCTTTGTTCATTAGGCATTAGGAATCTTCCCCGCTCTTTTCGATCACGATAAGAAATAACCTATTCCAGTTGTAAAACATGTATCAAGACAATTGCTCAAGGCTCTTGATTTTCTTCACAGTCCATGTTGTGTAATACATACAGGTGACACTCCAGCCTTCTGATCTCTCGAAATAATATTGAGATTGACAAGTTCATCTACGGTAGCGAGTTCGCAGCAGCTCAGGCTACACCCAGAAATCATAAAACATCCCCGGAAAATGCTATCCTGTCGAAGCCTTTGGCTGTATCTACATCTGCAGAGCTTGCCGATCTAAACCAGGTACCGAAGTTTGATGTTTTGCTGACGGATTACGGTACAGGTAAGTGTGCAACTAAGAAACTGTGACAGTATACCCCACCTACTTACAGCCGCGTTTGTAGATGGGTATCACACCGATGAGATCCAGTTATGCCCTACGTGCCCCTGAGGGCATACTTGGTAGTGAGTGGGGAACAAGTGGAACCTTGGATGCCTTGTATGTGTTTTAATGCCAGAATCATTCAACGCTGAAGTTGTGACAGATATTCGACTTCCTCACTGGTAGATGGCTCTTCAATGCACGAACGGGGTCTACATGAACTGCAATGGGAATATGCTGGGAACTGTCGGAGAAGACTTTGATTTTTCCTATTACAAAGAGGCAGAGCGATTGAAAGACTATATTCTGGAAGATGAGGGTCCGTAAACTTGCCCCTCATCTGGTATGTTACTAATGTCCAAGTCAGGACGACTGCACATCAGGGTCGGCGGCGTAGTAAGCTTAGAACTCGCCCTCAAATGATACAGTGTAATAACGCTGATGGAGTAAACCTCGTCGACTTTCTTCGGTCAACGTTGTTATTCAAGCTGTGTGACAGGTTGTCTGCAGGCGAGCTGCTCGGTCATAGATGGCTTAGCTCATGATCAGCGTAAGCCTTGGTTCAACAATTTATTACGCGGTGCACGTACACAGTCCGCGGTAGTCTACTGACTACTTCATAAACATAAAATGAAAATAGGAAAGAAGTCGCAATTGTAAGAAATAGAAGTAGGGAGGAGATCTATGCCATGGGTTTTGAGTATGGGTTATGAGAGAAGTTTAGATGCCTCAAAATTGACCTGGGCAATGGGATTACGACAGAGTATGGGGGTCATTACAGTTATGAATTGTTACAGAGCCAACTGCAATGGTGTCAGAACCTATCGGTCCAGAGTATTTATACTACAACGCCAGAAAATGATTGATTGTGTGACACGATAGCATGTGAAGTGATGTCATTGTCATTATACCTACTCTCTATCACTTGAAGCATCCAGTGCATAGAATCTACCTCCAATATCGCTCGAGCACGAACACTAGAACTTGACCTGCTTGTTTTTTTGTCATTTCTTCCATTGGTTTGTTATTCCAATCCGGACGCTGCATATAATGATATGTAACTTAGCGTCTTTCTCGAATGTGTTTCCAACCTGGATCCGACAGGGCGAGAAAAGCGTAACGGGTACAAGGCTATGCTACAGATTCATACTGACGACCTGAGGTGCTCAGACATTGCCCGGTTGCTTGGCCTGTCCCTGAGGAAGTGTTGAAGGTAAGCCCGGGAAGCTCAAACTTGGAGAACCCATGTCTGCGCACGTATGTTTTACTCTGGTTCTTTTTGACCTAAGTTATTGACACCAATGAAAAAAATCACCAGCAAACCCTGGAAACGATTGGTGGTGAGAGTTATATATATATGCATTGTGCCTTTTGTGCCATGTTGACATCATGAGCAGAATCGGTATACTCAGCGGATTTTTGACTTTGTCACAGTAGACCCGGTGCTTTCTTCAGCGCATTCCTTGTTGGAAAGTACGTGCCAAGATTGATTAGTCGATGGCTGAACTGATACAAAGATCAGGACCATCTGGTGGATTATGTACGAAGGAAGAACGCCACATTTCACCTGCTTCGATTGTGATAAACAATGCTAGAAAGCGGAAGGGCGACAGTTTTTCTCCAGAGGACCATGTGTTGCCGAGATTCAATGAACGACAGCTAACTGCCAGGAAACCTCGGAGCTCAGGAATTGCTTCAGAAGAATGTATCTCGCATACAACCATCGGTCGGCGATGCCAGGATCCAACCGAGCAACTCAAAAAAGTTCGCTTTGACACTTCATTGGAGGCGTCACCTCGTCGAAAGGTATCTCAAGTACAGGGGAGCAAAGCCGAACCTTGGTTATCGGCCCAAAATCTGTCAGGCTTTGTGGAAGGAAAAGAAAATACCTCATGGCCTTCTCCTGTCAGCCTAGGAAATGTTAGTGTGAAAGGATTCACCAGCCGGCCGTTAACCTCAGAGCTTGATTTGCATATCATCCGAGGGCGGGAAAGTCTCGCAACTGATCAATTAGCCTCAGCTTCTACCGCAATCAATTCTGTGTCAGTGTCATCACCTCTGCCGGCTCTCAAGGATTGTAGCGATACCATGAAGAATGATCCGGGACTTTCTACTGATAGCCAGGTGGTTTACCATTGGGGCTCCGAGGAGACATATCAAGAGGATAGCGAAGCGAGTTGGGCTGAAGTGAGCTCCGAGGAAGAAGTCGAACTTGAACTTGATTTTGATTCTGATGCTGAAAACCCTGGTATTTCCGATGAAGAGGTGAGAGATGCTGGAGACGGAAAAAGTCACGACTGGATTTTTCAATCACACGAGGAAAACCAGACTAAATGGGATCCCAAGCATCGAGATATCCTCCCGATTTCACATGAGTTGATGCAATATCTCTTTCCTGAAAAGAGGGAAAATGCCAGAGTCCCCATCAAGTGTTTGTTAGAGACTGATACAAGACATTTGCGAGCTGCGCTGGTCCAGTCGAGGACGACATACAAAGGAGAGAAGATAATTTTCTCCCGGGCGATTTGAAGTTGACCAAAGACCTTGTTGTGATTCGTTTCAGGTCTGTAATGTAAAACAAGATAGCTCTGCATACATTACGGATCGAAATGAGGCCTCAAAATTGCTTCGTTATGTCGATAACATGAATGTCCATGCACTTGATAGACCTCTGTTTACAGATCCAAGCATGTCGGTCCTCTATAAGAGGAGACAATCGAAGGGAACGAACTTTGGTAAGGTGCTGATATTGCTGAACAATCCATGGCCACATCGAAGTACATTACTTCCTGTGTTGTGTAGTCACTCAGGATAGGAAACGCCCTCGGTTTCATTTCCTTTTATTTCGTGACCTCCACACTCTCCTTGGGGCCATCTATATTGTCCTTGTCGACGGCGATGCTACCTATTCTGAGCTTCGCCTTTAACCCAGACGACATGAAGCTTGATGTCGACCTCTTCAACGACGCTACAAAAATATGAAGGGTCCTCGTTATCATTATCAGCTTTGCTCGCCATTGTCTTCAAGGTACGAAAAGAGATGCCCATCGTTGTCCTCCCATGGACAATCGCCGAGGAAAGAAGAGATTCGTCAATCGTCAAAAGCAGAAACGAATGCCGATTAACCTGATTCTCGATATGCAGGCCAGGTAGAATGATGAATGGGCTAGTTGAATTCCAAACCTACTGCCTCTCAGCATGATAAATTATTTTCCGGCAATCAAACTCATTGTCGATACAGTCATCCTCGAAACATGGACGAAACAAATTCCATTTAACCGCAGGGAAGTATGTTGCTCAAGTCTCATTTTGAATATCCTCTTCCTGCCGATGAATCTGTCCCAGCCTGAACACTCCAACCAATGTATTCCCACGGCACTCACCAGGTCCGCCAGCGCTGTCCACTCTCCCAGACTCCGAACGTACTCGTCTCGCCCCTCGTCCACCCCTCGGTCGCTTGACCACACTTGCACAAAGCGGAACATCCGCCTTCCAGTAACTATTCCCTCTTGCCGCTGCTCCATAACCAGCCCCGTGTATCCTGGCCCGACTTCCACCTTTGTCCCCTCCATCGTCCGTCCCCGGAACGTTGTTTTTTCTCCACTCACCTCCATGTACGTTGATACTGGTGCTTGTCCGTCGTATTCGATGTAGAACGGCATTAGGTTCGGTGTACATTCCTTTGCTTTCGTTAATCCATTTGTTGAGAGTGCACTCATTTTGAGAAGAAAGAGGTGTCGGACCTGTATTTTCCCCGGGTAGTTAATGATCATAAACTAGTACAAAGTCAGTTGAGCGCAAATCATTATAAATAACCTGAGTTTCTTTTTAATGTGGTGCTCTGCGTCCGCGGCAGAGCACAAATGGCGTCTCGTTCCTCTGGTACATAGCGTGACAGTTTCAACAGTTGACCTGTGATTGTCTTTCTTGAGGTGACGTCCTCTGCTGCCGTCGTGATAGTCTTAATTTATATGAGGCCAGGTCTAGAAAAATGAATTTCTCGGCTCGCTAAGGAAAGGCAAATTAGAGATTGACAGGCGTCCTAAGGGAGTAACTAGCCGAGACCACGTGTGAAGGACAGAAATATTAACCACTAGACCAGCATGATTCTCGACGCAGTGTTAGAGATTGATAAATTATGGAAGCTCTGCTGCTACCGTTCTGGCTTCACTAGAGAAGTCATGATTCCCTAACAAGAACACTTCCTTGAGTTTAGAATCCCTTTCCATAATTTTTCGAGTTCTGTACTAGCTAGATACAGCACTCCGGCATATACATCATTCACAAACAATACGCTCAAAAATGACGAGTTCAAGTAAGCTCAACTCGTCCCCCCCAGTGGAAATCACCAGGTCATGCTTCTTTTCAGCTTTTCAGCAGTCGCATTGGGCGGGCTCGCAGTGGCAACTAGAAGGAGGAAGGAAGGAAAGTCGGTGATTAGTGTAAGGTCATCGAGTACGGAAAGTGTTGGATCCTCACGTTTCCTTGCAGTGGCAGTGTTGGTCAGTGCAACCAGCCTGGTCAATAGCGACGAAGTTGATCTAGGGATTGCGGTGAAACCGTCAGGGAACAGGACGACGAGTGTTTAGAAGAAAGGTGTCGCGTACAGCGTTCATGGTAATGTTGAGAGTAAAGATGTTTCTTTGAGAGGTCAAGTGGGTAGAAGATTCTGCTCTTCGACAGTCGGTATGCTCAGGTATTTATGCACTTCAAGCTTGGAGACTAATCCATAAACGACATTCTGTTATGGACGGTTACTGATAGTTTATTTCTGTTTCAGATAGCACCTGATGGTGGAGACCGGCGCTCTCTCCCCCATCATTGCGTGTTAGCCAGTTTACCTGAACTATACTGAAACAGATTACCCCATATCCGTGGCTACGGTCACGAGCTCGTCCCGCTTCAGCAGAGACTGTCGTTAATGCGTCATACAGGTTTAGTTGGATACAGTCTGGCCAAGATGACGACATATTTGGGATATCTTCAGCTTACCATTTAAGACCATATGAAGAATCATAGCTATTCAGCCAAATTTATCTTATCTAGAAACAGTTATCAATGTCAATGACTGGGTGAAGGCAGGAGTGTCCGCTAGACAGTGATGCGACAGGGATGCTTGGCAGTCTAGAGCCTGAATTTTGAAGATGTCAGTAGTAAGTCCGATATCCAACCTAGAACAGTGTATAGGTCGGTCACTATCAGCCTCTTGTCCGCTGTTTGACCCAATCTCAGCTTTTTTTTCAGTTTCTGGCACAGAATCAATCCAAAAATGGGTAATCTCTGAAAGGAAGCATTGACAAGGTGGATTTGCACTTGCCAAGGCTCCCGGGTTGTCCAGGCAGCGGGACGAGTGGGCTGGGAGACAACACATAACCCATATGGACCAGCGTCCTACGTGATGAAGACAACCGAGCAATTTTACTCGAACTGGATGGCATAGAACAGCACACCCACCTCCTGAAAAACCCGAGTTGTCAAAAAAAGTCCACGAGGGCGTTCGAAACATCGGGTTTTAGCACATAATCACTCCAATCCTCTCCTCATGTCCATCAAATACGATCCCCAATGATACTAGGGGTTTTGTTGGAATGATTGCAGCTGCATGGCATTTTAATTTCTCTCAATTAGCACCATGACACACTTTTGGTCCCATATAATCATCATCATTTTTGCGGTTTGATTTCCAGAACAACAGGATGATTGACATTTTGACAGTAATTGTAACACCAGAGAAGTAGAGATCAGTGATATTCCGAAAGGCTGGCATTCTGCCTCTGGCACGAGTCTCGTAACAAATGCTGCAATCATCTACCCTCCCCGGCCACATTAATGAATCTTCGGGGGATGGAAAACATGAGAGACACTAATCTGGTAAAAAGAGGTGAGCCTGTGATGAGGTTTCATATATGTACGACAAGCACAGCTGGCTGTGTCCCAAAAACGAGAAAAACGGCACAGAGAAAATGCTTACACAAAAATGTACCAATCCTGCTGTCTGGGGTGTGCACGAGCTCTTTTTCTGGCTCGACATACCATATGAAATTCCGGATCCCTTGTTCACTTCTGCGAGAATTTAGGACCATCATAGTATACAAAGCTGCCCGTCGTAAAGAATGTTGTCATGCTCCACGATAAGGGGATGTTACTTACTCTGGTTTGGGACATCGGCGCCATTGAATTAGTCCTGTCTCGGTAGTAAACTTCCTAGCTCTATATCATTCCTGTCTTCTCCATCCTGAACAGGCGCTACACTGAGACCTTCCTTCATCTCCCGTCTGATACAGAGCTGTTCTGCTGTGATGATAGTCAGCGCAGCACCTCCAAGCAAAACTACCCAGAAAAACAACGACGTCGGTATCGATGCGGAGTAATAAATCGTGAGAACAATGTGGTTAAAAACGAGAGTCAGGGCAAAATCGAGGATCAAACGAGGTCTTCGGACGAGAATATACAGGTAGTATATGCTAGGAGAGAAGC
>Ga0153993_100628_pt1 | contig 13245 bp, 13 predicted proteins | sample TSNC077MetaG_FD_104706 | JGI IMG/M metagenome (GOLD analysis project Ga0153993, IMG submission 104706) | Attine ant fungus gardens microbial communities from North Carolina, USA - TSNC077 MetaG | ecosystem: Host-associated > Fungi > Mycelium > Unclassified | place: USA: North Carolina, Lumber...
CACCTGGGCCAACGCGGTCGGCTGATGACCCGCACCCTCGCTGACGCCCCGGCGTCGGCGGTCGACAGCGCTGCCGCCGGGGCGACCCGGCGGCAGCCGCCGTCCGGCCCCCGGCCCGAGCGTTCCCGCCGCCGGCCGCGCGGCCTCGTCGCGGCGCTCGGGCTGACCCCCTTCGCGTTCTACGTCGTGATCTTCCTCGCCGTGCCGACACTGGTCGCGGTGGGCAGCGGCTTCGCGGACGGGGAGGGCCGGTTCACCTGGGCCAATCTCAGCGGCCTCGCCGAGCCCGCCATCGCCGGCTCGTTCTTCGGCGCCTTCTGGCTCTCGGCCGTGACCGCCGTCGTCGGCGCGATCGCCGGCGCCGCCCTGTGCTTCGCGCTCCTCGGCTCGCGTCCCGGCGGCTTCGGCCGGTCCCTGGTCGACTCGGCCAGCAGCGTCCTGGCCCAGTTCGGCGGCGTCATGCTCGCGTTCGCGTTCATCGCGACGATCGGCGCCCAGGGGCTCGTCACGGTGCTGCTCCGCAACCAGTTCCATATCAACATCTACGAGAACGGCGTCTGGCTCTACACGGTGCCCGGCCTGATCCTCCCGTACCTCTACTTCCAGATCCCGCTCATGGTCATCACCTTCCTCCCGGCGCTGGAGGGGCTGCGCCCGCAGTGGCTGGAGGCGACCGCCACCCTCGGCGGCAGCCGATGGACCTACTGGACCCGCGTCGGCGGCCCGATCCTGCTGCCGTCGTTCCTGGGCAGCCTCCTGCTCCTGTTCGCCAACGCCTTCTCGTCGTACGCGACCGCTGCCGCGCTGGTCGGGCAGGCGAACAACATCGTCTCCCTGCAGATCCGCCAGGCGCTCATCAGCGAGACCGTGCTCGGCCGTGCGAACCTCGCCGGTGCGATGGCGCTCGGGATGCTGGTCGTCATGGTCGTCGTCATGCTCGCGTACTCGGCGCTCGTGCGCCGTACCGCCCGGTGGCAGCGATGAGCCGGCGCGCAGCGCAGCTGCGGCTCGGCCCGGGGCCGGTCGCGCGCACGATCATCTGGACGCTGCTGGGCCTCTTCTTCCTCATCCCGCTGCTCTCGATGCTGGAGTTCACGCTGCGCACCGCGAAGCCCGGTGTGTACAACTTCGACCGGTGGGAGGCCGTCTTCAGCGGCGAGACCACCCGCTACGACCGCGTCTACCAGGGCCTCGGCAACTCGCTGGTGCTCGCGGTCGTGACGGTCGCGATCGTGCTCCTCGTCCTCCTGCCCACGATGGTGCTGGTCGAGCTCCGGTTCGCCCGACTCCGGAGGGTGCTGGAGGCCGTCTGCCTGCTGCCGATCATGATCCCGGCGATCGTGATGGTCGTCGGCTTGGCGCCGACGTACGCCGTGGTCACGCAGATCTTCGGGTCCGGCACCTGGACGCTCGCGTTCGCCTACGGGATCACCGTCCTGCCGTACGCCTACCGGGCGATCCAGAGCAACGTCGCGGCCATCGACCTCATCACGCTGAGCGAGGCGGCCCGATCGCTGGGCGCGGGCTGGGGCACCGTGTTCTGGCGCGCGATCGTGCCGAACCTGCGGCGCGGCATCCTCGCCGCCTCCGCGCTCTCGGTCGCCGTGGTGCTCGGCGAGTTCACGATCGCCTCCCTGCTCAGCCGGGTGAACCTGCAGACCTCGTTGCTGCTGGTCTCGCAGTCCGATCCATTCGTCGCGGTCATCTTCGCTCTCCTCGCGCTGGTGTTCGCCTTCGTCCTCCTCGTCGTCGTCGACCGCCTCGTCGCGGCCCGGCGGCGCACCGCGAAAGGTTAGGCATGTCCGCTCTCCCGTCGACCGTCGACACGGTCGCCCCCACCCTCGCCGCCGGGCACGGCAGCACCGTCGAGCTGCGCGGCCTCGTCCGCGACTTCGGCGGCGGCGCCGGCCTGAACGGGCTCGACCTCGCCGCCGAACCGGGCGAGCTGATCGCCCTGCTCGGTCCGAGCGGCTGCGGTAAGACCACCGCGCTCCGCGCCCTGGCCGGGCTCGAGCGCGTCGACGCGGGCAGCATCCTCGTGGACGGCCGGGATGTCACCGACGAGCCGGCCAACCGGCGCGACCTCGGGATGGTGTTCCAGTCGTACTCGCTCTTCCCGCACCTGACCTCGGCCCAGAACGTCGAGTTCGGGCTCCGGATGCGCAAGGTGCCCGGCGCCGAACGCCGCCGCCGTGCCGTCGAGGCGCTCGAGCTGGTCGGCCTCGGCCAGCATGGCGGGCGCTACGCGCACCAGCTCTCCGGCGGCCAGCAGCAGCGCGTCGCCCTGGCGCGCGCGCTCGTCACGCGGCCTCGCGTGCTGCTGCTCGACGAGCCGCTCTCCGCGCTGGACGCCAAGGTGCGCGTGCAGCTGCGGGAGGAGATCCGCCGCATCCAGACGGAGCTCGGCATCACGACGTTCTTCGTGACGCACGACCAGGAGGAGGCGCTCGCCGTCGCCGATCGGGTCGCCGTCATGCGGGCGGGCGGGATCGAGCAGATCGGCCGGCCGGAGGAGCTCTACCGCCGGCCCGCATCGGCGTTCGTCGCCGAGTTCGTCGGCCTCACCAACCGCCTCGCCGCCACGGTCGCAGGCGGCCGGCTCACCGTCCTCGGCCAGGAGGTCCCGCTCGCGTCGGCCGCGGCCGACGGTCCGGTCACCGCCTACATCCGGCCCGAGGATGTGGTGCTCGGGGCGAACGGCCTGCCGGGCGAGGTGCTGACCTCCAGCTTCCTCGGCGCGCTCCGGCGCACGAACGTGCGGCTGGCCGACGGCACCGAACTGGCCGTGCAGCACGCCGCGGGCGATGTGCTCGCCCTCGGGGAGCGCGTGAACATCGCGCTCAGCGGCGCGCCGGCCACCGTCTCCCCGGTCGTCTGAGCGACGGGGTCACGTCGCCGCCCGTTCGGCCGGCGGCGACGTGCGCTCGGTCGAGCCCGTCCAGCGGCGACCGCGGCGGCCGGCGGGTGTAGGAGAGCACGACCCCCATGGCGACGAGCGACGCGATGAGCGCCGTCCCTCCGGCGGAGATGAAGGGCAGCGGCACGCCCAGGGTCGGGATCAGCCCGAGCACCACCCCGATGTTCACGAACGCCTGGAAGATCAGCCAGACGAGCACGGTGCCGGTGGTGATGCGCACCACCGGGTCCGGCGTCGTCCGCACCAGACGCACCATCAGCACGGCCAGCATCGCGAAGAGGAGGAGCACGACGCACGCGCCGATCAGGCCGAGCTCCTCACCGATCACCGCGAAGATGAAGTCGGTGTCCGCGGACGGCAGCCAGGACCATTTGGCATGGGAGTTGCCGAGACCGACACCCCACAGACCTCCCGATGCCAGCGCGTAGTGCGCGTTGTCCACCTGCCAGTTCACATCGGGGTTGACCGCGCTCGTGCCGCCGAAGAAGGCGGAGATCCGGCCGCGGCGCGTGGCGCTGGAGAGGGCGATCAGGATGGCGACGAACGCTCCGGCGCCGAGCACCACGCCCAGGTGCTTGAGACGGACGCCGGCGAAGTAGAGGGCGCCCAGCGTGAACGCCGCCATGACGACGGTGGTGCCGAGGTCGCCGCCGAGCACGACGAGCAGGAGCGCGGGACCGGCGACCGGGACGATCCGCCGGGCCAGGGTGCGCCAGTCCTGGAGCTCCTCAGGGCGGCGGCCGAGCATCATCCCGAGCCAGATCACCAGGCCGAGCTTGATGCCCTCCGACGGCTGGCCGGCGATCGGGCCGATGCGGATCCAGTTCGTGTTGTCGCCGATCTTCACGCCCAGCGGCGTCGCGAGGGCGAGGATCTGCAGCACGCACGAGAGCACCAGCACGACGACGGCGACCCGCTGCACGGTCCGGCGCGGCAGCCGCGCGACGATCACCATCAGCACGACGCCGAGCACGGCGTAGCCGCCCTGCGAACCGAACCGGCCGAAGAAGCCGTTGCCGTCGGTGAACGACTCCACCGACGAGGCCGAGAGCACCATCACGAGTCCGAAGACGACGAGGAAGAGCACGACCGCGGCGAGGAGCGTGCCGAAGGCGGAGGGCAGCGCGGCGCTCTCCTTCAATCGGATGAGGATGCGGCGGGGCCCGGCGCCGGTCGCGGGCGCGGGGGAGGGAGGTGCTGTCATGCGGTGCTGTTCGCTGTGATCGAGGACGGTCGCTGTCCTCCTGACCATAGGCGAGGCGCGCGGGCACCACCGGCGACCCACCGCACCTCCAGCCATCTCGCGGGACGCGAGCGACCAGCCTGGGTGCTCCCTGTGATTTGGTCGACGCCTCCTGAGAGCACCCTGAGGAAGCGCGAGGAGCCCGCCTAGACTGACGGGCATGGCCGACAGCGAGACCTCCGTCCCCCCGCCCGCTGGCGAGAACCGCGCACCCGCGCGATCGTGGTTCCTGCGCCGCCGCCGCGAGCTCGGGGAGTCCCTCGACGGACTCGAGCCGGTCGACGCGTCGCTTCCCCGCGGGGTGCGCCTGGCGGGCGCCTGGTCGTGGCGGCTCCTGGTGATCGGCGCGGTCATCGCGGTCATCGTGTTCCTGATCGTCCAGCTGCGCCTGATCGTCATCCCGGTGCTGATCGCGGTGCTCCTGGCCGCGCTGCTCGTGCCGTTCAAGGACTTCCTGCACCGTCACGGCTGGCCGCGCTGGCTCGCGATCGTCACGGCGCTCATCGCGCTCGTGGTGGTGGTCGGCGGCCTGCTCTACCTCGCGATCTGGCAGGTCAGCCGCGAGAGCCACGAGCTCCAGACCCAGTCGGTCGCCGCGTTCGACCAGTTCCGCTCCTGGCTCACGACCGGCCCCCTCGGTCTCAGCGAGGACCAGATCAACGGCGCCTTCCAGTCGCTCTGGACCTCCATCCAGCAGGACAGCCAGGTCTTCATCTCGGGCGCTCTCTCCCTGGGTTCGACCGTCGGCCACGTGCTGGCGGGCGCCCTGCTGACGATCTTCAGCGTGCTGTTCATCCTGATCGACGGCAAGAGCATCTGGGGCTGGATCGTGCGCATCTTCCCGCGCAACGCCCGCGCCGCGATCGACGGCGCCGGTCAGGCGGGCTGGGTGACGCTCCGCAACTTCGCCAAGGTGCAGATCCTCGTCGCCTCGATCGACGCCCTGGGCATCGGCCTCGGTGCGTTCTTCCTCGGTCTGCCGCTGGTCATCCCGATCAGCGTGCTCGTGTTCCTCGGCTCGTTCATCCCGATCGTCGGCGCGGTGGTCACCGGCGCCCTCGCCGTCTTCATCGCCCTGGTGTTCAAGGGCTGGGTCTTCGCGCTCATCATGCTCGGCGTCGTCCTGCTCGTGCAGCAGGTGGAGGGGCACGTGCTGCAACCGCTCATCATGGGCACCGCAGTCAAGGTCCACCCGCTCGCGGTGGTGCTGGCGGTGGCGGGAGGATCCCTGCTCGCCGGCATCCCGGGCGCCCTCTTCGCCGTGCCGTTCGTCGCCGTGCTGAACGTGATGGTGCACTACATCTCCAGCGGGACGTGGCGCGGGAAGGAGCAGGTCGCGTTCAGTCCGCCGGCGGGCGCCATCTGGGAGACCGTCCCGCGCGCGGTGCGCCGCCCCCGGGTCTGATGGTCGTCGTGACCGCATACACGGCGCGGAATATGGCGGCGAGTAGGCTGTGCGAGTGGCTACCGTGACCGACTCCACGCGCACTCCCTTCGCCGGCCCCGGCCTGGATGAGATCGAAGCCGCGCGCGCCATCGTGTCGCGCGTGGCCCAGCCCACTCCGATGGAGAGCTCGCGCTACCTGACCGACGTGCTCGGCGCGCCCGTGCTGCTCAAGTGCGAGAACCTCCAGCGCACCGGGTCGTACAAGATCCGCGGTGCGTACAACCGGCTGTCGAAGCTCGACGCCGAGGAGCGCGCCCGCGGCGTCGTCGCCGCCTCGGCCGGAAACCACGCGCAGGGCGTCGCCTTCGCCGCCCGCGAACTCGGCATCCACGCGACGATCTTCATGCCGGTCGGCGTCGCCATCCCCAAGTTCCAGGCCACGCGCGCGTACGGCGCCGACGTGGTGCTGAGCGGCAGCATCGTCGACGAGACCCTGCGCGCCGCGGCCGACTTCGCCGCCGAGACCGGCGCCGTGCTGATCCCGCCGTTCGACCACCGCGACGTGGTCGCCGGGCAGGGAACGCTGGGCCTCGAGATCCTCGACGAGGCCCCGGAGGTGACGACCATCGTCATCCCGATCGGTGGCGGCGGCCTCATCTCCGGTGTCGCGAGCGCGGTCAAGCATCGCGCGCAGCTCGAGGGGCGCTCGATCCGGGTGATCGGCGTGCAGGCGGCGAATGCGGCGGCCTACCCGGTCTCACTCGCCGCCGGCGAGCCCACCGAGATCTCTCTGGTGCCGACCATCGCCGACGGCATCGCGGTCAGCAAGCCGGGCCTCCTGAACTTCTCGATCATCCGCGACGCGGTCGACGAGGTCGTCACCGTCACCGAGGACGACATCGCCCGCGCGATGCTGGTGCTGCTCGAGCGCGCCAAGCTCGTCGTCGAGCCGGCCGGAGCGGCAGCGGTCGCGGCCATCCTCGCCGACAAGGTCGCCGCGGACGGCACCACGGTGGCCATCCTCTCGGGCGGCAACATCGACCCGTTGCTGATGCAGCGGGTCATCGCACACGGCCTCGCCGCCTCCGACCGCTACCTCAAGCTCTCGATCATGATGCCCGACCGCCCCGGTCAGCTCGCCCGCATCGCCGAGATCCTCGCCGGCGTCAACGCCAACGTGGTGGAGGTGCTGCACACCCGTCACGGCCGCGGCCTGCAGATCAGCCAAGTGGGTCTCGACGTGAGCGTCGAGACCCGCGGCACCGAGCACCGGCAGCAGGTCATCGAGGCCCTCCGCACCGCGGGCTACGACGCCGTCGTCGACTACGAGTAGCCGGTCGCCGGCGACCCGTCGTCAGGGCGTCAGCACGATCCGCCCGAACACCCGGCCGGCGTCCATCAGCCGATGGGCCTCCGCCGCCTGATCGAGGGGGAGCACCGCCTCCACCACGGCGTGCAGGTCGCCGTGTGTCGCGGCCGCGAAGAGCTCCGTGCGTGCCGAGCGCAGCGCATCCCGCGGCACGGTGTCGAGGCTGAACGTCGCGAACGAGCGCGATTGCTGGAACGCCCGCAGCAGATGCGCGCCGAAGTCGGCGGGCGGAAATCCGGCGACGGCGCCCACAAGCACCAGGCGCCCGTTCGGCGCGAGCCGGTCGAGGAAGGCGGGGAGGTCCGGACCGCCCACGATGTCGATGATCACGTCGACGCTCTCCGGGGCGGCGGGATCGCCCGCGCCGCTGCGGTCGAGCACGTGCGCCGCACCGAACTCGCGCAAGCGCTCTCCGCGCGCGGGAGAGGACGTCGTGACGGCGATCGGCCCGGCGCCGGCGCGCGCCGCGAGCTCCACGGCGGCGATCCCGATGCTGCCGGCCGCGCCCCGCACGAGCACGGACTCGCCGGGCGCCAGATGCGCATGGGCGAGCGCGAAGTGCGCGACCGGGGCGGCACTCCCGAGGGTCACCGCGTCGATCGACGTCAGCCCACCGGGCAGCGCGACCAGGTCGGCGACCTGCGCGACGGCCTCCTCGACGTAGCCTCCCCCCGTCCCCGTGAACGCCCAGACGCGCCGACCGATCCAGGATGCGTCGACGCCGTCGCCCGTCGCGGTCACGACTCCGGCGACCTCGCTCCCGGGGATCAGGCCCTCCTGGAAACCGAACCCGCCGAGCGTGCCCCGCCGGATGACCGCATCCACCCCGCCGACGCCGATGGCCTCGGTGCGGATGACGACCTGCCCGGCAGCGGCGACCGGCGACGGGGCGTCGACCACCTCCATCCCGCTCGGGTCTCCGAATCGGCGGATGGACACTGCTCTCATCGTGGTCTCCTCGTCCTGCTCGCGCTCTGCGATACTGAGGGACACGGTAGTGGACGCCCCCGTCCACTTAGCCGAAGTGAGAACGAGGGCGGGACGATTGCCTCAGATGCTCCGGGCCGATGCCCAGGACAACCGCGACCGGGTGCTGGAGGCGGCGCGCCGGCTCTTCGCCGAGCGCGGCATCGACGTCACGATGCGGGAGGTCGCACGGCACGCCGGCGTCGGCCCCGCCACCCTCTACCGGCGGTTCCCGACCAAGCAGATCCTGGTCGACGAGGCGTTCGCGGAAGAACTCCGCGCATGCCGGGGGATCGTGATCGACGGCTGCGCGGATCCCGATCCGTGGCGCGGCTTCTGCACCGTCATCGAGAGCATCAGTGTGCTCAACGGGCGCAACCACGGCTTCGTGGAGGCGTTCCTCTCCGCGAGCCCGTCGGACCAGAGTTTCACCGTCCACCGGACTGCTCTGCTCCAGATGCTCGCCGATCTCGCCGCGCGTGCGCAGGCGACGGGGGGCTTACGGCCCGACTTCGTGATCGACGATCTCGTGCTGGTGCTGCTCACCGGGCGGGCCCTGGCGACCACTCCGGTCGACGGCCGCACGGCCGCCGCCCGCCGCTTCGCCGCCCTCGCCATCGACGCGTTCCACGCCTCGGACGCCCATCGGCCGCTGCCGCCGCGAGCGCGACTGCAGGCCGCTCTCTGAGCGAGCACGCTGGAAACGACGACGGGCCCGCGATCTCTCGCGGGCCCGTCGTGATGCTGAGACGTCGTTACTGTCCGGCGTAGGTCTCGACCTTGGTGATCTCCACCGCGATCTGACGGCCGTTGGGAGCCGTGTACTCCGTCTTCTCGCCGATGTTGAGGCCGAGGATGGCCGCGCCGAGCGGGCTCTGCTCGCTGTAGACGGGCAGCTCGCTGCCGGCCGCGATCTCGCGGTTGCCGATGAGGAAGACGCTTTCGTCGCCGGCGATAGTCGCCGTCACGACCGTTCCCGGCTCCACGACGCCGTGGCTCTCCGGCGCGTCGCCGACGGTGGCAGAGCGCAGGAGGTTGGTCAGCTGCACGATGCGGGCCTCGATCTTGCCCTGCTCGTCCTTCGCGGCGTGGTAGCCGCCGTTCTCCTTGAGGTCGCCCTCCTCGCGGGCCGCCTCGATGCGCTTCGCGATCTCGTTTCGGCCGTTGATGCTGAGCTCCTCGAGTTCCGCCGCGAGGCGGTCGTAGGCGTCCTGGGTCAGAAAGGTGACCGGGGTCTCCTGGGCCATGGTGAGCTCCTTTGCGCCCGCGGCGATGGCCGCGTGGGCAGATCGTCCGGCCGGAGCCGGTGGGTAAAGTAGACGCCCCGACCTCGGTCGGGGCGTATCCACAGAATGCTAGGTCAGCCAGCAGGTGTTAATCAAACCTGTGTTGCTTTGCTGGATGGTGCGGATCGTCTCCGTGTGCTGGGTGATGCGGAGGTCCGAGCCGGGGTAGCTGACGATGCGCCAGCCGACGATCGCGAAGTCTTCGTTGAGCGCCTGGATGGCGCACGTCACGGGTGTGCCCTTCGGCGCGTTGATCGTGAAGCTGATGTCCACGTGGTGCGCGTCGGGAATGGTGTACGCGGTGTCGGTGGCCTCCAGATCGGACTGGTTGTTGTCCCAGCCCGCCCAGAAGACCCAGGCGACGACGACCGCGAGGACGGCGACCGCGCCACCGATGAGCAACCAGCGGTCACGGCGCTTGCGCTGCGGTGTACGCCCGTAGCGGCGATCGATGGTCTCCGTCACGGCCATGCTCGCCGGTTCCGCCTCTCGGTACACGTTCAGGCCTGCCGTCGGGGCGGCGGTAGGCTGAGTCAAGACTAGGAGACGAAGCTGGGAATCGCGGCTTCCTCCCGACTCGAGAGAAGAGATCCCCGAACGATGATCGCCGACGCCCTCCTGCGCGCCTCCGTCTGGCTGGCCGCGACACCGACCCCGACTCCGTCGAGCGGTCCGAGTGAGGACCAGGTCACCCCGGGCGTCGTCGGGTTCGTCGTCACCTTCCTCGTCGCGGTCGCCGTCGTGCTCCTGGTGATCGACATGGTGCGCCGCATCCGCCGCGTGCGCTACCGCGCGGAGATCGCGGAGAAGCTCGATGCCGAGCAGGCCGGGCAGCAGGATGCCGCGTCGGGCGCTGAGGACGACGACCGGGCGTAGCCCCGCTCAGGCTGCGCCCGCTCAGCAGACGCCTGCTCAGCCGACGTTGTACGCCGGGTGCAGGGCGATGAGCAGCGTCGCCGTCCAGTGGCAGAGGAACGCCAGCACGGTCAGCGTGTGGAAGATCTCGTGGAAGCCGAACTTCCCCGGGAACGGGTTCGGCCGTTTCACTCCGTAGATGACGGCGCCGATCGTGTAGAACACGCCTCCGACGAGCACCAGCACCATCATCGCGACGTTGGCCTCCACCAGGTCGACGATGTACATCATCGCCGCCCAGCCCAGCAGCAGGTAGATCGGCACGTACAGCCACCGCGGGGCGCTGATCCAGAACACCCGGAAGCCGATGCCGAGCAGCGCACCGCCCCAGACGATGCAGAGCAGCAGGACGCCCTTCGACGGCGGGAGCGCCAGCACCGCGAGCGGCGTGTAGGTCCCCGCGATCAGCAGGAAGATGTTGGCGTGGTCGATGCGCTTCAGCACGACCTTGGTGCGCGGCTTCCAGTTGAAGCGGTGGTACAGGGCCGAGTTGCCGAAGAGCAGCATCGACGTGAGCACGAAGACGGCGGACGCCCACTTGGCCGGTGCCCCCTGCGCGAGGCAGATGAGCACGATGCCCGCGGCGATGGTGAACGGGAAGGTGCCGGCGTGGATCCAGCCGCGCCAGGTCGGCTTGATCTCGGCCGGATTGGCCGGGGAGGCATCCAGCAGCGGGATGTTCGGCAGGTCCGGTCCCTGCTCGCGTGCGGCGGCGTCGTCCGCTTGAACGGCCGCGTCGGACGCGTCGAGCGACGAGGCGGGCTCGTGCAGCAGCTCGGCGACGTCCTCAGGTTCGTGGCGGTTGCGGGGCGACATGGCCCAAGCGTAGGGGAATCCGGTGCCGGGATGCTGAGAGTCGCACCCGGTGCGGGGCGCTAACGTATCCCCGTGAGCAAACGCAGTACCGCCCCGGGGAGCGGGCTGCTCTACGGGCTCTACCAGAAGCGGCTGCGCCGCGAGCTGGCGGGACTGGGGGAGCAGGCCCTTCCGAAGCACGTCGCCATGATCATCGACGGCAACCGGCGCTGGGCGCGCCAGGCCGGGCTCACCACCGTGGCCCACGGTCACCGCGCGGGAGCCGCGAAGATGCGCGAGTTCCTCGAGTGGTGCGACGACCTCGGCGTCTCGGTCGCCACCCTGTACCTGCTGTCGAGCGACAACCTCACGAACCGCGAGAGCACCGAGCTCTCCGACCTGATCGAGATCATCGCCGAACTCGCCGACGATCTCTCCCGCTACCGCGACTGGCGCGTGCAGCATGTCGGTTCGCCCGCCGGCCTCCCGGAGCCGCTCGTCGCCGCGCTCGCCGCCGCCGAGCAGCGCACCGCGGGCAACTCGGGCATGCACATCAACCTCGCGGTCGGCTACGGCGGCCGCAAGGAGATCACCGACGCGATGCGCAGCATCGTCGCCGCGCACCACGCGGACGGGGGCAGCCTCGAGACGCTGGCCGACCTCCTGAGCCCGGACATGATCGGCGAGCACCTCTACACCGGGGGCCAGCCCGATCCCGACCTCGTCATCCGCACCTCGGGAGAGCAGCGGCTGAGCGACTTCATGCTCTGGCAGAGCGCCCACTCCGAGTTCTACTTCGTGGAGGCCCTCGGGCCCGACCTGCGCGAGGTCGACTTCCTGCGCGCGGTGCGCGACTACTCCCGCCGCCAGCGTCGCTTCGGCGGCTGAGCGGGCGCAACGCCGGTCTTCGTGACCGACACGCCGCTGGGTCGGCCGTTGGAACGGTGAACGCGGTCCGCCGCCTCGTAATCTCCGGAGTTGCCGCTCCGGATCCGGCAGAATCGTACGGGAGGTTCGGATGACGACTGTCGAAGAGTTCGCACGCGGGTTCGGCGAGGAGCCGGGATACCTGGACTACGGCCGGGTGGGCCCGATCTCGCAGGCGGTGCGGGTGGAGGCCTCCGCCCAGTACGAGATCCTGGGCCGGGCGCGCTACGGGACCGTCGACCGGCTGCAGCTGGAGGACGCCCGCGTCCGCGATGCCATCTCGGCGCTCACCGGCTTCCCCGCCGACCGGATCGCATTCCAGCCGAACGCGTCGCTCGGCCTGATGCACGCCGCCTTCGGTCTGACGGGCGGCGAGGTGCTGCTCTCCCGGGGCGAGTTCCCCTCGGTCACCTACGCCGCGGTGCGGGCCGCGCAGGCGATGCGCGTCATCACGCCGACCTGGCTCGAGACCGACCACGGCCGAGTCACACCCGCGCAGATCCGCGAGCAGATCACGCCCGCGACGAGCGCGGTCATGGTGAGCCTCGTCGACTCGCGCACCGGCTACCTGACCGACATCGACGGCATCCGCCAGGTCATCGGCGACCGGCTGCTGATCGTCGATGCCATCCAGGGCTTCGGGGTCGTGGATGCGCCGTACGAGGTCGCCGACGTCGTCCTGTCGGGCGGCCAGAAATGGGCCCGCGCGGGATGGGGGACCGGCTTCCTCGCGCTCAGCGAGCGGGCGATCGACCACCTGACCCCCGTCTTCAGCGGCTGGACCGGAACGGCGGAGGGGCTCACGTGGGACGAGGTCGTCGAGCCCGCCCACGCCGCCAAGGCCTTCTCGATCTCCAACCCCGACTCGGTGGCGCAGGCGCGCTTCGCGGCCGCCCTCGAGGAGATCGCCGCGGCGGGCGTGCCCGCGATCAACGACGCCATCGCCGACGGCGTGGAGCGGGTCATCGACCTGGCCGACGAGTTCGCGCTCCCGGTGACCTCCCCGCGCAATCCGGCGGAGCGCGCCGGCATCGTCGTCGTCGAGCCGCCGGAGACGCTGACCGCGCTCAGCGCCTCCCTGTTCAACCACGGGGTGAGCGCATCGGTCCGGCAGGCCTCGGTGCGGTTCAGCGTGCACGCGGGGACCACCGAGGAGACGCTCGGGATGCTGCGGGCGGCCCTCACCTCGTACGCCTCGGCGATCTGACGCTCGCGCGCCGGCGCGCGTCCAGCCTCCACAACTGGGGGCGAATGTTCACCTGATGGAAACACGACACGCGGGTGCTGCGGCGTTTCGTGTCGGAGGTGCGGCGTAGTTTCAAGGCATCGGGCATGGCGCCCGGTCGAGACGGCCACATAAGTTCGTTTCGGAACCCAGCGGCCGACTCGCCAAGTTGATCCGCAGCCCTCGCGGGGGCGGCGGGGTGGGAGTGGTCGTGG
>Ga0153993_100630_pt1 | contig 13163 bp, 10 predicted proteins | sample TSNC077MetaG_FD_104706 | JGI IMG/M metagenome (GOLD analysis project Ga0153993, IMG submission 104706) | Attine ant fungus gardens microbial communities from North Carolina, USA - TSNC077 MetaG | ecosystem: Host-associated > Fungi > Mycelium > Unclassified | place: USA: North Carolina, Lumber...
GAAGAAGACGTGCCCTCCTGTCTGAATTCTGTCAGCACATATCCTAAGAAGTCACATTGTGAGATGCACTGGATCTGTACATCTATGCAGTCGTATAATTCTGAGATGTAAAACATTTACCATAAATTGAGATCTTCGATTACAATGCAGCGAAGATCTTCAGAACAGTAGTGTGCTTGTCAACAACATCCAGTACCGCGCAGAAGTAAAATAAAATTCCCAGGAAAATATACCTGCCCCAGTGAGGCTCGAACTCACGACCTTCCGATGCCGTATATAACAGTCGGACGCTGTAACCAACTCAGCCATGGGGCAAACATGCATCCTTCCTCTTCTTTTTATTTATTATCTCCTTTGCATCCATAACTGACCTAATACTTTGCCTTGTGCAATGCACCCATCCATCCGGGACATCCGAGGAATTTTAAACAGAAGGGCATCTCACCTATTTTGGGAAGAGCCACGTTCAAATCTTCATCAAACAGGAGATATCAGCGATTCGGAGAGTAGGGTTCGACTCTAATCTGGGAACCCACGTGGTCGTAATTAACCATCCTCCGATGCGGTGCTTTCTCTACCGATCTGTGTATTCAATCACCATACACGCGAGGCGCATCCTTGCGCAGCACAAGGCTCCTCGTGCTTCCATCTCCTTTGTTCTCGCCTTTGAAAGCTGTATTCTACAACGAGTGGGACACCGGACTTGGGGTGTCCATCGTAAGTCCGAGTATTGATATCATTAATTCCCATCATGTTGAAGTCGCCTCACAGAGCATCATTATTGATAGGAGACGCAATTGTGTAGTCATCAACTGATGGAATCGACGGACCGGGAGGTTGAGAGTAATTTTACTCTCCTTGAGTGACAAATGGCAATTCTGTTTGCGAACTTTCAGTGTCAATATAGTCGGAGCCAGGGATGCGTGTTTCATTTTAGGAAGTATAATGAAACAGATGGTTGGACCGCGGCTTTGAAATATTCCAAGCTCTTTTTTCATTTCCAGCACACTGGGACTGTCTTGCCGAGTATTTTTGGCTGCCCATGGATACATAGTCTTCCTGAATAACCGTGCTGTACACGTCACACAACGCATCACGGAACTCGGACTTTTTTTTGATCCTGCTCTTCCAAGTTTTGATGGTCCCAACTGTCTTCCGTGACAAATGTATTACGCACCTGCGGAAGAACTCATTATGAATCATACTAACTCCTAGGACCACTTAGACATCAAGGACACTGGAAACACCGAGGCATGGACTGTACATCAACGGACAGGACCACTGAAATTTGAGAAAGATTGACTATTGGATCAAACCCCGAACTACAAACTGAAATGCACGCTTTGCACTATAAAATCCAACAAAAAACCACGAGCAGACGAGGGGCCGGAAATTGGATAAATGCTGGAATGAATGAGAGGATGCTGTAGCAGGTGTTAAAGAAAAAAGAACGTGTTCTGGAGAGATGTTTAGAAAAGTATTGTACAACGCGCTTCATCATGGGCGAGCTGGGCAGAGGATTTCTGAATAGACAAATGAATGAGAGAAACCAAATACGGGATATGGGACTCCTAAATTGGCACATAGGTGTCTCGCAATCCAACATAAATAAGTATCCAAGAGGTCATGTAGAGGATGAGAAGCGTGAGACAAGAACGGCCAGGGCAATCACGGCTCCCCACCGCCATTTCTCCCACAATAACTGTCCCCACGACATTGCCCACCCTGTGGTGGGATTCCGGGCCTCCTCGGTTTTGTCGCCACCCGTCGAGGTTCCTGGTACCCGTGCTACTACGGATCCTGCAGCTGAGAATGTAGCAGAAGGTTTGTGCCCTGCTCCTGTCGGGAAAGAATCACCTGCTTTAGGGGCCAACACCGTCATAATTGAAGCTGTGGTCGTCTGGTTAGCTGTTGTGATAGTCAATGACGACTGAGGTGATGGAGATGCAATGGAAGTATTGTTGCCCCTTTCCACTTGTCCCATGTTTGGAATATCACGTATGGTCTGCTTGGAATACTACAAAGCCAAGTGAGATCTTTGGAAGTGAAACAACAGATGGTGATGACAACCGGTAACCATACAAGGGCTACACAAAAGCCACGGCACCAATAGGTAGACAGCATACCTCAGGGAAAACCTCTTTGAAACGAGACTGTGTCACATTCCACTCATGACTCCGTGCGGCATAAGCGCGTTTTACATCATCTGATGAATTCAGCGATCCTGTCGTCATTTCATCCGAAAGCATGAATGACAGAAGGCCAGTCAATCTGGAAAATGGATTTGGTTAGTATTTTGAATTTCATGAGTGACATGTATCATGATGGAGGAGAAATCTATCGTGTCATCACTGGTCCCACACGCTGGTCGTACCGTGAAGATTCCATGCAATGACAAAGGACCTTTAAACAAGAAACGGCCAAGTCCAGGAGAGGAAGAGTGATGAAAATGGGGAAGAGGGATATATATGCTCACATTGTAGCTACACTCCAAGACGGATTCCACTATTAGGCGAATTCAATAAGTGTATGCACAGACATGATTCGAGAGGGTCATCCAAACTTACAGTTCCTGGATGAAAATCCGACATCGAGAAGCAAATTTTTTTGTCAGGCTGAAATCTTCCCGACGGGGTCAGCATCTAGATATATAGGTCAGATGTCAAATCTCCGCTGAGATAGCACGGTGGGGAACATCGTAAAGAATGACCAAACGCACTTTGATACCAGGAGGCTTGAACGGATACTCGGATGGAAAGATGAGCTGCCCATGATACTCCCCACCAGCGTAAGCCGAATCAGGTGGTCCACGCTAAATTATCTGACATGAGATTGCTTCATAGAAACGGAACTTCAACATACGATGATGTAGTCCCCTATAAAAAAGGAATAAGACACTTGTTCAGCATTCGTTCTAGCTCAAAGTTGCAGATAGCACAGTAGGGCATCGGCATTGAGAAGAAAAGGAGTGAGATCAACATACACATTAATATGTTCTTCTCGTCAGGTATAGCCCAGATAAATGGCGGCGGCTCCTTCTGCATCGTAACATACTCTTTGTTCAACTATTAGAAGTCCAGTCAGCACTCTGAAACCCATGCACAAAAGAGGAGAGAAGAGGAATGGGCTCAACGTACACGCTTGTAGGCTGCTTTGCTGGCCATCTCTTTAGAGATGGATCCAAGAGGGTTGAGTGCAAGGATGAATCGGATTGGAGGCAAAGGGATGGTAAGGTGGTGGTTTGTCAAGTGTAAACAATGCTGCCCCGCCACCGTGTGCCCCTCGTATCGCCGTGGAAATCGGCTGCCTTCTTTGGACAATATAAACAACTGCCAGATTTGGTACCTGCTCTGTTGTATGATCGATGTTGCTGTCTCAAAGCAGATGACATTTCACACAGCTAGGGGCATTCCGAACGGCTGTGGTTTCTCGCAACGTCATCGGAGTGAAGAGGAGAATCAACAATGTTCGTGCGTGTGCTTGCCAGATGATGTTCTGGCATTGCCATCACTGCAGCTGATTGAGATAGTGTTCCAATTAACTAGAATAAAATTTGGGTTTTAACTCCGTTATAAGTTTCTAAGAACAGTTATGAAGTAAATACGGAAATGCCATGACGTTGACATTCCCAGTTGCGGAGGGTGGTCGTGATCCTGATGTTGGCAAATGCCCGATCGCTACGTGACCGAACAAATCAAAATCAGGAGATGTGATCCTCCTTGATGTCAACATTTCAGCTATTAATCCTGTGCTAAGGCTGGGTCGAAAACTCATGTTTATAACAAGCAAAATTTCAGTACATTATCACACCATGATTTTAGGCAGGTGAAAGAATGTCAAGGATAGCCAGTTCTTATGAGAGTCATGGTCCTTTTTCTATGCTGGAAGTATCCATCATTTACATGGCTGTAAGGGTTTTGAATGGGATTCATATGGCTTTATAGATTGTTGTAAGTGGTCATTCACCTATTTTTTTTGAGGGAATGTAGAGCGGCTGCAGCAGCAACATGGTAGCTGACCTAGGGATTTAACGAGCTCTGAGCATGTCAACCCTCACAAAAGATAATAACTTGGGTTGTGGGTTCAACTCAAGATAGAATTACAAGAAGTGAAAAACAGATTAAAAGGTCTGTTCATCTAATCTCCATATATATTAATAACCTCTTACATGACTAAATTATAGTCAGACGCTATCATACATTTCTCCTCCAGCTTCGTGATCAATTTGGATGGCTTCCGCTAGACCTGCACATTTTCAAGATCAGCTTTTTGTTCTTGTTTTTAGCATAAATCAGACCTACCAAGTACTTCAAAGAACTGCTTTGGGCCCATTTTCTGCGCAGTCATGGTATCTGTACCATGCTTCTTTAGTGCCGCCAAACCTTGGCGCATTCCATGGATTCCAGGTATTGCCGTAATCAAAGGAAATACTAAAGCTCAAATGGTAAGATACCATCATCGAGCCTGAGGGAAACACCACATACTTGCAATCTTGACTCCCAATCGTCTTGCATCGTCAACAGTAAAATCAGGCGTAGATCCGCCAGTCACAATATTTAACAGAATCTGATAGAAGGATGAAAATTAGAAGATTGGAACCTGTTACAAGTCTATGCGCACTGGCGTTGGTGCAAGTTCTCGGATCGCCGTTGCTAGTTCCTCCTCACTTCTGATACCTTCAAGAAATGCCACTTGGAGAAATTTAGTTTGTAGGCTGGATTTAGGGACCAGATTTTACCATCTGCTCCCTCTGCGACTGCAGCTTTCAATCTTGTCAGAGCTTCCTCGAGGCCATATCCCTGCGCAGCATCTGTCCGAGCAATAAGCACAATATCACAACCGGGAATCTTGGCTCTAGCGGAGGCAGCAGCGCGGATACGCGAAATAAATTCATTGAGCGGGGCAATCTGCTTTCCCAAAAGATGTCCACACCGCTTTGATTGTACCTGAGTATTGGATCAGTTTTATACTGCTGACTTGCTGGTCGGAAGTACCTGGTCTTCGATATGTAGGCCTGCCACCCCACCTCTGGCGTAAGCGGTCACTGTCCGAGCAACCATGACTGGGCCACCAAATCTACCAAGACCTTAGAAAAATCGACAATTTATGCAAACTGTAGGACGCTATCTGCTTACCCAGTATCGGCGTCACAAATGAGGGGCACATCGGGTTTAAGACCTGCAATCATAGTGGCATTCTGTTTCGAGATATCAAGGCACAGCTTCAGTGGAGAATGTCGATTCATCCACCTGAATAAAGTCATTCTGCGTAGCGATTGCGAGGTCAGGTTGACCTAGCATAGATGCGGTTGTCGCTGCTCCACTCATGTACAAGACGTCAAATCCAGCTTCCAGGGCCAAACGAGCTGAAATGCCATCATAGACACCTGGTGTACTGTTCAGCATGAAAGCTCAGAGCAGCATATGTACTTGCCGGGTGCTACCTGAAAGTATGGTGTGTCACTCTGGGGGGTTTTGTCGACAAAGCTGAGCTTACTATGAGTTCTCCTCCCTGCAAAAGCTGTCGTAAACGGGTGCTGGATTTAGTTTGTGAATCATGCAGCATTGTGTTTGATAAACTTCGAATGCGTTCTAGTTTATAGCATGACAAAGCTTCATTTCGGAGGTAGGAAAAGCATGTGACATGTTTTTTTGATTCAGGATTTTTATTTCGCAACAAGCAACCTAGTGCTAAGACGCGGAGGCCTTGAGCAGGGCCCAACGTTGGGAGGTCTATAGAAGGCATGTGACCATAGGAGGAGGGTGTAGGCGAAGTTTGCTAGTGGATGTTTGGGGTAGCGGCAAGCCCGGAGGGATTATTGTAGTAGTAAATAGAGAGAAAAAGAAGAATTTACCTATACCGGGTGGGTGGTGACATAGGCACCTTGTCATCAGATCCCTCATCAGAGTAGCTTTCCAGCCGTCTGTCATCAATGTGACATGTTGAGATATCGAAAACCATCGTCATCAAAAATTGACATTAGTGAAAGACATTTTCCTGGCTACTTGTATACCTCAGCTCTCATTGCCGTTGAGAGAGGTTAGTATGTTTGATTACTGAATTCTATCATTCTTAGAAACCTATCATTCTCGTTGCTTTTGATAGGCTGAGTATTATTGTACACTATCATGACACTGCATCCGGTAAGCCGGCGGGTAGGTAGGAGCTTGCAGTCTACCGCGTGATGGGTTTTAATGAACACCTCACTTGTTTGGAAGGACTCAAATTGCTTTTCGCAACCCTATCAATTACTTTGGAATCTGTTAGGATGCTTTACATCTAGGTCATATTTTCCCTTGGTGCGCCCCTCAGACCAAAATATACCCTGGGAGAGATCTACCTGACTTGGAAATTTGGAACCTCATTATTTACGCTGGAAGATTGTGCCAAATACAATTCCAAACTTGGACGGCTTCAACCATGGTCCTTCCAAGGAAAGGTAGAGTTATCGTTGACACGACGGCAGGTGAAATTGACATTGAACTATGGTCTAAGGTGCGCAAATTTGCAACTTGTGCCGTACCACTTACATATCATTTGCAGGAAACTCCCAAAGCTTGCAGAAACTTGATCACTTTAGCTATGGAGGGTCTGTCTGTCTGTCTCTTGCGGTGCTCATAAAGAATCCCTCATATTATGGCTGAAGGATATTATGATAATACTATTTTTCACCGGTAGTATCTCAACATTCACCTATGAGCCAAGACTGACAAACTCCTAGTGTATCGCCGGGATTTCTGGTTCAGACTGGAGACAGAACTGGCACTGGTAGAGGGGGGGAGTCAATCTACGGAAGTGAGCGTGTTGCCCACGAAGAAATGTGTCCAATTGACCCTTGTCCTGAGGTCCGTTCCCCAATGAGGTCCACCCTCAACTACGCTTTGAACACAGAGGGTTAGTTGCATTGGCCAATGATGGAGAACGAAATTCCAATACTTCTCAATTTTTTATAACTCTCGGTCCGTGTCGTATTCCTCTTTTTCCACCATACGCTCATGCTCTATCCCTGCAGACCGTGCCGACGAGTTAAATGGCAAGTGTACTCTCTTTGGTCGGGTGATGGGAGACACAATATACAGTGCGATTGATTATTTAGAGAATTGATTCAGAACTAATACGAGTTTTTAGATGTGTTGAAGATTGGTGAGACAGGTAGGTACAGACAGATGAGTTTACATGGAAAAGGAATGGATGATTATTCCAGAAATCGACAAAAAGACTGAACGACCTATCTAGTACGTACGCAACGCAGATTCTCAGTGTGCGTTCTTTTGACATACCAATAGCCCTCCAAAAATAAAAACAATACGCATCATTGATAATCCCTTCCCTGATATTCTTCCACGTATCACTGCGGCAGAACTGCGAAAGCAACAGGCTGCGAGGAAGAAACAACAAGAGCTCAGAGAAAATGAGCGCCGGAAAGGTACCAAAAAGTGTGTATCCGTTCTTCTTGCCACCCTCTTACCTTTGACCTTTGTTAGAGATACAAAATTGCTCAGCTTTGGTGCGGATGAGGAGGAGGAAGAGGCTAGTATTCCTGAGAAGAAATCCATGTTTCGACCGGATTGTAAGTTTTCCTTGTCCGAAAGCTAGCACCGCTAACTTTGTCTCTTGGACAGTGGTGGATCAGTCAATACATGACATTCCTGTCCTTTCGATCGTTGGTTCATCATCTGTACCACGAGAGCATGATTCTACATTAAAATCGGAAGAATCCAAAGAATTTAAGGTGGGTCCTCTTGGGTCAATGTGAATCCCTAACTCAAGTACTATCTAGCCTGACAAGTCGAAGAGGGACAAAGATGCAGATATCACGAAAATACGAGAACAGCATGCGCAGGAACAGGCTGCTGTTCAGTAAGCTCATTCTCTATCATGCACGATGATTTTTGACTTTGAGATATCCAGGAATGCACGTCATGCTGAGATTGAGAAGATGCAAGAGGAAATACGCAAGATCACTAAACGCAAAGCAGGTGAAGAAAGCGAAGAGGAGCAATCGCAAAAGAAAGCCAAAAAGTCTTTTTTGGAAGAGGAGCTTTCTAAATATTCCAAGGGTCGTGGTTTGCAAAAGAAAGGAAAAGACGGTCGGAAGAAAGATGAAACAGATACTCTAGCGGCCCTGAATAAATTCCGCGGCAAGTTACAAAGCTCCATGCTGTCTAGTAGTGAAGGTATGGATGTAGATGAGGCCATTGGCGAGGGGGAAGGGCATGACGTGGACAAAGACACTGATTTCCTTGGTCATGCCCTCCATTTCCCTAAGGATAATACAGAGGAGACTGATAAAGCTGAGAGGGATTACGAAGTGATTGATCCACGACAACGAAATGCACGAGCACAAGAAGAAGAGAGAGAGAGAAAGAAGGCTGCAAATAAGAACAACGGTAGAAGGTATCGGAGATGAACATTGTATGTTTAATTTGACTTCATACTTTAAACTCGGAAGTGACTGAAGTAGACATCAAGGGACTCTGTCAATGACTATGATCCTACTAATCGACCTGATTCTTTTAGTTCCAGTTTTTATAACCTATTACTAAGTGTACTCTTCAGATCCAATTCTCAAGGCCGAATTGGAATCACACACGCATTGTTACGTCTGCCGCTCTATGTTATCTTCTGCCAATACGCCTTATGGCTGTCGTATTGTACCACGTACCTCTACAGGTGGATTTCCGACATGGTCATCTCTCAGTTGTGGTCCAGCCTCGTTAACGACTGCTTGGACGATCTTTGTGCTCGGTCTTGTCACTCAAATATCAACCTCCATACGTTGACTCCAGAACTTTCAGGTCACAATTATCAAGAAATTTCTCTTGACGCTTGAATAAGCTCGGTACGGCAGATGGGACATACAAGAAGACATTCACCATCCCATTGCGGTTATCGTGGTCTCCCCGGAAGATACCTCAACTCAATGTCAGGCCAGTGTACTAATGTTTGTTCGAATATCTCTCGGCGACCTTGAAGAGTCATACTCCTGGTAAAGAACTAGTTGAACGATCAGATAAAACCAGTGAAAAGGGTGGAAAGGGTTAGGTTGACTCTTGCATCAGGCCACCTACCTTGCTCTACAGCAGACCATTGTCGTTTCAGTAAATTTACAGGAAAAATTGAGTTGACTAGTCTATGTTTTGATAGATTGAGGTCTTTGAATGAATCAATAGAACTCGGTATATGGGTAATCATCTGTTCTTTGATGGAGGGGAATGTAACTGGATATTATAGACAGTGTCGTTGTCTAGGTCAGAACTGGTTCTGACACAAGTCCCGGGAAACGTATCTTTACCCCAACCAGTTATGAAAGCGACCCTAATTTCCGAGACTTGATTGCGCCCAAGTTGACTGGGTGCATCTCATGCAAACCAGTATAAAGCACAACAACACGTGAGCATCTACATTCCAAGGCGGTGCTAAATATAGAACTATTCCTTTGATATGATTGCGGGTCTATCACTATTATGCCAACAACTCATGAGCCCCACGTCATTTCGCCGATCGGCATGCAGAAACGTGCACCGTTTGTCGTGATAGAAGGCCTAGACCGTTCAGGCAAAACTACGCAAATCAGTCTTCTCCACTCCCGTCTCGAATTAATGGGGATTAGGACTCGATTGCTCAAGTTTCCTGGTATGCGCCTCTCTTATCATTGTGCACAAATATTGATATTGATGTCGCTCTTCTCCCTTGCATGATACTCGACGGAATTTGTATTGGAATACGAAAAAAAAAGATCGGACAACTGCTATTGGAAAGATGATCGATTCATATTTACGCTCTCAGTCTGAGCTAGACGATCATGTCATCCATTTATTATTTTCTGCTAATCGATGGGAACTTGCGTATGCTGACTCTTCGTTAACATTTTTTTCTAATATTCATGTCCCTTTTTCCTCTTTCAGATCGACGATAACCAATCTCCTCAAATCAGGCACCTTGGTTCTCTGCGACCGCTATGCCTTCTCTGGCATTGCATTCTCTGCTGCCAAGCATTCCCTTCGAGGTACCTTCCCCAGCACCCATGGCGATGCTCTACCATGGTGTCGAGCACCCGATATCTCGCTTCCCGCACCTGACTTGACTATCTTCCTTGATATCACACCTGAACACGCTAAACTGCGTGGGGGATACGGCGAAGAAAGATACGAAAAAGAAGAGCTGCAAAAAGGTGTCCGAGAGATGTTCTATCGACTAGAAGAGGAGATGGCTTCTCCCGAGGATGATGTTGATGGTAACTCGGTGGGGAGGTGGATAGTCGTAGACGCTGGAAGAGAACGCAAAACAATTGCGCAAGAGCTTTGGCAGCTCGTGGAACCTCTCACTAAAGGGATTGATGGAGATGTTGCTAGATTGTGGGAGGATAAACTCTGTTCTTGACTATCTGCTGAATCAAGCACTGCTCACAAACGCTCGTGCAACAAGGAGATATACTGACACTCATGAGGTGCTATACCAAATACTCCTGGGCGTCGGAAGTTTGGAGCGTCTGGCAGCTTACTGCGCTGTATTGCCGCCAATTGTTGTGCTCGGCTTTTGAAACCCGGATGGGAGCAACGCAGACAATAATGCAGCTAGTCACATCCCCTTCTAGGACGCTCGTATATTTCTTCCATTTCTGATGGATCACTCAACTTTCGATGAAGACATAGATTGTCCAATCCTAATGCAAGCGCCTCGCTTCATTTCTTAAGGCAAGGTCACTGGTCTCCTGTTAAGATTGGATATGACAGCTCAATCATGGGCGAACAAGACCTCGTGCTTCAGCTGGTCTCATGTGACATATAACTTAGAAATTGATCCAGAAGTGCGATAGAGGGTCCGAGCTCGAGACGCTCAGTTCATGTACGACACGCGTCCTCGCCACCGCCCACGATCATCAATGATATGACTGCTTCTCCTGCTCCCAGAATCAATTAAGAACGTGCAAGATGTAATAGTCTTAGTGTATGATACAGTGCTTCGATAACAGTGAAGGAAAACAAGTACAGATGAATGAACCAAACCAGTGCTATCGTCAGTGAGCGGATTGTATTGCCCACCATTGGTCTGAACCAGGGGAAAATGGTTCAAGGGATACCTAGTGATAGTGTGAGTACTTTCTGGCCTAGATCGCAAAATTTTGAGCCCGACCTCGTTAGAATCCGCATGGGTAGTCCAAAATAGTTGTGATGTGGGGTCGTAAATCTAGAGAGGGCCTAATATGAAGGGGTTCCTCACGATATCCGCCAGAGCAGAACGCACCCGATACATGGATTGACTGACGACCTTAATCTTCCATCGAGCGAGAGGATTTGAGCTAGTGATGATAGCCTACACAAATCGTTTTGTTTTTCAGGTCAATAATAGGAGATGAGGTTACTCACCACTTCTCCCTTGAGGTCAGCATAACAGTTTGTTGCCGCATTTTGGATGATATATCGTTCATGGTCACCATTAGTGGTGATAGTCCACTAAAAAGCTCAATGGGCATTGCCAACTACAGAGGTTGGTGTGAGAGCTCACCTTGGAGTATGAATTAGGGTTATTGACCAGTGTTAGAGGACACTCAAGTCCTGTTCTCTGTACTGGGCGGGGATCGACAATGTTGTGAATAACGTAGGTTTCCTCGGCTTTGAATGACATGGTGCTAGTGTAGAGGAGAGAAGGAGAGTGATGTGGATTAGGGACTGCTAGTTTGCGGCAACTTTATAGTCCTTGTCGGTAATCAATCAATTGCCACTGTCACCCTGAGAGTCGCAAGAACCGAAGTTGATACCTGTGACGTACTTGGCGAATTGACAGCGCAAATGATGTCCCAACCGATCGGTTTAGAGCGCTATAGTGAACAACAAAACTTCATGGATCTTATGATCTGAACCATCTGCAGTCAGAAACGCCATAAATAGTGGAAGAGTGCATCGAAATTTCAGGGCAAGTTACTAGAGCAGTATCGTCGGGATAAGCTGTACCATACTTCAACGCTCACTTTTTTTTGGACTTTGTGTACGGCACTTCGCAGGGTCAATTCTGGCAAGGATCTAGCTGTAGATAGCGCAAAGCGTAGTGCCTCGTACCTTCTATAAGAGTACAGGAACACGCTGGATTCTCAAGAAGTCCGATCAGGCAACCGTACCCTACACGTTGTTTGGCACCTCAGGTAGCTTTTCAGACTGAGGACCCTACACCAACTGCTATCCACGGCATTTCTCACAGTGAGGTTGATCATGAATCTGGTCACCAAATCGTATAGCCTATCAAACGGGTTTGATTCCATGTCCTTGTAAGAAATACCTCGAATCACCTCGAAGCAGTGCAAGAACTGACATATACATACATCATGTTATCTAATTCTTTATATGACGGTAGCGAACAGTGTCCATAAAACGTGTAGGACATACTTTAGGTATTGCTCAAAGAAAACTGAGACACATCGCGCCGTTTACCGTTCCAACAATCCTCAAGTAGCGACTGAATAGTACAAAGATAGTGGCCAACTTCCAATCCGATTCGGGCTTGACTGCTGAGCATGATGCGTCCGGAACTTGTAACTAGGGACTCCTGCCAGAATTTCCTGAACTCGGGGTGGCGGACGAAAAGCTCTGTGAAGAACGCGGTCCGAGGGCAATCAGATGCCCCTACAAACATTACTATTCCTCACAAGAAAGCATCTACCCCGGTGCTTCTCGACGATATCTGATTGGCTGTCGTATGATCCGTCCGCTTTTCGATGGCGCCTGTGAGGAGACAGTGAGCAATTGATCCAGCTATCGGTCAAGGCTCTAGGATTTGACGTTTGGACGTCCGTGACTAACGGGTTATTTGATCGGCACTCCACGATAATTTCAGTGCGTTAGCTAAGCAATGAACCTGTTGTTAAGAGGTTCATTAGTGAATCATAGTTGTCAAGGACTGGAAGGCCTGGCGGAGATTCAGTGGGGAGTGATATGCACACTGTTGTGATGATCTTAGATTACAACTTCGGATCTTCACCATCGGACACTTGTAACATATACAACTTATTACTCATTGTCAGTCTACTAGCTACATAGCCCTCCGGCACTCTACAGCATCTGATGTACCAACTATAGACTATAAAGACTCAGACAAAGACCTCTAAAATCATCATTTTAACCTTGCATTACAAAACACACTGAGTCTGGGATGGGGTACTGTGGGAC
>Ga0153993_100631_pt1 | contig 13142 bp, 15 predicted proteins | sample TSNC077MetaG_FD_104706 | JGI IMG/M metagenome (GOLD analysis project Ga0153993, IMG submission 104706) | Attine ant fungus gardens microbial communities from North Carolina, USA - TSNC077 MetaG | ecosystem: Host-associated > Fungi > Mycelium > Unclassified | place: USA: North Carolina, Lumber...
GAAGCCCGCGTGGCAAACAGAATGATGGTATAAATGGTATCATCTGGCCAATCGCCCTCTTCGGTTCCTTATTGTCTGTGACCACCATCCGCAGTTCGATTCTCGCTGCCCTTCTCTGACCCTCCCACCAGTGGTGCGATATTTGGGTCAACTCGATGATGCTTAGAAGTGTTATTTGGGTCCTGTTGGCCTTTTCTGGGAAGGGGATGGGTGCAGTACTCCCGAGAGACTTTAAGACGGACGCGGTGTGCTCGCCCAGTGACTCTTGGACTTGGATGAATAATGTGCAACAGCGAAGCCCTTGCCTTACGGCTGCATACGTCATAGGGCCCTGTGTTTCTGAAAGTAAGTCCTTGGATTACACTCCTTTTTACCGCCGAAGAATAATTCTACTTGCTTGGAAGCTTTTGATGTGACAGCCCTCGATAACAATACTCATTACTCGTTAAATGAGACCACTATTAATCGCTGCGCGTGGTATGTTTTTATAATACTCGCTTGCAGTGATGCTGATCCTCCCGAATTATAGTTCTTGGGCAGTTTACAACTTACTCAGCGCATGTACACTCTGTCAAGGCTTTCCGAATAGTATAATAACGTATGTATGGCGCCCCTCATAATTCTGGTGCTGTACTGACTGCTCGGGCAGCTGGTCTGAATGGTCCAATCCTTGTGGGAATTTCATTTTGAATACTCGGTATGTCCTGGCCGTCCTATCTACGAAGGGCTCTTGTTGAAACCTGGTGTAGACCCTATCCTTCGGATACTCCTATACCACAGAACGTGACTTTTCCAAACTGGGCAGCGACGGATCGTAAGAGACTTTCGGATACTCGTGCGGGTCGCTCTGCTCATGCCTTTGAACAGCCACCTCTTGGCCTGATGGGCGTTTTGACGAAACCGCGGCTCACAATCTTGAAATGAAGAGTGAGTGACAAATTTCAAAATGATTTCCTCTTATATATTTCTTAGATCCTGGTGACTGGAATGATCCTTCAAACACAAGTAACACGAGCGACACGAGTAACACGAATAACACGAGCAACACGAGCAACACGAGTAACAACAAGAGTCGCAACATTGGTGCGATTGTAGGAGGTGTCGTGGGAGGTGTCGTAATTCTCGGTATCGGGATAGCGGCCGCGTTATTCCTATATCGTCGAAACAAGAGGCAGCTGAAAGCGCAGCAAGCACTGGACATGCGTCAGACATTGACAGCCCCCTTTGATCACCATACCCGCAACCCGTCGGACCTTTCCTCAGGAATGGGCTTGATGTATCACCCACTAATTTCATCAACTTCACCTTCCAGTGGTTTGACCAGTCGATACTTGAGCAGTCCAGCGACCTTGTACACTCACAACAGCAGCCGGAACTCCTTGCCCGAGTCGTCGATACCATCGCATACTAATATCCTTCCCTCTCAAGCCAATGTCTTGGAGGCGGCCAGTGACATTATCTCTCCATTCACGCTCCAGGGCTCCTCTACTCAAGACGTTCGCACGAGTTCTCACAACAGAAAGATGTCTGAAGCCTCAACATACATGGATGGATCAACCGGAAGTCGAGGTCCCATGAACCCTCCTGCATACCAGAGTGGTCCATCTGTCTTAATGGCTCCGCAAAACCCGAATCTCTCTGGACCGCCTGAGAAAAGGCAATCGTCGTCATCGGGTACAGTGATTTCGCAGAGTACGAATATGTCAATGGGGAGCACTTTTTGGTCTCAGGATGCTCCGACAAGTTTGGATGGTGCTGCAGAGTTAATTAGTCTCATGAATACTCCTGCTCCTTTTGAAGCCACACCTGCTTACAGTGGCCCTAGTCCAGGTACAGTCGTACCGCGAGATGAGAAACGACGACCGACGATTATGAATCAGGAATGAGAAATCAACTTATTGCTTTTTTTTTATATATATCTTGTTCAAGTGTATGTACGTCTACAGAACTTGCTAAATATGTTTGTACTGCATATTATCTGTTGGCAATCCAATTCTACAAAAAGTCTGACAACGGCAAGAACCCTCCCTAGCTAAACTTATCCATACCCATATCTACCCACAACTTGCGTCTCATTTCTCTCACTGTAGGCCAAACTCGCTCTTGTTGCACTTTGAGCCGTTTCGTCGAAGACGTCACGACACCATCTCCATCTCCGTCAAGTCGATGCTCATCGCCTTGTGTAGTAGTGGTAGTCATGACTCCACCCATCGAATCAATCTCCCCTCTTTCTTGCTTCTGCTCTTCCTCTTCGTTCCCATTCCCATTCTCCTGCTTTCGTTTTCGTTTCATCGCCAAATAATATAAATACGTTGGACTGTGTTGAGCTGTTGGCGTACGAACAATATTAATGGGAGGGCCTGAAAACCATAACATCTCGTTCGTATATGGATCACGATCGAAGCACTTGGCTGAGAAAAAGAAAAAAAATGTAAGCGAGTGTTTAGATTCAAAAGCAACAGAATTCTTACTCGTTTCGGGCGGTAATTTTTCTACTTGGATGTTATTACCTTGAGCTAGACCCCCAGCGGCAGTGATCACTGATCTATCAGGTCCTGGTGGTCGAATCGATTGATGAACCAGGTGCAACTGTTGCGGCTGCTGCCGTTGCTGCTGCTGCTGTTGAGGTGCGGGTGCAGTAAGTGCAGGAGGTGCATTCTGCGTCGTCGTCGTCGTCGTCGCTGTCTTCATCGTCGTAGGTCCAACATATTGCCCTCTACTAGGCCCAGAATCATTCCCTCCCGATACCTTCTTCGCACTAATCCCCTCCTCCACAATCCCACCAGGTCCCTTCACTCTACTCCCTTTCATCAACAGAAACGGACTAGGATACCTTTTTGGATACACCGTTCTTTCGAAAGGATATATCTGCATAAATTCCGTACTTTTACGCACTTCCTCCGGTATACAAGAATTCCAATTCTTGATCTTGACAAACACACGATCACGATCATTGTATCGTGAATCGCAGACATAGAGCGGGAAACCCAGGTACCAGTACGGAGGTCGTGGACGCCCACGGATATGACGAGCTGTGAATTGGCATGCAATCTTTTCAATGATATCCTCCACTGGATGATCGGCGAAATGACCTGAACGCAATTTTTTTTACGAATAAGCGCTCAATTTTGAAGAAGTAAGAAGAATATATAGAATGAGTTACTCACTTGTTTTAAACACTTCACCCTCCCAAAACTTCCTTTCAGAGGAGTGATATGTCTATCAGATCGTTAGAACACCACCATTAACAAAATATATGTTACTATACCTGTTCTGGTCTGTAATACCACGACACAGTGATCCCAGGCTGCCCAACTTTTGTTCTATATCAAATTACGGTCATGCCCGAGCTCGCAGTTTTTTGACAAAACACTCACGCTTCTTCTGATAACCAACATCGGAATATTTGAGCAATGATGGGTCGACTGGGATCATCTGGATTGCTCAAATGTACCCAATCCGCAAGCTTCAAAATCCATCCTTTGTAATGAACTTCATCCACAAACTTTCGCTCTTTCGACAAGACTCTGTGTGTTGTAACTCCACTGATACCTTCCCCGTCACTTCCATGCACTGGTTTCGTCGTTCCGGGACCGGCGCGCAGGCCGGCAAAGTTCTGTGTAGAGACAAAAGGAGGTCCTGGAGGTGGACAGGGCGATACAAGGGCTTGATATAGGCGCTGCAGTAGGAGAACATGACCATAGCCTTCACTACCTGGCTCATGGTACCTTCTCGCCTTCTCAAATAAACGAACCATTTCTTTATCAAATTCTTTCGCGTCAACATATTTCTTGTCTCGTGTTCGCGCCTATCAATTTGTTGATTGAGACTAATAACGTGAATAGTCTAGAGAAAGAACGTCGAACCTCGATGAGTTTGAGGGACAGACGCGTTGTATACGAAAGATATGGTATCGTTGATTCTTCCGGGATAGCCTCCAACGATACGGATGGCTTGTTACCACTAAACAAGGGTTTACATCCCAAGGGGGACAGACGGAACAGAAGGACGAACGTACGTGATGTCTTTGTAGTTCTTGATAGCTTGTACAAGTTCAAACATTTGGTTCTTATCCCCCAGCCACCCAAAGGAGAACAAAGTAAGCAAGTAGCTTGAACTTTTGGAACTTATGAATACACACCGATGTCCCTTCCTTCATCCATCCCTGATCACCGAACCCTGGCCACCGCGGTAGTCCTTTCTCCAACTGCCTCACAATTTCTTCACTCTCGGGGTCTCGTTCAGTGACTACCTCCTCTCCCGCCACATCATCCTCTGCCATAACATCAATTTCCGCGTCTGGGGTTGTCTGTTTTTGAGCGGATTTTGGTTGTATTGGTACAGGTTTGGTGGATGCCATGATATTTGTACTCGGCCCAGGTGTTGAGCGTGGCATTTTCGACGTTGAAGGGACAGGGGTCATCGCTTTTGGCGTTGGTGTTGAAGTTGAAGTTGTTGTGGCTGTTGTTGTTGTGGTGGTGGTGGCGGTGGTGACGGCAGTAGTGGCGGTGGTGGTGGCAACAGGCTGAAATTGGACACTTGTTTGTGGTAATGGTTGAGCAACCGATTTCGTCTTGACCGAATGTAATGGTTGATCCACAACTCCATGGACTTTCTGAGCACTTGTTTGTAGCGGCGATGGTGGTGGTGGTGGTTTCCTCGGGGCAGCAGCTTGTGATGGTTGATCAACCACGCCATGTACTTTCTGCGCTGATGAAGGCGGCGGCGATGCACGAGGAGGAGACCCAAGAACCCCCTTCTTCTTCCACTCCACCTCCAACGCTTTCTTTCCAAAACAATAAAAAAGATATAAGCATGTCTGTAATAAAAAAAAACCAGCAGGACCAACCTTCAGCGTTTCCGCATCAAGCGCTATCTGACTCCCAGGCTCATTATAAAACAGTGCATTCCAAAAGACCAGAGACAGGTCTGTGTAAACGTCCAACGGTTCTTTATACCGCCCCTTCTCGAGTCCCACTTTAATATTATTGATACAACGCGGTTCCGGAATGACCTGATCAAAAAAAAAAAAAAAAAAAAAAAACATAAAAGAAAATAAAAAAAAAAAAAACAAAAAAAAAAAAAAAAGAGCGAAAAGGATATACAAAAGACGCGCCAAACCAAAAATTTACCTCGTAATACTGGGGCCAATCTACACGATCAACCAAGTCCATAAACATACCACAAAGCAACCGTTTCCCCCGCGGCGCCTGCATTCCCAACAAAGCATCTATAACCTCTCCTATAGCCATCTTCTTTGCTGGATCCAGAGGCATTTTCCCTTTTTTCACACGAAACTAAGGTCGAAGATAATATAAAATGAGATGACAAGTCTATTTGGCGTTGCTTGGTAACACAAAAAAAGCATGTTCTATTTTTTTCTATACAGGCAATCTAGTATTGGCCTACAAAAAAAGCGGATATGATCTAGAACAAGAAATCTAGTATCCTAAAAACAGAAGCAGCAAATGGTATATAGGTATCCTTCATTCATTCGTTCATTCATTCGTTCATAGAGAAGAAAAGTCATCGCAGTCATATCACTTACATTCACAAAAACTTCATAAATCCTAGAATTCCCCCCGCCCAAACAAGAAGAAAAGGAAAGAAATCAAAACACCAGAACACGCCCAAGCATAATCCCTCCACTCGCACCAAAATTGATATTCCGGACATCTTTCCCTCCCAATCCCAATCCATGTCCCAATCCAGGTCCAGGGAGAATGCCTCTCCACTCAACAGGGTGATAAGGTCTCGAAGGAGCATTTTCATCCCAAGAATCTCTTTCCTCCTTGGGTAAGCTCCTCCGTACCGGGGGCAGAGGCACAGGACTCGATCGATAAAACTCTTCACACGTCAAATTGAATGCCCTCAGTGACCATGGAACCCACAACGAAGGGGAGGGTGCACGCCTGCGACGTTTTTGGCCAGCAGGCTTCTGACCAACAGTCCCATCAGCACCGCTTTTCTGGGTCGGTGGCGGATTACAAGATGAAGACGAAGAACTGGAAGTGGATCCGGTCGAGGATAAGGCACGACCACGCTTTGGGGAACTGATGGCTTTAATACCAGATGAATCGTGATCAGACGACATATCAGATGGTGTACCACCTGCACTGGCAGGGGGAGAGGTGGAAGAAGAAGTTCCGCCGGCACTACCAGCACCGACAACAGCGTTCACCGGCTTCAAAATGCACCTACGAACATGGCGGTTCAAATTCGACGCGACACCAAATCGACGACCACACGTCTCGCAGACAAAGGCTGAGCGAAAAAAAAAAAGTCGCTTCTCAATCCTAATCACAGAAACAACGACCATTGACCCACCTTTTTCACCAGTATGGACAAGAAGATGCTATATCACAAAAGTCAGAACAGGTCGTTCTTGCATGCACGTTTTTATGGGTGACTATGCTCGCTCACCTTTCTCAACGTACTCGGACGATCAAAGCTACCATAAAACAAAGTTAGCATAACGCTTACAAAGTGGACAGAGGAGAAAAAAAGCACCAACTGACCGTTTATGACACATCGTGCAAGCATGCTTCTTCTCGCGCGACAATATATCAGGAATCAAAGCAGTGGCATCTGGCATGATGACAGGGGGTTGTTGTTGCTGCTGTTGTTGTTGCATAGCTCGTCGTGTATGTGCATTAGGATTGAGCAAAACCGCCATTGCAGCAGGTGTAGGCAACTGAGCAGTCGGAGAAGGCAGATTCTGAGTCGGAGCAAGAGCACTTTTAATAGTTGAAGGCAAGTCAAGAAGCGAAGAACCAGAGGCAGGGGGCAGCTGAGGAAGCAGCGAAGGAGGAGCAGGAGGAGGAAGAGGAGGAGGAGGAGGAGCTGCAAAACCGTGTGGATTGGCCGTCGTCTCCCACTGCCATCCTTGGATGTCTGTGTACTCCGGCGGAAACGCTAGTCCAGCAGCGTCGAATGCACCAGACACACACACAGACGCAGAAGCATCCGTCATGTAGGAATAGTCCTCATGTGGATACACAAACGATGATCCTCTCGCGAAGCTGCCAGAATACTGATCTTGGGTTATGGTGGGATCAGCGTATGGGGTGCAGTAGTACGGCCCCTGCATAGGAGGATTCAAAAAGTAGGTAGCTGGGAGAAAGAGAAAGAGAGAGGGAAAGAGAGGAAAAGAGAGAGACCTTATATATATATACTTTGCAAGGAAATCTCTGATGAGATCACGACTCAGGGGAAACCATGTCTTCTTTTACCTCACACCCGGTTCTGCCGGTAAGGAGGGCAAAAACTCAATCTCAGGGGTACTACTTCTCAAAATATATTATTTCAACCTTCCAAACAACTTTGATCCCGCTGCTTCAATTTGCTCTCGTGCTGCTTCAATTTGTTCTCGTGCCTTCTTCCCTGCAACCGCCGGTATCCCAAACCCAAATGAACTCGTACCACTTGATCCTTCCCCTAGAAACCCCAGATCGCATATTTTTTAAGAAAAAAGCCAAAAAACAACAACAAAAACACGCACGAGGAGATGCATTTCCACTTGCCATCACAGGCACCCATGGTCCCGGATTACCTTGATAATATCCCCCTCCAGGACCAGACATCGTCGGTCCTGAGAATTGCGGAAAAGACAGTGGTTGTGATGGCGGAGTATGATGATACCCTGCTGCATCACTCCAAGTTGACGGTGCTGGATATGAATATCCAGGACTTTGCGGAGGTGGATGATACAAGGTCTGTTGTCCCGGACACATCGATGCAGGAATATCATGTCCAGAACTTGTCGAATGAGAGCTGCTCGGCAACCCAGCAGAGCCCGAATTCTTAGATCCTGACCAGCTTGACGCCCCACTAGGTCTTGCACCCACACTCATACTCGGCCTTAAATTACCACCACTACCAGCAGAAGAATTGTGCGATTGACAACGACCGGAACTAATCGTGTGCGGTCTGTTCAGATTCGCTCCCCCTGTCGGGTTATACACCTCATACGAAGTAACAAGTGGCGTCTGCGCAGAATGATGATGTTGATTACTGACTTTCCATTCCGCCGGTGGCCATGTTTCTTGAGACCATGGTCCCGGACTTGTATTCACCTCTTGAACGGATGGCAGATGTGGTGTAGGAAACGAAGGCCCAGATGATGGTCCAGTCAATGAAGGAGAATTAACAGGTCGAGTCGTTAGATTGACCTGAGGTCTCGGTGAAGGTCTTGTACTCATATTCGGCACTGGCGGAGGTAGTCTACCAGGTGAAATAGCCACTCTTTCCATCTCGTTCGTCAACGACGATACAGCATCCGATGCGCGAGGGACACGAGAAGGATGTTGAGGAGGGGGCAAATTCATGGTAGGCGATGTAGGCTGAGCAATACTATTTGTCGACGACGAAGACGTTTGTGCTATGTCCGCACGGGTAGCTACTGCCTCAGCCTCCAACAACGAATATGGAGGTGGTGCTTCTTCCTTTCCATCATCTCGTGAAGCTGACCACTCTTCATACGACTGACTTGCCGGTTTCTTGGACGTGACAGAATCAGAAGGTTCCTCGTACTTTGGTCGACAAGACCAATAATCTTGCAAATCCTTCAACGGGAACGTTTCAAATATTCTTTGTTCTCCGTGTAACACTTCTGCCGCAAAACCAGAAATCCGCATATACCTGTCCCCAGGAAAGAAAAAAATCATCGATCAATCAGTACCCAAGAAGCGGGATCAACTTTTTTCTTTTTTGAAGTTTTTTTTCCTTACCAGTCTGCTGGAAGATCGTACCCATCTTCATCTAGAGCCATAAATCTGAATTCATCCGATACAGGTAAAAGTCGTTTGTGTGTCACAACAGGGATAAATACAGTTCCTTCGTCGTATCTGAAAGATAACCACGTAAAAAAAAAAAAGGCCGTGTTTCTCGTGAGTTTTTTTCCCCCCCAAAAAAAAACAAAACAAAAAAGGGACGGAATGATCGGGGTAGTAGTGGCTTCCAAATAAAAAAAAAGGAGTAGAAAAAAATACGCACTCATCCCACATCGCTCCATACATCGTCCTCACACCCAACTTCTGCGCGTTGTAAATCTGTTTCCACAGGAAACGTCCACCATCCCTCTTAATCCCGTTCCATTCCCAGTTCCCTTGTGACAAGTTGTACCCCTAAAATCACAATCAGATAATCGAACCTCCTCCCCACACTGTCTCGATCACGCACTGATCCACCAGGAAAAACCACAGGAACATAATCAACCTTCCTAAACCCTTCATCAGCTCTCTTCTTCAAAAGCTCTGAATCGCCCTTCATCCTGTTCTCCGCAAACAGATCAGCTTCATGTTCAGATGAATATCTCCCGATCGTCCAAGGAGAAATCGCATCAACTTCGTTGAGCCATACAGTCAAGAATTCAGGATTCCGATCTGCATCCCCTTCTGATGTTCTCCAATATGCGGGGACACCTGCCATGATGTACGCTCCTCCTGGAGTAACGTTCCGGAAGGATGCTATGATATCTCGGAGGAGCGATGGTGTGTGGCCTGCTTCATTGAATCCAAAGCCTGAATGAATGTCCATTTGGGAAAGGCGGGGGGACACATAAGATGAGTCCCAAGATTTCTTGCAAGGTAACAAACAAGATCCTCACGTACCCCATAATCCAATGACAGGTCTGCCCTTTTCATGAAGATAATTAGGACTATCTAGAATTCCTTTTACGCGCACGAGGTGCACCCAATCGCACTCCAGTATCCTTCCAATGCGATCCGCTGGAACACCGGATACATCATACCTGGGAGGCCAAAAGAAGAAGCGATTAGAGCGCGGAACGGAATATTGGAAAACCTTACATGAGTGCGAACACACGACCCTCTTTCTCCGCAGCCTCTCGAACACGATCACAAACCTCGTCCCGTATCCTTCGAATTCCTTCATTCCCAGCCTCTATATCAGTCTCGCTGGCAAATCGTTGTAAAAATGCGCCATCTACTCCATACTCTGCCATCCAGTGGAAATGCCTATGAGAATAAAGACGTGTGAGTGTGTGTGTGCGTGAGAGAGAGAGAAGGATATGAAACGTACCTCTGCACTGTTTTGGCATTCCTAGAGGAGAAAAGGAAGAGCTGTTCACCAGTCCTGGATTTCAAGCCTGGGGCGGGATAGAGTTCAGATGGAGAATAGGAAGAGACATCGGGCCATAAGTCGGTGTTGGGTCGACCACCAGCGGGTATTGGACCGTCGAACCAGTGTAGCCAGCCATGATGACCTAGATACTGTTAGGAACGCAAGTATAGATAGAGAGAGAGAGAAAGGAACTTGCCTGGGCCTACTGGCTCTCCGTCGCCGCCACATGTGAACCTAAAGCTCGAATTGAGTTTGGAGTGAGCGGCTATGACAGTGACTGACCATCCCTGATAACCGACCAAAAACTTGTCTTGGATAGTATTGGGGTCAGATCTGAGGAAGAGATGAAGGCGATGGATCACAGAATACGAAGACAGACGGACCTTTTGAGTGTGCGTTGTACGGTACTGGACATGATGTGTAATGTGTATGTGGTGATAGTGAGGAATGAAGATATTCAAAATTAGCCATTGCTGTGTTAATTACTCACACTGTTATGGATTCTACGGCGACAGAACTGGCTGCCGCACTGGTCTCGCAGCTGGACAAGTATGTATATATATGGGAAAGTATCTGTATAGACTGACTGGGGTGCATCAGGATAGGGGCTGACAAACGGCTGCTTGTGGGGATTGCGGGTGTACCTGCGTCGGGGAAATCAACGTTTGCGCAGATGCTTTTGAAAGCACTTTGCAAGTATTCTACAGTGTCAGCGATCCTGGTGGGACTTGATGGATGGCATTATAGCCGTTCAGAGCTGGATGCGATGCCGAATCCGCAGCTAGCGCACGACCGACGAGGGGCGCACTGGACATTCGACGCAGAGTCGTATGTAGAATTTGTGCGCGCTCTGCGACAAGACATTACAGAGGACAGCGGGGTGCTTACAGCCCCTGGATTTGACCACGCAAACAAGGACCCTACGCCTGGTGCAGTGTGCATTGAGCCAGAGCACCGAATTGTGATAATTGAAGGACTGTACACATTACTTTCGATTGCACCATGGACAGAGGCCAGCTCGCTGCTGGACGAGCGATGGCTGATCCGCGTGGACGCGATCAAGGCGCGCGAACGGCTGATTGAACGGCATGTCATGACGCGAGTTGCCAAGGACAGGCAAGAGGCGATCTGGAGAGCTGACGAAAACGACGGACCAAGTCTGTGTTCTCTGACGTTTTTCTTCACGTAAACTGACTCTTGTCCAGACGGCCAGTTCCTGCTGGCCAACATGCTGCAGCCCACACGAGTGGTAGCCAGCCTCGACCACTAATCTCTCTATTTTATTATTTTATGTATCGTAATACCCGCCACCTCGGTGCTCCGGTCCGTCCAGACCTTCCCGCGAACGGGCCAGATCTGCTGTCCGATTCATCGTCACCATGGCGTTTTCCTGCGTTTTCTTGCCGTGTTCTTCTTCTTTTTCTTGTTGCGCTCTGCAAGCTTCCAGAACAAGGACCCCTGACACTGTTACCCCAGTTTTCCATCACAAACTGGATCACGTACATCGTATATTCCCTTCACATCCTCTTTCAACACTTGCCCATCCACTGCATCCAGCAGCACAAACACCGCCACCCACTCAAATAGCGCACATGACCAGCCAAACTACTCACTCAGCCATCGTCCTCTTTCTGAGCAAGTGTACTTACCGGGTCCAATGGCTTTCTGCCCCCTTTGACCATCCGCAGCGTTTCCTTGAATGTTATGTGCGTGTGTGGTTGTGTTGTATACATGTACCACATATATTCAAACCTGTCCAAGTCAAATTCACCCGTCCCTGTGTATATCTCCGTGTCTGAACCATGCTTGGCCTGTCTGGTTCAGCATATCCCTGTCACCAAGTCTAGAAATCCACCTTGTGCATCCGATTGACTCTCAGTCGAAAATAAGGGTCGGGGATCAGTGATCCCCACGTAATCCATCTGCAAATTAGTCCCCTACGCCAATTGTCCCACAACCAAGCCTCTTACGAAAATGCCCCATGGATACACACCACACCGAGCACTGCCCAAAAATATCCAAATCCAAGTTCACGAAACGAGGTAAACCTTGTATACACGACTCAACATGTTCGTGCAAAATTCTAAATCAATTAAGAACGTACGTGTCTGAGGGCCAGATAATCCCATCCTTGTCTTTGTCGAAAAAACTCACATGCTGTTGAAGCTCACTATCGGGTTTCTGTGGGTCCCATCCTGTTCCTGGCGCATCTTCAGTCGCGTTCTGTGGGGCAACCATGACAAATGTATAGGCTAGATGAAGAGAGGCCGTCCAAGAAAGCCGATATCATCAAAGATCGACCGCCAGTGATGTCATCTTGACTTATGAGGTCATGTCTGGTCTGAAGGCGACAAACCACGAGGACAAGTTCGATATATGTATATATGACTATCTCTTACAATACAACAGTTTCGGAAAAAAGTTATGCTGCTTTTTTCCCGTTGATCTCCAAGAGCTTGACTTCGAAAATGAGGTCGGCGTAAGGCGGAATGCGTCCTCCAGCAGCACCACCTGCACCATACCCCTTTATTAAAAGAGAAAAGAGAAAAAAAAGAACGCATCAGTTGATAGGTCATGGTTGTAGCCAAGGAGAACACATACATAGTCCGAACTGATGATCAGTTTGGCTTCCTGACCAAGGGACAATTTACACACTCCTTTTTGTTAAAGCAAGCGTTAAAATACTCGGAAAAAAATAATCTTTGTGTCTCAATCTCACCTTCATCCCATCCTTTGATAACTCGTCCAACCCCAATCTGTGTCTCAAACGGCTTGTTGCTAAAAACACAGTCCCAAAAGCTGAAACGAAAGAAAAAATGGTTTATTGGCAATCAAGAGCTTACCGATCGACACTAGAATCGAACTTGGTTCCATTGCTTTTCAGCGTACCCGTATAATGTATCTTCACATGATCTGTATGTGTATATACGAATATTGTCGAGGCGTCCATCAATTAAAGGATAGAACAGTTCAGTTCAAACACGCACCCCCGGGTTTGGGAAAGGTGATACCATCGCCTGCTTTAATGTTTTCGATTTCTACTCCCTGTCATCAACGAC
>Ga0153993_100632_pt1 | contig 13134 bp, 14 predicted proteins | sample TSNC077MetaG_FD_104706 | JGI IMG/M metagenome (GOLD analysis project Ga0153993, IMG submission 104706) | Attine ant fungus gardens microbial communities from North Carolina, USA - TSNC077 MetaG | ecosystem: Host-associated > Fungi > Mycelium > Unclassified | place: USA: North Carolina, Lumber...
CACAGAACTCAGCGCGCACCGGTTCGTCTGGTACTACCGTGAACTGCCGGCGGAGGACCCGGTGCCGTTCCACGAGGAGATCCTGCACGTCGACGACGATCTCGTCGTCATCGACAAGCCACATTTTCTCCCGACCACCCCCAGTGGGCGCTACCTGCGTGAGTCGGCGCTCGTCCGACTGCGGGTCCGCCTCGACAACCCAGATCTGACCCCGATCCATAGACTCGACCGCGGCACCGCAGGCGTGGTGATGTTCTCAGCCCGCCCCGCGACGCGCGGCGCGTACCAGTCACTGTTCGAGAAGCGGCAGGTCACGAAGGTCTACGAGGCGGTGTCGGCGCGACCGTCCCTGTGGGGCCAGGACGCACCGGGGTTCGCCGAATCCGACGGTCCCCTCGTCTACCGCAACCACATCGAAGCACGGCGTGGCGAGTTGCGGGTCCTCGTCGACGACAGCCGTGAACCCAACTCCGAGACCATGATCGAGGCGCGAGGGACGGGCGTGAGTGCCTCCGGACGTGCTGTGCTGCACACGGTTCTACGTCCGCAGTCCGGACGGATGCACCAGTTGCGGGTGCACCTGGCAGCTCTCGGCGCCGGGATCCTGGGCGACCGGCGATACCCCGACCTGCTCCCCGACGCGCCGGACGATCATTCCCTCCCACTCCAATTGCTCGCGAGGGAACTCGAATTCACCGATCCGCTGTCGGGGAGACCACGGCGGTTTGTCACACGTCGGGCGCTCAGCGAGATGCCCGTGCGGTGAGGACCCGAAGGCAGATCTAGACGTTGAAGCGGAACGCTAGTCCGTCGGGAAATACGCCTACGACCAGGCTAAAAGCCGCCCTGACAGGATCTGCCATCCCCGTTCGATCCCTAGCGCGGATCACCGCTTTTGGGCCACCCAGCCGAGTCGATGCCACTGGACGATGACCGCAGCCAATGACACGACGGCCTGAGCTTCTTGAACCGACGGAGTGCGTTTCGGGGCGACACCACCGTGTCGATCGTGATTCGGCCACATCAATCGAAGCATCGAGACCAACGGGGCTACATCATTCGACTTGTCTGCACCCGGAAGAACCATTTGCCACTGCGCTGAATTCGCTCCGTTCAGCTCCCCGATCACATGCGCGAGAGTGGCCTTGCCGTTGTTTGGTACAACGACCCCGATCAGAACGTCTTCTACTGCCTTGATTGCGTGGTCCCATGCGTCCGAGGGGTCTCCGTTGCGACCATACGCATTTGCCCATGCCTGCCTGAGCTCATTGCTGGCTTCATCCTCAACCGAAGCCGCGGTGTCGAAAGCCGACTGAACCTCGTCACTGACCACGCGCGTCAACGAAGTGCCGTCGTCAGCCACTGTCCACACTGATCCACCTGCGAGAAGCAGTCTTCTGAGTGACTCACCTTGATTGTTATGGCGTCCCCACACGCTCAATGATGCATCAATCAGATCGAGGCAGAAGTCCTCATCGCGGCCAGCCACATCGGCCAGAGACGTCATGATCTCCGTTGCCCGCAAATCGACTGGAAGCGGGGCGCGCAAGCGAACTGCTACTTCACGCAGCCGACTGTCGGCCATGCCGTTAGTGCTCCGGTAACCGGAGATCCCCTGGAACCAATAAATAAGACCATGAAGCAGATGCTTAGGTACGCCCTCGTAGGGCCCGTCCAGGTCAATACCAACTGATCTCTGCGATAGTCGCTGCCAAGTCATAGAGCAGATCGTAGACCGATCCGACCGGTTTGCTCCTCTGTCGGCTAGGACAGGCAGAATGCTCGTATGGCAGCAGAGGTAGTTAAAGAAGCATCCGGGCTCACCGACCCCATCGACCAGGACGATTTGCGGAATCCAGACAGTCTTCCCACGACCGATGACCCAACTGGCACCTGCCCACGTTGTGGCCGGGTCGCCCACTTCACGAATGTCGGCTCCCTCGCTTTACGGGAGAACGACAGGGGTACGGCTCTCGAGCGCGTTACTGCGCTTCAATGCCAAGGTTGCAAACTTGGAACTGCCGTCATCGAGGTCAAGCGCCCAGATTCCGCTCGATACGATCATAAGCGCCAAGGCATCCTCTGGTGGCCCACACCGAACGCACTGATCGAATTGTCGGAAGTGCCTAACGACCTGGCAAGCGCGTTCGAAGAGGGAGCGCGTTGTGTGAGCGTGCAAGCACCTCACGCCGCTGTCGCAATGTTCCGCAATGCCCTCGCACACATCGTTCGTGACAAGGGAAGCGACGCGGCAAGAAAGAAGAGCACCCTCAACGAGGCCATTAAGCAAATGGTCGCTGACAAAACACTCTACGATGCGTTCGACACGTGGGCCACCCGCGTTCGTACGGTCGGAAACGCCGGAGCGCATCAAGAGAGCTGGGAAGAAATACCCATCGAGCAGGCACAGGAACTCCAGGATCTAACAGGTCAGCTGATCGACTTCCTCTACATCCAGCCTGCCCGGTTCGCCCGAATGATGCCACCAACTAAGCGGCCCAAGGCCTAGCTCCACATCTGGCGGACGTTCAATGGCTCCGGGTAGGTCGGGGCCGCGAACGCCGCGTTGAGCGCATCGGTCACAACGTCTGTCGAATCCGCGTACAGGTGGCCGTAGGTATCCATCGTGATCTTGAATGAGCTGTGGCCGAGGTGCGCTTGGATCGCCTTCGCGGGGACGTTCGCCGCAATCAGCAACGAAGCGCAGGTGTGGCGTAGCGCGTGGAAGGTGAGCGTGGCCGGCAATCCGGCCTCCTTCACCGACGCCTTCCACCATTTCAGATAAAAGTCTCGCCCCCCAGTGCATCGGCGTATAGCCGTAGGGCGCTTCCTCCGACGCCACCGGCGACGGCCACACATAGGCTCCCGGCGCGAAGGCTGAACGCTGCTCTCCCGTCTCCAAATCCTTGTGGGTGAAGCGGCTCTGGCGTTCCGCGTGACGCTTCAGCTCTTCTACTAGCGCGGAAGCGATCGGTACCACGCGGGTCTTGTTATTCTTCGGCGCCACGACATACCACTCGCTGGCGCTGATCGTGCTGATGGATTCCGCGACGGTCACGTGTCCCCGCAACAGGTCCACGTTCTCCCACCGGAGACCACAGCACTCTCCCGAACGCATTCCGGTCTGGGTCGCGAAGCGCACGAGCATCCCGAAAGCGTCTCCGCTGGAGGAATCGCCATCCGCGACCACCTTCGCAGTGCCGACCGCGAGCCGTTCGACCTGGCTGGCGGAGAGGTAGTGGACCTCCTCGCGGTGATGCTTCGGCATATCGTCCCGAGTCAGTCCGTTCGCTGGGTTTCCCCGGAGGTACCGCGCCCGCACAGCCGCGTCGAGAATCTGCTTCATCACCCGAACCGCGTTGTGGACGGTCCCCGGTGCGAGGGGCTTGCCAGGCGCTACGGCGACGCCGGATCGCTTGCGCGCTTCCTCAAGACGTTCCCGTCGCCGACGGTCGCGCAACGTGTTCACGTTTGTGAGGTCGGGTTCGCCTTTGTTGTTGTGGTTGACGCGTTTCCCCTCTGTGCTGAGGAACGTAATCCACGCCACGAGGTCCATAGTGGTGATCGACCCGATGGCGCGGTGGGCGAACGTCGGGTAGATCCGGTGGTCGAGGATCGTGCGGTAGGCGTGTTCGGTCTTGGGCCGAAGGTTTCGCGACGCAAACCACAACTCCGCGACCTCTCGAAACTGGCGCTTGGCGTCGTTGGGGTCGATGTAGTCGCCCCGGTTGCGGTCGCTCTTGATGTTGTCGAGGAACCGTTTCGCCTCCGTCTTGGTCATGAACGTCTTCGACTTGCGTTCGCCCGCGTCGTCATACCAGCGCGCCTGGTACCGGCCCGAGTTCAGATCACGGATCGAATAGCGGTTTGTTCCTGTGGTTTTCGGCATCTCAGATTGCCCCACTCTGGTCGGTCGACTGGAAGATGCGACGAACGGTGGACTCTTGCCAAGTCGAACGCCCAGCCGGAGACAGCACCCCTTCTGTGGTGAGCGTCCGTGCGATCCGGGCAAAGGAGAGGCCCGCGTTGCGTTCCATGACAATCCGGCGGACGACTGCTGGCTTCGCCAATCGAGGCCGACCAATCGCCACGCCCGCCGCTTTCTTCTGGGCCAGCGCGTCTTTCGTTCGCTGCGAGATCATCCGACGCTCAAACTCCGCGAACACCGCAAGCATTTGGGCCATTGCGTTACCGGCTGGGGTTGCGAGGTCAATTCCCATATCCAGAATCGACAGATTCCAACCCTGACGCTCAGCGGTAGCGAGGATTTCCGACGCGTGCTGGGACGAGCGCACCAGCCGATCCATCTTCGCCACGACCAACCCATCCCCCTGACCCGACGCCAAGAGCTCAAGAGCCTCCCGCAGACCTTCGTTGACGTACTTCCCTGACTTGCCTTCGTCGCGGAACAACTCAATGTCCCAGCCCCGCCGCTCGGCCTCAGCCCTGATCGCGGCCTCCTGCGCGTCGAGGCCTGCTCGACTATCGACCTGCTCCTCAGTGCTCACTCGCACGTATCCGAACATGTACGGCTTTTCAGTGACAGTCATGGTGGACCTCCTTGGTCGATTGATCGAATTCAGCTGGGCTAGTTGGGGAGTTCGCCGTCGATACCGATTGGCGCGCAGGGAAAGCAGAAGGTTTCAAGCTTGGTTTCGGGCTTGGTTTCGAGCGCGGTGGTCGAGCATTCGAGGACTACTCCGCTGGAGTCCTCGTGGTCGGGACCGCGCAACAACGCGCCACACGTCGAGCAAACCTCACCATTTCGAGCATTACGAATTTCGTACATCTGCACTCTCCCTACATATTTCGAGGCTTAAACGACCGTTTTCGCCTTACGCCTCGAGACCGTACACCGAATCCGCGTCGAACGCTACAAAGACTGATACAAACGTTGAGGACTGCGAATGCTCTGAAAGTTGCACGCTCAGTGCAGCATTCGCGAACCAGTTGCCACGTAACGATGCCAAGCGTCGCCCCGTCCGATTCCCTACTCGTCGCCGCAGGTCCCTGACAGATGGAATCAGGGGTCAATGAGTGTGGGTCTCGGGCGTAAGCGCGCCGACGAGCGAGAGAGGCCGCGTCGGCGCGGGAAGTCAGAAAGGTTCTGGCCCCGGATCAACCCCATCCCACTCGACCGGCTCACCAGTCATCACAGCAGGTGGGCACACTGGCGCGGAGACTGGCGCGGTAGGACTCGCCATCGCATCGACCTCGGCCCACCTCTTCGCCTCCAGCTTCGCGTACCGCTCGCGATCCGCGTCCAGAGTCCTCCGAAACCCTTGCTCTTGCAGCGTTTCTGCCAATGCTCAACCCCGCTCTGTTACTTGACTTTTGAATGAAATGTGAAGTCGACTCGCGTACGCGAGGGCCGACCGGAAGGAAAAGACAGATTTTCACGGTATTTCCTACCGTTTCAGTAGGGATCATCCTAGACTGCTCCGTGCTAGTCCGCTCCCAACCTGCAATGCTGCCTTCACCGTTCGAATTGAAAATTGCTCAGAGGTTCTGTCCACCAACCAAATCCAGTATATAACCTGGGTGGTTCAGCTTCTCCGAACTCTGGCCAGTTCGGTCGCCGCTTCAGTAGTAGTCCTATCCGGCGAGCGAGTACCCCGCCCGCCGAGTAGTAGTCCCTCCTACGGAGGGGACTAACACTACTCAGTGTTATTGACTAACACCGGATAACACGGATAACACTCAGTGTTATCCGGTCCTAGTCAGTACTATCCGATAACACTGACTAGGACTCGGACCCCAGGCTTTGAGGCCCTCACCAACCCAAACCAACCCAGACCCAACCAAGACTCAACCGTTTCCCATTACTACTCTGCCCCATTAACTTTGAACTCCGAAGCACTCACAGAAGTCCACGCATGCCCTTCCGAGAACGGGTCCACCGGGCCGACCGTGTACAGCTTCGAGTTCCCCGGCCCCGGTTGCTCATTGAGCCAACCCCGCCCCACACACGACTCGCGCCCGGCCTTCAACAACTTCCCCTTCCCTCCGGGCTTGCTGTCTGTCGTGGAGATTCCGAGTGCTTCGTTGAAGTCGCCTGCCTTGAAAGGCCGTGGCGCTTCGCCGCGCTCTTTCGCTGCGGCTTCGTGGTCTCGGACTACCTTGTACACATCCAATGCCCAACGCCCCGTCTCATTTTCGGCCTTTGAGCCCTTCTCTGATGTAGCCGAGAGCCGTCGCGTTGGCGCGTCATAGTCCAACGTGAACAACGGTACCAACACATCGCGCCCACGGGCGGTGAGGTAGCGGAGGTTGTCGGGTGGGGATTCGTTGACGGTGCCGCCGTGGGTATACGACCACTTCACGCTCATCCAATCCTCCAGCCGATACGCGCCCCGCGCTCGAATATCCCCACCATTCGCGGACGAGCTGCCGGAGTGCGCCGCGAGCACGACCAGCGACAACCCCGCCCGCCGCGCAATCCGATCAATCGCATTCGTCCATGCGCGGGTGTCGTCGTTGCTGTTTTCGTCGTGGTTGATCGCGGCTCCGTACGGATCAACCACCCACACCGACGATTGCCGACTGAGCAGCAGGTTCACGATGTGGTCTTCGACGTGGTCAGCGGGCAGGGGAACTTTGTAGCCCTTCCACGGATCCAGGTACAGCCGGTGGTGGCGCTCTGCGGCGTCACCCAACCCCATATCCCGAATCCAGTTCTCGGACATCGTTTTCTCCAACTCGAAGTTGGAGTATGTGATTGAGCTTCCGACAGGCAGATTCCCAATCGCGTACTTGCCTAGGAACTTCGCACCGGACACCATCGCCACCACCAAGTTCATCACAAGCGTGGTTTTGCCGGCCTTAGCTTCGGCTACGAGAAGCACGTTCGAGCCGACGGGCGCCAGGTCCTCGACCGCGTACCGGACCGGTGTCGGGTCCTTCGCCAACTCGACCAGAATCTCGTCAGACTGGGGCGGAGCTTCCCAGCCCTCCACCGCGAGGTCGTGTTTCGCGAGCTGCCGCGCCTTCATCTGCCTACGGGCAGCGATCCGCTGTTGTTCGATTGCGGCGGTGTCAGCCTCCTCATCGTCCAAGAACAATCCGCCCTCGATCAGCTCATGCCAAAACCCACCCGGAGACAACGATTCCGAAGCAATCCGCAGTCCTTCCAGCTGCACTTTCGGCGTCGGATCACCAGCCACTAACCGCGCACCCGACCGAACCAGCCGGTCGAACTCCGCGCCAGGGTTCCGCTCAGCGTCATCAATGGCCACAACGAACGCCGCCCTCAGTATGTCGAGTGCTTTCTGCACGCCGGTTTCGCCTTGCTCTCCCAGTCGTAGAAGCGCGCCAACGCTTGATCGTGTGTTCTCGTGCCGCGAACCAGATAGGTCCCGAACGGCGTTGCCGAGGAGCGCGGCGACCGCTACCGACATCGCCCCGCCCGGAAGCGCGGAGAGAAGGTCCGTTGCGGCCTCCTGACTCGCTAGCTGAGTCGGTTGCGCGACATTCGCGGTTAAAGCCTCGACTAGCCGCGTCGGCAACTCCGAAAGGTCGCCCAGAGCCGGTGGGGTCAACGCGACGTTCCCCTCTGGATCGCGCCAGCGGTACTGGTCGCCGGTATCGGGGTGGATGCTCGGGAAGACCACCGAGTAGCGATGGCCGGGGTGAATGAGTTCGACGTCATTGCCAGGTAGCTTGCTCGGCCAAATCAGCCCTTCGGGTACCCGATAGAAACGCTGCTCACTGCCGTCTGACCGAGAAGTTGAGGTCCACGTCGCCGGGAACTCGCACCCGACCTCAACCTCGAAAGCAGACAGCGTCGCCGCGCCGACTTTCCCGTCGTGCGTCGTATCGACGTCAACCGCCACCACCCCGTCGTGCAGCCGCAGTCCGAGGTTGCCGTCGGGAGATTCTCTGCGCCACAACTTGATCTGCGCAGGGTCTGGGTACGGCGCAGTTTTGCCAGTCCATCCGGTCGGCGGAGGGTACTTCTGACCAGGCGGCAGCGGAATCGGTGAGCGCCAGCCCGCTTTGAAGTACGTGGCAGCGAACGCGCCAAAGCCTTTAGACCTGTTGATCTTTCGATCGATGATGGATTGCGTGAGGGTTGTGTCGGTCATGATGGTTCCTTCTGGGAAGTCTTCTAAGAGCGTGGGGATCGAGCCGGAGTCCGAACCCGAACCCCACACAAATTCGAGCTGGTCGGTTATGCCCTACCCGTCGAAACCTCTGTTGTAGTCCCACTTCGGGGGCAAGATCACCACCGCACCATCGCGCCGACTCAACCGCTTTCCGGGAACCAGCTTGGTCACTCCCTCATCTTCGTTCCCCCATGTACCAAGGTGGTCAATCTCGCCGTTCGCCAAGACGACGTACGAAACCGCCGCATCAACGCCAACTGCGATGTTTCCGGTGACATAGGTGACAAGCGCGACCGCAAGTCGCGGTTCACCCACAACCTCCTCATCGAGTTCAATCTCGTTGACTACATACATCTCTGGCGGCAAAGCAACGACCTTCGCTCGACTCTCTTCACGTGCGGCCTCCTCGAAGGCCGCTGCGGTTTCCGGGTCGTCGTAGTCGAGCGCGGGTCCGGTAGAATCGTTCATGTGAAGTCCTTTGTCGACTGAGTGGTTTCGGGAAGGCAAGGAAAGGTTGGTGGGGCTGGTACCCTGTTGGCCGGCAACGTCCCCGGCGCTCCCCTAGCGTCGGGGGCGTTTTGTTTGTGCAGGAACGGATTCCCCGGATGACTCCAGAGCATGGAACCGACGCCGAAGGCAGCCAGATAGCTCAGCATCTGCATCACGATCGGCCTCCGCCACTCGCGAACCAGAACAGCCCATTTCCCTCCGAGTCACACTGAGCGCGTGCGCGGTCCCCGAGCACAGCCATGACGACAGTCGGCCCGCACGAAACCAGAAGAATCGCGCTGTCTGCGTGGATCGAGTAATCGGGTTCCGAATCAGACAACTCGCGGTGATACTCCTGCCACTCGTCGCCCATCTGCGTCCAGTCCGTCGCGCCGGATCGGTCGTACCGGTCCCGGTCACACTGGAGCAGAGGCGCTGACGCCCTCCCTCGCTCTCGTGCGGCTAGCTGCTCATCGCAGCGAGCTACCGCGTCGTCTCCCGATACGGCATCTAGTTCTGGCTCTTTGCTGAGGTACTTTGCGCTCTGAATCTCCAACGCGTGCAGCAGTAGTGCTCGGGCATATTCCTCCAACGTCCAGACGATGGAGACCGGATACAGAACCAAGCGCCGGTGGCGATAGTCCAAATCGAGCGTGTCCATCGACCACCACAGCAAGCAAGGCGCGGCCGGATCATCACGAGCCACATCAAGGGCCTGGCGCTGCAAGGCGTGATTAGTCCCGTCCTCCTTCAGCAGGAATAACGGCTGGTCTCGATCAGCAAGCTCGAACACACCAGCACGCGAGTAGGGCGGCGCTGGGATTGGCTCTCCATCGACTCCGAGCGCGTACTCATCCCACCCGCGCATACCCGGTTCAACCCACTGAAAGTCAGCTCGGTCGATACACCGAACATTCGTGCCAAAGGACTCGTCACGAACTAGTTGTGTCGGTTCGTTGTAGCCGTGCGTTTGTTCCATCGTTCGCGGAGTCCAACCAATACTTCGCGAGAGTCCGCCGCGATGGTCCGCAACAAAACGACCTGCCCACGGATGATCGAAGTACTGAGCGCTGTAGTCGGTTTGACGACCAAGCATCAGTTCCGAAGGGTCACCCGACGGTTCTGGAAAGTGAATGTCACCTTGCAGTGCGTCGTATTTTGCGACCAGCTCAGCGCGCCGCCGGGCGGAAATGTTGTCGGTCATGCGGCACCGTCGGAGGTTCCGATGCGACGCATACCTTTGACCCATTCGGCGATGTCTTCTGCCGTGTAGTGCCGGACTCCTCGAATGAAGTAATGGGCCAGATTGCCACGCTCAGTCTCCCGCTTGATGAAGCTCAGTGTGCACCGGAAGTATTCGGCGCTTGTGAACTCGGCGGCGGCTTCAGCGCGCATGAAGCGACTCGGAGCGATGGAATCCGAGGTGGCCTTGGACGGCTCGGTAAGTGCCGTAGTCATACGAGACATAATTTGGGTTCCTTTCGGGTGGCTAGATAGCCAGGAACCGCGCCCAGAAACGAGAAAACGCCGAATGAGAGCACAGCCCTGACGGGACAAGATGGGCCTCCGGCCCAAACTGCGAGCCTCGCGGCTCAGCTGTGGGCCTACAGGCCCGTTCTCTCAATTCGACGTAGAAGTTATGTCACTCCGCGTTCGGAGGACTCGTAAGAACTATAGCCGATCCGAACCGATCCCGCCGAATCGAAGCCCGATCCGAACCGATCAATACCCAAGTCCCGCAACATTTCTAACCTACCGGCGGTCGAGAGTCCGCCAGACAATACAACAAACCCCGACCGCTGAGCGTGAATCGGTCGGGGTTTGTTGTCGTCGCAGCCGGGACAAGTCAACCGATCACACGACGCGCGAAGAGGCACGGACAAGTCAACGTGCTGTCCCCTCCGTGATTCCGCGTGAACGTGGGCGCTCACGCGGAAGTATTAAATGAAGTTGTCGGGGCGGGGTCCGACCCGGAAGCGCCCGAGACGGACCCCGCGAGGTCACTAGCGACCGACTTTGCGACCGGATGAGCTGCCACGAGCCGAAGTTGCGCGGCGGGCGCGACCCTTCGTCCCCGTCGATATCTTCGACCCGGCAGATTTGGTCGAGGCTCTGGGCTTCGACTGCTTACGGGACGTGACCTTCACCGACCCGGTGCGATTCTTGAGGTCAGATGAAACGTGGACCTTGGTTTTGGCGTTGGGCTTCTGCGAGACCGCGATGCTGCCTTTGACGAGGATTTGCCGACCTCCCGGCGCGCGGTAGACCGCGCCAACCTTCGCGCCCGTGAACTTCCCATCAGCAGAAGTCCCAATGCGCGAGTGATCTTGGAGGCTGCCGGATACGTACCGCTTCCGCATGGCCTTGCTTCCGAGCGCGCCACCGATAGCGGCACCCGCCGCAGCACCAGCGATTGAGCCACCCGAGCGAGCGAACCTCCCGAGCGCGTCGCGCTTGTAGTTGCGGCTCATGACGATCGACCTCGTCTCAGTCGGGCAGCCCCGCGCACCGCGTCCGCCGTCATATCGACCGGTGGAGCCATGCCCTTGTACCGACCGCCCTGCGACGGCGGCGCATCTTCAAGGCCGGGTGGAGTCGGTCCCGGTCCCCAGCTGAACTCGCTGGGTCCGGGAGTACTGCCACGCTTTAGCACTACCGACTCCTCACTCGACCGGTGCTGTCGAGGCCGCGAGTCGACATGCGAGGTGTCGCCGTAGACCTACCGGACGTTGCCGCTGTACTCGCGCGCTTCGCGGCTTGCCGACGACCAGCGCGGTTCGGCGGTTGAGCCGCCGACGACTTGGACGTTGAGACGAACCTGCCGTGAGAGTCACGAAGTTTCGGCTTGGTTGTCTTCGACTTTGCTGCCCCCGCCTGAACTCTCGCAGCGACTCGCCGCTTGTTCGACTTGGTAGCCATCACGGATCACCGCCAAGTCAATTGCGACGGCGCGGAATACGTTGCGCCCGTAGTAATCTGAACGCAGACCGCCGCGCCGCGATGCCGAACACCTACGCCGAACTGGCGCGCAAAGAAGCTCTCCTGCAACGGATACGCCGGAACCGTACCGGGAAACAGACGGAGACCGTGGTATGCCGTATTGGTGTGCTGCCGGAATGCGACAGGATTGAGGTCGCTGCTCGGCCCGCCGGTAGCGACGACCGTGAAATATCCGGCAGGAATGAACTCCGACTGGATCACGAGCAGTTCACCATACGAACCGAGCACAGGAAGACGGTTGAACTCTGCGGGTGCGACAGCTCCGACGACGTTGTCCGGCTGAAGGTACGCGGGCGCACCCACCGAGGGGATGAAGTCCCACTTCGCAATTGGGCCTGCCAGTTCTGCCCCGTACTTTGCGCGGCTCTCTTCACCTGCGCGCCACGAGCGAACGTCCTCTGCTTCTTGCGGATTTACGAGCAACAACACTTTGGAGCCTGTCTTGCGGCCATACCCCTTGGACGTGACCATGCGTGCTGCATCTTCCACGTCGGAGGAATCAATCACGGGAGCACCCGAGGCGATGTAGTGGTTGGTGTTCTCTGCGAATGTCTTGCCGAGGTACGACGGTGGGGTGATTCCATCGGTGCCGGTGTACAGACCATAGACCGGAACATGGAACTCATTCTCACGCTGCGCCGGATCGAAAAGACGTCCGAGAATCGAAGTGCTGACTTTCCGATTATCGGCTTCGATAATCGAGGCAAAGAGCGCCTCGACCTGGCGTGAGTCCGCGTCGCGGAGGTACTTCCACGTGCTTCGAGTCGCCATATCGAAGTCGCGAATGGTGTAGCCGACCTTGAGCGCCTCGTTCGGAATCCGCGCAGACTGCGGCACACCGAACTCCGACGCTTCCTCAAACTCCAAATCGGAGGTGGACTGCGGAACCGCGTCGGCTTGGCTTGTCGTCGGATAGCTGAGAAGTTGGGTGATTGCGCTGCGCTCTTCGTTGTAGATCGAGAGCGCCAGCTGCTGCTCGGCCCAAATCGAATTGAGATCTACGCCGTCCGCGCTGCGTGTGACGATTGCGGATTCTTCGGAAAAGCCGCGATTTCTTGCCATGAAATGCTCCAGGAGAGAGCCAGCCCTTTGGCTGGAAACGGGGTAATGGACACCCGGTCGCGCTCCGCGCAGTGCCGGGGTGGGGCACTACCCCGTGGAGACGTTGTAACTCCGGGCGCTCTCACGAGCGAATCAACCGGCTTACCGGGCCGACTCTACGCCGCCGATCCGCGACGAAATCGAAGCGGAAATTCGTCACGCCCATCCCCGTTTCATCCCCGCCCATCCCCGTACCGATCCGGTCCGATCCCGAACCGATCACGTACCGATACGGACCAAAAAGCCTCTGACCTGCCGGGATAACGGCAAGGCAGAAGCCCTGTCCAGCGGCTACGCTGGATCAAAAAATCCCATCAAACGTTGAAGCGGAACTCCACCACATCGCCGTCGGCCATGACGTATTCCTTGCCCTCCATACGGACCTTGCCGGCAGCCTTGGCCGCGGCCATGGAACCCGCCTCGACGAGGTCGTCGAAGG
>Ga0153993_100633_pt1 | contig 13133 bp, 13 predicted proteins | sample TSNC077MetaG_FD_104706 | JGI IMG/M metagenome (GOLD analysis project Ga0153993, IMG submission 104706) | Attine ant fungus gardens microbial communities from North Carolina, USA - TSNC077 MetaG | ecosystem: Host-associated > Fungi > Mycelium > Unclassified | place: USA: North Carolina, Lumber...
CTTCTTCTGCGCAATGCCACATCATTTCCCTTTCGACAAAGCTCGCTATACATATCCATCGCTATCGTTCACTGTATATCCATTGCACACCGTGATTCCCTTGACCTAGATAGACTATGAATCCCTCAACGTTTAGAACACGCATTCTTACAGTGGCCGTGTTTTTATCCAATGAGATTCTCTTGTTATCACTATTTACTATAAAATTTCTTTCTTGAGCACTTTGAGACATCCTACATGTAAGAAAAACCCTTATTTGAGACTTTCCAATGAAACTTAATCCAGACGGAAGAAGCATGACAGATATAATCCTATCAGGATATATAGGGTGGGTGAATGTCAGGGGACCGCCGACTCCACAAAAATTATTAAGAATTATTGTACAGTACAATCCTGACGAAAATTAGTAAAGTGTTATTTTTGAGTGCAGCATGGGGTAAAATTTTCAAAAAAAAATTTGAAGAAACCCTTGCCGTCATAGATCGTGATTTTACGTGATGTCAACAATATCAAACTCTCAGAGGACTCTCAGAAGATGGTGACGATCCAGCAGGAGATCGAATAACACATAGACTATGACCAAAATATGACACCGAGATACGGGCAAGGTCCCGGTATATATTCATTAATGGGAATCGCAGTGAGCAAAAATATGCTCTTTTGATGGAAACACAGATATCTAAAATACATTAATCCAAATTCAAACGTCACCCTCCTAACGGAAGAAAAAGACAATAGTGAGTGCAAATAATGACGTTTTTGTTCACGTTTCGCTAGAAGGGCTAACTTCTCGATTTAATGCTTGTTCACGGTGCTTCCTGAGGAGACGGTCTAGAGCCTCCTTCTGACCGACGGCAAGTTCACCGGACTGAATACCAGAGTGGTAGACGCGGAGGAGAGAGTCAACATCGTCCATTGACTGTGTTCGCACGTCGGCAAGCTCCTTAATCTTGGCGGTAGCGTCCTTAATCTACGGAAACCAAAGCGTGAGCAAGCATCCCTGAGCCAACTAAGTGGAACCAACGCTTACCTCCTCGTCTGTCAATTGTAGCCCGAGTTGTTCAACACGAGACTTGACGGCGTTCCATCCAGTCAACCGATGACTACAAGACAGAGAATCAGATATTCTGAATGAAAAACGAGTATCGGAGCACAAACCCAATAGACACGTAACGCGTGAGGCCGAAGTCCTCAGGCTTGAGGATCTCATAAGTACTGGGGTTATTTAGGATGGCTTTGGCATGAATGCCAGCTTTATGGGTGAATGCACAATAACCACTGAGAAGCGAAAAAATGTGTCAGCTTTTGAGTTGAAAAATGTATAGTAAAACATGAAGTCAGATGAGATGAGATACATACGTAACCGGGTTCATGAAAGGAACATTGACCTCGACGGCTTCAGCAACGAGATTCTCTATCTCTCGTAGCATATGCAGGTTATACTTAGACTTGACGTATTCGGGGTTTGCTGCATAAAGACAAGCAACGAGACCACCGAGGGGAGTTATACCTACACGTTCACCGATACCAAGAATGGCTACAAATCCATGAGGAAACGGGCTAACAACTTGGCGACACTTGACATACAGGTATCGATGTGAGTAGCACCAGCCTCGAGTGCACAATAAGCGTTCGCGATGGCTGCATAAGATTAGGAGATACGCAGGTTAAATGCCAAGATTAACGTACCCATCCCGGTGTCATTATGAAGATGAATTTCGATGTCACACCCAACAACGCCTCTCAGTGTCCTGACAAGATCATAGACCTGTCGAGGATTGGCACAACCAACTGTGTCGGCAATACCAACACGGTTCACACCAATCTTATCAACGGTTTGATAAATAGACAACAAATCAACAAGGTCAGAACGGAACGAATCCTCCGACGAGAAGCGAACTTCGATTCCCTTGGACTTGACAAACTCGATGACCTCAATAGCCGTCTTAGTAATGTACGTCATGTCCTTGCCATGTGAGAGTTCACGGAGGAATGATGATGTACCAATCACAACGTCAACACCATCAACACCTATAAACAGAATCAACTGGAAAAATAGATCTCCGGAAAATTTTGTGCGTACCAGTTTCGACGGCAATACGAGCATCGTCCATATGACAACGAATATGTGTCAAAATCTTGGCCTTCAAACCAAGCTTACAGATCGCCTCACAATCTAGTCTTGACTGCTCAGAGGCAGCAGGAGACGTTAATTCTATATATTCAACACCAAATGCATCAAGCGCCTTGGCAATAGCAATCTTGGTCTTGGTATCAAAAAAAGCATTGGCAAACTGTTCTCCCTCTTATATCAAAAAATACAGTGGTAACAATGAGCTTAACGATAAAGCATCTCTAGAATAAATCATACCTCGTAGAGTGGATTCTATAATGTTGAAATTACAGATGTTGGAAAGGAAATCAGAGGCTCGAGGTGCATATGGGTTTTGACGTTGCTGCTCAAGATGAGCACGGTTGACAGAGGAAGTACCACGCTTCTGGATGCCATTAGGCTTGATGTCAACTGCAATCAAGTTTTCGGAGTCAGTGTTGAGGGCATCGCCGTTCTGATGAGGGCACATTTTTGAGGAGAGAAGAGATAAGTAAGAAGAAAAGATTAAGATTAAGATTTACAATAATTTGTGCTAATGAGTCACTTAAATCACATCACGTGTGAGTCGGCCGAATACATTGATTGAGTATCACGTGACTTATCTAACCAAGATGGCGGCACAGCCATAGAAACTCAACAACCTACTACGATTTGCCAACGCCAGAGCCAGATTTTCTATCTTCTAAAACCTCCTCGCTTTTTTACCCTATGTGCTACTGTTGAAAACTCAAGCATTTAAAGCCAGTATGGCAGCATACCGCTTGCTAGCATGTCTTATGTTGGGGTGACGACTCATCACGTCGATATTACTGATCCTGTGTTACTTCACCCCTCATACAACCGACGAAAACTGCTTTGGTCCTCCTGAAGAGCTGAACTAATCCTTTGCTCAAAATCTCCAAGTTCGCTGCTATCATCAAGGAACGGGTGCCCAGTGCGATCGTCATCGTGGACAATGATAAGTCCATATCTACAAAGGCCGATGCTACGAAATATCTGAGCGGATATCATGACATCATGGCTGGGGTCGTAACTTGCATATTGCGAAGGTGATTTTGTTACGTCGGAATGTGAGCGCGATGTTGTCAAAACTAGCAAATTGCATTCACAATCAATGCAGTCGGAAATGGACTCTCGCCTATCGATTATTTCTTACTCCTCCGTGGCATTAAGACGCTTGCACTTTACATGGATCGCCAACAAACTACTTGAGCTCTCGTCGCCAAATATCTACACTCCCTCAGGTTTTATGTCAATTATCCTGGTCTTGATGGACACTCTGGAAGAGAAATTCACGCACGGATTGCAGACGGAAATGGTGCAGTGTTGAGCTTTAAAACTGGGAACAAATCACTCAGCGAAAATATTGTTGCCGGTACACGCCTTTGGGGAATCAGCGTCAGTTTTGGCTGCGTCAACGGCCTAACCGGTATGCCTCGCGTCATGTCGTGAGTGGCCTACTGCACTCAGGTTCATAAAACCTTGTCATTGATGATAGCGTAGTAGTCAACTCGAGCGCTTTGTTGACAATTGGAAAGGGATCAATAAAAAACGTAGGAGATATCAGATAGAAAAAAATGGAACCTCGCGTGCCGCACCTCACCAACAGATCGGAAGGCACGTCAATTTGCATAAATAAATGGTAATGGCGCTGCTATATCAAGTTCTGAGTCCATACAGCGTGTTACTTGAGCTGCAGAAACGTTGTTTAGCCGACGGAGATGGCTGTTACCTCTCCCTTGACTCAGCCTCCGTCCCTCAGTACGCAGTGACTGCCTCATCTTTGTTTGGTTCTTCACTGTCTCCCTGGCTCCTTGAGAGATATGCGGAAGTAACCTAGTTCTCGCACCTGAGCTGAATGTCGAACGCCGCACCCATCTCTTATGGACTCAAGAGCATATTCAATCCTCCTCAGGCTCCTTCACTCCACGCATAAGTCGGTAATGCAAACTATAGAATCGTGTTTGTACCAATTTTCATCAGTTGAATGGGTTGGCTTCATTGCTGGTTATACAAAATTATTTCTTCATCCCGAAGGCCAAGGGTTCAGCGTGCCCTGTGTCGGGAAGCACTCGGTTATGATTTTGTCAAGTATCTGGAGTTGAGGTGAAGGGAACCAGCAAGCAAGATTTGCCAGCGCTACTCTGCATTCCACCCTCTGCTTGCAGTTGAACCATGCAACTGACATTATCTGACCTCTTTTTCTTTGCACTTTGATATGGTTGGACTGTTGTGATCAAGTGTATATTCCCTGGGATTCCTCACCTGCGTACTCACCCAATGGAAAACTCTTCGCATGTTGGTCTGACGAATGTCCGAGTCTGGGACACATGAACTGGCCAACTCGTTTCTAAGTTTCCAAAGTCCCAGGTGTATGAAATTGCCCTCTCACCTGCTCTGATTGACCATTCCCTTGCCGACAGACTCATTGCTCTTAGATGTACACATGAGAACGCAATACGCCTCTTTGATGCCTGTGACGGTCATCTGTACGGTCAAATTTTGGGTCAAGAAAATACACATATGGTATCTACACGAGATGGAACAGCGTTGGCATACTATTTCGACAACATCGGTCTGAGAACATGTGAAATAGTAGACCTCTCAACTGAGTATCAATATTCCACTCATGAGTATGAGCTCATGCTGCAAGGCATGAGGGATGGATGGATGATGGGTCAAGACGATGAGCCACTGTTTTGGGTTTCAGTTGAGCACAGGAAAGATGTGTGTGTACCACCGTGCAGAGTGGTGTTTGAGGCGCCCCTAGTCACAACAATCCTGGACTTCTCTAATTCAAGATTCGGCAGAGGATGGACGGAATGCATTGACAAAGAGTGGTTGAGGGAACTCGAGAAAAAGGAGAAGGAGGAAGGAAACCTGTTGGAGTAAGAAACCAAGGTGTCCTCAGTCGAAATACTTTAGGTGTTTAAATGAATAGGCAAATTGGATCGAAGTACGACTTCCGCAGAGCTCGCTGCTCTACCCAAGTTTTTGATGTCTCAAGATGTGTTAACTTCCACTATGAATAGGATATTGACGACCTACCCTGAGACGCTATCACTCCACTCAGTGCTGGCAAACACCCAGCAAATCTTGATCAACGACTCACACTCACAGCTGCCTTGCTCCAGGATCCTTTGAGTCAAATCTCTGATCTACAAAAATATGCATGTTATGCCAGTTTGGCATTCCTTTACCTGTACATGAGCCTCAGTAAGAGCGAGGAACGGTGAGTTCATCTAGTATTTGTATCTCTTTGATACCACGGGGCTAAGATAATGGAATCTCTCCCTTTCCTTGACTATATTCTTCCGCTTCTCCCTACTCATTCTGCCGTGCATGGACCGGCTGACCGAAAAAAATAGTCTTGCATTCAATTTCAGTGCACGCGCAACCCTTCCCGTAGGCGCAGGCCTAGGCTCCTCTGCGTCGTTCTCTGTTTGTGCGGCTACCGCAGTCCTCCTCCTCCTCAGACATATCAACATTCCGAAACCCCCAGCATCGTCAGATCCCTCTACTGGCTATATTCACGTCTCTCACCAAGGTCGGCGCGCTCTTCCTTAAGCACTTGCTCAAGACGTCAATCATTGGACATCTATGTCGGAGAAGACATTGCACGGAAACCCGAGTGGCGTTGATGATAGCATCGCTGTATTCGGTGGTGCATCAGCGTGCACTCGGTCTGGATTTGCGAAAAAGAGCGGAATGGAGGCCAGTGCAGGAGCTTGACATGATGATCTTCGCGCAGATTCAAGTCACTCAAGTTCTTACTCACGAACTCCAAAGTGCCCCGAGGCTCCCAAAAGCTAATGGCCAGAAGAAAGCTAAGGTGGGTCACCGCTATTCATGCGTCCCGGTGATAATGCTTGTTGCGTTACAGGAACCTAGACTCGTAAATGACATCTTTATCCAGGTTATCTCCGGCAAGGAGAGCACTAAGTGATCCAAAATTGTCTTACAAATCACTGCCTCGGGAACTGTCGTTACGTCGTCTTTCTACTGCACATCATGACGAAGCAGCTCACTCCTCGGCACAGCCATGTGTGTAAAGTCTTCCAGGCACTTATTAGCGAAAAATCACTGTTAGTAAAATTTACCTATTCTCTTATCGGCTTACCTTAAGTAAGCGCTCTCCATTCCGTTCGCTCCACCTCCCGGAAACTATTCTAGCTCATGTATATAAGGCGCACCATCCGAGAATGCAGATAGTATCGCTTCTTCCTCTTACTATCATAAGACAGTGTATCTACAGGCTATTTAGGTGAGTAGCATGGTGTGATTCACCACTGCACTACGCTCTGTTGGCACCTTTCTACAATCACGGCCACTCCATGTTAAAAGATTACATCTGCAATGTTTGTCTAGTCATGTGAAAGTAATATTTCCGTAATACCAACTTGAATACTGATACTGACCTAGTGAAAGGTTGGAGAGTTCTAGCGTGACCAAGCATTCCCATCACTTATCTCACACAAGCAATCTTTCATCCCTTCTTGAGAGAATTCAATGGAAAATTATGGTGTAAATGACAAAAGTTGGCATGAATCAATTGACAAAACACATTCAGTCTCTGATTGTTCATAAAATGCCACCATTGATATAACCTGAAGGCCCCAATGCCTACTCAATCAAGCTGGAGTTCCGAATCAGGGCTTCAGCCTTCTCCGAGCGCGGCGTGATTCTACATGCAAAGGGAACAGGGTATCTACGGCAACTATGAGCCGGCACATAATTGAAGGAGAGGCAAAACTTACGAAACCAGTCCATCCATCATTTCAGGCTTGATCTCAAGTTCTTCCCCATCATCACCCAAACCAGGTCGGATATCGTAGACGGTCAATAGATGACATATAAGAATAAACAGGAAGTTCTCAGAAAAGAACCTCCCGGGGCAAATCCTCCTTCCATACCCAAACGTCGCAACCATAGGATCCCATACTGTAGGGTCAATCTTCCCATTTTTCATGAATCGATCAGGGTTATACAAAAGTGGGTCTTTGTAGGTCTTTGTATCATGCAGGATTGACCTAAAAGATGCTTGAGTCGATGACCTTACGGAGCGGAGGGAAAGGATGGACGAACCAAGAGTTTCCGATGACGATAGTCCCTTTGGGGATGCAATACCCATTGTATTCATCTGCCTCTGTTGCCATATGAGGTGCAGCTGGATCAGGTTGAAGCTGTCAAGGTTGGAATGGTTCCGCAATTCATTTATGCATACCCAATGGAGCGACAGGTTGCCATCTCAGCGACTCTTTAATCATGGCATTCATATGTGGGAGGTTCGGCCTATCGTTGAAGTCGGGAAGCCGGCTGCCAAGAACCCTGTCAAGCTCTTCCTGCGCCTTTTTCTGAACCTGAGGATAGAGTACCAGTGCCATGAAAAACGACTGGATTGTTGAAACCGCCTAGTTTAACCATATATATTGGAGGTCGGCGATTCAAAACTGCTCTGACTCACTGTATCTGCCCCGCCTATACCAAGATTCGTAAGTTTGGCTTGATAAAATCTAGTTATAGCTCACCAGCAAAAGCAGCTGCACATGTATTGCGAGCCAGTCTCTCCTCGCTTGTGAAATTAGGTGAAGTTTCATCCTGTAGCTTCTCGATGAAACTGGCTGCGATAGAAGGTTGAGCTGTACCCTCTTTCTGTTTCAGATATTGAGAGTTCTGTGTTATCCATCGGGGAAAAAACATCATACCAATTGCTCCTTGACCCTGTTCCAAGGTATATGGACAAGACTTTCTCCAACCTTGCGCCAATATTTGGCCTTTCTTTTCCATCCGGCACCGGGGAACCATGCAGGGATGAATTTCATCCAAGGGAATAAATCAACGAGGAATGCGCCTGGTTTCCCTGCTTCTGAAACAGCTGCAACCACAATTTCAGTTGTCTCAATCAGATTGAAGCTATCGCCTTCTAGTATGTCCAATCCGTAAGTCAGTTTGAGTGCAGTCGAAGAGAATGTGCTGGTATATGTAAAGATAAATCAAATCTGGACATCTCAGTGGTGTACGCTTACTGTCGGATGTGGAGCACAAAATCATCTGGAGACTTGAGCAGGTGACGAAGAAAGGCTCGGGTCGCGGAGACTTGAGCTGAATAATAATTGTGGACGATGTTTGGATGGAAATGTTCATGGAGCGAACGTCGGTGATCCCTCCACTCCAACCCGTATCGAAGGAAGGCCGTTTCCCACGTGTAATCCATCCTGGTCCCTGGTGAACACAACTAACTATTGATACAGAGAGGTAACCGACACTTCATTCAACATGGGGAGACGCGGGCGGTCAGAGTAATTTGATGAACGTTTTTCGAATATATCATAGGCCCTTTCTGCACTCCCGAGAAGAAGAAATGGCTGCCCAAGTAGCTTAAAAAATACCATGTCTCCTGCAGATTCCATATGATAAATGTATAAATATTCACTTCAGACAGAATATACCATATATCTTGAACCATTTATCAAATACTTCCCAAGGCTTGTAGGTAGGCATGTCAAGAAGATTTCCAATGACTGGGTAACCTCTGGGACCAGGCGGTAAAGGTAGTCTACTTGGGGAGCTTGCATGTTTCCGGAGCAACAAAGAGAGCCACCAGCCTGTCATAAGGCCAACGCTCCATAGAGCAATCGCAGAATAAGAGAGAGTCATGTCGTGGCTTCGTATTTTCTTGGCCTTATATCTTGCAAGCCCAATTTAGTGTTCACTATATACTACTTTCAGGTGATCAGAGTCATTTCGGGAAAAGAAGTGATCAGGCGACCGACGTCAGATACAGTATGACATGTATTGAGCAGGCCAAAGATTCCTTATTTAGGATCTCTTCCTCAAACACGAATGGGTACTTCTTCACACATCATGGGCGACATGTGCTGTTGCAGATGAAGACACTATCAACGAGGAGATTTTACTCTCAGGAGTGGTCGAATCAAGCGGACGATAATCCGAGAAGATTGATATCTGTGGTCGTGATCGTATTCGAGTTCCGAAGCTACAAAGCAGGTTAGTGTTAAGATGGGGTAATAAGAAGCTGAAGCTCTGGGGATCCGAATATGATACTAGAGTTAGGCTGGTCGTGATCAAACTTATGCTGAGCTGTCTTAATTATTTATAGTTTCCTATGAGTGCTTTCATTATCAAGCATGACATGGCAAACAAAGGTACTGTGATGGACTGACGCAATAGACATGTCCAAGCTCATCATTCTATTGACTCTTCCATTCCATTGACGCCACCATTCTTCCGTTGCCTTCAATTGTCTCCACTCTGCCGACACCACCATTCTAGTCGACTCGTCATTGATATAATGCCACCTGTCACCCGGGCCATATGTTAACACCGAGGAATGTAGAGCAGACTTCTATAGAGACCAGTTTCACTATTCTCCCTCAGTCATCTACTCGATTCTGAGACGTCTGAGGTGAGACAACGCTTTCTTGTATCATAATCTTTGCTTACTGTAAATTGTAGATATTAACTGAATAAAAAAAGGTTTGGAATCAACTGACGCAGTGAGTGCCTAGAGGCAATCTCGTGCCTTGCCGACAGTGAATTGATTTCATGTTCCCAGGCTTAATTTCTCAACCTCATAGCAAACCAGAGTGGAGCACAGAGTTGTAAACACCAGAAAAAACCTCATTCACTTAACGGTAAGTGTTGAAAGACACTTGATAAATTCCTACGTTATTGAATAATGGGACTGATTGTTGTTTACAAAATTATTTTATGTGTGACTCTTGAGCTATACTCCATCATAATTCAAATCAAGTCTTCTTCATACCCCTTCTTGGACAGTCGACAGCCCCTTCTTTCCGTTAATTTTGAACTCGGATATCAATCTTTCACCCATAAAACCTTTCTCAAAGAAAGCACTTAGCCCGGCTCTTCTCCGGGCTGCTATGAGCTATCCCGCAGTCAATTCAATGAACTCGTGTTTCTTTCGGCCTTCCAAAGAAAGCTTCCTGGCTCTGCGACATAGTTACCGACCTCCAGATCTCATGAAGTTGATAATTGTCTTCGTTCTTTGTGGATGTGGGAAATTATTACATTTTGGATGAGTGGAGATGCGAAGCATTTTTCACTTTGTAAACATCAAGAAGTCAAAATGATAGGGAATTTTGCTGCTTGGAGACACCAGGTGAGTCTCTCACGTTAGTGAGCCATGCTGCTGCTGACTTTTGAGCGAAGGCTGATCAACTAAGAATGCCGTATAGATATTTCTCGGCTGATGTTATGGACAATGGGCTAAACATGGTTCGTTTTAGAAGACCTATCTACTATGCAGTACCAGGTATATATACTAGCAAGGACAAGAATCTGAGACGGGAGTATCTCAGTTGAAGGGGTATATACGGAAGGTTTCATTTTAATGGATCCAGATGTTCGGGTGCGTTAGTTCGTTCTTTACTGCAATCTTTGAGATACCGTTCCGGTACAGTTGCACGTATGGCTTCTTCTATCTCTTATTGGTCATATGTCCTTATTTTTTTGATTCAGTATTTCTATTCCGCAACAAGCAAGCTAGTTCCCAGACAGAGGTCTCAAACAGGGCCCTGCATCAGGGATGTAACTATGGAAGTCGAAGGAGTAAGGTGATGCGCCCTTGGTTGATATATAGTAATCAAGTAACAAGATAAGTTAGGATGCTGACACCTGTCAAGCAGCTCAACTCAGCCTGATAGACACAGAACCAAGCCGTGTAATCAATTGTTGACATAAAAAAAAAGATACAGAACTGAGTATTATTAGATCTACATCAGTACAGATAATGTCCAAATGAAAAGAGAAATTCACTGATCAGTGATGATCAGCAATAATGATGTGAGAGGAAGTCAGAAACAAAATAGGGTAGAAACACCATAAAAATTGATTCTCAACAGTTAGTACTTTGTAGAATAGCTAAAGAGCTTGTACCCGGTTTGTAGTACTTATTTCTCCAAACAGTGAGCTGTAGCATATTGTAATATGCAGAGCAATGGCCCCCAGCAGTCATGAATACCCATGTTTTGATGAGAGAGAAATGTTCACATGGTGTACTTCTTTGTTTCCTTCTTCTGTTTCTCGCCTATGAAGCTGCTGCCTTTCTGTCGATGTCGCTTGTTTGGTTTGGTTTCATACTGTACGAAAAATGGTGTAAATCAGTCATTTGACGACAGCAATCCTCATAGGCTCAGCCTCAATACCCGGTGTACCGGATAGAATTGGATTTCGTTTCTTCATACTCTTTTCATGTCTAGAGATCATTCTATCTGACTTGGCTCATGCTGCCTCCCTCCTCAGTCAAGTGAGAGAGTATTTACAACACCTCGTTTCCGGTCATCTCACGACCTTGCAGATTGAATATACCTCCTTCAAACAGCGAATTCTGGTCGCATATGCGGGCTATGATGCGGGTCCAAATTCAATCTCACATCAGGCTGCGAATGATGGCTTGGACCACAGTTGCATCATTTCCTCAAGCCACTCCCCAAAATTTACTCCCAAGACCAAATCATCAAAGGCTTCCTTGTTTTTTTGGAAATTGAGAATTTGATGAAGATTCCATCTGGGTGCACGCAAAAGGCACTTGCCTCCTCTTCAACATTGCTCAATTCTTTCATAGTGGAACAAATGTGCCTAATGTACCAGCGTTATGATCGATTTAAATCCTGTCTCTTCTGTTTACCACCAACACATCTTCAGGGAATCACTCCTTAATTATCTGCAGAAACATTCAAGTCTTTCATAATGATGCTGCAGATCGTTTTTCCTGGTTTTTGGCCAAGTTGACCTCAAGCTTAGATGGACAGCTATCTGTAAATGACACAAAACTAGGAGCTGAAGAGGTAGAAGGGGTTAGTTTACAAGGCCCAGTGCCGGAAACGTATCGACAGAAGGCATGTAACCAAAGTTTCAATGTTTCATTAGTCGAAGGGACATGATATGATGCGTGAGCTTCTGGCTTTAAAGTTCCCTCCAGACAATGGCTGACTCGAGCTCCAGAATTGCTTCTTCGTTGTCCCTCCATATACTAGCACTGATCTAGTTTTCTGGGGGATTGCGCAATGGTGATATTATGATCCGAATCCCGTCCTGCCGAGTAATTCTTAACGGATTAACGGAACCGACAATGTACATGAGAAATAAGATGCATCACACCCAGCGTTAATCTACTATGCTCAAATGGGCCATATGCAATACGCGGGAGTTGCAGGTATGCCAGAGCAGATTTTTATGCGCGATCGCACAAGCAGTCACATATGTGCACAATATATATATATAAAAGTGTATCGTCAAGCTTCAGTCCTCAGTCTGGCAATATTTCTGGCAACTGAGTTTGAAAGATTACTCATTTTTAATGGATTTGGGCAGCTTCGCAGCTGGTTTGGGATTTTCAAGAACCCCATTTTAAAGTGATCTACATGGCGAAAAGAAATTAAATACAAGGGGTAGGCGCCTGATATAGATTAGCGTCATCCAACTCCAAATATAAATATTTGATATCTGGTTCAACATGTAAACATGTACTTCCGATCTCTTCTCTAACCAGAACTACAGTGTAAGACACATGACTGGCAACCATCTTCTTTGAATGTAAATAGTTTTGCTCACACAACAGTACACTAAAATATGAGTTGACAAGGCTTGAGTACATGTATTAAGTATTCTAAATCCATAGTATTGGGCATATTGAACAAGTTGTCAAATTTACAGAGATTAATCTTGAAAAAAAGTGTATTACCAGTCAAATACAACTAATTGGCAACTGTGACATGTGTGTGACATGTGTGTCTCCTTGCCTGGTTTGTCACTGTCATCATCACCTCCTTCCTGCTCCTTCTCAAATGCAAACTCTGCCTCCACCTTACATCAAAGGGGTCTTGTAGGCTTTTTTGGCCACTCTTTTTTATGGATATCACGAGTCTCCAATATTTTATACTCTGTCTGCCATCTTTCAACTGCTTCTTTATGATCTCTCTTTACCTCCTCCCATTGAGCTTCTATTGCAGCCTTGACATCCTTCTTTAGTGTAGTA
>Ga0153993_100634_pt1 | contig 13125 bp, 12 predicted proteins | sample TSNC077MetaG_FD_104706 | JGI IMG/M metagenome (GOLD analysis project Ga0153993, IMG submission 104706) | Attine ant fungus gardens microbial communities from North Carolina, USA - TSNC077 MetaG | ecosystem: Host-associated > Fungi > Mycelium > Unclassified | place: USA: North Carolina, Lumber...
ACGGCGCGCGAAGACGCAGAGAAGGGGCGCACGGCGGATGCCGTGCGCCCCTTCGTCCGCCGTCGTGCCGCTGCTAGGCGACGTCCCGCGCGGCCGCGACCGTGAGCCGGTCGCCTTCCGGTGCGAGGTCGACGCGCACCAGGTCGCCGTCGCGGATCTCGCCGGCCAGCAACGCCGTCGCGAGCCGGTCGTCGATCTCGCGCTGCATCAGGCGGCGCAGCGGCCGGGCCCCGTAGATCGGGTCGAAGCCGCGCTCGGCCAGCCAGGCGCGGGCGTCCGGGGTGACCGCCAGCTCCAGCCGGCGCTCCGTCAGTCGCTTCACCAGACGGTCGATGTTGAGCTCGACGATCTCGCCCAGCTCGTCCTTGCTCAGCGTCGAGAACACCACGATGTCGTCGAGGCGGTTCACGAACTCCGGCTTGAACGCCTGGCGGACCTGCTGCAGCACCGCCTCCTCGCGCTCCGTGTCGCTCAGCGTCGGGTCCACCAGGTACTGGCTGCCGAGGTTGGACGTCAGGATGAGGATCGTGTTGCGGAAGTCGACCGTGCGGCCCTGGCCGTCGGTGAGACGCCCGTCGTCGAGCACCTGCAGGAGGATGTCGAACACCTCCGGGTGCGCCTTCTCGACCTCGTCGAGCAGGATGACCGAGTACGGCCGGCGGCGGACCGCCTCCGTGAGCTGACCGCCCTGCTCGTAGCCGACGTAGCCGGGAGGCGCACCGACCAGCCGCGAGACGGCGAACTTCTCGCTGTACTCGCTCATGTCGATGCGGATCATGGCCTTCTCGTCGTCGAACAGGAACGCCGCGAGCGCCTTGGCCAGCTCGGTCTTGCCGACACCGGTCGGGCCGAGGAACAGGAACGATCCGGTCGGCCGGTCGGGGTCGGAGATGCCGGCGCGCGTGCGACGCACCGCGTCGGCGACCGCGCGCACCGCCGTCTTCTGGCCGATGATGCGCCGGCCGAGCTCCGCCTCCAGGTGGAGCAGCTTCTCGGTCTCGCCCTGGGTGAGGCGGTCGACGGGGATGCCCGTCCACGCCGCCACCACCGCCGCGATGTCGTCGGCCGTGACCTGCTCGTTCACCATGCGCGGGTGCTCGTGCTCGGCCTGCTCGGCCTCCGCCAGCTCCCGCTCGATGCTCGGGATGGTCTCGTACTCGATGCGCGAGGCCTCCTGGTAGCGGCCGTCGCGCAGCGCGACGTCGCGACGAGTCTTGGCCTCGTCGAGCTGCGAGCGCAGCGCGCCGACCCGGTTGAGCGCGGCCTTCTCGGCACGCCACCGGCCCTGCAGCTCCTCGAGCTCGTCCTCCTGCACCCGCAGGCGCTCCTGGAGGGCGGCGAGGCGCTCCTTGCTGGCCTCGTCCTTCTCCTTCTTGAGGGCGAACTCCTCCAGCTTCATCCGCTCGACGACCCGCTGGAGCGTGTCGATCTCGACCGGGGCCGAGTCGATCTCCATCTTGAGCCGGGAGGCCGCCTCGTCGATGAGGTCGATCGCCTTGTCGGGCAGCTGCCGAGCGGTGATGTAGCGGTTGGAGAGGGAGGCAGCCGCGACCAGCGCGGAGTCCTCGATGGTGACGCCGTGGTGCGCCTCGTAGCGTCCCTTCAGCCCGCGCAGGATGGCGACGGTGTCCTCCACGCTCGGCTCACCCACGTAGACCTGCTGGAAGCGGCGCTCGAGCGCAGCGTCCTTCTCGATGAACTCGCGGTACTCGTCGAGCGTGGTCGCGCCGATGAGCCGCAGCTCGCCACGTGCCAGCATCGGCTTGAGCATGTTGGACGCCGCGACGGAGCCCTCGCCGCCGCCCGCGCCCATGAGGATGTGGAGCTCGTCGACGAAGGTGATGATCTCGCCCTCGGCGTCGTTGATCTCTTTGAGGACGGCCTTCAGCCGCTCCTCGAATTGGCCGCGGTACATCGCGCCGGCGACCAGCGCCGACAGGTCGAGCGAGACCAGCTGCTTGCCCTTGAGCGAGTCGGCCACGTCGCCCGCGACGATGCGCTGGGCGAGGCCCTCGACCACGGCGGTCTTGCCGACGCCGGGCTCGCCGATGAGCACGGGGTTGTTCTTGGTGCGCCGGGTCAGCACCTGGCTGACGCGGCGGATCTCGGCGTCCCGCCCGATGACCGGGTCGAGCTTGCCGCTCTTGGCGATCTCCGTGAGGTTGACGCCGTACTGCTCCAGCGCGCTCTTGGACTCCTCCTGGGTGGAGGGCGCGCCCTGCATGTTCGCCATTCGTGTCCTTTCCCGAGTGGTGGCAAAGTTGAGTCTACTTAGCTCAACTTTGATTGGCCAGGGGGTATTCCGTTTTCGCGCGGACGAAATCGCCCTCTCGCGGCATCGGTGGTCGCCCGTACGATCCTCACGTGATCACCACCGTCGCCGTCGCCGGCTACCGCTCGCTGCGCGACCTCGTGCTGCCGCTCGACCAGCTCACGGTCGTGACCGGCGCGAACGGGGTCGGCAAGTCGTCCCTCTACCGGTCGCTGCGGCTGCTCGCCGGCTGCGGGCGCGACGAGGTCGTGGTCGCAGTGGCGCGGGAGGGCGGACTCGACTCGACGCTCTGGGCCGGTCCCGAGCAGATCGGCCGGGCGGTGCGGGAGGGGCGGTCGCCGGTGCAGGGCACGGTGCGCAGCGGCCCCATCTCGCTCCGACTCGGCGTGCAGCTCGACGACGACGGCGACGGACTCGGCTACGCGCTCGACCTCGGGCTGCCGAACACACGCAAGTCGGCGTTCGAGCGCGACCCGGAGCTCAAGGCGGAGACGCTCTGGACGGGGAGCGGCCCCCGACCGTCCAGCGTCGCCGCCGAGCGACGCGGCGGGCACGTGCGGGTGCGCGACGACGACGGCGCCTGGACCGAACTCGGCCGTCCTCTCCAGCCGTTCGAGAGCCTGCTCACCGAGGTCGTGGATCCCATGCGCGCGCCCGAAGTCCTCCGGATGCGCGAGAACCTGCGGTCGTGGCGGTTCTACGACCACTTCCGCACCGACGCGACCGCACCCTCCCGCCTCCCGCAGCTCGGCACCCGCACCCCCGTGCTCGCGGCGGACGGCGCCGACGTCGCCGCCGCGGTGCAGACCATCCGCGAGCTCGGCGGCGGCGACGCGTTCGACGCCGCGATCGCGGACGCCTTCCCCGGCAGCCGGGTGGAGGTCGTCGTCGACGGGACGCAGTTCACGCTCGCCGTGCACCAGCACGGCCTGCTGCGTCCACTCGCCGGGCCCGAGCTCTCCGACGGCACGCTGCGGTACCTGCTCTGGGCCACCGCGCTGCTGTCGCCGCGACCCCCGCAGCTGCTCGTGGTCAACGAGCCGGAGACGAGCCTGCACCCCGACCTCCTGCCGGCACTCGGCTCCCTCATCGTCGCGGCCTCGACGAACGCGCAGACCCTCGTCGTGACCCACTCGCAGGTGCTGCTCGATGCGATCGAGAGCGCAGCCGCCGACCGTGAGGGGATGCGCCGCGTCGAGCTCGAGAAGCGCTTCGGCGAGACGGTGGTGCTGGGCCAGGAGGGCCTGCTCGACCGCCCGTCCTGGCACTGGCCGAGCCGGTGACGCACGACGCCCCGGCCACACCGAGTCTCTGTGGAGAACGGGCGCCAGCGTCATGTTCGTGTGGATAGCTGGGCCGCCATCCCGCATCTCGATACGATCAGAGCATGGCCAAGCCCACCATCGACCAGGCGTTCCTCACGCCCCTGTACTCGCAGAGCGAGGTCGCGCAGATCATCCGCGCCACCCCGTCGACGGTACAGCGATGGACGACGGGCTATACGGACGGCTCGACGCAGCGCGCGCCACTCGTCACGGGAGTCGACCGGGGGCGTGGTTTCACGGTTCCCTTCATCGGGCTCACGGAGGCCTTCGTCATCAACGCGTTCCGCAAGGCAGGCCTGCCGATGCAGCGCATCCGCCCGGCCGTCGAGGCGCTCCAGCGCGAGCTCGGTCTCGAGTACGCGCTGGCATCGAATCGTCTGCGGACGGACGGAGTCGAAGTCCTTCTCCGGTCGGACGATGAACTCGACCGGCGTCTCATCGTCGTCCGCAACGGCCAGGCTGCGTTTAGCGAAGTCGTCGACCAATATCTGAAGAGCATCGACTTCGGGTCCCTCTACGCCGAGCGTCTCCGGCTGCCGCAGTATCCCGGACTCAATGTGACCGTGCAGCCGACGATCAACGGCGGCCAGCCGACGCTCGCCGATCGGGGAATCGCCGTGGCGGATGTGCTCGGGAGGATCCGCTCGGGGGAATCGCCGACCGACGTCGCGATCGACTACGGCGTCGCGCACGACGATGTGCTGTTCCTGAATCAACTCGCGGCCTAGCCGTGGCCCTGCCGCTCTTCCTCGACCGCGGTCTCGGTTCTCGGCTCGTTCCCGAGGGCCTCCGGGCCGCGGGCTGGACGGTCACGACGATGGACGAGCGATACGGGACCGCTGCGTCTCAGTTGGTGAAGGACGAGGACTGGATCCACGATGCGGCCGCTCGCGGGGAGCTGCTCGTCTGCAAGGACCGCAACGTAGCCAAACGACGCCTCGAAGCCCAGGCGATCTTCTACTCCTCGGCACGCGTGCTCGTGATCGCGTCCGCGAGCATCTCCGGCCCCGAGATGCTCGCGCGCCTTCTCGGGAACGCGGACGCCATCTCTGCGCTGGCACCTCGCCAGGGCCCGTGGGTGTTCGGCGTCTACGAGCACCGCCTCGGCCCGATCCGGCTGAACTTCCCGTGAGCGCACGACGCCCCGGTCGCCGCGGTCTCTCGCGGCGCCGGGGCGTCGGATGTGCGCTCGGTCAGCGGGTCAGGCGCAGACCTTGCCGACCTCGGTGAAGGACTCGGTGATCGCGGTCGCCTTCGCGCCGACCGAGCTGGCGTCGATGGAGGCCGGGTTCTGCACGGCATCGTGGAGGAACGTCGCGTAGTCGTCGATGGCGGCGGCGGCCTTGTCGACCGGGGCCTTGACCTCCGGGTTGCCGACCTTGTCCTTGATGGAGGTCATGGTGTCGTTCATCTGGTCGAAGAGGGCGAGCGCCTTCTGCGGGTCGGACATGGCGGCGCTGGCCTCGCTCTGCATGCTCTGCAGCTTCTCCAGACCCGACTTGACGACGGCGCAGGCGTCGGCCTTGGACTGGTCGGCCGAGGCCTTCGCGGCGGCGGACGGCTTCGACGACGCAGACGCGGACGACGACGAGTCGTCCGACCCTCCGGCCGAACACCCGGTTACGGCGGCGGTGACAGTGGCGATGGTGACGGCGGCGAGCGCGAGACGCGCTCCGAAAGTCTTCTTCATGGTTCCCCTGTGTTGGAGCGGCGCGGCGGCCGCATCGTTCCCCCTGCGGTTGAGAGGCCGCTGGCCACGATAGCAAACCCATAGGAACGGCAATGCGGCACGTGCGGCTCCCGCGCTTGTACGCTGACGATGATGATCGACCCGATGGACCTCCACATCGTCCTCATGGACAGCGCCTCGGCGGCCGCCCTGGCGCAGATCCTGCCCCTCCTGCTGCTGACCCTGATGGTCGAGTTCCGCCGGGTGGAGCTGCACCACCGCGGCCGGGTGCGGGTGACGCGCCTGCTGCTGGGCGTCTTCTTCCTGGTGTTCGGCTTCATCGAGACGGTGCTGGTGCTGTCGATCGACGGGTCGTTCATCCCGTTCCAGTGGAGCGACCTCGCCGCCGCGCTCGTGATCTTCGGCCTGCTCGCGCTGCTGTTCTGGCTGTCGATGCTCGACAGCCCGAGCCGTCGCAAAGCACGGGCGGCGCAGGACGAGGACTTCGACTAGCGCCGCATCCCGGCCCTACTCGTCGGCGTCGAGCCGCTTGCCGCGCATGACGATCAGCGGATCGGGACGCTTCACGACCGATGTGTCCTTGCCGTCGTAGTCGAACTGACTCAGGAAGTAGCGCATCGCGTTCACCCGGGCGCGCTTCTTGTCGTTCGACCGCACGATCGTCCACGGAGCGTGCCGCTTGTCCGTGCGGCGGAACATCTCCTCCTTGGCGGCGGTGTACTCGTCCCACCGGTCGAGGGAGGCGATGTCCATCGGCGACAGCTTCCACCGGCGCACGGGGTCGAGCTGCCGCATGGCAAAGCGGGTGCGCTGCTCGGTGCGCGACACGGAGAACCAGAACTTGGTGAGGTGGATGCCCGAGTCGATGAGCATCTTCTCGAACGCCGGCGCCTGCGCCATGAAGGTCTCGTACTCCTCGTCGGTGCAGAAGCCCATGACCCGCTCGACGTTCGCCCGGTTGTACCAGGAGCGGTCGAACATGACGATCTCGCCGGCGGTCGGGAGGTGCTGCACGTACCGCTGGAAGTACCACTGGCCGCGCTCTCGGTCGCTCGGCTTCGACAGGGCCACGACCCGAGAGGTGCGGGGATTGAGGTGCTCGGTGAACCGCTTGATCGTGCCACCCTTGCCCGCCGCGTCCCGGCCCTCGAAGACGATGACGGCCCGGCGGTCGTTGTCCTCCAGCCAGTACTGGAACTTCAGCAGCTCCACCTGCAGCTGGTACTTCTCGAGCTCGTACTTCTCGCGCGACATCCGCTCGGAGTAGGGATACCCCTCCTGCCAGGTGTAGACCGGGTTGCCCTCCGGGTCGATCAGGTCGGGGTCCGGGGTGTGCCCGCCCTGCACGGTATACCCGGTAGCACGCAGGTGCTCGATGTACTCGCGCAGGTCGGTCGCAGTGTTGTCGTCGGCCATAAGTTCCTCCTGGTCGCCGGTCGTCTGTGCGCGCGAGTGTACGCGGGCGAGGTGTACGCGCGGTGCCCGGGCGCGCACCGCTCTCGTCAGTGCGCGGAGAGCATCCGTTCCAGTTCGCGCGTGAGCGCGGCCCGGCCGGTGCCGTCGACCGAGCTCAGGAGGGGCTGGAGGGCGCGGCCGACCTGCTCAGCACCGTCGCGGGCGAGGGTGAGGCCGTCGGCGGTGGCCTCGACCTCCACAGCCCGGGCGTCGTCCGCGCTCGGGACGCGCCGGACCAGGCCGCGGCGTTCGGCGCGCTCGATCAGGCCCGAGACCGTGGACTTGTCGAGGCCGAGCAGGGCCGCGAGCTGCGCCATGCGCGGGCGGCGGTCGCGCAGCACGCCGAGCATCCGGAGCTGGGTGAGGGAGAGGTCGCGCTCGGCGGCCACGCGGGTGAGCACACCCGTGACGACGAACGAGGTCTGCACGAGAGCGTCCACGAGCGCGTCGTCGGGGGTGTCGGTCATGATCCGAGCGTACTTGACAAAAGTTGGTATTACCAACCATCATTGAATAGTTCGCAATACCAACCAAATTGGAGGAGTCATGCGCGCAGCAGTCGTCTCATCGTTCGACACGGTGCCGGAGTACGGCGAGTGGCCCGACCCGGTCGCGGGCGACGGCACGCTCGTGGTCGACGTCGTCGCGGCCGCCCTCCACCCCCGCGTGCGCTCGCAGGCCGACGGCAGCCACTACACGAGCACCGGCGATCTGCCGCTCGTCCCGGGCATCGACGCTGTCGTCCGCGACGCCGACGGCAACCTGCGGTACGCGCTCGTGCACGAGAGCGAGCTGGGCACCTTCGCCGAGCGCACGGTCGTGCCGCGGAACGCGACCGTCCCGCTCCCCGACGGGATCGACGCGGTGCGCGTCGCCGCCGCCATGAACCCGGTGATGTCGTCGTGGGTGGCGCTGCGCCGCCGGACGACCCTCCGGCCGGGCGCGCGCGTCCTCGTGCTCGGCGCGACCGGCAACGCCGGCCGCCTCGCCCTGCAGGTCGCCCGCAAGCTCGGGGCCGCCGAGGTGGTCGCGGCCGGACGCGACCGCGACCGCACGGCGGCGTTGCTTGGGCACGGCGCGGATCGCGCGCTCGGGTTCGACGAGCTGTCGCAGGCGGCGGACGTCGACGTGGTGCTCGACTACGTCTGGGGCGCCCCCACCGCGCAGGCGATGGCCGACATCGTGACCGCCCGCTCCGACCGCGGCGCGCCGCTGACCTGGATCGAGATCGGGTCGGTCGCCGGCTCCACGGCCGCCATCCCGTCGGCCGCGTTCCGCGCCGCGCGGCTCGAGCTGGTCGGCAGCGGGATCGGCTCGGTCTCGCCCGAGGAGTTCGGCGCCGAGCTGCCCGCCATCGCCGAGGCCGTCTCGCAGGGCGAGTTCGACATCGACGTGCGGGCGGTCCCGCTCAGCGACGTCGCCGCCGTGTGGCGCGACGACCCGGGCGCGACCGAGCGCGTGGTCTTCGTGCCCTGAGCGCGCAACTGCGGCCTCCCGGTGCGTCTGCCGCGGCACGACCCGGCGCAGACGTACCACGGGACCGAAGTCGCGCCCGCTGCGGTCGCGACCGGACTCAGGCGGCGGGGTCGCGGTCGTCGATGCCGGCGGGCGCCGTGGCGTCCAGCTCGCCCGGCAGCTCCAGCGGGCGCCGCGTGTAGTAGCCCTTCGCCTTGCGGTAGAAGAGCGCCAGCGGCAGGATCCCGAGGACGATCAGCCCGATCCCGAGCAGGTTCACGATCGGCTCGTTGTTCGGGATGGAGGCGATGAACATCACGCCCATGAACACGGCGCCGACCGCCGGCCACAGCCCGATCAGCAGGAAGTTCTTCACGGATCTGAAGAGCACCTTGCGGTAGGCGACCACCACGGCCACGCCCGCGAGCGTGTAGTAGAAGGCGATCTGCAGGCCGATCGACAGGATGGCGTTGTTCATGATGTCGCCGACGCTGCCGAGGAAGTTGGAGCCGAGGAAGAGCACGACCGAGACGCCCACGACGATGAGGGTGGCGAAGGCGGGCGTGCGCCACTTCGGGTGGATGCGCCCGAAGGCCGACGGGATCGTGTGATCACGGCCCATCGAGAACAGGGTGCGGGTCACCTGGATCAGCGTGGTCTCGAGGGTCGCGACGGTCGAGAGCGCCACGGCCACGACCAGGATCTTGCCGCCGATCCCCGGCCAGACCGCGTCCCCCAGCACCGAGAGGATGTTCGCGCTGTTCGCCTCGATCGTCTTCTGCGGCAGCATGACCAGCGTCGCGATGGTGAAGACCTCGAAGAGCAGGAAGACGATGACGACCCCGATGATGCCGGCCGAACCCGCGCTCTTGTGGCCGTCCTTGGTCTCTTCGTTGAGGTTGGCGCTGACATCCCAGCCCCAGAAGTAGAAGGCCGCGATCAGGGCGGACGCGACGAAGACGCCCGTACCGGTGAGGTGCGCGAAGCCGAGCCAGTCCCACGAGAAGTCCGGCCCCGCGTGCGGGGAGGTCGCGGCGCGCACGATCATCAGGATGGCGAACAGCACCAGGATGGCCACCTCGATCACCGACATGATCCACTGCGCCCGCGCGGTCACGTGCACGCCGAACAGCACGCAGGCGGCCATGACGAGGAACCATACGGCACCGACGGCGGTGATGAGCGGGACGTTGCCCGCCGCCTCCGGAGCGAAGAGCGTCACGGTCATCGCCCCCGCCGGGAGCGCCCCCGCGACCATGAAGATCGTGGCCGAGACCACCAGCGCCCAGCCGGAGAGGAAGCCGAGCACGGGATGCAGCGCTCGGGCGACCCACGAGTACGTCGCCCCCGCGTTCACGTCGATGCGCCCCAGGTAGAGGAACGCCCACGCGATGCCGAGCATCGGGATGCCGCACCAGAGCAGCGCGGCCGGCGCGCCGAGGCCGGCAGCACCGACGAGCGTGGCGGTGGTGGCGGCGATGGAGTAGGCCGGCGCGCTCCCCGCGACGGCCATGACGATGGAGCCGGCACGGCTGACGCCGTCCGCCTGCAGCTTGTGGTGGTGGGCGCTCGCGGCGCCGTTCCGGTCGGCGGAGGCCGGCCGGGAGTTCGTCTGGGTCATCACTCTCCCTGCCTGGGTCGCGTGGTGCGGCCGTCGCATCGATGCGACAGGGGGACGTTAGCAACCCCGGGTTCAGGCGCACAAGCGAATCCTGTGCGGATTCAGTTGTGAGTTCTCTCATCTACTGGGGAAACCGTCGCCGATCGCCGATCCGGCCACTGAATCCGGCGATCGGTTCAGGATGCTCCGCCCGCGCCAGCAGCCAGGTCGTGTGCGAGGCCGTCCCTCCCGCGAGCCGGAAGCCCAGCCGCCGGGCCAGCCGCGCCGACCGCTCATTGGTGCGGTCGACCACGGCGGTCACGATCACGGCTCCCAGCCTCCCGAACGCCAGGTCCAACGCCGCCTCCGCCGCCTCCGTGGCGTAGCCCTGCCCGCAGCGATCCGACCGCTGCAGCCAGCCGATCTCGACGCTCCGCGTCTCCACCGCGAGGGTGCGCAGGTGCAGGGAGACGTCGCCGATCACGTGATCGTCGAGCTCCACGGCGAGCGCGAGGAAGTCGCCCGCCTGACTGAGCACGGTGTGACGCATGCGCGCCCGGAAGTGATCGAGCGCCTGCCGTTCGGCGCGCTCCGGCCAGCCGAGCCCCGAGCGCACGCCGTCGTCGGCCTCGATCGCGAGCCAGTCGACCGCATCCCCCGCCCGGTACGGACGCAGCAGCAGGCGGTCGGTGCCGAGCACCGGTGCGATCAGCGGCTCGTCGAGGGCCGGGCCGCGCAGCACGCGCGGCCGGTGAATCGCCAGTGCCATCTCGTTCCCGTCCTGTCCCGCTCCCCCGGTCTCAGGTCGAGGCTATGGCCGCGCGCGTAGCAATCGGCTGCCAGGTCGGCGCGTGCGGTGTGAAGGCTCGAAGCCGGCCATAGGCGGCACGCAGGGGCGTGCAGGCTATGGCCGGCGGGACGCCGTGACCGTGAACTTGGTGTTGCGCGCGATCTGCCGGGTCGGGCCGACGACCCGCTCGAGGGCCGGCCGGTAGCCGAGGTGGGAGTTCCATACGGTCCACAGCTCGCCGCCAGGGGCGAGCACGCGGGCGGCGTCGGCGAACATCCGGTGGGCCACGCCCGTGTGCACGGCTCCGCCGATGTGGAACGGCGGGTTCAGCACCACGAGCTCGGCCGAGGCGTCGGGCTGGGAGGCGAGGCCGTCATCCCGGACGACGGTCACCCGCTCGGCGACGTGGTTCGCGGTGGCGGTCGCGCGTGCCGAGGCGACGGCGGCGGCCGACTGATCCGTCGCGACGACCCGCAGGCCGGGGCGTGCGGAGGCGAGGGCGGAGGCGAGCACTCCGGTCCCGCAGCCGAGGTCGATGGCCGTGCGCGCCTCCGGGACCGCCTGCGGCAGCACGGTCAGGAGGAAGCGCGTACCGATGTCGACGGACGCGCCCGCGAAGGCCGCACCGTGCGCGCAGACCCAGAGGCCGGTGACATCGTCGAACGCCCGCTCCGGCCAGTGGCCGAGCACGGTCGCGGCCGCGGGATGCGGTTCCGTCGCGGTCAGGACGCGGGCCTTCTGCCGCGCGAGCGACACCTGCACCGAGCCGAACACCTCGCCGAGCACGCCGTTCATCGCGACGCTCATGTGCTTGAGCATCCCGCCGGCGAACACCTGCACCTCGGGCCGGGCGTACTCGGCGACGAGGGCCGCGATCTCGGCGAGCGCCTCCAGGCTCCGCGGCAGCCGCAGCAGCACCGTGGTCGCACCGCGGACGAGCGACTCGTCGAGCGGGTGGTGGGTGAAGACGCCGTCGCCCGGGAGGCCCAGGGTGCCGGCGAGGTCGGCCGCGTTGGCGTCGAGGGCGCGTTCGCCGGTCAGCGGATCCTGGTGCACGCGGATGCCGCGCGCGCCGTGGGCGGCCGCAGCCAGGGTGAGCGCGCCGTAGGCGTCGCCGATCACGACGAGCCCGGGGCGGAGCACCGCGTCACCCGCCGTATCGACGAGGAGCCGATCCGCCGCGTCGGCGGCGAACAGGTTCGGCGCCTCCACATCGGGCCGGCGGCGCAGCTGCTCGTACGGGAACATGCCTCCCAGTCAAGCAGACCGGCTACCTGCCCTGCGGCGCACCGGAGTTCCGGATATCCGCCGTGATCGCCGCCATCCGGAACTCCGGTGATCCACTTCGGCGCGCCGCTCAGTTCGCCGTAACTCCGGCGATTCCGGAGGTGGGGGGCGGGAATCGCCGGAGTTCCGGCGGCGACCAAGGGGCCGGATCAGGCCTCCGCGCCCACGGCCTCCTTCTCGGAGAAGTCCATCATCGGGGGCTTGCGGCGGAAGCCGCGGGTCAGCACGGCGAGGTAGATCACGCCGAGGGCGACCCACGAGAGGCCCACGACGAAGGTGGTGACGGTCAGCGACGTCCAGAGCCAGACGGTGAGCAGGAAGCCGATCGCCGGGAGCAGGCCGTACCGGATCCACTCGCCTGCCGACGGCTTCTCGCGGCCGCCCTTCGGGAAGAGGTGATGCCGGATGACGGAGAGGTTCACCATCGAGAACGCGGCGAGCGCGCCGAACGAGATCATGGTGGCGGCGACGTCGAGCGTGAGCACGAGCGACAGCAGCGAGACGATCGACACGGCGATCGCGGCGACCCAGGGGGTGTGGAAGCGCGAGTGCAGCTTCCCGAAGATCCCCGGCAGCACCTTGTCCCGGCCCATCGAGTAGATGATGCGCGAGACGCTGACCTGGGTGGTCATCCCGGAGCCGAACGCGCCGACGACGTACACGGCGACGAAGAAGGAGGTCAGGAAGGTGCCGCCGACCTTCGCCATCAGGTCGACGCCCGCCGAGTCGACGTTCGCGAAGTCGCGCCAGTCGGGGAAGACGAGGGCGCCCAGCCACGAGACGACGATGAAGATCGCGCCGCCGATGAGCGTGGTGAGCATGATGGCGCGCGGGATGTCGCGCTTCGGGTTCTTGGCCTCCTCCGACAGCGTCGACACCGCGTCGAAGCCGAGGAACGAGAGGGCGAGCACTGCGGCGCCGGCGAACACCGGGCCGAGACCGCCGGATCCGGGGAGGAACGGCTCGATGAGGCTCGGAGTGTCGGCGGACGGGTTGGTCGCGAGCTCCTTGATCGCCAGCACGGCGAAGACGACGACGAGCAGGACCGACAGCGCGACGATGGCGACGTTGAGCTTGTTGACCAGCGTGATGCCGAGCACGTTGAACACCAGGACGAGCAGCAGCGAGGCGAGCGCGAACACCCACTGCGGCACCTCGGGGAACTGCGTGTTCAGGTACAGGCCGATGAGCAGGAAGTTGATCATCGGGAGGAAGAGGTAGTCGAGCATCAGCGTCCACCCGGTGAGGAAG
>Ga0153993_100636_pt1 | contig 13112 bp, 10 predicted proteins | sample TSNC077MetaG_FD_104706 | JGI IMG/M metagenome (GOLD analysis project Ga0153993, IMG submission 104706) | Attine ant fungus gardens microbial communities from North Carolina, USA - TSNC077 MetaG | ecosystem: Host-associated > Fungi > Mycelium > Unclassified | place: USA: North Carolina, Lumber...
GCGAGCGCGTGTACGCCGGCCATCCGAACAAAAGCAAGCTCTTCGACCTGAAGCACGATCGCGGCGGTATGGTGGATATCGAGTTTATCGTCCAGTTCTGGGTGTTGCTGCACTCGCGCGAGGACGGCGAGTTTGTGCGCAACCTCGGCAATATTTCGCTTCTTGGGCACGCCGCCAGGTTCGGGCTGATGAGCGCCGAGGAAGCGGAAACGGTGGCGGCGGCTTATCGGCGATACCGGAAGTTGCAGCACACGCTGCGGCTCGATGGAATGGAAAAGGCGCGAGTCGAGTCGGATGTGGTGGCGGCTGAGCGGGAGGCGGTAAGCCGGCTTTGGAGGCGGGTGTTTGGGTAGCGAGTTAGCCGCCCACGACCCCGCAGCAAGGCTCGAGCGGCGCGTTACGCCGCCAGCATTTCCTTCGCGTGCTTGCGCGTAGTCGCGGTGATTTCCAGCCCGCCCAGCATGCGCGCGACTTCTTCCACGCGCTTTGATTTATCCAGCGGCGTAACCGTGCTGACCGTCCCGCCCGCTGAATCGCCGGCTTTGGCCACCTGGAAGTGTTGATCGCCCCGCGCCGCGACTTGCGGCAAATGCGTCACGCACAGCACCTGACGATCGCGCCCAAGCTGATGCAGCAACCGTCCGACGACTTCCGCCACGCCGCCGCCGATTCCCGTGTCCACTTCGTCGAAGATCAAGGTAGGCGTGGGACTGGCTGTGCTTGCAATCACCGCCAGCGCCAGGCTGATCCGCGCGAGTTCCCCGCCCGATGCGACTTTTGCCAGCGGGCGCAACGTCACGCCGGCATGACCAGCGACACGGAATTCGATCTGTTCGAGCCCGTACGCGCCACCATCGGCGAGCGGAACGAGCGCGACTTCAAAGCTCCCACCGGCCATCGATAATTCCTGCATTCCCTGCGTGACGGCCTTGCCGAGCGATTTCGCCGCCTTCGCGCGCGCCTTCGACAACACCGTTGCTTCAGCCAGATAAACCTCTTTTGCTTTTGCCACGGCGGCGCGCAATGCGTCGAGATCGGCGGCGGCATCGAGCGCGGCCAACTGGCGCCGCCGTTCCGCATGTTCCTCGGGCAACGCTTCCGGCTGCATGCGGAATTTACGCGCAGCCGAATGCAACTGATCCATCCGATGCTCGACTTGCGCCAATCGGTTCGGATCGAGTTCAAGGCGCTGGGCGTAATGCGACAGCGAGTACGACGCCTCTTGCAACTGGATCTCGGCAGGTTCGAGCGATGCCAGTACGTCAGCAAGAGCGGGATCGATATCGGCCAGGCCGCGCAGCTTCGAAACGATCGCGGAAAGCTGCGTGATCATGGCTTCGTCGGATTCCGAGAGCGCGTTCAGCGCGCCCTGCACGCCATCGATCAAACTCGCCGAATGCGATAACCGATGATGCTCCGCGCTCACCTCTTCCCACTCGCCGGGCTGTGGCCCGAGTTTGTCCAGCTCGCTCAATTGCCATGCAAGGCGCTCGCGTTCCAGCTGCAACTCGCGGTCGCGGTTCTGCGCCAGTTCCACGGCCTGAGTTGCGCCGCGCCAGACGCGGTGTGTGCGTGCGACTTTCTGCGCGGTTTCGATCAAGCCAGCGTGCGTGTCGAAGAGTTCGCGCTGCGCGTCGGGACGCATCAACAATTGATGCGCATGCTGACCGTGGATATCGACGAGCATTTCGCTCAGTTCGCGTAACTGCACCAGCGTAGCCGGCGTGCCGTTGATGAACGCGCGAGACCGGCCGCCGGAGTCCACCACGCGCCGGAGCATGACCGTGTCGCCGTCGCCCGTTGCAAGCGCATGTTCATCGAGCCACTTGACGACCTGCGCGTGCGTTGAAAACTCGGCGGTAATGTCGGCGCGTGCCTCGCCTGTGCGCACGATGCTGGCGTCGGCACGCGCGCCGAGCGTAAGCGCGAGGGCATCGATAAGAATCGATTTACCCGCGCCGGTTTCGCCCGAAAACACGGTAAAGCCGCGTTCGAACTCAAGGTCGAGCGCAGAAACAATGACGAAGTCCCGAATCGATAAGTGGCGGAGCATGAGAGTCTTAGTTTTTCGAAACGTCTTCGTGCGAGGGATATTCGTTCCAGTGCAGCTTCTTGCGCAGCGTGGCGTAGTGGCTGTAACCCACCGGATGCAGCACGGGCACGGTATGACGCGAACGCCGCACTTCTATTGTGTCGTTCAGTTCCACGGCAGTGAACGATTGCATGTCGAAATTCACGTTCACGTCACGTCCGCCGATGATCTGGATTTCCACGCGCGAATCGTCGGGCAGGACGATCGGCCGGTTGGAAAGAGAATGCGGCGCAATGGGCACGAGCACGAATCCTCCGAGTTGCGGATGAAGAATCGGTCCCGCCGATGAAAGCGCGTAAGCGGTCGATCCGGTCGGCGTAGCCACGATCAATCCGTCCGAGCGCTGGTTGTACATGAAGCGCCCGTCTACCGAAACACGCAGTTCCGCCATGCCCGAAAAGCCGCTTCTGTTCACCACGACGTCGTTGAACGCCAGCGCGTGGTAGATCGGCAGGCCGTCGCGGACAATGCGCGCTTCGAGCAAGGTCCGCTCTTCGCGCTCGAAGCTGCCTGCCAGCATTTGCGGAACGAGTTCCTGCATTTCGCTGAGCGTGATGTCCGTGATGAAGCCAAGCCGCCCGTGGTTCACGCCGATCAGCGGCGTCCGGTACGGTGCCAGTTGTCGGCCGAGGCCGAGCATGGTGCCGTCGCCGCCCAGCACGACTGCCACGTCGGCGCGCGCGCCGATCTCGGGCGCGCTCAACGCCGGATAGTCGGTCACGCCGACTTCCTGCGCAGTATCCGCTTCGAACACGACCTCGAAGCCCCGCTTTGCAATGCAGGCGGCGAGCGCCGTCAACGGCTCCCTGATGCCGGGCGTATTGTTGCGCCCCACGAGCGCGACGGTCTTGAATTGGGTGCCAATATCCATGGCGGCATTACACCATAGGTGAGTGTCGAAAAGAACCGCAGGCCGCGTCGAGGTTGCCTTTGGGCCGTCCCTGTCTGCGCGGATACGCTAAGCTCCGGTGCTTTAATGAATTCTCGTTAGAATGACGTGGAACATGAATTGATGACGGACGAATGAAAAAGGGCGATTCGTTTCTGTCTCGCTCCTCTGTCTAGCTCCTGTTTCGCAAGTCATCGCGCTCGCTGCTCCATTAACGTTGAGCTAAAATTTCCCCATGCTAGACCCACGTGCCCAGACCCTCCTCAAAACGCTGATCGAGCGATACATCGCCGAAGGTCAGCCGGTCGGTTCTCGCACGCTGTCGCGTTACTCTGGCCTCGAACTGAGTCCTGCCACCATCCGCAACGTGATGTCGGATCTGGAGGACCTTGGACTGGTGGTGAGCCCCCACACTTCGGCAGGACGAATTCCCACGCCGCGCGGCTACCGGCTTTTCGTGGATACCATGCTCACCGTCGAAACCACCGACGACGAAGCCATGACTTCCGCCGTCAAGATCAAGCTGCAAGGCGGCGAGCCGGCGAAGATCGTGGCGGCCGCTGCGAGCGTTTTGTCGAACCTGTCGCAATTCGCGGGCGTCATTCTCACGCCGCGGCGCAGCCACATGTTCAAGCAGATCGAGTTCATGCGGCTTTCTGACAAGCGCATTCTGCTGATCATCGTCACGCCCGAAGGTGACGTTCAGAACCGCATCATGGCGACCCAGCGTGACTATTCGCCGTCGCAACTCACCGAGGCGTCGAATTACATCAACGCGAATTTCGCCGGTTTGTCGTTCGACGAAGTACGCCGCCGACTTCGCGAGGAAATCGACGCGCTGCGCGGCGACATGACCACGCTGATGCAGGCAGCGGTGGCCGCGAGCGTGGACGAAACCGATCCCGGCGAGACCTTGCTGATTTCCGGCGAACGCAATTTGCTGGAAGTGGCAGATCTTTCCTCCGACATGGCGCGGCTGCGCAAACTGTTCGACGTGTTTGACCAAAAGACCAGTCTCCTTCAATTGCTCGATGTGTCGAGCCACGCGCAAGGCGTGCAGATATTCATTGGCGGCGAGTCGAATCTCGTGCCAATCGAGGAAATGAGCGTGGTTACCGCGCCCTACGAGGTGAACGGGAAGATTGTTGGCACACTCGGTGTGATCGGACCGACGCGGATGGCGTACAACCGCGTAATTCCAATAGTCGATATCACCGCGCGGCTTTTGTCCCTCTCGCTCAGCCAGCAATAAGCCGGTCCGGAGATTGCGGTGGATCCCGCTTTTCTCCCGTCCGACAACCCATCTTGCCCCGCCACGGGCCGCCGCGCCACTAGGCCGATTGGCCGATGTTGCGTTCCGGAACGCGCCGCTATAATGGGTTTTACTCAATCACGCTGGCTTGCCGAGCTTCTCTTCTATGCGCTACGACCTCGAGTTGCCCTCGCAGCCTTCCGCTTCGCATCGCGTTGCCGTGCTGCTGATCAACCTCGGCACGCCGGACGCGCCCACGCCCAAAGCGGTGCGCAAGTACCTCGCCCAGTTCCTTTCGGATCCCCGCGTGGTGGAGATCCCCGCAATCGCGTGGCAAGTGATCCTGCGGCTCGCCATCCTGCCGTTTCGCGGCCGTGCGTCGGCCCGGAAATACGCGCAGGTCTGGTTGCCGGAAGGCTCGCCGTTGCGTGTCCATACAGAAAAGCAGGTTGAGGGATTGCGGCGTCTTTTTGCGGTCAACGACTATCACGTCATAGTCGATTACGCCATGCGTTACGGTTCGCCGGGCATTCCCGCCATGTTGAACCAGCTCAAACTGGAGGGCGCCGAGCGCGTGTTGCTCGTGCCCATGTACCCGCAATATTCGTCGTCAACCACGGCGACCGCTTTCGACGATGCGTTTAACGCGTTGCGCCGCGTACGAAACCAGCCTGAACTGCGCACGATCCGGCATTACGCCGACCATCCGGCGTATATCGGCGCGCTGATCGAGCAGGTCCGCGAATATTGGCGTCAGCACGGTCAGCCGGACTTTGCGTCGGGCGACCGGCTGGTGCTCAGTTTTCACGGCGTGCCAAAAAGGACCATGGATCTCGGCGATCCTTATCATGACCAATGTCAGCAGACAGGATCGTTGCTGATGGCTGGACTCGGGCTGTCGCCGGTCGAATGCCGGGTGACGTTTCAGTCGCGTTTCGGTCCCGCCGAATGGCTGCAGCCGTACACGGCGCCTACACTTGCCGAGCTCGGCGCCGCTGGAGCAAAGCGGGTTGACGTGTTTTGCCCGGGATTCACGTCGGATTGCCTTGAAACCATTGAAGAAATCGGCATTGAAGTGCGGGATGAATTCTTGCACGCCGGCGGCAAGGAGTTTCACCGGATTCCCTGCCTGAATGCATCGCCGGCGTGGATCAAGGCGCTTGGAGAAATCGTCGCGCAGCATCTGCAGGGCTGGCCGGTTCAGGCGCCGCAGGCTTTGAGTGCGGCTGCTTAAGGTCGGGCCATGAATTACGCCATCTCAACGGATTCCGGCGCACGTCTTCGTATCGACAAATGGTTGTGGGCGGCGCGCTTTTTCAAAACACGTTCACTGGCGAGCGACGCCGTGGAGAAGGGCCGCGTGCGGATTGGCGGCGCCAACGTGAAGCCATCGAAAGATGTGCGAGTCGGCGATCTGGTCGAGATCGAGATCGAGCATGTGCTCTGGCAGGTGGACGTACTGGGAATTTGCGAGGTGCGCGGTCCGGCGACGGTAGCCCAGACGCTTTATAAGGAAACCGATTCCGGGCGCGAAAAACGCGTGGCGGAGAATGAGCGCAGAAAGACGTACCGTGAACCGGCGGCCGCTCTGCAAGGCAGGCCGACCAAGCGGGACCGGCGAATCATCGACAAACTTTCAGGTGCTGACTGAACAGGCTTTCCATGGTGGCGGAGACGCCGCCATACTCCACGTTGTGTTCGTTTACCGCGCCCGACATGCAAATGGTCGTTGTGCCGCCAACGAGTACCAATGCGACCACCGCTATAGCAAAGGTCAGTTTCATGGCACTCCCTCGTGACAACGCAACGGCTCGAAATTCGGGCGCTGACGCTGGCTCAACAGCTGACTTCAGCGATAAAAAAACTTGGAATCTGGCTTTCGTAAGATTAGGGTTAACTAGCGCTTCCGAAGACCTGTTCGAAGTGTAGGTGACGCAATCGTCTGGCTCAATCTGAATCTGATGACCGGCCGAAAATGGTTGTAACGGGCCGTTTCCGGGCTGTAGAAACAACGCCGAAAACCGCCTGCAACCCCTTGAAAACGCTCGTGCCAGCCTCAAGTACGTTTGCAGGGCAGGCACCGACGACTTTCGATTCAATAGCGTTACTTACGGTCCCGCCAGTTGTGTTTTAACAACGTTGGCGTGACGGGTATTATCGGCAGCTTTCTGATGGGTCGAATCCGCAACGGTGCTTTCGATTTCATCCGTTTTCATCTTTAGCAAAAATCTCAAGCGACATGGAAAACACGCAAGACAACTCCGCGAGCCAGAACCCTACGCCCGCCGACGAAACGGCGGCTCAGCACAATCCGCAACCGGACACGCTTGATGCAGCAGAAGCGGGTGCCGTCGACGTAAACGAAACCGAGGCGTTGCTCGCCGAAGCGCAGGCCAAGGTTGCAGCGTTGCAGGAAGAGTTTCTGCGCGCGAAGGCCGAGACGGAAAATGTCCGTCGCCGGGCGCAGGAAGATGTGCAGAAGACGCACAAATTCGCTATCGAAAACTTTGCGGAAAACCTGCTGCCCGTGCTCGACAGCCTCGAAGCGGCGCTGACGCATTCGTCGACCGATCTTGCGAAAGTCCGCGAAGGCGTTGAGCTGACGTTGCGCCAATTGACTGGCGCGCTGGAGAAAGGCCGCGTCATTGAAGTCAATCCGGTCGGCGAAAAATTCGATCCGCATCGTCACCAAGCGATTTCGATGGTCCCGGCAGACCAGGAAGCGAACACGGTCGTTACGGTGCTGCAAAAAGGCTACGTGATCGCCGACCGCGTTTTGCGACCGGCGCTCGTAACCGTCGCCGCTCCGAAATAACCGTTCAGGCTTCAGCCGTTCTCATGGCCAACATCCCGGTCGACGCTACCGCGTTTTCCGTCTTCGACATGCATGAATTGAGCGCTGAGACGTTTGATTCGGGCCTGGAGTCGGCGGGCGGCGAACTGGCCGTCGTGTTTTTCTGGGGTTTCGAGTGCTTCAATTGCGAGATCGCGAAAAAAGCGATGCTCGCCAAGCCGGACGAAATCCGGGCGCTCGGCCTGAAATGGTTTCACAGCAATGTCTACGAGCATCGGGATCTTGGGCGGCGTTTCATGCTGCACGGCGTGCCAACCTGGTTCTTTTTCTACCGGGGAAAGCGGCTTGGGCGCGCGACCGGCTGGCATGGCCTCGGTCAGTTTGAAGCCGCCGTGGCGGCTGCCCGGGAAAAGATCCGGGCGCTCGACACGAAGGCGTGAGCCAATCACTCAAGAAAAGTTGCAGGCAAGTAGAAAAAAATCGAGGTTGCATCGGATTTTGGTCTTGAAAACGATGCGAACGCTCTTATTTGGCGTACAGGGTTAAATTTTGGGCATCCGAGTACGTTTTTGAACGATAAACACGTCGAAAACGCAAAACCGGATGCGCTGCGAACAAAGTCAGGAGAGTGATAAAAATGGGCAGAATCATTGGTATCGATCTGGGCACGACGAACTCGTGCGTGGCGATCATGGAAGGCAACACCGTCAAAGTGATCGAAAACGCGGAAGGCACGCGTACCACGCCGTCGATCATCGCTTATGTTGACGACAACGAAATTCTCGTCGGTGCGCCGGCGAAGCGCCAGTCGGTGACTAATCCAAGGAACACGCTGTACGCAGTCAAACGGCTGATCGGTCGCCGGTTCGACGAAAAAGAAGTGCAGAAGGACATCGCGTTGATGCCCTACAAGATCGTGCGCGCCGATAACGGCGACGCCTGGGTTGAAGCCCGCGATCAAAAACTGGCACCGCCGCAAATTTCGGCTGAAGTGCTGCGCAAGATGAAGAAAACAGCCGAAGACTATCTCGGCGAAGAAGTGACGGAAGCCGTCATCACGGTTCCGGCTTACTTCAACGACAGCCAGCGTCAGGCCACGAAAGATGCCGGCCGTATTGCGGGCCTGGAAGTGAAGCGGATCATCAACGAACCGACCGCAGCCGCATTGGCTTTTGGCCTGGACAAAAACGAAAAGGGCGATCGCAAAATTGCCGTGTACGACTTGGGCGGCGGCACGTTCGACGTATCGATCATCGAAATCGCCGACGTCGACGGTGAAAAGCAATTCGAAGTGCTCTCCACGAACGGCGACACGTTCCTGGGCGGTGAAGACTTCGACCAGCGCATCATCGACTACATCATCGGCGAGTTCAAAAAGGAACAAGGCGTTGACCTGTCGAAAGACGTGCTCGCGCTGCAACGCCTGAAGGAAGCAGCGGAAAAGGCGAAGATCGAGTTGTCGTCGGCTGCGCAAACCGAAATCAACCTGCCGTACATCACGGCTGACGCGTCGGGTCCGAAACACTTGAACCTGAAAATTACGCGTGCGAAGCTGGAGTCGCTGGTCGAGGAACTGATCGAGCGCACCATGGAACCGTGCCGCGTCGCCATCAAGGACGCCGGCGTGAAGGTGGGCGATATCGACGACATCATCCTGGTCGGCGGCATGACGCGTATGCCGAAGGTGCAGGAAAAGGTGAAGGAATTCTTCGGCAAGGATCCGCGTCGTGACGTGAACCCGGACGAAGCCGTGGCCGTAGGCGCCGCGATTCAAGGACAGGTTCTGTCGGGCGATCGCAAGGACGTGTTGCTGCTGGACGTGACGCCGTTGTCGCTGGGTATTGAAACCCTTGGCGGCGTGATGACGAAGATGATCAACAAGAACACGACCATCCCGACCAAGCACGCACAGGTTTATTCGACCGCTGACGACAACCAGAGCGCCGTGACCATCAAGGTGTTCCAGGGCGAACGCGAAATGGCGGCTGGCAACAAGCTGCTGGGCGAGTTCAACCTCGAAGGCATTCCGCCGGCAGCACGCGGTACGCCGCAAATCGAAGTGAGCTTCGACATCGACGCGAACGGCATTCTCCACGTCGGCGCGAAGGACAAGGCGACCGGCAAGGAAAACAAGATCGTTATCAAGGCGAACTCGGGCCTGTCGGATGCCGAGATCGACAAGATGGTGAAGGATGCTGAAGCGAACGCTGACGAAGATCATCGTCTGCGCGAACTTGCGGACTCGCGCAATCAGGGCGACGCGCTGGTGCACAGCACGAAGAAGGCCGTGGCTGAATACGGCGACAAGATCGAAGCGGCTGAAAAGGAACAGATCGAAGCGGCATTGAAGGATCTTGAAGAAGCGCTCAAGAGCACGGCGAGCGACAAGGCTGCTATTGACGCGAAGATCGAAACGCTGTCCACGGCGTCGCAAAAACTTGGCGAAAAGATGTATGCCGACATGGCGGCAGCGCAAGGTGCGGCGGGCGCGGCGGCAGGTGCAGCGGGCGCAGGCGGTCCGGGTGCTCAAGCAGCGCCGGAGCAGCACGACGACGTTGTCGATGCCGACTTCAAGGAAGTGAAGAAGGACTAAGTCGATTGAACCGCGCAAGCGTGTCATCGGCGAAAGGTGAACCGGTCCCGTGCGGCTTCGTACGGGACCGCGATGAAAGATGTCTTGCGCGAACTTGAGCGCAAGTACGAAGAACGCGCCTGGCGAGCCAAATGGCTCCCCGGGCACGTTGTTTTTTAGAGCGCCACGCTTTGTACGAGTAATGCAAAGGCGGGGCGTCGACAAATCACATGAGTCGCAAGACTCCAGGCATCCAAGAGGGAGCTGTCGGCTTGATCGAAAAGATCGGGCGCGGTGGCGCTGAACCGATATGGCGAAACGGGATTACTACGAGGTTATGGGCGTCGCGAAGAACGCGAGCGACGACGAAATCAAGAAGGCGTATCGCAAGCTTGCGATGAAGCATCACCCCGACCGCAATCCGGATAGCAAGGATGCGGAAGAGCGTTTCAAGGAAGTCAAAGAGGCCTACGAAATGCTCTCGGATCCGCAAAAACGCGCGGCTTACGATCAGTACGGGCACGCAGGCGTCGATCCAAACATGGGCGCGGGCCAGCAAGGTTTTGGCGGATTCGCAGACGCCTTCGGCGATATTTTTGGCGACATCTTCGGCCAGGCGGCCGGCGGCGGTGCGGGTGCGCAGCGCGGGCGCGCGGGACCGCAGGTTTATCGCGGTGCGGATTTGCGATACAGCATGGAGATCTCGCTGGAGCAGGCGGCGCACGGCTACGACACGCAAATTCGCGTGCCGAGCTGGGTCAACTGCGAGATCTGCAAAGGCTCGGGCGCGAAGGCCGGCACGAAACCTGAAACCTGTCCGACGTGCCATGGACAAGGCACCGTGCGGATGTCGCAGGGCTTTTTCAGCATTCAGCAAACGTGCCCGAAGTGTCATGGCACCGGCACCTTCATTCCCGAGCCGTGCGGTCATTGCCACGGCGCGGGCAAGGTGAAGGAAACGAAGACACTGGAAGTGAAGATTCCGGCGGGTATCGACGACGGCATGCGTATCCGTTCGTCGGGTAACGGCGAGCCGGGTATCAACGGCGGACCGAGCGGCGATTTGTACGTCGAGATTCATATCAAGCAGCATTCGGTATTCGAGCGGGACGGCGACGACCTTCATTGCCAGATGCCGATTCCGTTCACCACGGCGGCGATTGGCGGCGAGATCGAAGTGCCCACGCTGGCGGGCCGCGCGAGCTTTACCGTGCCGGAAGGAACTCAGTCGGGCAAGACGTTCCGGCTGCGCAGCAAGGGTATCAAGGGATTGCGTTCGAGCATCGCCGGGGACCTATATGTGCATGTGCAGGTCGAGACGCCGGTCAAGCTCACGGATCAGCAGCGCGACCTGCTCAAGCAATTCGAACGTTCGTTGACCGAGGGCGGCTCGCGCCATAGCCCGCAAAGCAAGAGCTGGTTCGATCGGGTGAAGAGTTTCTTCGATTGAGGCATTGACCATGCAGCAACGCAGCGAGGTTTTCGCGCTGCTCGATGATTGCGACTCGACCGCCGAAAGGCGGTCGAGTCGCCTTACGCCGGTTTCGTGCGCGAACGGTCGTGTCACGACGCTGCGCAGCTGGACCACACGTGTCAAAGCGTCCGGCAAGACCTGCGCGACGGCTTGCATGCGGTCGTCCTGGCGGATTATGAATTCGGCCGCAATCTACAGTTGGCGCAGCCCGGCAATGCCGCGCTGCGCTTTTTGTTATTTCGTGAATGCACGATGTTGTCGAAGGAAGAAGCCGACCAGTGGCTCGCCGAAAACGATAATCGCTCGGCTGAGCAGCCATCGGTGGCGGGAGTGGCGAACATCGAGTCGAGTGTCACGCCCGACGCGTTCGAGCAGGCCATAGCGGGCGTGCAGGAGGCGTTGCAAGCCGGCGACTCGTACCAGATCAATTACACGTTTCGCCTTGCCTTCGATGTATTCGGTTCAGCGGTCGCTTTGTATCGAAGGCTGCGGGAGCGGCAACCGGTGCGATATGGCGCGCTAATCGCATTGCCCGATGGGCGTGACGTGTTGTCGTGCTCGCCGGAGCTGTTCATAGAACGAAACGGCGACGCACTTCGCGCACGGCCGATGAAAGGCACCGCGCCGCGCAGCGCCGACCCCGCATGGCTTCACGATGATCCAAAAAATCGCGCGGAAAACGTGATGATCGTCGATTTGTTGCGCAACGACATGTCTCGCGTGGCGGTCACGGGAAGCGTCAAGGTGCCCCGTCTGTTTTCGGTTGAGGCGTACAAGTCGGTGTGGCAGATGACATCGACGGTCGAGGCGCGCTTGCGGCCTCACACCACTTTCGCTGATATCCTCCGCGCCTTGTTGCCCTGCGGATCGATTACGGGCGCGCCGAAACACAAGACCATGCAGCTGATCGACGCGCTCGAAAGCACGCCGCGCGGCATTTATACGGGCGCTATCGGATGGCTGGATGAGCGCGATGACTTTTGTTTATCGGTGCCGATTCGCACGCTCGAAATCGAACATGGCCGCGGGAAAATGGGCGTCGGCGCGGGGATTGTGCTAGACAGCATCGCCGCCGATGAATTCGAGGAGTGTCAATTGAAAGCGCGATTCCTGACGGGCGCCGATCCGGGTTTTCAGCTTTTCGAAACCACGTTCGCGACGCAAGAGAGAGGAATTCGGCATTGGGACCGGCATTTGGCGCGGTTGGCATCGAGCGCCGAGTGGTGCGGTTTTCCGTTCGACCAGAAGCTGTTGCAATTGCGTATCGATGAAACTTGCGCCACGTTCGAACCCAATGCTCCGTACCGGCTGAAAATCGCGCTCGCGAAAAGCGGTGAAGTCAGCGTGACGAGCGCGCGGCTGGTCCCGTTGCCTGAGCCGGTGGTGAAGGTGTTGCTCGCATCGGAACATGGCTTCGCGCCGCGTTCTTCCAGCGATCCGCTGCTCATGCACAAGACCACGTCGCGTGAAGAATACGATCGCGCCTGGCACGAGGCGGAAGCGCAAGGCGCGTTCGATATGTTGTTCTCCAACGAGCGCGGGGAGCTTACGGAAGGCGGCCGATCGAATGTGTTTTTGAAGCTCGACGGCCGCTGGAAAACGCCGCCGCTCAGCGCGGGATTGTTGCCGGGCGTGATGCGCGGCGTGTTGATCGAAGAACTCGAAGCCGAAGAACGCACGTTGACGCTCGACGATTTGAACCGTGCGCAAGCCCTGATGATCTGCAACGCGCTACGCGGCGCATTGACCGCGCGCCTTGAGCGTAAGGGCTGAAACGCCTTAAAACGTATGTTCCGGCCCAGGGAAACTCTTGTCCTTCACGGCCTGAATATACGCTTCCACAGCCGCGAAAATACTCGGTTGCCCTTGCATGAAATCCTTCACGAAACGTGGCCGTTTGCCGGGAAAAATCCCGAGCATGTCGTGCAGCACGAGCACTTGCCCCGAGCAATCGATACCCGCGCCAATGCCGATGGTCGGGATGACCAACTGTTCCGTCACCTCGCGCGCGAGCAGCGTAGGCACTGCTTCGATCACTA